>Ga0065722_104343_pt1 | contig 27786 bp, 22 predicted proteins | sample BansetMetagenome_FD_59109 | JGI IMG/M metagenome (GOLD analysis project Ga0065722, IMG submission 59109) | Bankia setacea gill microbial communities from Puget Sound, Washington, USA - Caecum Enriched | ecosystem: Host-associated > Mollusca > Digestive system > Ceca | place: United States... | reverse complement strand
GTAACGGTTTTTACCGTTATGAGAAAACAAATGAAAATTGCTCGTATTCTAATTTGCTCTACCTCCATAGTGTTCGCCGCTTGTGGTGGTGGAGGTTCTGGTGCTTCAAACGTTACTGCGCCTACGTTGGCTCCCACGCTCGCGCCCACTCTTGAGCCAACGCCTACTCTTGAACCAACGCCTACATCGGAGCCGGAATACCTGCGTTATGAATACAAATCGGGTGGCGATGCGAGTATTGACCGGTTTGATGAGGATGCGTTTAGCCAAAGCCCCGATAGCGTTACGCAAAACCTTAACGACGATGCTGTTTTTAAGCAAGGCAACTTTCTTTTTCGTAATGCGCATGCTGGCGAAGGGCCCTTACTCAATAATCAAACGTGCCAAGGCTGTCATGTCAAAGATGGCAGAGGCCATCCACCGGCAAGTTCGGATGAGGCTTTTACTTCCATGCTGGTGCGATTAAGTTTGGGTAACGACGCGCAAGGAAATCCAATACCCGACCCCATTTACGGAACACAGCTACAAACATTTGGGGCATTACCCAGTGGCGAGCTAGTTGAAGCGAGTTATCAAGGCGCGTTAGATGGCCAAAGCTTAACTGGCGAAGCTTATGCGTTTATTTCGTATGAGACTGTCGCCGGGACGTTTGCTGATGGCAGCCTCTATGCACTTCAAAAACCGCTTTATTATGTGAAAAACCCCGCTTATGGTGATTTTGCGGAGGGTTTGTTGATGTCTCCGCGTGTGGCTTCACCGATGATTGGTTTGGGGCTACTCGAGGCTATTCCCGCGTCTGTGGTAATGGCCTTGGCCGATCCTGATGATCGGGATAATGATGGTATTTCGGGGCGTGCTCGCATGATTACCAACAATACGACCGGAGCAACAGAGCTAGGCCGTTTTGGTTGGAAAGCGTCAACGGGTAGTGTGTTGCAGCAATCTTCAGGCGCTTACTTAGGTGATATTGGTTTAACCAATCAGTTCAATGTGAGTGAATCCTGTACTGCCGTACAGCTCTCTTGTGTTCATGCGTCTGACACTGAAAACCAACGCGGAGAAGATGTTGATATCAGCGAGTTGGAGCTAGCGTTTGTAGAGTTCTATTCACGGCTTTTGGCGGTACCGGAACGGCGTGGCTATGATGCGGCTGCCCAGTTATGGGAGCCCGATGTAGCGGCAGGTCAACATTTATTTGATGCGAGCGGCTGTAATAGTTGCCACGTTCGCCATCATCAAACGGGCAATGCACAGCCAAGTATTTTGGGTGTTATTGAGGGGCTTTCGGTGTTGGTTCCATCTGAAGAGCCTATTGAGGTGCTTAGCCAGCAGCATATTTGGCCACACACCGATCTACTCCTTCATGATATGGGAGGACACTGTAATACGGTTGTGCGTGAAACTTTGCAAGGCGAGAACTGCACCGAAGGCGAAAGCTGTCTTTGGGTAAAGCGCTGTGAGGGTTTGGCGGATGGTCGTCCAGACGGCGAGGCCACCGGCACCGAATGGCGTACCACACCGTTATGGGGGCTGGGCTTAACCCAAACCGTGAACCCAAAAGCCGGTTTTCTACATGACGGCCGAGCGCGCACCATTGAAGAGGCCATTCTTTGGCACGGTGGCGAAGCGCAGGCTTCGCAGCAAGCCTTTATTGCTATGCCTGTTGCAGACCGTAACAAGTTATTAGCGTATTTGCGTTCTCTTTAATGTTGGGGTTGTTGCAGCGTTTAGTCTGGGGGGCGGTACTGTGTAGCGTTAATGTTATTGCGTACGCATCGCCTCAATGGGTGAAACCTATCGACGGTTTAAGCGTTGCCGAACAACAACGTTTTTGGACAGGATTTTCACTGTTTCGTAGCCCTTGGGTAGCCGCTCCCGCCTCAACGACAGGTCGCGATGGGTTAGGGCCATTATTTAATGCGCGTTCTTGCGATGCTTGCCATCACAATGGGGCGCAAGGTGATTTACCCGAGCATGGCTTTGGTGCCGTTATTCGCCTAGGCCATGTCGACAAAATGGGTGGCAACAACAGCAGCGTATACGGTGAACAGCTCCAGCCGTTGTCTATCGATAGCGTAACGGGCGGCAAACAAATACCACCAGAAGTTTTGTGGGGGGTGCAATGGCAGCCCATTAGCCTGCCGTTGGCAGGGCAAATCTATTCGTTAAAAAAACCCGTGCTTAATTATACGTACTGGTCACACGGGGCAATAAGTAAAAGTTTGCCGCAATCGCTACGGTTGGCGCCGTCCTTGTTTGGTTTGGGTGAACTCGAAGCGTTAAGTGAAGCGGCTATAGTGGCCAACGAAGATATTGCTGATCGAGATGGCGATGGTCTTTCCGGCAAGGCTAACCGCGTTTTAGATCGAGCGACGGGGAAGTTAGCGGTAGGCCGTTTTGGCCATAAAGCAGAACAGCCAAATTTACGTCAACAAATTGCAGCGGCATTTTTTCAAGATGTTGGTATTAGTTCGTGGCTTTATCCCGCGCAAAATTGTTCCGTTGTGCAAACCCAATGCAGGGCAAGGGTGAACGGCAATTCGGAAGACGAAAATACTGAAATTAGCCGTGAAAAATTAGCGTTAGTTGAAGATTTTTCTCGTTGGCTGAAAGCCTCGTCGGGTGGAGAAAATAAAAAAATGGCGGGTTACCAGCTGTTTGTAGGTAGTGGTTGTGATGGCTGCCATCGTAATTTTGAAGCGGCAGCTATAAGAAGTGATTTGTTATTGCACGATATGGGAGAAGGCCTTAGCGATGGTAGAACAGTAGGGCAGGCTACCGCGCGCGAATGGCGAACCATGCCGTTGAGAGGTTTGGGGCGCAAGCTTCAGCATACGCCAGTGCAGCTGCTTCATGATGGTCGTGCAGGAACGCTCGAAGAGGCAATTCTCTGGCATGGTGGTGAGGCAGCAAAAGCTAGGCAGCGCTATTTGCAGTTAACGCCGCCGAATAAAAAAGCATTCATTCAATTTTTAACTACATTATAAGCACATATTCATAGCGACCAAAAAGAGGACGCAGTTTTGAAACACTTAAATACAGTATCAATAGTGGTAAAGAGTTTATCGTTATGCGCGAGTTTAGCGCTCGTTGCTTGTGGCGGTAGTAGTGGAGGGAGTGGTGGAACCACGGCCACTAGTAGCAGCTCCTCGAGTAGTGCTTCATCGGTTAGTACAACCGCCTATACTCTTGCTGATTTCTCTTCAGATTTAACCGCTTCTATTCGAGAAAATTATTTACAATTGAATACCGATGTTGCGGCGCTAAATACTGCCGCATCAGAGTTTTGTACCGATTCCAGCAGCGCGACCTTGTTTGATGATGTGAAACAACGTTGGGTCGCCGCGCAACGCAGTTGGCAGAGCGTGCAGGGTATTAATTTTGGCCCCGCGAATGACAGTAATCGTCGTTACCTTATTGCGTTCTATCCTATTGATGACGCGAGTCTAAGTGAGCGGGTGGCTTCCCTTATTTTGGGGTCACAAAATATTGCAGAGGCAATTCCGGCGAGTGCGGCTGAGCTGCAAGGCTTTCCGGCATTAGAGTATGTTTTGTTTCGGGAAAATGCATTAGAGCTAATTAATGTTCCCTCCGACAACGTTCGTTATTGTGGGTTTATCGAAGCTGTCAGCCAAAATCTTGTGTCGTTGGTTACACCCATTCATTCTGAATGGGTGGGTAGCTATGGCGATAATTTTTCATCTGTGGCGAATGCTCAAACCTCATTAGAAAGTTGGTTTGGTGGTATAACAGAGCAATTGCAGGTGGTAGAAGACAGTAAGCTGCGGCAAGTTTCGGCAGGTAATACGGATAATCTTGAGTCGCCGTTTGCCATGGTCTCGCGTGATAATATTATTCAAAATATTGATAGCTTATCGTCAATCTACACCATGGGTGACACCAGTGGTTTGGACTATTTATTAGTGAGTAGCGATCTTGCATCGTTGAGTGTCGATTTTTCATCTCGGCTTTCTCAGTTTTACACCGCGGCAGGGAGTAGCGACACCACCTTGGCCGCTCTTTCTGCAACGGAGAACGGTGTAGTCGAAATAGATTCCATTGCCGAAGCCACTCACCAAGTATTGGAATATTTCGCTAGTGATATTGCGGACGGTCTCGGCATCTATATTGGCTTTAACGGTGCCGATGGAGACTAATCCATGAATCGCCGGCAATTAATTGGTTGGGGTTTAGGTGCGGGGGCTTTAATTTCTGTTGGTGGTGCGGGAGTATTTTATCGCCGCCAAGAGGTTGCGTTACTCAGCGCTGCCTCAATTGGCGATAAGCACTACGGCGTATTGCTCGATGCGAAAGGGCGAATACTACAGCAGACAGCATTACCTTCGCGCGCACACGCGGCTGTCTACAATCCGGATAAGCAGCAGGCGCTATTTTTTAGCCGCAGGCCAGGCACAGAGCTTTATGTGGTGGGGTTGGGTAAAAAAGGGGTTACAACGGTTAATAGTGAGCCGGGACGTCATTTCTATGGGCACGGTATATTGTCGGCGGATAACCGCTATTTATTGGCAACTGAAAATGACTATCAAGCGGGTCGAGGCGTTATTTCTATTCGGGATGCAAAAGCGGGTTATCGGTTAATTAACGAAATTCCCAGCCATGGTATTGGTCCACATGAATTGGCCTTTGTCTCGGATGATAGCGGAGCTACCGATAAACTCGTTGTCGCGAACGGTGGTTTGCTCACGCATCCGCAATTATCGCGTGTGCCAAAAAATATCGATTCGATGCAGCCCAATATTAGTTTTATTCAATGGCAAGAAGACCGTTTGCTGAGTCAGTGGGAGCCTCCAAATAATCAATTAAGTTTACGTCACTTATCGGTTGAAAAGGGTGTGGCAACGATTGGGGCACAATATCAAGGTGCTGCTCTCGACGATGTTCCGCTTGTATTTAGTGCATCCGAACATTCTGACATGAAAGCGTTAGCGGCGAATAATAATTTTAATGCTGCCCACGCGAAATATACGGCAAGTGTTTGTTCGCTTCGAGAGGGGGGCGCACTTGTGTCATGCCCAAAAGCGAATAGAGTCAGTTTGTGGGACAAAAACACATTACTACAGTCTGCAGCTGTACGAGACGTTGCGGGTCTCGCGCGATTGAGGTCAAGCGATACACTTATTTACAGTAGTGGTGATGGCACCGTGGGAACCATACGCATTGATAAAAACCGACTATTCTTTACACCTTTGCAGATCCATAGTGGTTTGCGTTGGGATAACCATTTAATTGCCGTTAGCTAAAATGTTAGCCAATGCGGAAACTTTATTAAAAATTTTATAAAAAGATCATTATGAAAATAAAATTGTATGTTGGGGCCATCTTGCCGTTTGCGTGTGTGTTATCGCAAGTGAGTATTGCTGAAATAATTGTGGATGAGCAAAATGCTGCGCCTTCAGGCTTGGTGGAAGAAATGCTGGTCACTGGTGGAGCGGAGGCAATTTACTCCCTAAGCGGGTCCGCAACTTTTATTGACGAAGATGCAATCGCGAAATTTGAAATTACTGACATCAACGCATTAATGCGAGATGTGCCGGGCGTGTATATTCGCCAAGAGGATGGTTTTGGCCTTCGTCCTAATATAGGGTTGCGGGGAACGTCCAGTGAGCGTAGTTCCAAAATCACCATGATGGAAGACGGCATTCTTATTGGCCCAGCACCTTACTCGGCACCTGCAGCTTATTATGTTCCCAATATCGCGAGGATGGCGGCAGTGGAAGCCTATAAAGGCCCTGCAGCAATTGAGTACGGCCCGCATACTGTCGGTGGCGCTATTAACTTTGTAACGCGCTCGGTGCCTGAATCTCAGCACGGCGAATTAAGCGCGACACTTGGCAGTTATGGCTCGGAAAAATACCGTGCCTATTACGGTAATCGCGTTGATCAATGGGGCTTTTCTGTTGATGCGTTGCGTTACGGGTCGGATGGTTTTAAAGAACTTGATAACGGTGGCGATACAGGTTTTGTACGTAATGATATTAATGCTAAGTTAAGTTGGCAGTCGTCTGTTAGTGCAAATGTTTATCAGGAGCTGCTTATAAAGGCCGGCTACGCCGATGAGATGTCTCATGAAACTTATTTGGGGTTAACAGAATCGGATTTTGTACAAACGCCACTGCGCCGTTATTCTGCCAGCCAACTCGATCAGTTTGATTCTGAACACCAGCAGTTACAGTTTTTACACAGCGCAGAATTTAATAGTGGTTTAAAAGTGGTTACGCGAGCTTATCATCATGAATATGATCGTGCGTGGAATAAGTTTGACGGGATTATTAACGGCGTTGATTTGCGTACTATATTGGAAAGCCCAGAAATTTTTGCGACACAAATGCAATTGTTAAGCGGCACGGTGGACAGTAACCGTGCCAGTAGCCAACGTTTGGATATTACCAATAATAGCCGCGTTTACGGTGTGGATGGTGTTCAAGTTGAAGGGGCGTATGAGCTAACGCTTGGAGGCTGGAACCACAAAATTAATAGCGGTATTCGCCTTCATAGTGATTGGGTTGAACGGGACCACAGGCCGCGTGGTTATTTTATGACGGCTGGCGAACTCGAATTTGATGGCGACTTATCACGCTTACCCAAAACCTTAAACCGTGGTGAAGCAACGGCGCATGCCCTTTTTATTCGTGATGAAATAAACATTGGCCGCTGGGAATTAAATGCAGGTGTACGTTACGAGAGTATTGAGTCAACGTTTGTAGAGCAGGCCGGTGCCGGCGACGCGTTTAGTCATACGCAAGAGGTCGTTATGCCTGGAGGCGGCTTGTTCTATAGCGTGACTGAGGGCTTTGGGGTTCTGTTGGGCATTAACAAAGGCTTTTCCGCAAAGTCAGCATCCGCGAGCCCCGAAGTTGAACCAGAAGAAAGTATCAATTACGAATACGGCTTACGTTATAGAACGGATAGCGTAAGCGTTGATGCTATTGGGTTTTTCAGTGATTACAGTAATTTACTTGGGCGCTGCCGGGCATCAGATCCTTGTGCAGGAGAAGAATTTAACGGCGGCGAAGTTGATGTGTCGGGCCTTGAATTTAGCGCGCACTTTAATCATGCCTTGAGCGGTGGATGGCAGCTTCCGGTGAGCGTTGTTTACACGTTTACCGATGCTAGCTTTGCGACGGGTTTCGAATCTGGTTTCGATATTTGGGGAACCGTAAACGCAGGCGATCAATTGCCGTATTTACCGGAGCATCAAGGCCGTATTTCGGTGGGTTTAGAGTCAGACAAAATAGTGACGAGTTTCGCCGTAAATTATAGCGGAGAAATGCGAGAAATTGCCGGTAGCGGTGAGATGGAGGCCGGTGCTTATACAAAAGCACTTACCACAATGGATGTATCGGTGAGTTATGCGCTGAGTTCTGATGTGAGTGTACGGCTTGTTGGCCAGAATTTATCGGACGAACAAGAAATCGTGTCTCGACGACCTTACGCCGCACGACCTAATGCACCGAGAATGATTAAAATTGGCGTTAAGTGGCAATTTGATTAGTGAGTACAAGGGCCCAGAATAGGCCCTTTTTTGTTTTAACTGTGCGCATGTATCAATGTGAAATTAATACATTCTTAAATAAAAGAGAGTAGCGCTGGTTAGCGGAGTAACGTAACGGGCTGTTTGTGCAAGCTAATACCGTGAGATTCGCCAATGGCAAAATCTAGGTGGTTGGCGCTTACGGTTCTAAGTGTTAGGCCACTCGAGAGTTCGACGGTGTACCGACTATCGGCGCCGCGAAATTCTTTTTCTACTATTCGGGCTTCATTACTGCTGTGAGGATTGAACGAAATCATTTCTGGGCGAATCAGTACGTGCACGTTTTCAGCAGTAGTAAATGTATGTTTGAAGCACGCGTGCTTGCCTAAACAGGTTTCCACATGTCCATCTTCAGTGACATGGCCTGGGATATAAGTGCCTTCACCAACAAAGTTGGCAATTTTTCGGCTCACCGGTTGTGCATAGACTTTTTCGGGCTTATCCCACTGTTGTAGTACGCCGTCCATAATGACTCCTAAATTGTCTGCCATACAAAACGCTTCAGCCTGATCGTGGGTTACCATGAGTGTTGTAATATTGCGGTCACGCAAAATGGTGCGTAATTCAGACGAAAGCTGGCTGCGTAGGTCTGCGTCGAGATTGCTGAATGGTTCGTCGAGTAACAATAGATCGGGATCTGGCGCCAGTGCGCGTGCAATCGCAACACGTTGTTGTTGACCGCCAGACAATTGATGACAATAACGGTTTGCGTTTTGCCGTAACCCAACGAGCTCTAGCATTTCTATGGCTTTCTTTTTTGCGTCGGCTGCGCTTAGTTTTCGTAAACCAAACCGGACGTTCTCTTCAACGTTGAGGTGCGGGAACAGTGCGTAATCTTGAAACACCATACTAAATTTACGGTGTTCAGGTTCTACTAAAGTGTGTTTGTCACTTACCGTTTTGCCGCGTAGCTGTATGGAGCCTGAGTCGAGCTGTTGAAAACCTGCAATCGCGCGCAAAATAGTGCTTTTGCCGCTGCCCGAAGGGCCGATTAAACAAGCGGTTTCACCCTTGTTAATGTGCAAGCTTATTTTTTTTACGACGGCTGCTTTGTCGTAGGCCAGTGTAATATGATCAAGTTTGAGCATGACGTGTTTCGTGCTGTTGAATGGCTCGGGTTAACAAGATAACCGGAATTAGGCTAATAAGTACAATAGTGAGTGCTGGCAGTGCGGCTTCTTGTAAGCGTTCATCGGAAGCCAGCTCATACGCTTTTACGGATAAAGTATTGAAGTTGAAGGGGCGCAGTATCAGTGTGGCAGGCAGTTCTTTCAGTACATCAACAAAGACTAGCAATAAAGCACTGAGAATACTGGTGCGTAAAATAGGAATGTGAACGTTAGTGAGTACGGCGGGCTGGCCCAAACCGGTGGAGCGCGCGGCTTGGTCCATACTGGGCTTTATTCTGTCGAGGCCTACATCTATTTGTTGAAGTGCAACGGCCAAAAAGCGAACCGCGTAAGCAAAGATTAACGCGAACAGGGAGCCAGAGAGTAACAAGCCTGTGCTTATACCGAAGGTGCTGCCCATTATTGAGTCGATTATTTTATCGAGAGCGGTAAGTGGGACAATAATACCAACGGCGATGACAGTTCCCGGTACGGCATATCCCATACTGGCGAGACTAATGGTTGGCACAGTGAGCGTGTGTCGTAAGCGGCGTGCGTAGCCGAAAATAATTGCGAGAATTACAATTGCGATGCTGGCGGTAGCGGCGAGATAGAAACTGTTGCCTAGTGCTTCGAAAAAACGAGGGTTTAGTTGCTGAGGGCCGGTTTGTATCGCCCAGCTAAGTAGCAGCCAAAGTGGTACGACAAACCCTAGTGCAAAGGGCAGTAAACAGATAGCCGCAGCACCTATTGCGGTAAACCCTCTTAATGGAATGCGTGCGGGTTTTTGTGTTTTTACACCGAGATAGTAATACTGGATTTTGCGTCGAGAATATTTTTCGAGAATAAGTACGGTGAGCACAAATAAAACCAGTAGTGCCGATAGTTGTGCGGCGGCGGCGCTATTGCCCATACCAAACCAAATACGAAAAATACCGGTGGTGAAGGTATTTACGCCAAAGTATTGAACGGTTCCAAAATCCGCGAATGCTTCCATCATTGCCAGTGCAACGCCTGCGAGAATAGCGGGGCGGGCAAGGGGAATGGCAACGCGAAAGATGAAGTACCGGTGGCTGTAGCCTAGCGATCGAGAAGCTTCATACAGAGAGATTGATTGCTCTGCAAAGGCGTTGCGGGCGAGCAAATACACATAAGGGTATAGCACCAGTGACATCATGCAGATGGCGCCGGGAAGGGAGCGAATTTGGGGGAACCAATAGTCACCGTAGTGCCAGCCGAAGGCGTCGCGCAACGCGGTTTGAATGGGCCCTGCAAAGTCTAAAAAGCCGGTGTAACAATACGCAATGATATACGCTGGCATTGCCATGGGGAGCAGCACTAACCAGCTTAGAGAATGCCGCAGTGGAAACTCATACCGGCTACAAATCCAGGCGAGCGTGGTGCCAATGATAAATGTACCAGTGCCGACGCTAATGGCGAGAATAAGCGAATTACTGATATAGCTGCCTAAAACGGTGTCGGCAAGATGGCGCCATACATCTGGCTGAGGCTCAAGAAAACTGAAGCCAATGACCAGTAATGGCAGTAACAGCAATACGGCCAGCAGTAACGTTAACCACTGCCAGCCGAAGGATTGGATTTTCGTAACGAATATATGGAAGAGTTTCAAAGGTGGATTACTTCCAGCCAGCTTTGTCCATCAGTTTTAGCGCAGTAGCGTTTAGCTCCCCTACTTTTTCGAGCGGGATTTTCTCCGACTTAAAATCGCCGAATGATGTTAGTACGCCGCTTTTATGGACGTCTTTGCGCACGGGGTATTCGAAATTTGTTTCGGCATACCAAGCCTGCGCTTCTTTGCTCATCATAAAATCAATGAGTGTTTGCGCTTCCACTGTATTTTTAGCGTATCGAGCAATGGCTGCACCGGAAATGTTCACGTGCGCACCACGATCTTGCTGGTTGGGCCACACTACCGCTACCTTGCTGGCGGCGGCGGTTTCGCTTGGGTCGCTACCGGATAACATGCCGGCTAGATAATAGGTGTTGGCGATGGCCACATCACATTGGCCTGCGGCGACAGCTTTGATTTGGTCTCGGTCTCCACCCATGGGAGGGCGAGCGAAATTTGCGACCAATCCTTGTATTATTGACATGGTCTTTTCTTCACCCAGTTGTTGGATTAAGGCGGCGACCATGGATTGGTTATAAATGTTGCCTGATGAGCGAACGCAGAGCTTGCCTTTCCATTGCGGGCTGGCGAGATCTTCGAGGCTGGTCAGTTTTGTAGCGTTGACTCGGTCGGGCGCAACCATAAAGGGCCGCGCTCGTAGTGTAAGACCAACCCAGTGCCCTTCAGAATCTTGTAAGTGAAGGGGGATATTCTTGGCGGCGGAGGGGGATGCATAGGCCTGTGTTAAGCCTTGTGATTTAGCACGAACTAGGCGGCCAACATCTGTTGTAAGCAATATATCGGCGGGGCTGAACTTACCTTCATTGGCCATACGTACGATGAGAGCGTCAGCTTTGCCGGTAATTAGGTTGACTTTAATGCCGGTTTTTTCCGAGAATTGGTCCAGCAAAGGTAAAATTAGCGCTTCTTTTCTTGCCGAGTACACGTTAACTTCTTTAGCTATTGACCACTGAGGCAAGGCAGCAAGGCTTAACAGTGTTAAAAAACCAATAATTTGTTTGTACATACGTCTTTCTCACCAGTAAATGTATTGCGCGGATGCTACATTAAACGAGAATCTTTCTCAATTGGGTTTTGTGGCTTAGGCGCTATTATTTGATGTCAGCTAAGATTAATCTTTGCGGGCATAATAGGGTATTGCATCATAATAATGATTACGGATTTAACTCAATGGCTTTAGCGATTCCTGGCTACCAAATACTTCGTACCTTAGGGCGTGGTGGAATGGCTACTGTTTATCTTGCGCAACAGGATATTTTTGAGCGCAAAGTCGCGTTAAAAGTTATGTCCAAGGCGCTCGCAGATGACGAAGCATTTGGAAAACGTTTTTTTCGCGAGGCCAAGATCGTAAGCCAGTTGGTTCACCCTAATATTGTTACAGTATATGACGTAGGGCTAGAAGGCGGTAACTACTTTTTATCGATGGAGTACATTGATGGGCGTGATTTGAAGCAAATGCGCAAAACGCTGTCGCTTCAAGAAAAAATTAATGCGGTTATCGATATTGCGCGTGCACTTAAATATGCAGGTGATAAGGGGTATGTACATCGTGATATTAAGCCAGAAAACATTCTTTTTCACAGTAGTGATGGGAGGGCTGTATTAACCGATTTTGGCATTGCGCGTGCGGCAGAAACCGATGTCAGCATGACGCAAACAGGCTTAGCTATTGGCACACCGCACTATATGAGCCCAGAGCAAGCCAAGGGTAAGCCGGTTGATTCTCGGTCGGATATCTACAGTTTAGGCGTCGTCTTTTTTTTGCTGCTTACAGGGCGGGTACCTTTTGATGCAGAGTCAGCGGTTGCGATAGGGATAAAACATATTACTGAAACTGTACCGTTGCTGCCGGAGGGCATGGCGGCATTACAGCCCATTATTGATACATTATTGGCTAAAAAGGCGGGTTTTCGTTATCAAGACGGGGATGAGCTTATTGATGACTTGGAACGCATAGATATCGCGCTTTTAGAGCAATCCATTGCTTACGAGGTATCCTCCGTTCCAGAGGTAGATTGTGAGAGCCCAACGGAAGAAGGGCCGCCGGTAACCGATGCTGACCTGGCTTTGATGTATAGCGATTCTGACGAAAGGCTTCATGAGCGTGGCGGTTGCACGCCGTGGTTGGTGGGCCTATTAATTATGGCCAGCCTCGTTGCATGGGTGTTCTATTATCAGCGCCCCGATATTGCGGGGCCTTGGTTGGAGCAAGGAAAAGCGACAGTAGAGCGCTATTATGATAAAGCGCTTATGTGGTATGAATCGGCCACATCGGATCCCGTAACGTCTGGGCCGTCTGCTATTCACCACGACACGCCTGCGCCAAGTGATGTAAACCAAACGTTGCAAACAAAGAGCGTGTTCGTGAAGCCTAGACCGATGGTTGGCGATATCGCTACAACATCGGACGAGCAGGAGCCATACGAGCAACCGGCTATCGCGACAACCGTGCCAGTGGCGGATGTTATTGCTGATATTGCGCCTGTGGTTGATATCACATCGTACGAATCGTATGAGCTTCAGTTAGAAACCTTAAGGTTACAGTACGAGAGTGATGCGACTTATTTGGCCGAATTGGTGAGCTTGCATCAAGTAGTGCTGAATGACTATCCCGCTAAAACTGAGGTAGAGCGTTCGTTGGCGGCGTTACAGCATCAGGAACTCGAAGCCATATCCGATCTCTTGGCCACCGCTAGAGTTGAGGCTGCGGTTAGGAAGCTTCAGCAAGTAAAGGCTCTCTTTGTTAATTTACCCATTGAACAAATACGCGTGTTCGACACGGAGATTACCCATCAGCAAACGGTAACCCAGTTGTTGAGCAAAGCTGATCAGTATCACGAACATAATCAGCTTACCCATCCCAAAGGGCATAATGCATTAACGAGTTATCGCGAGGTTTTAGCGCTTTCGCCCAAGAATGCTCAAGCGATAAAAGGTGTGGCGCTTATTGCTGGCAAACTCGTGCATCTCGCTCAAAAGGCTTACGATCAGGAGCGCCTTGCTATGGCGAAATCTGATATAGAGCGTGCGTTAGAGGCAAACCCTAGTAGCATAGAGGCGCAGAAGCTTCGCGATAAAATTGAGGCTGCGCTGCAGCACCAGCGAGATGTTCGTAATTGGCTTGCGCGCGCTCGTTCACGTATGGACACTCAAGATTACTATTCTCCACAAAACGATAGTGCATACCATTATTATCAAATGGTGCTGGCGCTTGAGGCGGCCAATACGCAGGCCATTACAGGGCAGAAGCAAATGCTCGATCGCTTTGCGCGCAATATATGGGGGTTGGTAGGAAATGAACAGTTTACGCTTGCAAGGAGACAGCTTGCGCAAGCCCTTCAAGCAGAGCCTTCCAATAAGCGTTTGCTCTCCCTGTCAGACGCGGTCGAAGAAGTGCTCGCCGATAAGGCGCCTTAGTGCTCGTTGTGTAGAGCCACTCGCCATTATTCTTTTCACTATAGATTTTAAGCGTACTAATCCACGATTAAGCGCGCCTTCACAGCGGTGGAAGCCGATTCTTTTGCTATTCTTCAAAAATGCGGTGTATTGATTTCGAGTATTGGGTTGGCATCTTGTTGGGCGGTGGTCGTCCGCAGGTATTGCTAGCGTATAACGCGATGGTTTTCGGGTGCACAGCCGTTAGGAACTGGAGAGTCTACGTTGAGGGTTAGAGTATTTTTAGGCGGTGCGCCGGGCGATGTTATTACGGTTTTGACCGACGTATGCGAGGAACTCGGTTACGAGGTTCTTGCGTGTGAAGAGCTTGTATGTGCGCGTAAAATTATCGCAGAAGAAACGGTTGATCTTGTCTGCTTAGCGCATTATTTACAAGATGGAACGGCGTTTGAGCTCTGTCGAGAGATGCGTAAACAGCCTCTTTGGCGTGATTGCCCCATTTTGCTGGTGACAGAAAGGGCTAACCCAGCACTTATCGAAAAAGCGTTTGCCGCAGGCTTTAATGAAGCGTTTCATCTTAAGCAAAAAGAGGCACTTCGTACGTTTGTTGCTCGTTACGGCGCCTACCATAGCGCTATTTCGGGCAAGGTTTTGTTGGTTGAAGATTCTTTATCGCAACAAAAAATTGTAACGGCCATGTTGGAGCAGGTGGGTTTAACGGTTCATTGCTGTGATGATGTGAACAGTGCTCTGGCGGCGTACAACGACGCTTACTTTGATCTCATTATTACGGATGTTGTGCTGGAGGGGGACTTAACCGGGCTGGACCTGATCGCTCGTATTCGTAGAATGGAAGATGCCCGAGGCGACGTTCCCATTATTGTTATGTCGAGTTATCGTTCGTCGGCACAGCGGCTGGAGCCTTTTAGGATAGGTGCCGATGACTATGTGTCTAAGCCCTTGGAGGGAGATGAACTGCTTGTACGTGCCCGTCGTTTAATTGAATCTCATCAGCTATTTTTACAAGTGCGTGAGCAGCAGAGAAGCTTGGAAAAGACCAATCGTTTTATGACGCAAATGCTCAGCCGCGTCAGCCACGAATGTCGTAATTCGATTAATATCGTTCTGGGCGTATCAAAAATATTGCTTCGTAAAAGCGAATTTACCGCTGATCAAACGCATAAAATCGATACGATTATGAATGCGAGCAAGCACCAATTGTCATTGCTCAATGACATTTTAGATTTTACCAAATTGAATTCTGGCAACATAGCGTTCAACCCCAATGACACGGACGTACCTAGCTTGGTTGCCGAATCGATGAACCTATTTGAATATACGTGCGAGGAGCAAGGGCTAACGCTTCGTTCGTCGATTGCCGATAACCTGCCCGAACAGTGCTTTTTAGACGCAAGGCTAGTTAAACAAGTGTTGATTAACTTACTTGCAAATGCGGTTAAATTCACGGTAAGGGGCGGCATTACGGTTGCCGTCGAAACCCAAGAAGGGGATAGTGGCAAGGCGCTGGTTATTTCAGTAAGGGATACTGGGCCGGGTATTGAAAGCGATGAATTGGACCTGCTTTTTCAGGAGTTTAAACAAACTCAATCAGGGCGAGATTCCGATTCAGGAACAGGCTTGGGTTTATCGTTGTGCGTGGGGTTTGCGACGGTCATGGGAGGGAGTATGGACGTTGTATCGAAGCCTGGAGTAGGCAGCGAATTCATTCTTAAGCTGCCGCTGTGAGGTAGAATTTTTTACGCCTAGGCAACGCTATAAAATAAAGCGTCGAAGTTGCTGCTGGGTTCGTTACTGGACAGTGTTTGAGCAATAATCTCGCTGGCCAAACAGGCGCATTTCCCGCACTGCGTAGCGACACCAAGTTGTTTCTGCACGTCTTGGAAGCTGTTGGCCCCATTATCGACGGCATCTCGAATCTCCGAATCTTTAATGCCTTTACATAAACAAACGTACATAAAACTGACGAAGCCTCTTTTTTCTCTGTGTCTCATAATGAGCACTAATTGAACAGGCTTAAGGTTAGTGGGAATAAGAATGATTGTCAATTAGTTTCGTCGTCATTACTTGTCTTGTGTCAATGACGGTCTAAGGTGTGTGTTGGGCGTCTATCTGGCGGTGATATCAGCATTATGGTGGTTTTATGGCCAAGGAGGAGAGACATTAGGTTTTTTAGCCCTAGGTGATATATAAAATCTATGAATAATGTGCCTCAGGGTGTGTATTATTACCGCTCGCTATTAATATGAGCTTGTTGATTGGCCGATTTTTGGTCAGAGGGTCTTTGTTTTTGCTGAATTGGCTTAAATGTAGGCTCTAGCGATAATGCTAGTTAAAGTCAGCTCTATCGACAATTTCTCGTTACACTTTTTTAAACACATTGTGTTATTCATATTTAAAAACATCTTCCAGGGAGATAAACATGGGCGTATTAGTTGGTAAACCAGCTCCAGATTTCACAGCACCGGCCGTTTTGGGCAGTGGCGAAATTGTTGATTCATTCAACTTCGCAGACGTTACTAAGGGCAAAAAAGCAGTTGTTTTCTTTTACCCTTTGGATTTTACTTTTGTATGCCCTTCTGAATTATTAGCATTTGATCATCGTATTGCTGAATTCGAAAAGCGTGGTGTTGTTGTTATCGGTGTTTCTATCGATTCACACTTTTCCCACAACGCTTGGCGTAACACTGCAATCAATGACGGCGGTATTGGCCCCGTTAAATACACTTTGGTTGCAGATATGACGCACGCTATTTGTCAGGCTTACGATGTTGAGTCTGAAGGCGGTGTTGCTTTCCGTGGTTCGTTTTTAATTGATGAAGACGGTTTGGTTCGTCACCAAGTGGTGAATGACTTACCTTTGGGCCGTAACGTTGATGAAATGTTGCGCATGGTTGATGCTCTTGCTTTCCATCAAGAGCACGGTGAAGTTTGCCCTGCGGGCTGGCAAGACGGCGACAAAGGTATGGATGCATCACCAGAGGGTGTCGCTAAATACTTGAGTGAAAACGCCGAAGGTTTGTAATTCTGCTTTTCTGCACAATGAAAAAGGCCAGCTAAATGCTGGCCTTTTTTTAACGGTATTTTTTACCGAAATATTGTTTATTGCGTTAGCGTATTTTTGACATTAGGCCTATCGGATAGGCCGGCTTGTTTCGTGATAATTTAAGCCGTATTAACGCCAGTTTTTAGACCACGCATTGATGACCTTGTGTGAATAGGTATGTCGGCCATAGCTGCCGTTATAACGTGCTAGTGCATTTGCCCAGTTACCGTCCTCTTTGTCAAGATAGTGCTTGAGGATAGTGCAGCCATATTGCAGGTTTGTTGTTAGGTCTATCAGGTTGTCAGAGTCCCGCCCGATTTCATTCTTCCAAAAAGGCATAATTTGCATCATGCCCTGCGCTCCTACTCGTGAGACAGCGTAGCGGTCAAAATGACTCTCTATTTGAATGACAGCTAAAACAAATTCAGGTGGGAGCATTGCGCGTTTGGCAGCACGATGAACCTCTTTTAATACCATTAAGCGGTAATCGGGTTCTTTAATATACTTTGCCAGTACCGCAGATTTTTGCACCAACCAAACTTCAGCGTCGAATCTATCGTCAAAACTGTCTGCTTCAGCAATTGTTTGTAGCAGTTTTTTTCGTAGTTCAGTATCGACACTGTCACTTTTGGCTGCACTCTGTGGTGAATGTATAAGTAAACTCATCCACAGAGACGCTAACAAAACATAACACCTTCTACGAAGGGTGAGCATGCCGTTATTGTGTAATTGTGCTGTGTAAAAAGTCGACAATACCGTCACAGGGTATTTGTTGGTTGTCTGTGTCACGTCGGCCTTTATATTCTATGTTGCCTTCTTTGAGCCCGCGATCACCAATAACGATACGGTGCGGAATACCGATAAGTTCCACGTCGGCAAGCATTCCGCCTAGTCTAGCTTTGTTTTCGTCCATGAGTAATACGTCGTAGCCAAGTGCTTTTAGTTCGCCGTAAAGTTGTTCACATTTTTCAGCAACCTGTTCGGATTTATGAATATTGATCGGCACAATTGCTAAGTGAAACGGCGCGATACTGTCTGGCCAAATAATACCGTTTTCGTCGTAATTTTGTTCTATTGCCGAGGCTACAATACGCGAAACGCCAATCCCATAGCAGCCCATAATCATTGTGGTGTCTTTGCCGTTTTCATCTAGAACGGTGGCTTTCATCGCTTTCGAGTATTTGGTGCCGAGCTGGAATATGTGCCCGACCTCTATGCCGCGCTTGATATCTAAAGTGCCTTTCCCACATGGGCTAGGGTCGCCGACGACGACATTGCGAATGTCTTCAGTGCGGGAGTATGTGGCTTGTTCGCTTTGCCAGTTTGCATCGAGCAGGTGGAAGCCTGTTTTGTTTGCACCGCATACAAAATTAACGGCAGTCGCTGCGGAGCGATCAGCAATAACGGTGATGTCTAATCCTATTGGGCCAAGCGATCCGACTTCTGCGCCGAGTTCGCTCTTGATTCGCTCTTCAGGCGCGAAGGTTAAGGGTTCGGCTACTTCAGGAAGCTTGCAGGCCTTAATGTCATTCAGGGCATGATCACCCCTAAGAACAAGTGCCACCAAAGGTTGGGTGCCGTCGTCTTTCTCAGCGCCTAATACTATGAGTGTTTTGAGCGTCTGGCGGGGTTCAGTTTTCAAAAAGTGTGCGACATCCTCAATCGATTTTTGATCAGGGGTAGCAATCTCTTTCATTTCCGTGGCAAGAACGGTGTTACTGGGGCTTGGCGCTACGGCTTCTGCGAGCTCAACATTGGCCGCGTAATCACTGTCAGAGCTAAAGGCAATATCATCTTCACCACTGTCGGCGAGCACGTGAAATTCATGAGAGCCTGAACCGCCGATAGAGCCAGTGTCGGCAAGTACGGGGCGGTATTCCAGCCCAATACGATCAAAAATATTGCAGTAGGTTTGATGCATAATATCGTAGGTGCTTTGCAGAGAGTCTTGCGAGGCGTGGAAAGAATAGGCGTCTTTCATTATGAATTCACGGGAACGCATTACGCCAAAGCGAGGGCGAACTTCATCGCGAAATTTGGTTTGAATTTGATAGAAGTTCGCGGGTAATTGTTTGTAACTTTTTAATTCATCACGGATAAGCGATGTAATGACTTCTTCGTGTGTAGGGCCAAGGCAGAATGCACGTTTATGGCGGTCGTTAATACGCAGTAATTCGGGTCCATATTGCTGCCATCGGCCAGATTCTTCCCAAAGTTCTGCCGGTTGAACAACCGGCATTAGCACTTCTTGCGCGCCCGCGTTATCCATTTCGTTACGAACAATGGCTTCTACTTTGCGCAGTACACGCAGCCCTACGGGCAGCCAGTTGTAGAGCCCAGATGCCATTTTGCGAATCATGCCCGCGCGCAGCATTAATTGATGGCTGATAACCTCTGCATCGGCAGGTGTTTCTTTTTTTGTAGCAATAAGGTACTGACTGGCGCGCATGTGAATCCTTAAACGGTAATGTTGGGAAAGCGTTATAATTGTAAGGGTTTTGGGGCTCAATGCCGGAGCCTAACAGATATAGAGTATTTTAAGGTGCGGAGGAGGCTGCAACAAGCCTCGTAAGCCCTGTCATTAACAAGGAATCATTATGTTTGAGCTTCATTCGCAACTTTTACAGGATACCGTGCCGTTGGGACAGTTTAAATTGTCTCTGGTGTTATTGCATAAAGATGCAAACTACCCGTGGTGTGTGCTTGTGCCTAGGCGCGCGGGTATTCGAGAGATACATCATTTGAGTGAGGATGATCAGCAGCAGCTTATTCGGGAATCGAGTCATTTGTCGGAGGTGATGACCTCACTTTTTGCTCCTTTTACAATGAATATTGCGGCGCTGGGTAATATTGTGCCGCAGTTACATGTTCATCATGTTGCTAGGTTTGAAGGCGATGCTGCATGGCCGGCGTCTATTTGGGGGGCAAAACCGCCCGCGGCGTATGAATCTGACGCGCTCGAAAAGAGAGTTGCTAGGCTACAGGCGTCTCTTGTTGGAGAGGGCTTTGAGTCCGACGCGAACCAAGATGATGGCTTGAGTGGCCAAGGTTATACGCCTTAACCGTTAAACGATGGCTATAACATCAAAAAAGCCCGCGTTAGCGGGCTTTTTTGATGTTGCTACTTACAGAAATCGCTTATTCGGCCATTTCTTTTAACTTCTTCAGGGGGCGCAATTTAACTTGGATGCTTGCAGGCTTGGCTGCAAAGGTTGTTTCTTCGCCGGTGAAGGGGTTAATACCTTTGCGCGCTTTGCGGGCAGGCTTTTTCACGGTCACGATCTTAAACAGGCCTGGCATAACAAATTCGCCGCAAGCGCGTTTTTTAACATGGCCTTCAATAATGTCGGTCAATTGCTCCAAAACAGCGGCAACATCCTTTTTGGGGAGTTCGGTGTTTTCGGAAATTTGGTTGAGGATCTGTGTTTTAGAGTAACGCTCTTTCACGGCTGTGATTTTTTTAGCGGGGGCTGCGGCCTTGGCTGGTGCTTTTTTAGCGGGAGCTTTTTTGGCTGCGGGTTTCTTTGCTGCTGCTTTACGTGCTGCCATAGGTAAACCTCATGTTTTATTGTGTTTTAGTGAAAAAGTATTTGCGGTCCTTGCAACAAGGGTAAGTGCCGAAAAGGCTCAGAGTTGCTTAGTCGGTTGCGTGTATGGCGCCGCGCTTGAGGTATATATAGTTTATTCGACCCACTGCGGCAACAAAAAACTACTATATATAAGTACTTTTTTACTGTTTTGGCTGTTTTTGAATCAGACTGAACAATGATGGCACACTAAAACTCATGAGGGGTTTTTAGGCGCTTTTGAAAAGCGGTGAGGCGAACTTGGTGGTGTTGTAGGGTTTTAAAGGCCGAAATTAAGAGGCGTAAGCGGCTTCTTGCGCTGGTCGTGTCTTCATCAAAGTGCGGTGCTAGGGTATAATAGCCCGCTTTTTTGCGAGGATTGGGGGTTTTGTTATGGCCTGGTTAGTTCTTGGGTATGGGGTAGAGTGCGGAGTGAATATTGATGCCTATATACGAATATCGTTGTGAAAGCTGTGGCCATGAGCTGGAAGCTTTGCAGAAAATGAGCGATTCACCTTTGGTGGGTTGCCCTGAGTGTAGTGCTCAGCAGTTGATTAAAAAGGTTTCTGCTGCGGCTTTTCGGTTGAAGGGCAGCGGTTGGTATGAGACTGACTTTAAGTCGGGGAAAAAGAAAAATCTTGCGGGTAGCGATAAAGAGCCGTCAAAGACAGCGGCTAAAAAAGCAGATAAGCCCTCATCAAAGAGCGCTTGATAGTCGCATTGTAGGTACTTTCAGGTCAGCGGCGCTTAGCGCGGTTACCTATACAAATTAAAATATACGGGAATACAGAATCATGCGCAGTGTATATTGTGGCGTACTAAACGCTTCAAATATTGATGAAGAGGTCACGTTGTGTGGCTGGGTAGATCGTCGTCGTGATCACGGTGGGGTTATTTTTGTCGACCTTCGAGATCGAGAAGGCATTGTGCAGGTGGTGTTTGATCCAGACGCGGAAGATAATTTCGCGCTAGCCGACAAGGTACGGCCGGAGTTTGTGTTACGGGTAACGGGAAAGGTTCGTGCGCGTTCCGGCACTACCGTTAATAGTAATATGGCCACAGGTGAGGTCGAGGTGTATGGCACGGCGTTAGAGATTTTAAATAGCTCTGAGACGCCGCCCTTTCAACTAGACTCCCATATCACCGTTGGCGAAGACGTACGTTTGAAGTATCGGTATTTGGATTTGCGTCGTAAAGAGATGCAGAAAAACCTGTATTTTCGTTCGAAAGTTACCAATGCTATCCGTAATTATTTGGATGATAACGGGTTTCTTGATATTGAGACGCCTATTCTCACTCGGGCAACCCCCGAAGGGGCGCGTGACTATTTAGTGCCATCTCGAACGCACGATGGAAAGTTTTTTGCTTTGCCACAGTCCCCACAGCTTTTTAAACAGCTGCTCATGGTGTCGGGTTTTGACCGTTACTATCAAATCGCTAAATGTTTTCGTGATGAAGATTTGCGGGCCGATCGGCAGCCTGAATTTACTCAGATAGATATCGAAACGTCGTTTATGAGCGAAGAAGATATTATGTCCGTGACAGAGGGGATGATTCGTAAGCTCTTTAACGAGCTGCAGGGCGTCGATTTGGGGGATTTTCCTCGGATGCCTTATGCTGAAGCGATGGAGCGTTTTGGTTCGGATAAGCCCGACATGCGTATTCCTTTGGAGTTGATCGAAATTAAGGATCTGATGAAGGATGTAGAGTTTAAAGTGTTCTCTGCACCGGCGAATGACCCTAAAGGCCGTGTAACGGCTATGCGAGTGCCTAAAGGCGGTGAAATTCCTCGTAAGCGAATTGATGCCTATACCAAGTTTGTATCTATCTACGGTGCGAAAGGTTTGGCTTATATTAAAGTCAACGATAAGGGTGATTTAGAGAATGGTTTGCAGTCGCCCATTGTTAAGTTCTTACCCTCAGAGGTCTGTAAAGCGATTATTGAGCGTGTAGGCGCTGAAAACGGCGACCTTATTTTCTTTGGCGCAGACAATTGTAAAGTTGTTACTGAGGCGTTAGGCGCACTGCGCTGTAAGTTGGGTGAAGACCTTGATCTTTATACCTGCGAGTGGGCACCATTGTGGGTTGTTGATTTTCCGATGTTTGAAGAAATCGACAATGGTGGTTTGACTGCTCTCCACCATCCTTTTACTGCTCCATCTTGTTCGCCTGAAGAGTTGGCCGCTAATCCTGCCGTTGCGTTGTCGCGCGCCTACGATATGGTGTTGAATGGTTGCGAGCTGGGTGGTGGCTCCGTTCGTATTCATGATCAATCTATGCAGCAAACGGTATTTGAAATTCTGGGTATTGGTGAAGAGGAGCAGCGTGAAAAATTTGGCTTCTTGTTAGATGCACTAAAATATGGTGCGCCGCCCCATGGTGGGCTAGCGTTTGGACTTGATCGTTTGATTATGCTTATGACGGGTTCGGAATCTATTCGTGACGTAATCGCATTCCCTAAAACGCAATCAGCCGCCTGTGTCATGACTGATGCTCCTGGTGCCGTAGATAATACCCAGTTAAAAGATCTTCATATTCGGTTGCGGGCGAAGCCTCAGTCGGAAAAAGTTGATAGTGCAGGCTCGGAAGAGTAAGCAAAAGGCGTTAGATTATGGCAGGCCACAGCAAGTGGGCAAACACTAAGCATCGGAAAGCGGCGCAAGACTCGAAGCGAGCGAAGGTTTTTACAAAAATTATTCGCGAGTTAACGGTTGCGGCAAAAGCCGGTGGAAACCCAGACGACAACCCTAAGCTTCGCGCTACTATCGATAAAGCGCTGGGCGCGAACATGAAGCGGGATACCATTGAGAAAGCGGTAGCTCGTGGAGCGGGGGGAGCGGACGGTGAAAACTACGACGAAATCACTTATGAAGGTTATGGTGTTGGTGGCGTTGCGGTCTTAGTTGAATGTTTGACTGATAATCGAAATCGTACTGTTTCGGAGGTGCGCCACGCGTTTAGTAAGCGTGGCGGTAATCTCGGTACAGACGGTTCCGTGGCTTATTTGTTTGTACGTAAAGGGCAGATAAGCTTTGCTCCAGGAGCGGACGAAGACGCAATTATGGCTGTTGCGTTGGAGGCGGGTGCCGAAGATGTTGAGTCAAACGATGATGGTTCGGTAGATGTAACAACGGCGTTCGAAGATTACTTGAGCGTAAAAGAGGCAATGGTTATTGCGGGTTTGGAACCCGCGAATGCTGAGGTTGCAATGATTGCCGCGACTCAGGTTCCCCTTGATACGCAGGATGATGCTGATAAGACATTGGCGTTAATCGATATGCTGGAAGATTTGGATGATGTTCAGGCTGTATTTACCAATGCCGATATTCCCGAGCAATTTTTTGGTTAAAGGTTAGATGGTCGTGTGTTGTTAAGTTGTTTAAGCTCGGCTTTTTCTGAGTCGAGCGTTTCTTTTTTAATTTCCTTGTCTTGTTTGCCCCTCAATCACTCTCTTTGCGTGTTCCCATGCGGTATGATCCGTTAAAACTCTTTTACTTTTTCCTTGGAATTGAACTCAAACTACGCCCATGCCTTTTTCTGCTGACCTTGTCGTTAATCTAAATGCTATTGCCCACAACTGGTTGTTAATGCAGGCAAAGCTCGACCGTAACGTGGATTGCGGGGCGGTGGTAAAAGCTAATGCTTATGGCCTTGGAATGACGTCTGTTGTGAGGGCGTTGGCTAAGGTGGGGTGCCGTCGCTTCTATGTGGCAAACTTGCAGGAGGCGCTAGTGTTGCGAGAGCACCTAAATATTTTGGTGCAGGAGTTTAGTTTGTTGCCTGGGGCGTGTGAAATAGTCGTGTTATCAGGTTGCGCGCGCGGTGAAGAGTTAGCTTTTATAGAGCATCGGTTGGTGCCTGTTCTTATTAGTGAAGAGATGTTGGGTCGCTGGTTGGGGGTTCTTCGCCGAGCCGGCGTAAGGGCTGGCTCTGTAGGCTCCGTGTTGAAGGTCGATACGGGTATGGGGCGGTTAGGCCTAGAGCCTGAAGAGTTTAAGCGTTTGTTGGCCGATAAGGGAGCCTTGCTGGATTCTGGGGTGTCTATGCTGATGAGCCACTTGGCATGTGCCGATGATGAGCGTAGTGAGCATAATGAGTTGCAGTTGGGCGCCTTTCGGGAGTGCTATGAGCAGTTAAAGTATGTGCTGCCTGCGTGCGGTGCAAGCCTTGCGAATTCTGCTGGAGTGTTGTTGGGCCGCCGTTATCACTTTGATGGCGTTCGCCCTGGCGTGGCGTTGTATGGCGGCAACCCGCAGCCGATCAAAGACAATATGCTAAAGCCGTCGGTCAGTTTGGCGTTACCGGTTATACAGCTAAGATCTTTGCCGGAAGGCGGTTGCGTGGGTTACGGTGCGACGGCTAGGTTTGATCGGGCAGCGCGCTTGGCGATTGTTGCTGGCGGTTATGCCGATGGTTTATTTCGGTCTTTGTCGAATCGTGGTGAGTGCTGGGTTCCTTCGGGGGGGCGAAGTGCTGGAGAAGGGTGGCGTGTGCCTATTGTGGGGAGGGTGTCGATGGATACAACGATTGTCGATATCTCTTCTGTGCCTGAGGGTGCGGTGTGTGTTGGTGATAGGCTGGAGTTTATCGGTGAGCATATTACGTTGGATGAAATCGCTATCAAGGCGGGCACGATTAGTTATGAGGTTTTAACGTCGCTCGGTTCGCGTTACCAAAGAGGGTATACCGGGTGATTGATTGGGTGTGTACGCATGAATGAAAAACAACTGCTTTTGGTGCGGTGTCTGGCCGATGGAGAATATCATTCGGGAGAGCTGCTTGGTCAAATCGCTGGAGTGAGTCGTGCGGCGGTTTGGAAACAGTTGCAGTCGTTACAGTTGCTCGGTATTGAGGTGGTTAGCCAAAAAGGGCGAGGCTATGTGATAAAGGGAGGGCTTGCCCTTTTAAGTTCGGCGGCGCTCCAGTCGGCTCTGGATGAATCTGCACAGCAGATGGTGTCGAAATTGACGATATTACAACAGACCGATTCAACCAATCAGGCAGTGCTTAACGCGGTGCCGCAAGGTGCAGGTCATGGTCTTGTTGTGTTGGCCGAGCAGCAAACGGCGGGCCGGGGTCGCCGGGGTCGTGTCTGGGCCAGCCCTTATGGGGCGAATATCTACCTGTCGGTGGGGTGGCGCTTCAGTTTGGGTGCTGCAGCTCTTGAGGGGTTGAGTCTCGCGGTGGGCGTTGCAGTTGCGCATGCATTAAAGGTGTTGGGTTATCCTCAGTCACAGCTTAAGTGGCCCAATGATGTGTTGGTCGACGGTAAAAAACTGGGCGGAATCTTGTTGGAAATGACCGGCGATGCGAGCGGAGAGTGCTATGTTGTTGTTGGTATTGGGTTGAATGTCCGTATGCCGGTGCTGGCCGGAGAAGATATTGGTCAGCCTTGGGTTGATCTGGCTTCTTTGCCCTGCTCTGAGGGCGGGCGAGATAGAAGTCTCATCGCTGCAGAAATTTTGAATCAACTGTTGCCACTTTTGGCAGGATATGAGCGGATGGGGTTTTCGCCTTATAGGTATCAGTGGGAGCAGCTGAGCGCTCACCAAGGGCAGGAGGTTGTACTGGTGACGCCGTCAGAGCAGATAAAAGGTGTGCAGCTGGGGGTGACTGATGCGGGGGGGGTGCGTTTGCAGTTGGCGGTGGGTGAGCGCGTGTTTTTGGGTGGAGAGATTAGTCTAAAAGCTGGCTCTTGATGGTAAAAGATAGAGGTACCTGTGTTTTTGCTTGTTGATGCCGGAAATAGTCGTATTAAGTGGTGTGTTTGGCATGAGGGGGCTCAGCGTAGTGGCGTCGTTCAGATTTCTGAGGATGTTTTTACTGCTGGCGCTTGGGCCTTGCAGTTAGGCGAAGAGCTTGTCTCGTCGGTTGGCGCTATCTATGTTTCTTCTGTTCGGGGGGATGCGTTTCGGCTTAGCTTTGATGCGTTTTGTCTGGATTTGTTTAACGTCTTGCCTATTTACGCTTCAGTAGACAGCGATAATTATGGTGTGCGCGTAGGGTATAGTGATCCATCCTTGTTGGGGGTAGACCGTTGGTTGGCGATGCTGGCAGCCTATCGGGGTTCGGCTGAGGGGGTTGTTGTTATTGATGCGGGCACGGCAATAACGGTTGATTATGTTGATTCGTGCGGTGACCATCTAGGTGGTTTGATTGTGCCGGGGGTGCAAGCCATGGCGTCGTCGTTACTTATCAATACCCGTGAAATTTCTATTGAGTCGTTAACTCTGCCGCAGATTTGGGGGCCGGGTTGCGATACTTTGTCATGCGTTGAGCAGGGTGTTGCTGCGAGCCTAAAGGGTTTGATGGCTGAGGTTGTAGCTTGTGCGCACCGTATTTCGCCTCCAGGTTCGACTGCTACAATTTATTTGACCGGAGGTGACGCTAGTATTTTAAAGTCTTGGTTGCCGAGTGGGGTGGTGGTTGAGCCGCTACTGGTTTTTCATGGGTTGCTGTTGAGCCAAAAGTTGGGTTAGGCCAGCTTTATTTTATAGGGTATTAACTAGTTCGATGCGATGGATTTTTTTAACGCTTCTTTTTTGCAATATCTTGGCTGCGCTCTGGGGGTTAGTGTTTAAACCTTTCAGTCCCGCTGTGGAGAGTTTTGCGCCGCGACCGTTTCAATATGGTGCTGCTGACGATTTGGTGCTGCTGCTCGACGACCGTTCAGCCGTTGTGAGAGCTGATGGCGAGGTGCCCATGCCGATCGTTGGAGCGGAGGACACTTCCAATAAAGATGGTCGGCCGCTGTGTGAAATAGTGGGGCCGTTTGAGGGGAGGGCACTTGCAGAGAGTTTTGTGGAGCGGCTGCTGGCCATAGATATTAGGGGTTCGATTAAGGAGCTTGAGCTCCCCGCGGGATCGCGATACCAAGTATTTTTGCCGCCGGAACCTTCTTTGAGGGATGCGTTGCGCAAACTTGGCGAGCTTCAGGCTAAGAGGGTTGATAGCTATGTTATCCCCAAAGGAGAGTTTGAAAATGGTATTTCCCTCGGAATGTTTAGCCGTGAGGCGCTCGCAAACAAGCAATTGGTAGAGATGCGAGCCATTGGTTTGTCTCCTGAGATGAATGTTATCGAACGCACCTATTGGGAGATCTGGGTGATGCTAGCACCCGGAGATGGTGGAAAAATGAGCGAAATTGCATGGTCTAGGGTCATGGATGGAATAAATCACCTTCAGAAACGACAAAATTTCTGTTTAGATGTTGCTTCGTAGGACAACATTCACTAGAATCCCGCCTCCACATTAAGGCAGCAGCCAAAAGCTTCTTAGTGTGGTTAGAGAGCTGGTGTAGCTCAGTTGGTAGAGCAGCTGACTTGTAATCAGCCGGTCGGGGGTTCAACTCCTCTCACCAGCTCCATTTTTATTTTTGGCAGGGGTTCCCGAGTGGCCAAAGGGATCAGACTGTAAATCTGACGCGCAAGCTTCGGTGGTTCGAATCC
>Ga0065722_100171_pt1 | contig 27929 bp, 38 predicted proteins | sample BansetMetagenome_FD_59109 | JGI IMG/M metagenome (GOLD analysis project Ga0065722, IMG submission 59109) | Bankia setacea gill microbial communities from Puget Sound, Washington, USA - Caecum Enriched | ecosystem: Host-associated > Mollusca > Digestive system > Ceca | place: United States... | reverse complement strand
ATAAGTTGTGCGGCTAGTTCACGGTAAGTTAAATAGCGATTATTTTCCTCTGGCACACGACGCCATGAACCAAGATGTACTTCATAAATAGAAATCGGACGATCGCGTTTGGTATAGAGATGTCTTTGACCGCCCCACTCTTGATCGCCCCATTGGTAGCGATCGTTATTAAAGACACAGGATGCTTGTTCGGGCGGTACTTGCGCAAAAAAGCCGTAGGGGTCGGCTTTATGTGGCAATAGCGATCCATCACCAGCACGCAGCTCGTACTTATACTGTGCATTCTCCGCAACACCGGGAATAAAAATCTCCCAGAGACCGCTGGGAACATGCTTACGCATCATATGACGACGGCCGTCCCAAAAATTAAAATCACCGACAACAGATACTCGGCGAGCATTAGGTGCCCAAACAACAAAGCTACAACCGGCTACACCATCTCGGTCGCACAGATGAGCCCCCATAAACGAATAAGCTGATTCGTGTGTGCCCTCACCAAAAAGGTAGAGATCTTGCTCGCCGATACTCGAGCCAAAACGATAAGGGTCTTCGAGAATTTCACAATGTTCGCCGTAGCAAACACGCAATTTATAATGGGGAATTACGTCAAGCCGAGCCACGTTCGAAAAGAATCCAGTGGTGTGAAGTTTTGTTAGAACTTAAAAGCGTTTTTTCAGCCTTCTGGTCCAAAACTTCTACACTGTCGGCGTTGGGAAGAAAAGCGCGAAAAGCATAATAACCGGGGCTTACTTGATGGCAACCGAGATAGGCGAAGATGTCTTCGCAATCAGAATCGACTATGGACTGAATGACGTCGTGTGAAAGGGTATCCATCTTAGGATCGTATCTCCAATTTGTTATAACTTAAGTGTGTAAACCGCAGCGCACATTACGGCCCGCGCATAATTTATAGCGCACCGCCCGCTAGCAAAGGTTGCTTCTACGTACGCGGTCAATCAATTGCAATGTTTCAACCACATCAGGAGAAGTAAAAATAGTACTGAGTGGTACAGCTATCTTACGCTGCCAATTCGGATATTCCTGATAGGTGCCGGGTACATTTACTGGAGCCGCCATCAACAGCAAATCCTCGAGTTGAATTACATATAGGCGCGACGAAACGCTCGCGACGCAAACTAAAATTGCGCTTATTAACTGAAAATCTGCGCCGCGTTCCATATTTCTATCTTGCCACGCGTCGGGTAAGTTACCGAGTTCACTTAGAAGATTAAAAACCATATGCTTTTCATGGCTACGCTGCTCAACCATCATTTGATAGTCTACGCCTTCCTCGAAAATATTCAGTCTATCNCGCAAGCGTAAATCTGAACCGTCCCACCAACTGCTTAGCGTCGGTACATCGTGATTATTGACCATCGCCAATGCGTGGCGATCATAGTTAAAGGGAGATTTAAACGCATCGAAATGCTCCCGCTCAAAGTAAAACACTCTATTAGTGAAGATCTTTGCCGCGGTAATCGCATCTCTAAACTCTTGCGGTACGACACCCAAGTCCTCTCCGATTATAGTGCATTTATTTAGATGGCTCTCCAAGCATAAAATAGCCAACATATCTTCGAATGGATAATAAACGTAGGCGCCCTTATCCGCNGTAGAGCCTGGNGGACACCACCAGAGGCGCATGAGGCTCATGGCATGATCAATTCGCAATGCCCCGCACGCGCTCATATTCTCTCGAAGAATCTCGATAAAGTGTGAATAGCCCGTCGCGCGCAGATGCGCTGGGTCCATAGGGGGCAGCCCCCAATTTTGGCCCTGCTCCGCGAGTGGATCAGGCGGCGCGCCAACAGATGCTCCTCGGCAGAATTGTAAAGGACGACTTGCGGCCTCAGCGCCACCTCCATCAGCACCTACAGCTAAATCACGAACTAAGCCTACCTTCATACCCAGACTTACAGCAAGGGCTTGGCAGGCTCCCAGTTGCACGTGAGCCATCCATTGGATGTATACGTGAAAAAGTACGGCGTGTTGATTATCCTTCAACGCTGTAATGAAAATATCACTGTCCGCTCCGGCGGCAAGCACCTCGGGGCTAATATCCGCAAGGTAACGGGCGCCCTGCCAGCGATTATGGACAGCCTCGTAGAGCGCAAATTCCTGCAACGCAATGCCGCTCTTCGTTTGAAACTGCTGTAATTGTTTTGCCCTAACAGATTCTTGCTGCCACTCCTCCGACAAAAAACGGTCGAACATCAACTCAAAAACCTGATATTTAAGCTGTTTAACGGCTGTGTAGTCGACATTTTCGGAGTCGCGTACCTGCGCCAACAACTGTATAAATTGCGATGTTTTCAGCTTTTTAGTCACACTTGCCGAATCAGCAAAATCGAGTTCAATAGTTGGATCAATATACAACGGATTTATGAAGCGGCGATCTGACGGACTGTAAGGGCTACAATGATTTTGGATGTCTGGCATCAAAGCATGCACGGGGTTTAAACCTATCAGGTCAACGCCCGCCGCAACACCTAACTCGATAAGCTCTCTCAAGTCACTAAAATCGCCAATCCCCCAATCCTTACTCGTACGCAACGTGTACAACTGAACAATAAACCCCCAAAGCTGGTCTGGGCTTGCAACCCAAGCGGGCTGATAAACCGCACTAGGGGCAAGTGCTAGAGTGCAAGATATTGCTGCAATAGCCGGCTGTATAGGCGCTTCGTTCGTCGCAGGCATTGTTACCCTGACCGCGTAATAACCGAGATCTAAGTTGCCGACTAATATCTGCCGGCGAGAATAGCGAACAGCTTCGTATTGATAATCACCAACTTCACGCATATCACTGGGCAAGCAAGTCCCTGTGTCAACTAACCTACCTCCGCGATCAAACAATTCCCAAGTCAAAGTTTGCGATAGGCGCGCCGGATGAAGATTAATATAGAAGCTCGGCACTACACTTTCATGCAACACGCAGGTTTGCAACTCAGGGAAAAAATGCTTCCAAGGCCCGACATCTAACTCAAACGCCGCATCCGCGATAATCTTAGGCGTCGAAGCATCCAGCCCCATAGCGGCTAGTAATGCGAGCCTATTGCTCAACGGAACCTGTACGTGTTCGCCCCGATAATTGTTGTAGTCTGCGGCAATGCCGCGCCAATAAAATAACCGATCAAGATCGCTCATATAAAGTCCGTCTCAAAAATTCACACGTTAACCGAAGCAACAAGACTGCCAACAAGTACGTATTTTTAACATTGACGTAAAATGACAAGACAAANCGTACAAAAATTAATTGGCATCGAGATAGATGCCCTCTGCGCTATTGGAATAGTAGCAAACTGTGGCTAATCGAGGTGCATACTCAGATCAAACAGACCCAATAAAATCGGCTGGTATTGACGAGCATCACTATTACTGGGCAGTAAACAGCGCATGAAGGTAAAAATGCTGCGGTTTGGGGCGCGGCGGGATATACCGCTGGCCAAACAAAGAAAGGGAGTGGAAAATAAATAGGCCAAAAATATACGACAAAAAGCCCGCTACGAAAGTAACAGGCTTTTATCTCATAACTAATCTAAACTCTGCAGAGACAGACCCCTGCAGAATTTAAGCTTACTCGGCGGCGTCTACTACTTCGCCAACCTGCGGGCGATCAACCAACTCGACATAAGCCATAGGCGCTTTATCGCCAGTACGGAGTCCGCACTTCATAATACGCAAGTAGCCACCTGGGCGGCCTTCGTAGCGTGGGCCAAGCTCGTTGAAAAGCTTTCCTACACTAGCTTTACTGCGTAAACGATCAAACGCCAAACGACGATTTGCCACTGAATCAACCTTCGACAAAGTAATCAGAGGCTCCGCAAACCGGCGCAGCTCTTTTGCCTTTGGCAAGGTCGTTTTGATCAACTCGTGCTCTACCAATGAAGACACCATATTGCGAAACATGGCCTTACGGTGAGAACTATTTCTATTTAACTGACGTCCACTTTGACGATGACGCATGACTCAAACCCTTTAACCGATTGCTATCTCAGCAAACTTTTCTTCAGTGATACCCTGCTNAAAAACGCTCCGGGTACCGCGATAATTTAGTCGTTGTTTTTAAGACTGGCAGGTGGCCAATTCTCTAAACGCATACCTAAAGACAAACCACGTGACGCGAGAATATCTTTAATCTCAGTAAGAGACTTTTTACCTAAGTTCGGTGTTTTCAACAATTCTACTTCGGTGCGCTGAATAAGATCACCAATGTAGTAAATATTCTCTGCTTTCAAACAGTTCGCCGAACGTACGGTTAACTCTAGATCATCCACCGGACGCAGAAGCACGGGATCGATCTGATCTTCCTTCTGCTCTGGTTCAGCTTCTTTCTCGCCTTCCAAGTCTACGAACACAGCTAATTGCTGCTGCAGAATAGTCGCGGCGCGACGAATAGCTTCTTCAGGATCAATAGTACCGTTGGTTTCTAAATCCAATACCAGCTTATCGAGGTCTGTACGCTGTTCAACACGCGCGCTCTCAACCGTATAAGCCAAGCGGCGTACAGGGCTGAAAGATGCATCGAGCTGCAAGCGGCCGATTGCGCGAGTTTCTTCTTCATCGGAACTGCGCGCATCAACTGGCTGATAACCGCGACCACGACCGACTGTCAAGCGCATATCGAGCGTTACATTGCCGGTAATATTGGCAAGCACAAGCTCAGGATTAACAATCTCTACTTCATGATCTAACTGAATGTCACCTGCAGTCACAACGCCAGGGCCCTGCTTAACAAGAGACAATACAGCTTGGTCTTTACCGTGCATAACTACGGCTACGTTCTTAAGATTTAACAAAATCTCAATCACATCTTCCTGAACACCTTCAATCGCACTGTACTCGTGCTGAACGCCAGCGATCTCAACTTCAGTAACCGCACAACCCGGCATTGAAGACAACAATATACGACGTAGAGCATTACCGAGTGTATGGCCAAAGCCACGCTCCAGCGGCTCAAGCACTACTCTTGCTCGAGTCGGCGCTACCTCAGTAACGTCGATATGACGTGGAGTCAAAAATTCATTAACCGCACTCTGCATAGAAACACCTGTAAGTGGTAATTTTCCTAATGAGATAAACCTGCTCAGTAAAACTTACTTAGAGTAAAGCTCTACGATCAAGTTCTCGTTAATATCGGCTGGCAAATCAGCACGATCAGGTACGCGTTTAAACACACCTTCTTTCTTGTCGGTATTCACATCTACCCATTCAACATCCGAACGCTGCGCCGCAATACCCATTGAGTTTTGGATACGTAACTGAGCTTTCGCCTTTTCACGGATAGATACAACATCGCCTTCCTTCACTTGGTAAGAAGGGATATTCAAAGTTTTACCGTTTATCAAAATTGCTTTAGTGAGAAACCAGCTGGCGCGATTCTGCACGAGTAGAACCGAAACCCATGCGATAAACAACGTTATCAAGTCGGCATTCCAACAATTTCAAAAGGTTTTCACCTGTTGCGCCTTTACGGCGTGCAGCTTCNTTGTAATAGCTACGGAATTGCTTCTCAAGTACGCCGTAAGTACGACGAACTTTTTGCTTCTCACGCAACTGGACACCGTAGTCGGATAAACGACCGCGACGCTGACCGTGTTGGCCTGGAGCTGCTTCTGCTTTACATTTTGACTCTAATGGACGTACGCCGCTTTTTAAGAAAAGGTCAGTGCCTTCACGACGAGATAATTTACAAGTAGGACCTATATAACGTGCCACTTTTGTTCCTCCTTATACTCGACGCTTCTTGGGTGGACGACAGCCGTTGTGTGGTATCGGCGTCACATCAGTAATATTGGTAATTTTGTAGCCAACATTATTCAACGCACGAACAGCCGACTCGCGACCGGGGCCAGGGCCCTTCACTTCAACATCCAAATTTTTCAAACCATACTCTTGAGCGGCTTGACCTGCGCGCTCCGCTGCAACCTGTGCTGCGAAAGGAGTACTTTTACGCGAACCACGGAAGCCTGAACCACCTGCAGTTGCCCACGACAGAGTATTACCCTGACGATCTGTAATCGTTACGATAGTGTTGTTAAACGAGGCGTGTATATGTGCGACGCCGTCAACAACGGTCTTTTTGACCTTTTTCTTGGTCGTGCTTTTACCACTTGGCTTAGCCATAGTAATAGTTTCCCAAACAAATTAGTGGAAAGTTGAACCGCAGCTTACTTCTTAATAGGCTTGCGCGGACCCTTACGAGTGCGAGCGTTGGTCTTGGTACGCTGACCACGCACTGGCAGATTGCGACGATGACGAAGACCACGTACACAGCCCAGATCCATCAAACGTTTGATGTTCATGGACAGTTCACGGCGTAAATCACCTTCTACTGTCAGCTTTGCAACTTCGTTGCGGATCGAATCCACTTGGGCCTCATCGAGGTCTCCAATCTTGGTAGATTCTGCGATACCTGTAGCCGCACAAATTTGCTGGGCTGAGGTTTTGCCAATTCCAAACACATAGGTTAGGGAAATAACGGCATGCTTATGATCTGGTATATTGACACCAGCGATACGAGCCATCCAACTTACTCCAACTAGACAAGATTTTCAGTGTTAACAGCAGCTTTGGCCACCCCACAGCCCCAAAAGGCGCGCAAGAATAGCCGCAAAACCACTAAATTGCAATAGTGTAGACGTTTCCATCTACACGACAGTTAACACCTCCGATTTATCAGGAACTGAATTCCCGAATGGCTTTAGGTAATAGCTACCCAACACCCTTTAAACACTACAGAAAAATTAGCCTTGACGCTGCTTGTGACGCGGCTCAACACTACAAATTACACGAAGCACACCCTTGCGACGTACAATTTTGCAATTACGGCAAACTTTCTTAACTGATGCACGAACTTTCATTATGATTACCTCAAAAATAAACCGGGAGCCTAGCGGGCGCCCCGCCCATAGGTTTGCAAATTAGCTTTCTTCATCACAGACTCGTACTGATGCGACATCAAGTGCGACTGTACCTGCGACATAAAATCCATAACCACAACCACAACGATCAGTAGTGAAGTGCCACCAAGATAGAAGGGTACGTTCGCTGAAACCATCAAAAACTGAGGTAACAGTGCGACAGCAGCGATGTAAATAGAACCAACTACAGTCAATCGGGTTAAAACATTATCAATAAACTTTGCTGACTGATCACCTGGACGAATACCCGGAATATAGGCACCACCACGCTTCAAATTGTCGGCGACTTCTTTAGGGTTATAGATCATCGCCGTGTATATAAAACAGAATGCTACGATCAAAAAACCGAATATTACAAAGTTAAGCGGTTGTCCCGGACCGATCATCAGAGCGACTTCTTGGAGAATCTCTGCAGCCTTGCCTTCACTCGCATTACCAAACCACTGCGCGATAGATGCTGGGAACAGTAATATGCTGCTCGCGAAGATTACCGGGATAACACCAGCCATATTAATCTTGAGCGGTAAATGGCTTGTCTGTGCTGGGCCTTGCCCCATACGACCCGCTTGCTGGCGGCGCGCATACTGAATTGTAATACGGCGCTGGCCGCGCTCCATTCGAACTACAAACCACACNATCGCTATCGCGGCGAATAAAAGAGCCAATAGCATCAAAATATGCAAGTCGCCTTGACGTGCACTTTCAAATGCCTGCCCTACTGCAGNTGGNAGTCCAGCNACGATACCAGCAAAGATCAACAATTGAAATGCCGTTACCGACACCTCGCTCAGTAACTTGCTCACCGAGCCACATCATAAATACGGCAACCGGTTACCAACGAAGTTACAGCGATCAAGTAGAAGCTNACCTGATGGAGACCTGCATAAGCCATGCCTTGGCCAGCCATACCAGCCACCATCACAAACGCCTGAACCAACGCGAGCAGGACGGTTAGATATCGCGTGTACTGGCTAATCTTACGCCGCCCCGCATCACCTTCTTTTTTTAGCGCTTCTAAAGTCGGCGATACCGAGCTCATCAATTGCATTATGATCGATGCAGAAATGTACGGCATAATTCCAAGAGCAAGGATACTCATGCGCTCTAACGCACCGCCAGAGAACATGTTAAACATGCCCAAAATCGTACCTTGATTCTGATTAAACAACTGCGCAACCTGCTCCGGATCAATACCAGGAACGGGTATGTGCGTACCCAAGCGATAAACAAGAATCGCCAAAAACAAAAATTTTAGGCGAGACCAAAGCTCGCCTAAACCTTTCTGACTACCTAGCGGCATATTACCCGGGGTTGCCATCTAATCCTCTCTTATTATGTTCGGACTTTGTTTACGGATTCGGCGATTACTCTTCGATCTTACCGCCAGCAGCTTCGATAGCAGCTTTGGCACCCTTGGTTACTGCGATACCTTTTAAGGTAACCGCTTTCTTAATTTCACCAGAAAGGAATACTTTAGCGCGCTTGATATTGGCATTTACCAAATCAGCAGCAACTAATGCAGCCAAATCAACTACATCGCCCTCGACGCTATTGAGTTCAGACAAACGAATCTCTGCTGAAACGCGACCCACTCGGCTAGTAAAACCGAACTTAGGCAAACGCTTCTGAAGTGGCATCTGACCACCCTCAAAACCTGGCTTAACTGAACCACCAGAGCGAGCTTTCAAACCTTTGTGACCGCGACCGGCGGTTTTACCTAAACCACTACCGATACCGCGACCAACGCGTTTTTTAGCGGAAGTGCTTCCAGGAGCAGGACTTAAAGTATTGAGACGCATCTTACTCTCCTTCCACTTTTACCATGTAGTTAACTTTATTAATCATGCCGCGTACAGAAGGGGTATCTTCCACTTCTACAGTATGATTAATGCGACGCAAACCCAAGCCCGCTACACAAGCTCGGTGAGCCTTCAAACGCCCAAAGGCGCTTTTTAGTTGAGTTACTTTAAGCGTTTTCTTAGCCATGTTATTCACCTTAAACCGGTGCTCACTTTCTTGTTAGTGCAGTTTCCCCGAAAGGACAAAACACCAAACTTAATTCAAGATATCTTCAACTGACTTGCCGCGCTTAGCAGCAACAGACTCAGGAGAAGCCATAGCGCGCAGTGCTTCAAAAGTTGCGCGAACAACGTTAACTGGATTTGTAGAACCGTAGCACTTTGCCAATACGTTCTGCACGCCGGCAATTTCCAACACAGAACGCATTGCGCCACCAGCAATTACACCAGTACCCTGCGATGCAGGTTGCATATATACTTTTGAAGCGCCGTGACGGCCACGAGTTGGGTATTGAATGGTATCTCCATTCAGCTCAACCTCGATCATATTACGACGCGCAGCTTCCATAGCCTTCTGGATAGCAATCGGTACTTCGCGAGCCTTACCACGACCAAAACCTACTTTACCGTTACCATCACCAACGACTGTAAGCGCAGTAAACGCAAATATACGTCCACCTTTAACAGTTTTAGCAACGCGGTTTACCTGTACAAGCTTTTCTTGTAAACCTTCGGCGGTACTTTCATCTACTCGTTTATTTTGCTGAGACATAAATCAACCTTTAGAATTCCAATCCGCCTTCGCGAGCTGCATCTGCCAATGCTTTTACCCGACCGTGATATTTAAAGCCGCTGCGATCAAATGCTACAGACGTTACGCCTGCGGATTTTGCACGCTCGGCAATTAACTTGCCTACTTGAGCTGCTGCTTCGACATTACCAGTTTTTCCACCGCGCAAGTCTTTCTCGAGGGTGGAAGCACTAGCCAACACTTTGCCGCCATTTGCGTCGATAACCTGCACATATATATGTCGAGGCGTACGATTGACGCAAAGGCGAGTAACACGCAGGTCACGGATCTTGGCGCGAGCCCGAGTTGCGCGACGTATTCTTGATTGCTTCTTAGCGTTCATATTTAAAAACCTATTTTTAGCTACGTTGCCTAGGGCTTACTTTTTCTTAGCTTCTTTACGACGTACGTACTCATCAGAGTAGCGAACACCTTTACCTTTATAAGGCTCTGGCGGACGGAAGGCGCGAATCTCGCTAGCTACCTGACCCAGCAGCTGCTTGTCGGCGCTCTTCAAAAGCACTTCAGTTTGTGTAGGCGTTTCAACCGTCACTCCCTTCGGTAACTCGTAATCGATTGGATGCGAAAAACCCAATGTCAAATTAACGACATTTCCGGCTGCCTTTGCACGATAACCAACGCCATTTAGCTGCAACCTACGCTCAAAACCAGCGCTTACGCCTTGAACCATATTCGCTACTAAAGCACGCATAGTTCCGGCAAGTGCACGCGATGACTTAGCACCATCACGAGCTGCAAACTTAATGACATTTTCTTCGATACTAACTTCCACATTGTTGTGGACTTGTAAAGCAAGCGTACCATTGCCACCTTTTACGGTTAGCTCTTGGCCGCTTTTGCTTTACCTCGACGCCTTTAGGCATCTCAACTGGACTGCTTGCAACACGTGACATAACGAATACCCGTCAATACTATTCCTGTTACAGACTCTGAGTTGTTTCCTAAAATTAGAAAACTGTACAGAGAATCTCACCACCAACACCCGCAGCGCGAGCTGCACGGTCAGTCATAACACCTTTACTGGTCGAAACGATAGCGATACCGAGTCCACCGCGAACTGAAGGAAGCTCGTCCTTGCCAGCGTAGGCACGCAAACCTGGACGACTTACGCGATCCAGNTCTGCGATAACAGGCTTACCTTCGAAATATTTCAGCTCTACGTTTAGCTGGGTTTTAACACCATCTGAAACGGAGAAGTCAGCAATATAACCTTCAGTTTTCAATACGGCTGCCAAGCTTTTCTTCAACTTCGAAGAAGGCATAGCAACATTTACTTTACCGACCATTTGTGCGTTGCGAATGCGTGTGAGCATATCGGCGATAGGGTCTTGCATACTCATAGATTAAGCTCCTACTATTACCTGGATTACCAACTGGCTTTAACCAGGCCGGGCACGTCGCCGCGCATAGCAGCTTCACGCAATTTGTTACGGCACAATCCAAACTTGCGATAAACGCCGTGTGGACGACCAGTAATACGGCAACGATTACGCTGTCGAGCTGGGCTACCGTCGCGCGGTAGTTTTTGTAGCTGTTCAACAGCTTCCCAAACTTGCTCATCAGTGGAATCTACACCGTTGATAATTGCTTTCAGTTCAGCGCGCTTAGCAGCAAATTTGCTAACTGCATTAGCTCGCTTAACTTCACGGGCGATCATTGATTTCTTAGCCATGTCTCAATCAACTCCTAGCCTTTAAATGGGAAGTTAAACGCTTTAAGCAAAGCGCGGCCTTCTTCGTTAGTACGTGCAGTAGTCGAGATACAAATATCCAAACCGCGCAGCTTGTCGATTTTATCGTATTCAATCTCAGGGAAGATAATTTGCTCATCTACACCCATAGAAAAATTACCACGACCATCAAATTGCTTTGGACTAACACCTCGGAAGTCACGAATCCTAGGGATTGCGATACTTACTAGACGGTCCAAAAACTCGTACATTTTTTCACGACGCAAAGTAACCTTACAGCCTACAGGCCANCCTTCACGTACTTTAAAACCTGCGATAGAGTTGCGAGCCTTAGTCACCACGACCTTTTGGCCAGCAATCTTCTCGAGGTCAGCAACAGCATTTTCCAATACTTTCTTGTCCCCAATCGCTTCGCCAACACCCATGTTTAAGGTGATCTTGGTGATACGCGGAACTTCCATCACGTTTTTCAAACCCAGCTCGTCTTTCAACTTTTGGGCGATTTCGTTTAGATAAATTTCTTTCAGCCTGGCCATTTTATTCACTCAGTCCGCTTATGCGTCTATCGATTCGCCGCTGGATTTGAAAACGCGAATCTTGTTTCCATCTTCCAACACTTTAAAACCCACACGATCTGCCTTCTTGCTGCTAGGGTTGTAGATCGCTACGTTAGAAACCTGTATAGGAGCTTCTTTTTCAATAATGCCGCCAGCAACACCTAACTGAGGGTTAGGCTTCTGGTGCTTCTTGATCATCTGTATTCCGGAGACGATTATTCGGTCTTCCGAAAGCACACGATTTACCTTTCCGCGCTTACCTTTGTCACGACCGGTGATTACCACCACTTCGTCATTACGTTTAATCTTACGCATAACTATATTTCCTCTTGACCTCTGGGCGCGTTAGAGTACTTCGGGAGCCAGAGAAATAATCTTCATGAACTTTTCACCACGCAACTCGCGGGTAACTGGTCCAAAGATACGTGTTCCTATGGGAGCATCTTGGGCGTTTAAAAGTACGGCTGCATTATCATCAAAACGAATGATTGAACCATCCGCACGACGTACGCCCTTCTTAGTGCGCACAACTACCGCTCTCATAACTTGGCCTTTCTTAACCTTACCGCGGGGAATTGCTTCCTTTACAGTAACCTTAATGACATCGCCCACTCTCGCATAGCGACGATGGGAGCCGCCCAAAACCTTGATACACATCACTCGGCGTGCACCACTGTTGTCGGCCACTTCCAAATAACTTTCTGTTTGAATCATCGTCTTTCTCCGAAACTCTACTTGTGCTCACTACCAAGGACCAAAGACCTCAAGGGTTAAGCACCTGGCGATTCGCTTAGATTTCTGTTGCGCGCTCTTCGATTTTAACCAGAGTCCAAGATTTAGATTTGGACAGTGGGCGCGATTCGGCGATAGTTACGGTATCGCCTGCTTTACTTTCGTTCGTCTCATCGTGCGCTTTAAGCTTTGATGACTTGCTTACGTATTTACCGTAAACAGGGTGCTTAACGCGTCGCTCGATAAGAACAACTATGGATTTATCCATTTTGTCGCTAACAACTTTACCAGTTAGCGTACGAACTAATTTTTCTGCTTCAGCCATGATCAATTACCTACGCTCTGCTTAGTTGCCTGCTTTTTGACGCAGCACAGTCTTAATGCGAGCTATGTCGCGACGGGCTTGCTTTGCCAAGTGAGTCTGATTCAGTTGGCCTGTTGACTTTTGCATGCGAAGCTTAAACTGAGCTTCCAGCTTAGAAAGCAGTTCGCCGTTCAGTTCTTCAACTGATTTTTCGTTAAGTTCTTTAGCATTCATCACATCACCGACCGCTTCACAAAAGTTGTAAGAATAGGCAGTTTCGCTGCAGCAAGAGCAAATGCCTCTCGCGCCAATTCTTCGGAAACACCTTCCATTTCGTAAAGGACTTTTCCTGGTTGAATCTGAGCAACCCAGTATTCAACGTTACCCTTACCTTTACCCTGACGAACTTCCAGAGGCTTTTCAGTAATAGGCTTGTCAGGGAAAACTCGTATCCAAATTTTACCACCACGTTTAACGTGACGAGTCATTGCTCGACGGGCCGCTTCAATCTGACGAGCAGTGAGACGACCGCGGACGACCGATTTCAGTCCGTATTCACCAAAGCTAACTTTGGAGCCGCGATGGGCTAGGCCGCGATTGCGACCCTTCATTTGTTTACGGAATTTTGTACGCTTTGGTTGCAGCATGTGCCTAACCCTTACCTAATTCGTCAAAATTTAGTTATGCGAACTACGAAATTACTTCGAGTTCTTCTTCTTCTGGTTGGACTCAACTTCTTCCATACCGCCAATAACTTCGCCTTTAAAGATCCAAACCTTAACACCAATGATGCCGTAGGTTGTGGCCGCTTCAGCTGTTGCGTAGTCAATATCAGCACGAAGCGTATGAAGAGGTACACGACCTTCTCGATACCACTCGGTACGTGCGATTTCTGCACCACCCAAGCGACCGCCCACCTGAATCTTCACACCTTCAGCACCTTGGCGCATAGCGTTCTGTACCGCACGCTTCATAGCGCGACGAAACATAACACGGCGTTCTAGCTGCTGAGCCACGCTTTGAGCCACTAATAAGGCATCAAGGTCTGGCTTGCGAATCTCTTCGATGTTGATGTGCACTGGCACACCCATCTGACGGCTAATTTCAGCGCGTAGCTTTTCAACGTCTTCACCTTTTTTACCAATCACAATGCCGGGACGAGCAGTGTGAATAGTAACGCGTGCAGTGTTAGCTGGACGCTCGATGTCTACTCGGCTCACTGAAGCGTGGGCCAATTTCTTTTGAATAAAGCTACGAACTTTTAAATCTTCGTTTAGCTTATTCGCGTAATCGTCTTTGCCTGCATACCAAGTTGAGGTATGTTTTTTAACAATGCCAAGACGGATGCCTGTTGGATGTACTTTCTGACCCATAAGTCTTTACTCTCTTATTGATCCGATACTTTTACAGTAATGTGGCAAGTGCGCTTCAAAATACGGTCAGCACGACCCTTGGCACGCGGCTTAATTCGCTTCATTGTCAAGCCTTCATCCACAAATATCGTGGAGATCTTAAGCTCATCTACATCAGCGCCTTCGTTGTGTTCTGCGTTTGCAATAGCAGACTCCAGAACTTTCTTGATGACAGCAGCACCTTTTTTAGGGCTGAAGGCCAACAAATCCAAAGCGTCTTCTACTGTTTTACCGCGGATCTGGTCTGCGACCAATCGAGCTTTCTGCGCCGACATGCCTGCACCGCGTAATTTAGCTGCTACTTCCATCATTATTCCTCGCTAAGTGCGCTTAGCGCTTCGCTTTCTTGTCTGCTACGTGACCACGGTAAGTACGAGTAACCGCGAACTCACCTAATTTGTGGCCTACCATCTCTTCGTTTACCATCACCGGCACATGCTGGCGACCGTTATGTACGGCAAGTGTTAGGCCGACCATACCCGGTAAAATCATTGAGCGGCGAGACCAAGTTTTAATTGGTCGACGATCGTTAGCCTCAACGGCAACTTCCACTTTTTTCATCAGGTGGTGGTCAACAAAAGGACCTTTCTTCAGTGAACGTGGCACTGTTCTTTCCTCTTTTAGCTAGAATGTCGTTGCTTACTTCTTATTGCGACGACGAATAATCATTTTATCTGTACGCTTATTGCTGCGAGTCTTATAACCCTTAGCTGGCGTACCCCAAGGTGAAACNGGATGACGACCGCCCGAAGTACGACCTTCACCNCCACCATGCGGGTGATCCACCGGGTTCATCGCAACACCGCGAACGGTTGGGCGAACACCGCGCCAGCGCGTTGCGCCAGCCTTACCAAGCGAGCGTAAGTTGTGCTCGCCATTTGAAACTTCACCTAAAGTCGCACGGCAATCGGTAAGGACCTTACGCATCTCACCACTGCGCAAGCGCAGAGTAGCGTGACGACCTTCACGAGCAACGAGCTGTACAGATGTTCCCGCTGAGCGAGCAATCTGAGCACCCTTACCAGGCTTTAACTCAACACAGTGAATAACACTACCAACCGGAATATTACGGATAGGAAGCGTGTTACCTACTTTGATTGAGGCCATATTGCCAGACTCAATCACATCACCAGCTGACATGCCTTTCGGCGCAATAATATAGCGACGCTCACCATCCAAGTAACACACGAGAGCAATGTTTGCACTNCGGTTTGGATCGTATTCAAGACGCTCTACCTTTGCAGGGATACCATCTTTATTTCGCTTAAAATCAATAACGCGGTAATGCTGCTTATGACCACCACCAATGTGACGGGTAGTAATACGGCCATTATTGTTACGACCGCCAGACTTACTTTGCTTCTCCAGCAAAGGCGCGTAAGGAGCACCCTTGTGTAGATCAGGGTTCACTACGCTAACAACAAAGCGGCGACCAGCTGACGTCGGTTTACGTTTTACAATCGGCATGACATTCCGCTCCTTATTCCGCTATTTCAAAGTCAATCTCTTGACCTTGCGCGAGAGAGACATAGGCTTTTTTCCAGTCACTACGACGACCCATGCCGTGCTTAGTGCGCTTGGTTTTACCTTTTACGTTAAGAACGCGAACGCCGTTAACGTCTACTTTAAACAGTTTTTCTACTGCAGCCTTTACTTCAGCCTTAGTTGCTGTTTTAACCACCTTAAATACTACCTGGTTAGATAACTCAGCAATTGCTGCTGCTTTTTCAGAAACAACAGGGCTTAACAGAACTTTATATAGGCGCTCCTGGTTCATACCAGCACCTCCTCAAGTTTTTTGAGTGCAGACACAGTGATCACAACCTTTTCAAAACGAATCAGGCTAACTGGGTCAATTGCTTGTACATCACGCACATCAACTTTGTGTAGATTGCGAGAAGCCAAGTACAAATTCTCGTTAACCTCTGCAGACACAATTAAGACATCAGACAAATTGTACTGAGCCAACTTCTGCACCAAAGCTTTAGTCTTTGGAGTATCGAGATCAAACTCTTCAACCACCACCAAACGCTCTTGGCGCGCCAACTCAGAAAGAATGCAACGCAAAGCTGCGCGATACATCTTCTTGTTTAGCTTTTGCTCATAGTCGCGAGGACGAGCAGCAAAAGTAACACCACCCGAACGCCAAATTGGACTACGAATGGTACCTGCACGAGCGCGGCCTGTACCTTTTTGACGCCATGGCTTTTTACCGCCACCCGATACGTCTGAGCGTGTTTTTTGTGCCTTAGTACCCTGACGCGCAGCAGCCTGATAAGCCACAACCGCCTGATGCACTAGGTCTTGATTAAATTCTTTACCAAAAGCCACTTCCGATACCGCAACGGTACCTTTGGCGCCTTGAGGCGTAGCAATACTTAATTCCATGATTGACTCCCCCGGGACACTTAACCGTTGTTGCGCAATTTAACTGCTGGACGAACGATCACGTCACCGCCTGGAGCACCAGGAACAGCACCCTTAATCAACAGCAGATTACGCTCAACATCGACCCTGACAACTTCTAGATTCTGAGTAGTACAACGCTCAGCACCCATGTGGCCAGCCATCTTTTTGCCTTTGAAAACGCGCCCTGGAGTTTGACATTGACCAATGGAACCAGGGGCTCGGTGAGACAAGGAGTTACCGTGAGTAGCATCTTGCATGGAAAAATTCCAACGCTTAACACCACCAGCAAAACCTTTACCTTTAGAAGTGCCCGTTACATCAACTTTTTGACCTGCTTCGAATGTCTCAACAGTAAGCTGACCACCAACTTCAAATTGCTCACCTGTGGTGTTGCGCAATTCCCAAGAGCTACGACCTGCTTCGACTTGCGCCTTAGCATAATGGCCCGCTTCTGATTTGGTGACACGGGAGGCTCTACGAGACCCTACAGTTACTTGCACTGCTGCGTAACCGTCGGTTTCTGCGTTTTTAACCTGAGTGATGCGATTAGGATCAACCTCAATCACAGTGACAGGGACGGATATACCATCGTCAGTAAAAATGCGTGTCATACCGCTTTTGCGGCCGACAATTCCAATCGTCATTTCAATAACCTCTAAGTGTACGGGGCTTTCCCATCTTCTAATTGAAGAGGACCCGCTATGGCCGCCCATTTCAGAGCGTTACACGCCTTTCAACTCTACCAACAGCAAACTTGCTGCCAGCGCCAAAAGGCTGTACCTGAAGCCTTAGCCCAGACTAATTTGCACCTCAACACCCGCAGCTAGATCTAGCTTCATCAGGGCATCGACTGTTTTTTCGGTTGGCTCAACAATGTCGAGCAACCTTTTATAGGTGCGAATCTCATATTGATCACGCGCATCTTTATTTACGTGCGGCGAAATCAGTACAGTAAAGCGTTCCTTACGAGTAGGCAGCGGGATAGGACCGCGAACCTGAGCACCAGTGCGCTTTGCTGTATCAACAATCTCTTGCGTAGAGGCATCAATCAACTTGTGATCAAAAGCCTTTAAACGAATTCGAATACGTTGATTCTGCATCTGAACCAAACTCCAAATATTTTTAAAGAACAATCAACGCAACTCACGGCTGTGGGCTGGCTGAAATGAGGGCGCAATTCTAATGACAGAGTAGCCAGCTGTCAACATAGAAAACAATTAATTTTAATATGTCGATTTAAGCGGGTCGGAAGCCAAGTTTACGGCGCTCAGCACTTGGAAAAACGGCGCTCTACAGCATTTTTAATGCCGTGCTCNAGAATCTCTCGCAACCAAAATATAACACCAGAAGCAAAGCGTTCACTGTTAGGTAGGTCACGACCAAACACTGACTCAACATCGAGCAGCGCTGTAACGAGCGCTTGCACCGAGTTAGGCTCGCCAGCCGTTAGCGGATAGCGGTCAGATAAGCTGCGAAGCTCGATTGCCAGAGGGTCCTGAACATCGATTTCAGCCCCTCGCTCATCTACGCCNGAGATGTAGCGCGCCCAGGCCGCAATAGCTAAGCAGTGCAACTCGATATCACCACCGCGCGCAAGCTGATCGCGGGCACTGTCTAGAATCCGCTGCGGTAGCTTTTGCGATCCATCCATTGCGATCTGCCATGTGCGGTGCCGCAGCCCCGGATTTGAGAAGCGCTCTAGGAGCTTATATTGGTAACCCTGTATGTCAAAGCTCGCAGGCAAACTCAAGGTTGGCGCTGCATTTGTCGCCATGAACACAGCGCACATATTAACAAATGCAGCGTTTTGCATCACATCACTAATCGTTTCATAACCGGCCAGGTAGCCACTGTAAGCGAGTAGCGAATGACTACCGTTTAGCAAGCGCAGCTTCATCTGCTCGTAAGGCGCAACATCGCTCACGACCAATGCGCCAGCCTTTTCCCAAGCGGGACGCTCGCCACAAAAGCTGTCTTCGATGACCCACTGACTAAACGGCTCTGCCAAAACGACGCCTTCGTCTCGCACCCCCAAAGCACGCGCCGCCGCATCGCGATCGTCACTTGTGGTCGCCGGTACGATACGATCTACCATGCTCGATGGAAATCTAGTATTGATCGAGATCCAGCTCGCCAAATCAGGGTCAAGCGCCTCTGCGAAAGCGATAACAGCCGCTGCCAGCACTCTTCCATTGTGCGGCAGGTTATCGCAACTTAGCGCGGTAAAGCTGGGCACGCCAGCCGCGCGCCGAGCCGCCAAAGCAGCGACAAGCAATCCCAGCGCCGTCGACGGCGCTGCAGGAAACTTTAAATCTGCCACTATAGCGGGATGCGCTAAATTTAACCGCCCAGTCGCAGGGTCTAGGCAATAACCCTTCTCCGTAATAGTAATCGATACCACCGAGACCCGCGGGTCGGCCATCGCCATCACCACCGCCTGTGGGTCGTCGGGCGCAACCAGCACACCAACAACAGAGCCAACTATTTGGCGGCGCTCACCCTCAGCCCCCCGCTCAACGAGTGCATATAAGCCATCCTGCTCGCCCAACTGCTCTCTGACATCAGAGGAGCGCAAGCTACACCCCAAAATCCCCCAGCGCGTATCGCGTCCAGCCAATACGGTATCTGTGTACCACGCTTGATGGGCGCGATGAAAAGCCCCGATACCAAGATGCACGATGCCAACGGTTAGGCTCGCTCGGTCGTAACGCGGCAACTTGGCAGCCGACACGCGCGCCAATGTTTTATTGCTGAGTCGATCCATAGCGTTAACCCCGATTAATTTGACGCAGCTAACGAGAAGCTAAATTCATTTGTAGCGTTAGGACTGAGGTTGAATTCAAACTCAGTCGCAGTGCCGTCTATCATTACCGTAGCTTTATAGTCTCCATAAAACCCGCGAGCCGCGACACGCCCCTCGGTATCAGTAACCAACCCAAAGTCATTCCACCAAGTGCTATAAATAAGCTCTTTCCACGCACCACCGTTGGGCCGAAGCTGCCAGTCGCTGGTGTACATCGCCGCCTTGGGCAACCAATGAGCATTCGCCCAAAAGCCCCACAACTGGACCCCCACGGTGGATGGATGGCTAAAAAAGATGGTTAAAAAGTCGCGGGTATAATCGGCCTGCAGAGCTTCGTCATCCGTATTAATGTCGAGCTCAGTGGCACGAATATCGAGCGCGGGAAAGGCCGAACTATAACGCTCTAACAAGGAGTAGACCTTAGCAATAGAGGTTGGACTTTCGCCGAAGTGGCTCTGCAAGCCGATACCGGTGATAGGCGCTTCGTTTTCAACGAGATAGCGAATGGTGTCTTCATAATGCTGTTGGTGAGCGGCATTCCGTCCGCCAGCGGACAGAATACTGTAGTCATTAATAAATAAGCCGTGACCGGGCATATTGGTACGCGCTCGACTGAACCAATCCAACATCACCCCGTTACCAAATGCGTCCATCAGATAATGATTATCGTAGGGCTCATTAACGACATCCCACTCGTCCACGTAATCTAAGGTCGCCGAGGCAATATCGTCGATATGATCAAGTACGACCTGCTTTGCCGCAGGGTCGGCATTGGCGGGGTCGTCGGGCAAATACTCCTGCATTAGCTCGGGCAGATTGCGCTTCGACGGCCACACCATGACATGACCACGGGTATATAAACCCTGATCGCGCAGCCACTGCAGCGCTGCCAACGTAGTCGTTTTATTAAACGATGCCCCCCACTCGCCCGCCCAAGGCCCCCACTTCAAATCATTTTCTGGGCCGCTCTGATTAAACATTTCGACGACTTTACTGCGATAGGTAGCGCTATCGGCGCTATCGCCCATGAGAATATTGCCCACAGTTACCGACCCAAAATGATATCGGTGTCGCTGAAACTCGACGGCAACTGCTTGCGAGGCGACCGGCGCACCGCTAGCATCTAAAATAGTTAAAGCAAAATCACCCTTGCGGTACTGTTCGATACGCGCCTCGGCTTCTGCGCGCCACTCGGCATCCAGCTCACGGCCCTCATAAGTAGGCTGAGTCATTGGCAGCTGTGCCGCAGTATAGGTGGAACCATAGCTGAGAAGCTCCACGCCCCCGACCTCGAAGACCTGCGCCCGATCGCCAGCACCAACACCAAACTTAAGAGCGATATTTCCCAATGACTCGGCGGCGGTTATGGTTACCGGGAGGTAATACTCTTGCCACTCGCTCGCCGCGCTAATTTCGCGATTTATATACTTATCGTAGGTATCATTCTCAATAAAAACGGTGGTAAAACTATTCCCCGACTCATAACTATTCTCAATCGAGCGGATATATAAGTGGATCAAAACAACGTCATTCTCAGCAACCGCGGCGTTAATATTGAAACTTAACTGGCCATTCCAAAACTCCCCCGTCGGGCTCTGAACACTGATACGCGTTGCCTCGGTGAATTCGCTATGATCCGCAACCACAACAGATCGCGTCGCCACAGGCTCGCCCTCGACTTCACTATTGCCACCCCAAAAGCTCGCCGCCGTCGGGGCACCATCAATAAGCACCACACCGCCTGCAGGCGCCGTTGCAGGGCGCGTTGGCGTACCGCTAGGCTCGACTGTAGGCTCATTTGAGGGAAGCATGGTTGGCTCCAGCGTCGGCGCTGCCGTTGGCTCCAACGTTGGCGCGGTGGTTGGTACCGGCGTTACTTTGCCNCCATCNGAGGGTTTCGCCGACGAACCACAACCANCCAAAGNAACGCCCAACAACAGCGCGACCACCAAAGACCGNCCCGCAAGCGNGAGCCGCTTTAGTATCACCAACACCATCTCCAGCTTAAAAACATCTCGACCAAGCATANCTAACACCCATTTTGATTGCGGCCGAGGGTTGCCCCAACCTTAACTAAAGACAGCAGACAGTATGTAACTCACCCAAACCTTGCAAGTGGTTTTTCAATCAAGCCGGAGAGAAATACAGAGCCGTAAAATTTGACGCGGTTATCACAATGGCGCATTTACACTCATTAGATTTACTAACCCGAAAAACAAAAACCAATACTATTTAATTATTTTTAAAATGCAGTAACTAACACTATAATATCGATCTATATTCCTTTTTGATAATTATCGCGCCAAACACCCTAGAAGCAAGGATTAGATTTGCCTCCCCAAAAACATACCCTAATCGTTCCCCTATTCGTTATCTTCAGCTATCTCGCTGCCGCAGACTACGCTCATCCACAAGCAGCAGAACAGCAACCCTCGGTTCGGCTCGGGCCAACCACAAACGTCACTAGGCCTAGCAATGCAACCCCAACAACGAGTCTCGAACTAGAAGACATCGCCAACACGGCCCTAAGCTTGTTTGAGTCCCAGGGCACTGGCGTGAAAATCCAAGGGCTGCCACAAGTTCGCACCGAACTGAACGGGCGCGACGTGTTTACCGTCCCCAACGGTCATGGGCTCAGCTGGTCGGACGTATCGCGCGAGTGGATGGAAGGCGTCGACACCTACAAAAGCCCCGATGCCAGCATGATTGAAGGCAGCGTCGGCGGCACTTACAACATTCGAACCAAACAACCCCTCAACCTAGGCTCTAACACCGCGCTTTATAATCTTGGTGTTAACTATGGAGATCTCGCACAAGAGTTGCGCCCACAGCTAAGCGCACTCAGCAGTCATCGCTGGGGAACGCAATATGGCAACTTTGGCTGGCTAACCACCATTAAATATCAAGAGACGGCACGCCAGACTGATAGCTTCCAACTCGAGCCCTATATTCGCCGATTCGACATCGACGACACACAAGCCTTTATACCCCGAGGCATCAAATGGAAACGGGAGAACCGCGACGAGCAACATCAAACCTTCGCCTCGGTTGCCCAGTGGGCNCCAACCCCACTGCTAACCCTAACCTTGCAAAATATTGTNGCCCTAGTTAACACCCACAACCGCAACTCGACCGTCGGCTTGCGCGACTCAGACACCGGCTTGGTTGCCGCTGAAAACAGCCATTTCGAACTGTCGCCCAACGGCCAATTTTTGTCTGGCCAGCTTGAATCAAATGCTTGGCGTGGCGATGTAGCCGGGAATGGCGTGCGCTTAAATGGCTCGACTCAAGTGGCCACACGAGACAACAAAACCCAAGAGCACAGCCTCGCTTTTGCTTGGGTAGCGAACAACAAACTCGCATTACAGGGCGACATACAGTACGTAAAAGCGAAAACAGAAACTCTNGACTTTAGCGTTACCACCAGCCGCTACGTCGAACAGTTCTATCTCGATCTGCGTAGCGCTCAACCACAACTATCGATTGACGCCAACACGCCCAATCACGACGAAGGTTACTTCTGGAACTCGGCAATGGACCATATTGAGTCCAGCCAAGCTGAGTTGAGCGCATTTAAACTCGATGGCGCATACCAATTGACGAATGACTTTGGCATTCGCGCACTGCGCTTTGGTGGGCGCCTCAGCCAAGAACAAACGGACCTTTTGGACGCGGGCTACAACTGGGGATCACTTAGCGACAACTGGAATTTACCACTGCAATACGTCAGCACGAATCACCCCGAGCACACGGAGTATCGTCGCTTCGATCACTTCTATCGCAGCGACAGCGCCGTCAAAACAGGTTTTGTCTTCCCCGCCTTCGCCTTGGTATCCGATATGGCGCTAGCCTCGCAGCTACTGCCTAACGAAATAAAATCCGGTGACGAAAACGAAGGCTGGCACGCCGACAGCTTTTCCTTTGAGGACGCCAAACAAGTAGAGCGCAATACCTCAGCCCTTTATTTAATGCTGAAGCTTGGCTACGAAGCGACACCGCTCGGCGCAAGTGAAGGACACCTTGGCTTGCGCCTCGTTGAGTCCAACGTAAATGCTCAAGGTTTTGGGGAATACGTTCTTCTGGAGGATGAAGGCGATACCCTCGACGATGCCGAACAGGACTTTGCCAATGGTTCGTTTACCGCACGTAAAGATACCGATCAGACAACGCACGCCCTCCCCAGTGCCTACATTCAATTTGAGCTGTCACCTCGCTGGCTGTGGCGCGTAGCTGGCTCTAGCACCTTGGCGCGCGCGCGCACAGATCAAATTCGTTCCTACGCTAGCGTTCGAGCCGAAAACCGAAACAGTCGATGTTAATGGCGAGGGCGTTACGCGGGTTAAGCGCTGGCTGGGCAGCACTGGTAACCCACAGCTAAAACCGGTAAGAGTTGAACAATACGATACCAGCCTCGAATGGAATTTTGCCGAAAGCGGCAGCGCCTATACCGCCGCATTTTATAAGAAGCTTCGCGACTCGATCGAGCGCAGCGTGGTTGAGGAACAATTCACCAACAACGGTCAAACTCGACTGGTCGAAGTGGAAAAACTGATCAACGCCGGTGACTCAAATATTGAAGGTATAGAATTTGGCTTGCGGCAAAAGCTGGGATTTCTGCCCGGCGCCTTGCGGAATATAGCCTTGCAAACGGCCTACACCCATATGCGCAGTGAAAGCGGCACCCAAATCGCCGATGAAAAATTACCAATTGAAGGGCTCTCCAAAAATACTCTGTCGCTATCTGGAACCTACCAGAATCAACGACTCAGTATTACCTTCAACTACAACTGGCGAGACGACTCACTGCAGTCGGCAATCGACCTGGAAACCAACCGCCCCACATGGCAGAAATCCAGCGGCCGTCTCGGCGCCTCGGTGGCCCTGCGTTTAAGCGATCGATTGCAGATAGCCTTGGATGGCCAGAACCTTGGCGGCAGTGAATCTAGAACCGAGCGCGGCCCCTATGAATATGAAGATGGCTATTTCGATAACCAGCGCTACGCCAACCGTTTTGCCGTAGATGACCGTCAGTGGCGGCTCACCTTACGCGGCGAAATTTAAAACTAGATTACTCCGCAACAGGACGCTTACCCAATTTGCGCTGTAGAGTACGGCGATGCATTTTCAACTGTCGCGCCGTTGCGGAAATATTGCCGTTGTTTTCGTTCAACACCTGTTGAATATGTTCCCACTCCAAACGCCGCAAAGACGGGCCGGCCAAATCGTCACTTAAGCTACCGAGTTCACCATCCTGCGCTTCTTCGTGTTCGGTAAATGCCTGAATAATTTGATCGACAGTGGCAGGTTTTGGTAAATAGTTTGTCGCACCCAACTTAATCGCTTGCACCGCGGTGGCGACACTGGCGTAGCCAGTTAACAACACAATTTTTATTACTGGGCTTTCCCGCAGTAGCGTTTCAATCAAGGGCAAGGACACACCGTCCTCAAGTTTTAAATCGAGCAACCCAAACTCAAAGCCACTCGCACCATTGGCTTTTTTGTAACGCTCAAAAGCACCGATAGACGCAAAATGTAGAACATCAAAACCACGCCGAGTAAACGCCCGAGTGGTAACTGCCGCGAGCACTTCGTCGTCTTCAATATACAAAAGTTTGCTCACAGGGCCTCCAGTAAAAGCGGCAATTCGACGCGCACTTGTTTACCCTTCTCAGCGCCAATCAAAACCACCCTGCCACCCATTTTTTCGATTGTACTATTTGCTAGAAAAACACCGATACCTAAACCTCCGGGCTTACTCGACTGTACAGGCTTACCCCAATTTAAAGGTAAATCCGTGGGCCACACTCCGTCGTCTTCTATCTCGATAAATAAAACCGACTCGCTAGCGGACACTTTTATCAGCACCTGTTCACGAGCCGATTGCAGTGCGTTATCAATCAGATTGATCAGCGCGTGACGCAGAAGAAGACTGTAGCCAAGTGGCTTGCTCGCGGCGACTGCATCTATTCTGAACTCGGGTTGAGCATCGGGGCTCATAATTCGGTAATGCTCTTTTAGGTCTTCCAACAACTGTTCAACCGGCTCGCGCTCTTGACCTTCGTCCTCCTGCTCCGCCAGCAAACTCAGCTTTTTCATGGTAGCTTTACAGCGCTCAATCTGATTCATCATCAGNTGAATATCCGCCTGGGCTTCGCTTGTTTTTTCCCCTGCTAAACGCTCGCCGAGTAGCACCATCAAAGTAGATAGCGGCGTACCCAGAGCATGCACGGTGGAGGCCGCAAGTGTGCCTATGCCAACAAGCTGNTCACTCTTTAAATTATCTTCGCGTATTTCACTTAAGCGCTGCTGATACGCTCGCAACGCAATCGCGAGCTTGGACACAAAGTAGCTAACCACTAAGGCACTACCAAAAAAATTCAACCCACATACCGAACAAAATGCAAACGGTAATCACCGGTCATATGGTTAAAGTGATCCTTTAAATCTAGGTACATCAATACCGAATAAAACACCACGGTACTACCACTAAACCACCAGCAGACTCGAGTATTAAAAATGGTCGCGCTAATCGCAATCAAGACCAAGAAATAATAAATAAACGGATTGGTTGAACGCCCGGTCAACAACACCACAGCGATCAACCAAGCACAGTCCACCAGTAATTCGCGGAAAAGATGAGCGTCGCTCAACTGCTGCTCAAGTCGCAACGTGAGGTGAATCCAACCACTCCACGCTAGCCCAGTAAGCGTGATAGAAACAAGTAGCGAATAATTTAACGACAAGTCCAGCTGAAAATAACTGTATATCAAAGCTAAAAGCAGCAGCCCCAGCACAGCCAAACGCAGCTGCATAAGCTTGCGCATGATCAATACTCGGTTACCGGAAACCGCGTCGTTAAAGAGAATTTGTGAGGCCATGATCCTACTGTACTCGCTGCGATACCCTGTTACCAATCCGCCGCTATAGCAGGCGAATTAAGTGGCATCTAATGTAAAAATAAAAGTGTATCAGACCAACGAAAAACGCCCCTAACAAGGGGCGAAAATGTCACCATAAAATAACTTACCCTGTACATGAATAAGTGTACTCGCCGCCGAGCTTCCAGAGTCTTAAATCAACCGCAGGGCAAGTTTCGACACTATAGGCTAGCTGCCGAGTATGAAGAAGTGACAAATTGTCGCAGCAGCCGCAGAAACCCCACAGCATGCCATAGCGTCACACCCTAGCAACGGGAGCCTTATAAAGCAGCGTCAGAGCCAAAACTAAGGCCACCAACACTAAGGGTATACACATCAGGAGCTGCACCGACCAACCCATGGCATAGACCACCCAGCCAGCACTGAGCGAGGCGGTCGCTTGCATGGTAAACACCACGCCATCATTTAACGCTTGCACCTTGTGCCGCTCGCTAGCGAGATAGGTTTGCGGTAACAGCGTAGTGCCCCCCACAAACAAGAAGTTCCAGCCTACGCCAAGTAAAACCAAGGACCACCAGAAATGCATAACCTGATGACCCAGCATGGCAACCACAAGTACGAAAACATAGAAAAGTGCGCCGAGAAGCAAAACCCAAGCAATACCGATTTTCTCGATAAGCTTGCCGGTAACAAGTGAGGGTAAAAACATTGCCAGCAAATGCGCCTGTATGACCCATTTCGCATCGGCAACGGAGTGACCAAACCCTTGATGCATAACCATCGGAGTGGACGTCATCAAAAAGCTCATCACCGCATAGCCAACCGCCGCTGCTGCCAACGCCACTAAAAATAGAGGCTGCCGAGCTATCTCCAACAACGGGCGCACCGGCTCAGAGCTATCATCTAGCTCTACCAGAGGCGCCCTAAACCCGCTAAGCACAATTGCTGCAATCATAATTACCACAACAAACAAAACAAATGAGCCACTGAAGTTCTCTGCACCACCAAACATTCCCTGACCGCGCAAACCAAGCTCAGTGCCCAGCAGGACGCCGACGGAACTTCCCAACAACAATAGCGAGAGTGCCGAAGCGATCTGACTTTTAGTTTGAACACTCTCGATTACAGCGAAGCGAAACTGCTGCGTAAACGAGGAGCCCAAACCGAGAATGACAGCCCCGCCACACAAAACCGCAAAGCTACTAATATAGCAGCCCCAGGCACACACCAAGCCACTCAGAGCCAAACAACACAGACCGACATAGGAACCGGCTTTGCGGCCGAGATACTTGAGTATATAGATCGCAGGGACCATACCTGTGGCCGCCCCCAAAACAACGCAAGCTATTGGTAACGTGGACCACTTTGGTGACGGTGCAAGTTCAGCTCCCGCCAGCCCACCCGCTAAGATAAACAGCGGCGCAGCGGCCATGGCCAATGCCGAAACGAGTGTTAATAACCAAATATTCCTAGGAAACCGTTTACATTCAATCATGATTTTCTCAAACACTACCTGCAATCCTTTATATTAAACACAGCATGACTCGGATACGCGCAAAGCGCTACGACTATTCATTTCATCAGCCGTAATATGAACCGGAATTAACCATGTAT
>Ga0065722_100333_pt1 | contig 28003 bp, 26 predicted proteins | sample BansetMetagenome_FD_59109 | JGI IMG/M metagenome (GOLD analysis project Ga0065722, IMG submission 59109) | Bankia setacea gill microbial communities from Puget Sound, Washington, USA - Caecum Enriched | ecosystem: Host-associated > Mollusca > Digestive system > Ceca | place: United States... | reverse complement strand
GGAGGTCTATTGCAAGCTCAACCAATCGCGCACCGATTCGCGGCTGAGTAGCATTTCGCGATAGGTAGAGAGCATAACGGAATTCGGCGTTTTCATTTTTTCGATGGTATTGATGCGGGCGTTTAAGAATGAGATATCTTCATTAACCTTCTGCAACACAGCTAATACATTTACCCGTTGCGATCCGAGCATAACGACTTTGTCGTTATTGATTTGTGCGGCGATCTGTTTTATTGCTGCATCGGCTGCGGCGGCATCTACCACATTGCTAGCCTCTCGGCGTTGATCAGCTGGATTCTTTGAGGTTTGCATAACAGTACTATCTTCCTTTTGCGGACTTCCGTTGTCGCAGACAAATCGCTGCTGTTGGTATCAGGCCATGGCTCAGTTTGCGACACGTTACCTGCCGCATCTACTGACCTAGTATCTAAGAACCCAGCTATCCGTATACAAGTTGCTATAATTTTAGCTAACAGCGTGATCTTGTAACTGACGTAATGCCTATCATGTAAAGNTTATTAGGCGGGGCTGGGTAGTATCTCTAAATCACAAACTAAATTGCAGATGCCAAATAGAGGCCNTACACGGCTGATCTAATGGCAATTGTGGTCAATTGGTGATCGAATTGCCAGTTAATAATAGTTTTTCACTGTAATATTTTGTTCAGTTGGCGCTTTTACAGCTTATGTCGAAAGGTAAGATAATGACCGCTGAACGTGAACGATTATGTATTCTGCCTCGACTAGCCACGCGCTTTATAAAGCATTATTTGCGCCGGTTACCGGCAATTCCGATTAGCGGTCATCGCACCGAGATCAACGGAGTCTAATTGCGCGTCGGCTTGGCGTTAACGCGCTATTGAGCAACCTAAAATTTAATAATGGCTAAAAATATGACTACCAACGCAGATGCTGAAACAGAAACCTACGACCTTGTATTCAAGGGCGAGTTGGTAAAGGGGGTGGAACTCGACCTTGCCAAACGCAATATTGGGCAGCTGTTCAAAATAGACGCGGCTAAGGTTGAAAAGCTTTTTTCTGGGTCGGCAACGGTATTGAAAAAGGGCTTGAATTTTGAAGCGGCAAGCCGTTATCGAGTAGCTATTAAAAAGGCGGGCGCACGAGTAGATCTAAAGCCCTGCGGGGCCGTGCCGCCGCGTGCAGCGGGAAAGGCGCAATTTGGCCCGGCGTCTGAGGCACAAGCAACTACCTCCACCGTTCCGTCTCAGGTAAAGCCTAGCGCTGAAACCATTGCCACAGGGTTCAGTCTCGCACCAGCGGGTAGCGACCTATTAAGTCCTGCTGAAAAAATGCAGCAAGAACCNGTTGTGGTCGATACCTCGGCGATCTCTGTACGGGCTCAACAGGGCAATCTGTTAGATGAAGAGGAGTACCAACAAGTTGTTTCGCTGCCGCTCGATCTGGATGGCTATGATTTGGCTGAAGTGGGTACCGATGTGCTGCGTCCCGAGGAGCGTGCACCAGATGTGCGCGCAGACGTTGATATTTCAGGGTTGAGTTTGGGGCCAGTGGGGGAGCGTTTGGCGCCCAAGAAAGCTGCACCGCCACCACCACCGGATGTGAGCGCTATTCACTTAGTGGGCGAATAAGAGGGTTGGCGAATGATATCAGTAAGGTGTTCTGTGCGGGAGATGAACTATTTACGTAGTGTACCAATGGATGCGGCCGCTGAGGTTGCNAGTAATGACGCGAGTGAGCTTAGGTCTCGCTCGCGTCATTTTAGTAGCGGTTATTCGTTCACAGATACTGCTTCGCGGATACTAGTGATAGTAGACGCTAGTGGCAGCTAAAAGCGTGGCTTTTCGGCTAGAGCGTTGAAGTTTTCAATTGACTGCTTAATTTCGGCACGAGCTTCTTCGGCATTGCCCCAGCCTTCAATTTTTACCCACTTACCTTCTTCCAAATCTTTGTAGTGCTCAAAGAAGTGAGCAATACGCTTAACCTTGATTGACGAAAGGTCTTCAATCGACTTCACGTCCTGGTAGAACTTGGTCACGCTATCAGACGGTACGGCGATAATTTTTGCATCTTCACCAGACTCGTCAGACATTTTTAAAACACCCACAGGGCGACACGAAATCACCGAACCAGGTACCAATTGACGGTTCATGTAGACCAATACGTCAGCGGGGTCGCCATCGCCACAAAGTGTGTGGGGGATGTAGCCGTAGTTACAGGGGTAATGCATAGCAGTACCGAGTACGCGATCCACAAATAGGGCGCCGGAATCTTTATCTACTTCGTACTTAATGGGGTCGCCGCCCATAGGGATTTCAATAATAACGTTAACTTCTTCTGGAGCGTTTTTACCGGTCGGTACTAGGTGAAGGCTCATGTGTAAATCCTGTATTTAGATGAGTCGAGAAGGGTGAGAAAGGTTAAAAACCGCAGCGGATAAGCTATTAAATAGTCGGTCTCTGAAGGGCCGCGATTGTATCACAACCACCTCGCGGCACAATCGAGTCGGCCCGATTGTTTACCCTTTGATCAACCTGAACTAGACTCGCTTTAGTTGCAGTCGCACATTCTGTATACGGCAAGCAGTATCCCCGCCGTGCCCGAACATAATCGATAACAAACAGGGGGTCTCATGGATTTCATTATTTTGCCGCCAATCATCGGTGGTCTTGGACTTGTTGTAGCTTTAATTATTTACCTTATGGTGATGCGCTTTCCCGCAGGCGAGGGAGCCGTGGCCGAAATCGCCGCTGAAATTCAGCGTGGCGCGATGGTCTTTATGCGACGCGAGTACTCCGTTCTTGCGGCCTTTGTCGTCGTCGTTACTGTTCTTCTTATCCTTGGTTTCCGTTCATGGCAGGTTCCATTTGCATTCGTGGCAGGCGCTTTGTGTTCTGCCGTGGCTGGCTATATTGGTATGTGGGCCGCGACCAAGGCCAATGTTCGCACTACGGTGGCGGCAAGTACCGGAGGCACTTCCGAAGCCCTGGGTGTAGCATTTTTTGGCGGATCGGTAATGGGCCTAACCGTTGCTTCAATGGGGTTACTTGGCTTAGGCAGTCTGTATCTTTTATTCGGTGCAGAGCATGCGGAACACATTCATGGTTTTGGTATGGGCGCCTCGACAGTAGCCTTGTTTTCCCGTGTTGGTGGTGGAATTTTCACAAAAAGTGCTGATGTTGGTGCTGATCTAGTCGGTAAAATCGAGGCCGGAATCCCCGAAGACGACCCGAGAAACCCCGGGGTTATTGCCGACAACGTCGGCGATAACGTTGGTGATGTCGCCGGTATGGGCTCCGATATATTCGAGTCCTATTGTGGTGCCATGATCGCCACCATTGCGATTGCCTCAACCATGGCTGTGGTGTTGGTCGATCAGCTGGCGGCAGCGCGCGCTCAGTTAATGTTTGCTCCCTTAGCGTTGGCGTCGGTGGGGTTACTCTGTTCGGTTGCTGGCATCATGATCGTTAAGGTGATGTCGGCCAAGTCGCCCGAAGTTGCGCTGCGGATTGGCACGGTGAGCGCAACCATTCTGTTTATTATCGCGGCACGTTTTCTACTTGCGGCCTTGGATATTCGTACGGCGGTTTGGCTGTGTGTTGTTGCCGGTGCCGTTGCCGGGATTGTTATTGGTTTGATAACGGAGTATTACACCGGTGGAGCGCCAGTTAGAAAAATTGCAAAAGATGGCGAGACCGGGCCCGCTACAGTGATGATTTCGGGGTTGGCGACCGGTATGGAGTCAGTGGTAATACCGGTACTTTCAATCGCGGCGGTGATTTTGATTTCCAGCCTACTCTTGCCAGAAGGCGCTGGCGTTTACGGTGTCGGTATCGGTGCCGTGGGTATGCTCGCGACGGTCGGTATCACCATGGCGATTGATGCCTACGGCCCAGTCGCCGACAACGCCGGTGGTATAGCCGAAATGGCTGGCCTTGGCGAGGAAACACGCAAAATTACCGACGGCCTAGATGAAGTTGGCAACACCACAGCAGCGATCGGTAAGGGTTTTGCGATCGGTGCCGCGGGTCTAGCCGCCTTGGCAATTATTGCGGCCTATATTGAAACCGTCGCATCGCACAACCCTGGATTCAGCTTGGAGATTAGTCATCCGCGTGTGCTGGTGGGCATGTTCTTGGGAGCGATTTTCCCCTTTTTGGTCAGCGCTATGACCATGCGTGCGGTTGGCGATGCAGCGTTCGACATGATCAAAGAGATTCGACGCCAGTTTAAAGAGATACCGGGTCTGCTTGAGGGTAACGCCAAGCCCGACACTGACCGCTGCGTTGATATCGCAACGCGCGCGGCGCTTAAGCGCATGGTGCCACCCGGGGTGTTGGCGGTGGCGGCACCGGTGGTGGTGGGTTTTAGCTTGGGCCCAGAAACTCTAGGCGGAATGCTAGGTGGAGCGCTAATTTGCTGTGTGCTAATGGCGTTGATGATGGCCAATGCCGGCGGCGCTTGGGACAACGGCAAAAAAATATAGTCGAAAAGGGCAAACTTTGGCGGCAAGGGCTCGAGCCGTTCACGCCGCTGTGGTAGTTGGCGATACGGTTGGCGACCCGTTTAAAGATACTTCTGGCCCGGCGATGAATATTCTTATTAATGTGATGGCAATTGTCAGCTTGGTGATTGCACCGCTGCTGTAGTCGTTGAAAAATATTTAGAGAACTCTTAAGACGTGCAGGTACTGCAGGCCACCATAATATAACGACCGGTATGGTCATTACGTAGCGGGCGCGGCTGTTGGTCGATGGCTGTCATGGAGTGGTAGAGCGCATTTTCACGGCGAATAGTTTTATGTTCGTGCTCAAACGGGTAGATCAATGCACCCATGCCGCCACTGGCGATAAAGGCTTCTGAATTCAGTAGCATATCGCTGGCGTGNAGNAGTTCNTGTAGTAATGCGTCGGCTGGGGAAGCGACGCAGTGCTGAATCTTTTCNTCGCAGCGGTCGTGAAATTTAAGNTTNGCGCCGGTGTTTGGATCGAAAAAAATCTTCGCACTCGCAACCTTTAAGCGCGTGCCGGTCACTTCTGTTTTAAATGTCGAAGCTTGGTAATGTAATTCCCACGGGGCGTCCTCAAGTGAATCGAGCAATGCGACGACCTTGGGGAACCGACTGTAATAGCGTGCGAGTTCTTGCACGCTGTCACGAATATCTTCTGGGTCCTCTGGTGCTTGCCGAAAATGCTTCTTTAAATTTTTTAACAGACGGTTGCTTATGGCCCGCGCTTTTTTTGCCGAAGTGGAAATCTTAGCTTTATCGGTTGCGCTTGCTGCCCGCTCAAACCACAAGGCATCGGCTTTCTGATCTTGNTGATTTGCGGATTCAATTGGACCTAGAGTATCGATTAAATCGAGTTGTTTACTCCAGCCGTGTTGCGCGCTGATATGTGTTTCCGCATCGTGTTTATCGGCATCTGCCAGTGTTGGTTCGGCGTTCATCGAAATTGTAAGCAATAAAATTGGCAGCCAAGACTTGCGTCGGTCGGCCGCAATGCGAGTAATTTCGCTGCGCCGTTCAGCTAGCAAGCGTATGCCCTGTTGTTTCGCGTAGGCAGTTAAGGTGCTGAAGCTGGTTGGGTCTTGTTCTGGCAGGTTGCGGGCGTGAACAATATGCGGTTCGCCGTTGATAACGCAGCTGTGAAACAAGTGTTGTTGATCCCTGACTCGCTGTTGCAACGGGTTTGACGAATCGAGACGAATATCGCCATCAAGCCGTTCGGCGGTGATACTAAATTGTGCCCCCGCGCGGTTTGTCCCACCGCTACTTGCGACAACACTATTGGTCTCGTGGATAGGTGTCGAAGCGTTGTTTGTGGCGTTACAGCTCTGCGACTTGGCTGTGAGGCGAGGTTTTTCCTGCATGACAATGACCTGCAATGGTTATTCTTGAAGCATAGTCGCTAGTTAAATAGTCGCTAGTCAAAATACGTCAAGAACAAATCTTGCGGGGGCGGCGAGTTTTTGCGGCGGTAATTTGATTTCGTACTAACTATTCTAACTAGAAAATAACCATTAAATGGGATTGCTGAAAACAGGTTGTTGCAGGGCGTGAGTTACACCTTATAGAAAATATTCCAGCAAGCTGTTGAGAAACAGGCTGCCTTGCGGGCTGGGTTGGATCCGCGTAGTGCTTTGCTCCAATAGTCCCTTTGTTGTTAGCAAGTCTAATATCGGTTGCACCTGACTAAGTGCTAATCCGGTGCGCTGTTGAAAGAGTGCGCGTTCAACCCCTTGATTGAGGCGTAGTGCATTCATCATAAATTCAAAAGGCAATTCTTGAATGGCGATAGCGTTCATCTGTGCGGTGTAGGGATTGTTCGCTAGTGCTGTGCTGCGCTGGGATTTATCGCTGCCGATAATGGCTCCAGTAGCTTTTGTTGCTGCGGTCAAATAGTGTTGAGGCAGGCGGGTTTTATTGAACCGAAAAATAGGACTGACTTGCTCGTTGTTTACCGTCTGGCGTGCAGTGCTGCCGGTCAAATCACTATCCAGAAGCGTAATCTTCCCGTGTGCACCGGCGCCGATCGCTAGATAATCGCCGAACCCCCAATAATTTAAGTTGTGCCGCGCCTGTTGCCCTGAGCGCGCATAGGCCGAAATTTCATATTGTTGGTAGCCCGCTGCAGCGAGTAGGGTTTGGCCTTCTGTTTGGATCTGCCAAAGCTGTTCGTCTTCGGGGAGTTTTGGTGGGCGAGAGTAGAACTCGGTGTTAGTCTCAATGGTGAGCTGGTACCAAGACAGGTGCTCGGGTGCGAGTTCTAGCGCTTGCTGTAAGTCTTTCATTGCAGCGGTAGCCGTTTGCCCTGGTAAACCGTGCATCAAATCTAAATTGATATTGTTAAAACCGGCCTCACGCGCCATGGCAAACGCGCTGAAAACCTCGTCGGGGTTGTGAATCCGGCCTAAAGTTTTGAGTTGTTGGGCATCGAAGCTTTGCACACCCATGCTGATGCGGGTGACGCCAGCATCGCGATAACCGCTAAAATTATCGTATTCGGCTGTGCCTGGGTTCGCTTCTAGGGTGATTTCCGCTTCGGCTTCGAGGCCAACAATACGCTCTACTGACTGTAGGATTTTGGCAATAGCGCTGGCTGGAAATAGCGACGGGGTGCCGCCGCCGAAAAAAATCGAACTAATCTTACGGCCTTGGGCGAGGTAGGCGTCACTGCTCAAATCTTCAATAAGCGCGGCGGTATAGGCCTTCACCGGCAATTCACCTTGAGGCTGGTGTGAATTAAAGTCGCAATAGGGGCATTTACGCACGCACCAAGGAATATGAATGTAGAGTGCTAATGGTGGTAAGCAGCTAAGCTTAAGATGTGTTTGCTTTGAAATTACGGGCATGGCGGCGAAGCTTTTCTAAAGTGGAGGCTACTGTAGCTGTGAGATGTGTGCTGCGTCCAGTTATTACAAATTGAAACAACCCCGAGAGCGCCATATTTGAAACAATAAGTGGCTGTTACTGAACGACTTATTAGTTAAGTGCGCATTACTTAAGTGTGCGCATTACGAATTGTCTATTAACAAAGCATGCGGAATTTCTATGATTAAGATCGCTACCATTATCAACCGCCATAACGCCGAACAAAAAAGCGCGCTTGGCCGCAGCTCGATTTCCCAGTTCGTTGCCGTTGTCTTGCTGGGTTTAGTTGTAGCTGAGCCGGCGGCGGCGGTGAGCTATGGTATTTTTGATTCCCGTGGTTTAGCTATGGGTGGCGCTACGGTTGCTGCAAGTAAATATCATAGCGCGCAGTATTACAATCCGGCGCTACTTGCGCTCCACGATACCCACGAGAGCAAAAGTCGAGACGCCCGGTTTGTGTTCCCCGATTTGGTTTTACAGTACAGCAACAACCTCGAAGAGGTTGCCGATGTGGTTGAAGCTGATATCGACACGACTATCGAGAATGCCGTGGTTGCCTTCAATGTGGATGCCAGCGTTGCCAATGCGACGGCTATTGCTAATGGCGCGCGCGAACTGCGCGACGCGCTTGGCGATCTAGGGAATCAGGATTATGTGGTCGACGGCTTTATCGGTATGTCGGTAAGTGAGCCCTCCAAGTTTCAGGGCGGCGGCTTTTTCTTTGGTGTTCGCACCCTTGGCGCTGGCTCATCGACTATTCCGCAAAGTGATCTCGATCTTATCGATCGTTATATTGATGCGCTCGATTTAATCGCTTCCGGTGGGGACCCAGCCGATTTACCGCCGGACTTGATTGACGCTAACGGAAATTTAATCGACCCCAACGACAGAATTGAATCTAGCGGCCAAGCTGGCGGTTTAATCATGAGTGAGTGGGGCGTTGCCATGTCGAAGCGCTTTGATGTTTGGGGGCAGGGCCTAGCCGTGGGTGTTACGCCTAAGTTATTACGTGTTGATGCCTATCGAGAAAATGTAACTTTTACCGATCGAGACGCCGATCTATCTGAATCTGAACTCACTCACCTGACTGGCAATGCCGATATTGGTGTGGCCTTAGAGCTGTTCGAAAACTACCGTATCGGTTTGGCGGTAAAAGATATTATTAAAAAAGAATTTGATACCGCAAATGACTTGCGTTTAAAACTTGCACCGCGGCCACGTATGGGTTTGGCCTATATGAATAGTCTGGTTTACCTTTGGCGTTGATATGGATCTGGTTGAAAGTGAGCCCCTGGCGAACGAAGCGCCGACAAAAGAAATGGCGGTAGGCATGGAGGTTACGCCGCTTGCCGGTCTAGATCTGCGAGTTGGCTATCGCGAAGATATGGCGGGGGAACGAGCGCCGGTTACCTCCTACGGTGTGGAGTTGCGCGGTCGTTATCTAACCCTTGAGTTAGGCTATAGCGAGAGCGAAGAAATTCGTGGAGGTTCGATTCAGTTTGGCTTTATATTTTAATTTAGTGATCTCTATCGGTGGCGTGCCGAGCGTGTAACAACTGAGCTGAACCAGTGTTAGCCTAGCGCCGCTAATAACGCCTGCATCGCAATCGCACGATGACTAATGCTGTTTTTTAATGCCTTGCTAAGTTCTGCGGAGCTGCAGTCTTGCTCNGGAACATAAAACAGCGGGTCGTATCCGAAACCGTTTTGTCCGCGCGGCTCTTCCAAAATTATTCCTTCCCAGCTGCCTTGGCAAATTATCGGTGTCGGGTCTTCAGCGTGCTGCATAAAAACCAACACACATTGATAGCGTGCGGTGCGTTCCGACCGAGGCAACCCCTTTAATCGCTCAAGAAGGTAAGCGTTGTTGCGAGTATCGTTAGGGCTTGTTTGCAGCGCTTGCGGTGCAACCCAGTCGCGAGCAAAGCGTGCCGAGTAAATACCTGGAGCACCATTGAGTGCGTCTACCTCGATACCCGAATCGTCGGCAATTGATGGCAGCCCAGTGTGGGTGCAGGCGTTACGGGCTTTCAAAATTGCGTTTTCGACAAAGGTTAGGCCGGTCTCGTCGGCTTCCGGTACGGCGAAGTTNGATTGCGGTTGAATATCGTAACCGCAATTGTTCAGCAATNTCTGAAATTCTTTTAGCTTACCTTGGTTGCCGCTGGCGAGAACAATTGTTTGGCTCATAGAGGTATTCTTTAACTATTTTGATTGATACAGCTTTTGACTGAATGTTGTCGATAAGATGTCGCCGTTACTTCGCACTTTTGCGCTAATGTTGAAATGCACCAATTCTTCGCCAGAAATCCGTATCGGAGCAATATAGTAGACCGTGCTCTCTTCTTTTATCTCAATAAATTCGAGGCGTTTCTGCTGTTGCATCAAGTTTGTAACCGTGCCGGAAATGTCAGCTTCAACACCACCGTACTTACCGCTGTGAGAAATAGACACATTGATGAGTGTTTCGTATTCGCTACGTTTTATTTTGTAGACCGCGGCCACTTCGNGCAGTAAAAATGTACTGGGGAAAAGGCTGTAATGCAGATCGAAATTTTCGAACGAAGCACTACCTTGAATATTACTTTCAGCATGGGCTGAATTGGCGATTGCGAAAACAGTGCAAATGGCGAAAACGCAACCTAGGGCTAGGCGATGTGTTGTTATTAATAGTGACATAATTTAAAGCTTTTTAGTCAGGCGATAGAGAGCCGTAACACCAAATAAATTTGGGTTCAGCGTTTGCAAAAAACGTGTNTTGGCACTGGTGCCCAATATTTTTCGATTTACGATATTTAAGTTAAGCGATTTACANAGCTCGTCAAAGTCGTGAATGGTACAAAAGTGAATGTTGGGGGTGTTGTACCATTCGAATGGCAGTAAATCGGAAACGGGCATACGCCCCTTAACTGTCAAATACCAGCGAGCCTTCCAGTGGCCGAAATTAGGTAGAGTGATAATGCATTGGCGGCCGACGCGCAGCATTTCCATTAATACCTTGTCGGGGTGGTGCATGGTTTGAATGGTTTGCGACATGATTACCGTATCAAAACTTTGATCGTCGAAGTTAGATAGACCTTGGTCGATATTCTGTTCGATAACATTTACGCCGTTCTCGACACAGCGGAGAATATTCTCTGAACTTATTTCAATGCCATAGCCGTGAATGTTTTTGCTGGCGGTGAGTTGCTGTAATAGCGAGCCATCGCCGCATCCAAGATCGAGTACACGAGAGTTTGGTGCAACCCAGTCTTTAATGACTTTGTGGTCGATACGCATTAGTTTGAGCTCCCGTCTAAACTGACGTCTATACCCTGCATATACGCCGAAAATAGATCCCAGTAACGTTGCTGGTTGGGTACCAAAAATGCGTCGTGGCCATAGACTGACTCAATTTCACCATAGACGACATCGCGATCGGCACGCATCAAGGCGGTTACGATTTCTTGCGATCGCTCGGGTGCAAATCGCCAGTCGGATGTAAAAGAAATAACTAAAAACTTGCACTTGGCGGAACGGAACGCCTCTGCTGGGTCATCGTTGTACTCGCGGGCCAAGTCAAAGTAATCGAGCGCGCGAGTCATAAGGATATAGGTGTTGGCATCAAAACTTTTCGAAAAGGTTTTACCTTGGTAGCGTAAGTAGCTTTCAATTTGAAACTCTACTGGTTCCTCGAGGCCTCGCTCGAAACTGCCGGAACGCAAATCGCGGCCGAATTTTTTCCCCATACCATCGTCAGAAAGATAGGTGATGTGGCCGATCATTCGTGCAATGGATAAGCCACCTTTTGGCAACGTATCTTTTTCTAAATAGTCGCCGTCAAAAAAGTCTGGATCGGACATAATTGCCTGTCGTGCGGTTTGGTTGAAGGCAATATTTTGTGCGGTGAGTTTCATCGCTGACGCAATCACCACACAGTGACCCAAGCGGTCAGGATATTCCAGCGCCCAGCGCATGGCCTGCATGGCGCCAAGACTACCGCCAACCACGGCCGCCCATTTTTGAATGCCGAGCCGATCGGCTAGACGAACTTGAGAGTGTACCCAGTCGCGCACGCGCAAGTTGGGGAAGTCTGAACCCCACACCTTGCCAGTGGCTGGGTTAATGGATGCCGGCCCAGTAGAGCCGTGGCAGCCGCCCAAATTATTTAAACAGACGATAAAGAATTTATTGGTGTCGAGCGGTTTGTTGGGGCCGATGTAGTGCTCCCACCAACCAGGTTTGCGATCGTCGGTGCTGTGGTAGCCTGCCGCGTGATGATTTCCCGATAACGCGTGACAGATGAGAATCGCGTTAGACGCTTCTGCATTTAAGGTTCCATAAGTTTCCACAACCAATTCGTAGCGATCCAGAGTGCGTCCGCAGGCTAGCAATAGTGGTTGGTCAAACTCGAAAGTTTGTGGCGCAACTATACCAACGGAGTCTTCCGGTAGCGCAGTTGTTTCGGATGCGGTATCAGACATTTTCTAGGTGCTCTTTAAGGCCAGCTTACGCGGAATTAATAACCGAGAATAAGTTTAGGTACAAGACCGACACTATAAGCGCAGGCGTTCAATAGCTTTTGCAGAATAGTGATACCCATAAAGACAAAAAGAATAGAAAAGTCGAAGCCCCCCAGTGGCGGAATAATTCGTTGTACTGGCGCTAGGATAGGCTCCATAAGTTGCCGCGCGAGCACAATAGCGGGGTTGGTGCTAAACGGTGCAATAAAACTGCTAACCACAATAATAATGCCGCAGCCGTATGCGATATAGGTCAGCATGTTCAGTATACCGAGCGACCCCCAGATCAAAATTTTGACTGGATTATAGATTTGATGAACCAGAATCAGTGCTATTAGTTCTCCGACAACTAGCTGAACCAGCAAGGCTAGCACCAGCGACGCTATATCAATGCCGAAAACACCGGGAATGATTCGGCGAACAGGCTTTAGTAGCGGGTTGGTGATTTTAACAATGCCCTGGGATATTTGATTGTAGAAATCTGCACGCGCTAGCTGTAAAAGAAAACGCAATAAAACTAGCAATAAAAACAAGGTGCCCAGTGTTTCAACAATGTAGGTGAGTATTTCTGCAAATGGATTCATAGTGACTCAGCTGTGATAAATAAATCGAGTAGTTTGTAGCGACCATTTAATCGCTACAAACAAAATAATTAAATTGTTGCTAACAAACATAGATAAAAGTATTTGCGCAGCAAAGATATTGGTATAACTTTCGCACCGTTATTTTGTGTCACCAAGTTCAAGTGCCAACGAACGAGAACGGTCGGCGCACGCGACCATTGCCTGGTCGACAATAGTGCGAAAGCCATTTTTTTCAAACGACTCTATCGCCTCGTGTGTTGTACCATTTGGTGAAGTCACGCGGCGGCGCAACTCCGCCACATCCACATCGCTGTTTTTAGCGAGTTTCGCAGCCCCATACGCGGTTTGAAGGGCTAGGGTAGTGGCGGTATCGCGAGTTAAGCCTTGCGCGACACCGGAGTCTATCATGGCTTCCATCAGTAGGAAGAAATACGCCGGACCGCTGCCAGAAACCGCGGTCACGGCATCGATGTCGGTTTCGGAGGAAACCCAGTCGACACTTCCGACAGCGGCGAGAATGGCTTGTGCTTTGGCGCGCTGCTCAATATCGACTTCGGCGGTAGCATAGAGCGCGCTGGCACCGGCTAGCACTAGCGCTGGCGTATTGGGCATGCAGCGAACCAAGGGCCGAGTGCTGTTATCTGGACGTGAGCCACGTAACCACTGGTTTAGGCTGCCGCAGGTGATCCCGGCTGCAATAGAAATAATTAACGCCGAGGAAGGAATAGCATCGGCGAGGGCCTCGCAAACAGCTCCCATGACCTGCGGTTTGACTGCAAGAATTACCACTTCGGCATTTTGCACGGCCTGGTTATTGTCGGCGGCGGCGATGATGCCGCTTTTAGTTGCTAGCGCTTGCAAACTTTCGGCGTGTGGATCGCTAGCAATAATATTGTCGGGGGCAAAGCCATTGGCGATTAAGCCGCCGATGATACTGCTAGCCATGTTGCCGGCACCAATAAACGCGATTGCAGCGCTAGAGTCCTGAATTTCGTGATCTGACATAAGAGTGATTCTTGCCTTAAAAGTTGGTCAATGGGGTTGCTGTGGGCGCCAAGGTTAATCGCGGTCGCCAAATAGTGCCGTGCCGACTCGTACAATTGTCGCGCCCTGCGCAATCGCTGTTTCTATATCTGCCGACATGCCCATGGAAAGTGTGTCCATATTGGCGAGCTGAGGCAGAGTTTTCAAGCGTTCAAACAAAAGCCGCGTGCGCATGAATGGACAGTCTTCGCTCGCAGCGGTGGTTGGGTTGAGCGGAATCACCATCAAGCCTCGTAGGCATATGTTGGGTAGCGCCGCAATTTTCAACGCTAGCGATTCCGCTTCGTCAGGTCTTACCCCGGCTTTGTTGCTCTCGTCATCGATATTGATCTGCAGACATAAATTTAGGGGCGTACTCTGTCCGCGCTGTTCGCTCAGGCGTTGCGCGATCTTGAGACGGTCGACAGAGTGCACCCAATCGAACTGCTCGGCAATGGCCCGAGTTTTGTTGCTCTGGATCGGCCCGATAAAATGCCAGCGCGTGTCTGATAGCTGTAAACGCTTGATTTTTGTACTGGCCTCCTGCAGATAATTTTCACCAAAATCGCGTAAACCAGCGGCGTGCGCGGCGGTCGATTTTTTGCTCAGTTTGGCGCTTGCTCACGGCCAAGAGTGTGATCTCTGCTGGATTTCTGTTGGCGCTTAATGCTGGCAGTTTGTAATTCGTGGTGGTAACTTCGGGTTATCTTGTCTCGCATCGTTTGTGCATATANTTAAGAGATTAATCTGATTAGTAAGGGTGCTTGGCACCAACTTCACTGGTTTATTTAAACGACACCTCAAAGAACGACATTTTATCTCAGGGTTTGCTTATGGATATTACCGAATTACTCGCGTTTTCCGCCAAACAGGGCGCTTCGGATTTACACCTTTCGGCCGGTTTGCCGCCGATGATTCGTGTGGATGGCGATGTGCGTCGTATCAACCTGCCGCCAATGGATCACAAGCAGGTACACGGCCTTATCTACGAAATTATGAATGATAAGCAGCGTAAGGACTACGAAGAGTTTCTGGAAACCGACTTTTCGTTCGAAGTTCCAGGCGTTGCTCGCTTTCGTGTTAACGCGTTTAACCAAAATCGAGGCTCTGGTGCTGTGTTTCGTACCATTCCTTCCAAGGTGTTAACCATGGAAGAGTTGGGGATGGGACAAGTGTTTCGTGATTGCTCCTCAGTAGCGCGTGGCTTGGTGTTGGTAACTGGGCCAACAGGTTCTGGTAAATCGACTACTTTGGCGGCGATGATTGATTACATTAATGAAAACAAATACCACCACGTATTGACCATTGAAGACCCTATCGAATTCGTGCATGAAAGTAAAAAATGTTTGGTTAACCAGCGCGAAGTCCATCGCGATACCCACGGCTTTGCCGAAGCCTTGCGCTCGGCGCTGCGTGAAGATCCCGATATTATCCTAGTGGGTGAGCTGCGTGATTTGGAAACCATTCGCTTAGCGTTAACGGCTGCCGAAACCGGTCACTTGGTATTTGGTACATTGCACACCACCTCAGCCGCAAAGACGATCGATCGTGTTGTGGACGTTTTTCCTGCAAATGAAAAAGCGATGGTGCGCTCAATGTTGTCTGAGTCCCTAGAAGCGGTAATTTCGCAAACATTGCTGAAAAAAAATGGTGGAGGCCGCGTTGCAGCTCACGAAATCATGCGCGGTACCTCGGCAATTCGCAACCTGATTCGAGAAGACAAAGTGGCGCAGATGTACTCGGCTATTCAGACCGGTGCGTCCGTTGGGATGCAGACTATGGATCAGTGTTTGGCAGATTTGGTAGAACGGCGTATTGTGACGCGGGATGTTGCGCGTGAAAAAGCCAAAATGCCTGATAATTTTTAACAGGCTTAGCGCTAGTGATTCAATTGAACACTAATTTGGTTCCACTAAAAAAGAGTAGCTCTGAGGGTTATCCATGGATTTAGATCGACTTCTGTCATTGATGGTGGAAAAAGGTGCGTCGGATTTATTTATTACCGCTGGCGTTCCTCCTTCTATGAAGTTACACGGCAAGATTTTGCCAGTTACTTCAACGCCTATGTCGCCTGAAAAATCTCGGGAAACCGTTCTTAGCGTTATGAATGAAAAACAGCGCAAGGAATTTATGGAAAGCAAAGAGCTTAACTTTGCTATTAGTGCTCGCGGTATTGGTCGCTTTCGTGCGAGCGCGTTTTACCAGCGCAACCTTGCGGGTATGGTGTTGCGTAGAATTGAAACCAATATTCCTAAAATCGACGATCTGGGTTTACCTGAAGTCATTAAAGAGTTGGCGATGCTCAAGCGTGGCTTGGTGTTGTTTGTCGGCGCGACCGGCACGGGTAAGTCGACATCGTTAGCCTCTATGATCGGCCATCGTAACCGCAATTCCAAAGGGCATATCATTTCCATCGAAGACCCGATTGAATTTATTCATCAGCACCAAGGTTGCGTGATCACTCAGCGCGAAGTGGGGATCGATACCGACTCGTTCGAAGTGGCGCTGAAAAACACCTTACGACAGGCGCCCGATGTTATTTTAATTGGCGAGGTGCGTTCGCGCGAAACTATGGATCACGCGATTGCTTTTGCGGAAACTGGGCACCTGTGTTTGGCAACCTTACACGCTAACAATGCCAACCAAGCGCTCGATCGCATTATTCACTTCTTCCCCGCCGATCGCCATTCCCAGCTGTGGATGGACTTGTCTTTGAACTTGCGTGCAATTGTGGCGCAGCAACTAATCCCCACGCCAGACGGCCTAGGGCGTCGCGCTTGTTTGGAGGTATTTTTAAATACCCCCTTGGCGCAAGATATGGTGCGCAAAGGGATGGTTCATGAGCTGAAGGAGTTGATGAAGAAGTCGACAGAGCTTGGTATGCAAACCTTCGATCAGGCGCTCTACGACCTGTACGATTCTGGTGAAATTACCTATGAAGATGCGCTCTCTCATGCAGATTCACCTAATGACTTGCGCTTGATGATCAAGTTAGGTTCGGAATCTGACGCCGAATATCTGTCCAATGCGGCCGATGAGTTGACCATTCAGGACGATGAGAGTAATCGTACCAAACGCTTTTAAGCTGTCGCTAGTAAGCGTTTAACCAACTTTCAAAAATCAGCTTCGCGGCAATCGAGTCAATCGGCTTGTCGCGAAAATTGCCGCGATGGCCCTGGGCCAAAGCGTCTTCCTTGGCTGCTCGTGTGGTTAGACGCTCGTCAAAAAACTCAACTTTGTAACCAAACATCCCCTGGATTCGATTGCCAAACTTGCGCGCGCGCCGAGTGAGTTCTTGTTCGCTACCATCCATGTTCAGCGGCAAGCCAACCACGACTAGATGAGGTTGCCATTCGTTAAGTAATTCGCCGAGTTTATCCCAGTTGGGGATGCCGTCCTTCGCTTTTAGTGCAGGTAGTTCGCTGGCGCTGCGGGTAATCGCCTGACCCACGGTCTACGCCAATATTATGGGTACCAAAGTCGAAGGCGAGTGCGGTAAAGGTATCCGGTAGTGGGGAGTTGCTGATGTCGCTCAAATCAAGCGTGCCCAGCAATAGTTGAGATGAGGTTCATGTCGACACCTAGTTGTTTGGTTGCCGCTGCCCAGCGCTCTTCGATTGGAGTGTCGAAAATAATACTGGTATCCGCGGGGAGTGTGAGCCAGGCGTTATTGGCGATCTCGTCTTCAAGTTGTCCAGGGCTCCAGCCGGCATAGCCTAGCGAAAATTGAGCATTGTGTGGGCCGCGATTTGTGGCGATGGCTTGGACAATATCGCGAGATGCGGTGAGGCTGATTTCTGGTGTGATTTGCAGTGATGCATCCCACTCGCCGTGGTTGCGGTGCAAGACAAAACCTCGCTGGGTATTAACTGGGCCGCCGGCAAGTACTGGGTGGCGGCCTAATGACGGGTGGTAGTCGATCTGGAGTTGCTCAAACACATCTCCTAGGGAAAGCTCCAAGGGCTGGTTGATAACAATGCCCATTGCTCCCTGATCACTGTGATCGCAGATATAGGTCACAGAGCGGGAGAATATGGGGTCAGTCAAGCCGGGCATAGCCACTAAGAAGTGGTCTCGTAACCCGCCGAGATGACCGAAGTCAAAGCTTATCGAGTCAGTCATAGCTCTAGTATGCGGTTCTGTAGAAATAAAACAAGCTTGAAAATGTAGAAATAAGCTACTCGGCGATCGAGGTTCAAACGTGGCCTAGAGAGCGGTTCTAAGGCCGGTAATTTCAAATTGCCAGGTGCGGATTATTTCGATTTGATCGCTGTGTTTGCGAATCTCACTGGGGAAGCGGTCGAAGGGCGAAGCCAAACGCACAATTTGTAGGGCCGCTTCATCCAGCAGGTCATACCCGGACGATTGCAATATCTCGACATCGGCAAGTGTACCGTTGGCATTGATCAGCACCGCGAGACGCAGGGTGCCAAAAATCTCTTTGCGTAACGCCTCTTCAGGGAAGTTTTCGTTACCGATTCGTTCAACTTTTTGTGCCCAGCTGTTGAGGTAGGCTGCATCTTCAGAGGCTTTGGTGGAAAGCGATGTAAGGCGCCGAATGCGCGGTTTATTTGCGAGTGCTTGCATCTGTCGGTCTATCTTGGCTTTAAGGCTAGCAATTTCTGGGTTGGTGAGAATAGCCTCGAGTTCGTCGCCTGGCTGTTCTTGTTGATTATCAACTTGCGGGCTATCCGCTGGCTGAAGTACCTGCCGCTGGCTGGTTGTGCCTGTAACGACGCGGCTGCGGTTTTCTGCCTTGTGGCGGGCCTGTTGCTGTGTTATCGGGTTGATGTCGTGAATATTGAGGTCGTCAAATTGAGCAGGGTCGCGTGTAGTAATTTCTTTGATCTCATCTTCTGTGCCGCTGCCGACCTGGTCGTATTGAGCTAAAAAATCGGCCTTATCTGGGGCTTCTTTGGAGCGATGAGTCGCCACGGTGACGTTTAGCGTTGGTGCTATTTTATTGCCGCTGCCGAGAGAGAAAGACACGCCAAAGATCAGCATCGCATGCAAAGCCGCTGCAATAAATATAGTGAAGCTGAGGCGGTCGCCAGTATCTACGTTTTCGCTATAAGTCCATTTGGATGGTTTTGTGGCCGTGTTAATGAGTGGTTTGGCTTGTGCTGCATCAGCATTACTTGAGTGATTCGATTGCGAGTATGAGCTTTTCGCCGATGCGCGTGTCGTACGCTTTATCGATTTCTTTGACGCAGGTTGGGCTGGTGACATTAATCTCTGTTAAATAGTCACCAATAATGTCGAGCCCGACAAACATTAAGCCCTTTTCGACTAAGCTGGGTGCTATTTGCGCGACAATCCATTGATCTCTTTCGCTAAGAGGCTGGGGGCGGCCGCTGCCACCGGCTGCAAGGTTGCCGCGAGTCTCGCCCTTTGCGGGTATTCGTGCCAAAGCGTAGGGAATCGCTTCGCCATTCACAACTAATACACGTTTATCGCCCTCAGTTATGGCAGGTATGAATTTCTGCGCCATAATAAAACTAGTGTTTGCAAGTGTTAGCGTTTCCAATATAACGGATACGTTGGGGTCGTCGTGCTTGCAGCGGAAAATTCCACTTCCGCCCATGCCGTCAAGTGGTTTGAAAATTACATCGCCGTGTTCTTGATGGAAGGCTTTTAGCTTGCTCGAATCGCGAGCGACTAGTACCGGCGGACAGCATTGTGGGAACTGGGTGGCAAAAACCTTTTCGTTGCAGTCGCGCAAACTTTGCGGCTTGTTGATGATCAGGCAGCCCTCGCGCTCGGCACTTTCGAGAATGTAGGTTGCATAGATGTATTGGTTGTCAAATGGCGGGTCTTTGCGCATTAAAACGGCATCGAGCTCGGCAATGGGTTTGTCAACTTGTACACCTAAATCAAACCAATGCTGAGCATCATCAGCTACAGTTAAAGGGTACATGCTGGCGCGTGATTTTCCATCAGACAAATAGAGGTCTTGAATTTCCATATAATACAGGCTGTGCCCTCGCTCTTGCGCGGCTAGCAAAAGTGCTAAGGTAGTATCCTTCGGAAATTTGATGCCGGAGATGGGGTCCATGACCACACCTATCGAGAGCTTGTTAGTCAAGGTCGTATCCTCAATTTATTGAATTATGGATTGGCGAAACTGATAATCATGAGCGATTATAAAAGGTACGGGTGTAATTAAACTACCGAAATCTGTTGGTAGTTTAGTTAGCTGGGAATTCATAGATTCCTATATTTTTTAGGAGTTTATGGATTAAACTGCAAAACTATGTTAAAAGTTGCGGCATCCCCGATAGGGCTTGTAGCGGTAAACTTAACTCCAAGACTAAATTAGCAAGGGCAATTTATGGACGTCAATCTAGAGCACCTGAAGGTGATGGTTATCGACGATAGTAAAACCATCCGCCGAACGGCCGAGACGCTGCTCAAAAAAGTTGGTTGCACAGTTGTAACAGCTACAGATGGCTTCGATGCCTTAGCTAAAATTGCAGATACTCGTCCCGACATTATCTTTGTCGACATCATGATGCCACGTCTAGACGGTTATCAAACCTGTGCACTTATTAAAAACAATAGCGAATTNAAATCCACTCCCGTAATTATGTTGTCCAGTAAAGATGGTCTTTTCGATAAGGCTAAGGGGCGCATTGTGGGGTCGGACCAATATCTGACTAAGCCCTTTAGTAAGGGTGAATTAATCGGAGCAATCGAAGCGCATGTGAAAGTTGCGCGCGCAAGCTAGATACCATCTTCCTTTAATTAATTTCCCAGATGAATCCGGGGGAGACCTATGGCCAAAGTGCTAATTGTCGATGACTCGCCTACCGAAACGTATAAGTTAACCGGTATGCTCGAAAAGAACGGACACACAGTAATAACTGCTGGCAACGGTGAGGCCGGTGTAGTTACCGCCAAAGCGGAGCTGCCAGATCTAATTTTAATGGATATTGTGATGCCTGGCCTGAATGGCTTCCAGGCTACTCGCCAGCTAAGCAAGGCGCCTGAAACTACTCATATACCTGTGATTATTGTAACCACCAAAGATCAGGAAACTGACCGTGTATGGGGTATGCGTCAGGGTGCTAAAGCTTACCTGACAAAACCTATAGACGAGAAAGATCTGTTGAATACGCTTGCCAAGGTGGGCGTTTAGCCATTGTGTAACTGAGGTGTGTTTTTAGGTTGCCTCAGTCTGGTCTTAGTCCGCAGCTGCCTAATTGTTGTTATATGACGTTTGGCGGCTGCAGTAACCGAGTTTGTAGCGGTTACGCTCTTTGCGAATAAAACATAAGGTAATTGTGCCCAGATGTCAGAAAATCCCGCTTTTCAGGCGCTAGCAGATCTTTCCGCTCAGTGCCGAAAATCTGCTCACGGACTGCCAGCTCAGGTCGAAGCTGCTCCGCGTTGGAGTGGTATTGGCTTTTCGGTCTTGGGGCAGCGTTTTGTTGCACCCATGAGTCATGTTGCGGAACTGATGGAAGTGCCGGGCTCAACCCGTTTNCCGGGTGTACACCCGTGGGTCTTGGGCCTCTCCAACGTTCGCGGCCGTCTATTACCGTTATTTGATCTGGCCCAGTTTTTTGGCGGCGGTTTAAGCGCACAGAAAAAGCACCATCGCGTGTTAGTTTTAGAGACCGGCACGCTTTATTCGGGTGTGGTGGTGGAAATGGCGTTTGGTATGCAGCACTTTACCGCGGACAGTTATGGCGAGTGTACTCAGCCAGTGCCAACACCATTGGCTCCATTTGTAGAGGGGGCCTACCACGATCAGAGTGGTGANACTTGGCCAGTATTTAGTATGGCGAGGTTGGCGCAAGATTCTCGTTTTAACAACGCAGCGTTTGTTTAGGTTTTACGCTTTTTTGCGTCGCAGTTGCGAATTGCATAACAACAAAACGATAAGTAAGAATAACAAAGTTTGGACGATGGATTCGGTGGGTTATCAAACTGAAAATATCGTGATTTCTCTAATCATTGCGTCAGGTTCGGCGCGGTACTTGTGGTAACACATACATTCGCTTGGGAGCGTCGTATGAAGAGTGATTCAGTGGGCCTGTTGGCTCGGGCAAAAGCTAATCCAGTATTGGCTTCGTTAATTGTGGCGCTAGTCGGATTTACCTGTCTGATCGGTTTCATTATTTTCCAGCTGATCAGTAACGCTGAGCGAGATCAGCAGTATTTACAGCTGGCTAGTGATTTGCGTGCATCGTCGTTCCGTTTGGCATCGCTCTCGCGTGACGCGACGGCGGGTCAAGGGCAGGCGTTCTCGCAATTACAAGAAGTTACGGCGAGCATGGAAAATAGTTGGGCGCGTTTGCGCTCTGCCGACAATCAGACCCGTATGGTTTTGTCGGCCGAAGTTGCCGCTTTTGATGGTGTTTGGTCGCGCGTTAAAAAGCAGTCAAAAGAGATTACCGACAACAAAGATACCATCGTATTCCTACACGACGTGGCGACTACCCTGAATGAATCGCTCCCAGAACTTCAGGCTGAACACAACAATATCGTTGAGATTCTGTTAGAAAACCGCGCGCCGTCGGATCAGATTGCAACAGCTCAAATGCAATCTTGGCGTGCAGAACGTATTGGACGAAACGTAGATAAGATGTTGCGTGGTGGTGATGACGCCGACCGCGCAGCCGATCAGTTTAATCTTGATGCTAGCCTTTTCGGAAAAGTTCTAGATGGATTGAAGGATGGCGATATCGCGATGAGTATCTCGCGCGTGACCGATGACGAGGCGCTCGAATCCTTGGAAGAAATCACCGACTTAGTTCGGGATCGTAAGTGGCTCGGTTCGCGATATTTTTGAAGCATCGCCGGCACTATTTCGCGCCCGACAAGCGACTAACAATATTCTCGATGACGGCCCTGTAATGCTGGAGAGTTTGGGCTCGCTATCTGACTCGATAGCAGCCTTGCCTGAGTCTCGTGCATGGAATAACCAGTTGTTGTTGATTGTCGGTGCGCTTTGGTTGGTGTGCCTAATTGCCATCTCAATGCAGTTGATTCGCTCTGCAAACAATCAGGCGCGCAGCACCGCTGAAACCAATGAACGGAACCAAAGTGCAATTTTGCGACTGCTCGATGAGCTCGCCGATCTCGCAGATGGTGATTTGACCACCACCGCAACGGTTACCGAAGATTTTACTGGTGCGATTGCCGACTCCATTAACTACACCATTGACCAACTTCGAGTTCTGGTTTCGCGGATTAACGAAACCTCGGAGCGAGTTGTAACCGGCTCTAAAGATACCCAGCAAACTGCGTTACACCTGGCAGAAGCGTCTGAACACCAAGCGCAAGAAATTGCCGGAGCTTCGGCAGCCGTTAACGAAATGGCCGTCACAATCGACCAAGTATCGGCGAACGCTGCAGAGTCAGCTGGCGTTGCGGAGCGGTCGGTGTCAATCGCTAAGAATGGNGCGAAAGTAGTACAAAACACTATCAACGGTATGGATACGATTCGCGAACAGATTCAAGACACCTCAAAGCGTATTAAACGCCTACGGTGAATCGTCACAGGAAATTGGTGATATCGTAAGTTTGATTAACGACATTGCTGACCAAACAAACATTCTTGCACTTAATGCTGCTATTCAGGCGTCGATGGCGGGTGATGCAGGTCGAGGCTTTGCGGTGGTTGCGGATGAAGTACAGCGTCTTGCGGAACGCTCTGCTACGGCGACCAAACAGATTGAAGCACTGGTTAAAACCATTCAGAACGATACCAACGAAGCGGTTATCTCAATGGAGCAAACCACGTCGGAAGTGGTACGCGGAGCTCGCCTAGCNCAGGATGCGGGTGTGGCACTGGANGAGATCGAAACGGTATCGGCTAACCTNGCGGAATTGATTCAGAATATTTCCAACGCNGCACGCCAGCAAGCGTCATCTGCTGGCCANATNTCTAANACGATGAACGTGATTCAAGAAATTACCTCGCAAACTTCTGCGGGTACGAATGCTACTGCGAAATCGATTGGTAACCTCGCTGGATTGGCGATTGAGCTACGTGAATCTGTAACCGGCTTTAAGTTGCCGGAAGAAGTTGATCACGAAGGTTTTGAAGGCAATGACTTTGACGATTACGAATCAGTAGTCGAAGGCTCCGATGACGAGATGGTCACCTTAGATGACGAAGTTATGGATTTGTCTTTAGACGATGCTATTGATGATGAAGACGATACAACTTTGACTGCATTGGAAGACGAAAAGGAATCCAGTGTCCGGGTTTAATTTGACTGGTTGTAATACATGATTTGGTCTTTGCAGGCTGCGGCAGATCTCACCGAAAAACAATTTGATCAGTGGAGCAAGTTGTTAGAGGAGCGCGCAGGTATATGTTTAAGTGATCAGCAACGTGTGTTTCTGCAAACGCAGGTCAGTATGCGTATGCGTGAACTCGGCCATACCGATTATTCGCAGTATTACAATCGCGTTGTAGACGGCGTCTCAGGGATGATGGAATGGTCTGTATTGATCGACCGTCTAGTGGTGAAAGAAACAAGTTTTTTCCGCCACAAGCCATCGGTTGAAAGTGTTAGAAAACACCTGCAAAACCGTATCAATAATGACACCCTGGACGGCGCTTTTGAGGTTTGGAGTGTTGGTTGTTCTTCGGGCGAAGAGCCCTATTCTCTTTCGATGGTGATCAACGATTGTTTTAGTCTTGCGCGACGAGATCCTTACTACGGCGTTACCGCGACAGACATCAGTCGTGCCGCTCTTACCATTGCGCGCAATGGCATATATCCCCAGCGTAAAGTGGAAATGTTAGATCCACATGTTCGCCAGCATTACTTTACTCAGCTCGAAAATGGTCGCTATCAAATTGCGCCAGAACTTAAAGATAGAATCTGTTTTAACCACGCGAACGTTCTCAATATTAATGAGATGCCGAGCGCGCAGTTAGACGTAATTTTTTGTCAGAACTTGCTGATCTATTTTCGCCGTTGGCTGCGTCATGAAATCATGAATGCGTTCGTCGAACGCTTAAAGCCAGGCGGCATACTCGTCGTCGGTTTGGGTGAGGTGGTAGATTGGGCCAACCCAGATGTTGAACGGATTACGAAAGATGAAGTTCAAGCTTATGTACGGAAAGCGGGTTAAGGTTTGATACAGATATTTGATCGAATCAAGATTAGAGCGAGATTGGATCGAATGAAAAACAACAATAGGTTAATCGTGGTTCAGGGCTCCACCTATGGCAGATAAACGTAACTTTGCAGCGCTGGATTGGGTTATCGGTGAAATTAGCGATACCCTCAAGGACGCTAGACAAGCGCTGGAAGCTTATGTGGAAGATCCTAAGGACTCCACACGGATACGGTTTTGTCTCACCCATATACATCAGGTGCACGGCAGCCTACAGATGGTCGAATTTCACGGTGCCTCGCTGTTGGCTGAAGAAATGGAGCACCTCGCGCAAGCTTTGATGGATCATCAAGTTACCAGCGCGCCGGAAGCTCAAGAAGTGCTGATGCGCTCGTTGTTGCAGTTGCCCAGCTATCTAGACCACGTTAAAAATCAAAAAGAAGATCACCCTGGTATCGTGCTGCCGCTGCTAAATGATTTACGGGCAGTACGAAATCAAAGTTACCTGAGTGAAACTAATTTATTTTCGCCGGACCTCAGTCCGATCAGCGGTATTAGTGGTAACAGACACCCCATTACCGGTGACCCAGCCAAGTTAAAGCAAGTTCTTAAGAAACTTCGGGAAATGTACCAGTTCGCCGCGGCCAGCGTGTTGCGCGGTATAAAAATCGAAGAGAATCTAAGCTACCTCGATAAAGTATTTAGTCGGCTTGAAGCGCTCACCCAGGGTACGCCTAGCCACCCCTTGTGGGAGGTTTCTGCAGCTTTGGTTGAAGGGTTGTTGCGCGACGATATTGAATTGAGTGTAGCGGTGCGCGGTTTGCTGCGTCACCTTGCGCGAGAGCTACGTATCTTGGGGGAAAAATCTCCGGGTGCGCTGGATTTCACTCCGCGTGAAAACCTTCTCAAAAACCTTCTCTTTTATGTCGCTCGTGCGGACGCCGGCGGAAAGAAGGTTCAGCGTGTAAAAGAACGCTACAACCTCGACTCTGCTTTGCTGAATGCTGGCCCAGGTGACAGCGATCGAAACTCGCTCTCTGCGCCAGATCCCGAGGCGATTCGTTCGGTGATTGTCGCACTTAGCGATGAAATCAATACTATTAAGCACGCTCTAGATGCGCCGCTTTCAGGCCATGGATCACCGGAAGACTTGAAAGAGGTTTTGCCGGTTGTGAAGCGCGTTGCTGACACCCTAGCGGTGCTGGGTATAGGTGATTTACGCAAGCAGGTTATTATTCAGAACGAAGAGCTAGAGCGCCTAAGCACGCTTAACAGCATCGATGAAGAGCGTTTGCTGGGCGTCGCCAGTAGAATTATTGAAATAGAACACCGTTTAGAAGCCATCTCAAAAGTGGTCGGCACCAACCGTGATTTAGCGACTGTTGATGAGCGCGAAATTGAAATCGATCAAGCTAAGATAACCGTATTACGCGAGTGCCAGCTGGGTCTCGAGCAGATTAANGATGCCATTGTTGAGTACATCTCTTCGAAGTGGGATAAAAGCCACCTGCTCAATGTTGGTGCCTTGCTTAAAGACATCCGCGGCGGCCTAGATATGATCCCCTTGCCGCGTCCGGCAAGAATATTAATTAGCTGTAACGACTTTATTCAGGAGCAGCTGCTAGACAAAGAAGATAAGCCTGCTTGGCAAACCTTAGACACTTTGGCCGATGCGATTGCCAGTGTTGAATACTATTTAGAACGACTTTCTGGCGATATGGAGGAGGACTCCGAAGGCCTATTGGATGTAGCCGAATCCAGCGTTGCCTTTTTGGGTTACCCCGTTACCAATTCGGGCGGTATCGTACATGCTCCCGCGTCCGTCGTTGAGCCAGCCGTAACGCCAATTGTTGAGCCCAATAGGCGCTTTAACGATCCAGCCAGAGATGTGGTTGAACTTGAGAATGACGAGAGTGATGAAGGTTTAGAGCTGCAGTCCCTGTTGACNGCTGAGCAACTAGATGAACCTGAAACTACTACAGAANCCGAGACGGCTAGTAACGCTCCCGAGCGCGCTGTTTCGCTGGATTTAATCAGTGTCGACGACGATGCTGAAGAAAGTGATATCGACGATGAAATTATTGAGATTTTCATCGAAGAGGCGGGCGAAGTAACCGAAACATTGCACGAGTACTTCCCGCAATGGAAAGAAAATCAGCAGGACCAAGATGCCCTAGTTGTCGTGCGCCGAGCATTTCATACCCTTAAAGGTAGTGGTCGCATGGTCGAGGCCGCGGATATCGGTGAGTTGGCATGGTCTGTAGAGAATATGCTTAACCGCGTTATCGATAACACCGTTACTGTAGATCCAGCTCATGCGCATTTTATCGAGCACGTCCTCAACTTACTGCCAACCTTAATCGAATCCTTTGCGAATAAAACACGCAACCCACAGCGCGCTTTAACCGACCAGTATATGGCGTGGGGCGATCGATTATCGAGCGGAGACATACCTGAAGAGTTAGCTCGAATTCCAGATGGCGGAAGCGTCGAGCTTCCAGATCTGGCCGGCACCGCCGCAACCAGCGAAGTGCAAAGTAGTGATATTGAACCGATAGCGGCGGCCGAACTTGTCGCAGAGGTCGATAGCGACGAGCAAGATGAGAATTTAATTCTCTGGGAAATATTTTCTAGCGAAGCGGAAACCCATCTCGCCACAATGCAGCAGTTTATCGACCACATGGAGCAAGAGGCACCGCTTTACCAGCCGCCGTCCGATGATCTTCAGCGTGCCTTACATACCCTTAAGGGTAGTGCGAAGATGGCACACGTAAATCCAATAGCGGCTATGGCCGAGCCATTGGAATCCTTCGCTAAGGAACTGATTAGTTATCAGGTTCCTATTAACGCCGATATCTTGCAGCTATTGCGTGATTGCGTCGCCTACACCCGCGACGGACTTGTCCAGTTACGCCGTGGTGAGATGGTCGAGATAAGTCGAATTGAACAGTTTGTTGCCCGTTCTGCGGAATTGCGCCAGCTTTCGGTTGGCCATCTGGTGCACTTAAAAGAGTTGGCTAAAGATGGACAGCAAAAAGTAGATCCACGCTTGTTGTCGATTTTCATGGCCGAGGATATGAACCTGTTGCTCGACGCCGAGGAGACTCTTGGCGCGTGGCAGGTGAACCCTGCTGATACGCAGGCGGTTAAGCCAATGGTAAATGAATTGACTACCCTTAACGAAGGGGCTCAATTGGCGAACNTGCCTGATATGGCGGGATTAAGTGCACAGCTATTGAAAGTGTATGACCAGGCATTCGCCGGTCAGCAGGATGTAAGCGACGATTTTTTCCAGTTACTTGGAGCGGGCCACAACGCGCTCTTGGATATGGTCGACGCTGTTGCTGCAGGGCAAAATGCAACAATTCCACCTGAAGATATAACCTCGTCACTAGCATCGTTGATTCATGCTGGTGAACTATTGCCCGCTAAACTAGATCCTGCATCCGATCAGTCCGAAGG
>Ga0065722_101154_pt1 | contig 28077 bp, 25 predicted proteins | sample BansetMetagenome_FD_59109 | JGI IMG/M metagenome (GOLD analysis project Ga0065722, IMG submission 59109) | Bankia setacea gill microbial communities from Puget Sound, Washington, USA - Caecum Enriched | ecosystem: Host-associated > Mollusca > Digestive system > Ceca | place: United States... | reverse complement strand
TAAAGAGAATAAAAGAGCAATTGGCTTAAATAATGGAAGGCATGAGGAAACTGGATTAGCCCATAAAAGCAGGTAGCTAATAGGGTTCTTCACCCGTCTAACTTTTACACGCCATATTCAAACCAACGATACGAAAAAGCGACCGACAAAATAGCCGCCGCGATACTGGAAGGGTACACTTTGGCAGATAGCAATGTGCCATTCTTGCGCTGTATAGACGCATAAATAAGAAAGCACCCTACGGCTAACTGTAGAACACAAACAGACACTAAACCCGCAACCTGAAACACGCGAAAACCACCTTGCGCAACGTTCACCACGCCAACAACAATAGCACTGAGAATAAACAGATAACCCAAAAACACTGTAATAGTCGTCATTAAACCTCTTCTTTATAGGCTATCGCTAAACCGTCGAGACTTAGTCGCGGCCATGCTTATTTTTAATGCGCGCCCACTTTTCCTGCACCTCTCGTTCTTTTTTCTCACGCAATGTCGATTGAATCTCTGTGATGCGGCTTGTTCGACTGCTGTTCGCGCTCATCACTTGCCGACAAAACACGTAAAGGGGCACCGCAAAAACGAGCAAAATAACCCATATAAGCATTTCCTCTTCCATCCTTTATTATTGAGCGCAGTTGCCCCACGGGGGAAAGGTGACAATCCAATCACTGAAAGATTTTAACAGTATGTGCAATCAGGCCAAAACATTGTTTTTAGCCTTTCGATCGATACTGTAACCCCTTAAGAGACGGCCATATCAAACCACAATGTGGCCTATTCTTTACTCTATGATACCTGTTTAAATTCATCAAACCGAGCCTGTATTATGCGGGAAGCGAACCTTTCTGCGCAGCCCGATTCACCCAAAAGCTAAAAGACTTCGACCACGTTAGCAAGCATTCACCAGCCTATAATTTATGAGAACATCACCGGCTTTAATGGCGTTTTTAGGCGAAAAATGCTGGCCGCCAAACAACTACAATCATTTTCTCTTAGTCTGTAATCTGGTTCTTGCTGCACCGTTGCGGCGCCCTTAATTCAGGTTGTTTTTATATATGGACGCTCGCTTTCGCCGCCACGGTCAACGTTTCCAATAAACGTGGCGATGAGCGTACTCCCTTGGTATGTAAACAAAACAACAACATAATAACGCAAGCAACCAACGTACTAGAAATTCGTTTCATTTTTCTATGCTTGCCTTACATTACACCGCAACACGCCCTTAAACCGCACCATAAATACCGTCTTTATCCGCAAACTTAAATATCCGATTTTCATTACACTGTAGTGGCACCCTAACCCATATTATCTAGAACGTTGTCTTCCTAGAATGCCCTGCCCTTAGAAGGTGCTTTAAGAGTGAGCGACCCATACACGATGTGTTTTTACAGGGTACACACGTCAAGCCATTGTTTAATGCCTGCACTGCGATATTTATGGCGGTGCAATACCCAATACAAGGTTCTACGTAAATCAAATTGTGGTGTTCGCAACGGGACTAATGTACCGCGCTCAAAGGCATCTTGCAGGGTGATTGTCGAAAGGCACGCAACCCCCAAACCAGATTCAACCGCACGTTTGATCGCTTCGGTATGCTGCAACTCCAACACTATATCCAAACGATACAAATGATGATGAAACGCACGATCGAATGTTTGCCGCGTACCGGAACCCGGTTCGCGCAGTATCCACTGCGCCGCCAGTATTTGAGCCGTAGTGAGTTCGGGTACGTTGGCCAAGGGATGATCTGGTGCGCAAAAGCAAACCAATTCGTCCTCTCGCCACGGCTCGAGTTGCAGCTCAGGATGATGGTATTCACCTTCAATCATACCGATGTCTATTTTGAAATCGAGAATTTCGCGCGCAATCGTGTCGGTATTAGCCACCTCCAACTGAACGCGGCTATCCGGTGTGCGTGCCATATAATCCCTCATAAGCGGCACACACAAATAGTTACCAATAGTCAGCGTGGCGCCCACTTTAAGGTCGCCAGCAATGTGATGCAGGCTAAACGCTTGCTCCAATTCCAACGCTCGCGAGACAAGCGCTTCTGCATCGGGGCGCAACCGTGTGCCCAGCTCGTTAATTTGTAAGCGCTTACCAACTCTGTCAAATAGCTGTATAGCGAACTGGGATTCTAAATCTTTAAGTGCACCACTCACCGCCGATTGAGACATCGACAACTCGCCCGCTGCGCGTGATACATTTTGATGATGCGCAACCGCCAAAAATACCTGCAATTGCTTTAGGGTGTATTTCATTTTACTGCTTACTCCAACGCTACCCGTTACTCACTGCGTACGAAAGCCTTTTCATTAGCCGAGCCGCAGGCCCTAGTAATCGTTTTTTCCGATAACTATAACCCAAAAAACCCATTTTACCGAACAATAGAGACCGTTTAAGCTTATCTCACTCTCTAGCTAATCCTCTTACTGCGAGCCACATCATGAGTAACCTCTTAAAAGAAACTGTCCTCGAAGTTCATCACTGGACCGACAACCTGTTCAGCTTCAAAACCACGCGCAATCCCGGTTTTAGGTTTCGCAATGGGCACTTCACCATGATGGGGCTAGAGCAAGATAATGGCCGCCCTTTACTACGGGCCTACAGCATTACCAGCGCTAACCACGAAGAGCACCTCGAGTTTTTTAGCATTAAAGTGCCCAATGGGCCTCTTACATCACAGCTTCAACATATAAAACCTGGCGACGAAATATTGGTCAACCGTAAATCAACCGGTACCTTAGTGAGTGATAGTTTATTGCCCGGTAAGAACCTGTGGCTAATTAGCACGGGCACTGGGCTCGCGCCCTTTATGAGTATTATTAAAGACCCTGAAGTTTATGCACTTTACGATAAAGTCATACTCACCCACGGCGTGCGCACGGCCGATGAACTGGCCTACCAAGCATTTATTACGCAAACATTGCCCGAAAACGAATACTTTGGAAATGAAATACGCGCCAAACTACTCTACTATCCTACCGTTACTCGGGAAGTGTTTGAAAATACAGGCCGCCTAACCGATGCTTTGGAAACCGGCGATCTCCCCCAAAAGCTTGGCCTTTCACCGCTTTCACCTGAAAACGATCGTTTTATGATTTGCGGAAGCCCCAGTATGCTCAAAGACACCTGTCAAATACTGGATAATCAAGGCTTTAAAGAAGCCCGTAATGGCAAGCTCGGGCACTATGTTATCGAGCGGGCTTTTGTCGAACAATAATCCCTGCTAAGATCGGCGAACACATTATGTTGGCGCGAACCACAGCGCCAGCGCATCATTTAGACACCTTGATTAAAAGACTATAAATTATGGCTGCTCTCATGTTTTACCAAGAGCCAGTTGCTCTTGAAAAGAAAAAACACGTCGATCTTAAGCTTAACCGTAAGCAGAACTACGCCTTCGCGAATAACGTGAACTCCGTGCCTCTTGGCGGTATCGAATTTTTCCAAACAAGCCGGGATTACCCGATTTTGTTTGTCAAAAACGAGAAGGGAGAATATTTACCAATGGCAATATTGTCGTTGAAGAAAGATTCTCACGATATGGGCGATAGCTGGGAAGATGTCTATATTCCGGCCTTCATTCGCCGGTACCCTTTCGCGCTTACGCCTGAAAAAGTCGTAATGTTCGACAATAAAGCACCGCATTTTCAAGAAGACGAAGGTGACCGCTTATTCGAAGAAGAAGATAAGCCTACCGAAACACTCCAGCAAGTAGTTGGTTTTCTAGAAGCCGTCGACAAGAGCTATCGCGCAACAGAAGAGTACGCCAAAGCCTTGGGCGAGAAAGACTTATTTGAACCCTATAACGCCACCATTAAGTTCCAAAATGGTGAAGTTAAAATGAGTGACCTTCACTGCATTAACGAAAAGAAGCTACAAGAAGCTCTCTCTCCAGAAGAGCTGCAAACGTGGTTTAAAAATGGCTGGTTAGCGTGGACTTACGCTCACCTACATTCGCTTGGCTCAGTTGGCGAATTAGTTAAACGTCAACGCGCTGCACAAGAAACAGCCGCGTCTAATACTCCTGCATCAGATGACGCTCCAGCAAGCGACAACAAGTCTTAAAGAGCTATCAGCTTTATGCTAAAAAAACCGGCATCTTCGCCGGTTTTTTTATGCCCTCTTAGCGGTCCAGTTCCGTGCTATTTTACGCCCCTCCTAATAATGAGGGTCGTATTGAGCCGCCCGAACATGCTTCTCAAAATCGGCAGGCAAAGGCCTACAACACAACCCTGCCGCTTGGGCACTCTCGCCTACCGCTACGGCAATTTTTGCAGAAACTTCGCGAATTTCGCTTAACGGAGGGTACAAACAGCCACTCTCAATTTGGTGCTCCGACACACAACCGGCCAACGTTTCTGCAGCCACTATCAGCATATCGTCATTAATCCGCGTTGCGCCAGATTGCAACACGCCCAATCCTAACCCAGGGAATATATACGCATTGTTACCCTGCCCCGGTACACGAATATCGCCGTTAATGTGAACGACCCCAAAGGGGCTACCACTGGCAAATACGGCTCGTCCCTCACTCCATTGGTACGCTTGCTCAGCCGTACATTCTGCATTAGCGGTTGGATTAGACAACGCAAATACAATAGGGTGATCGTTCGTCTCACACATGAGCTTCACGGCCTCTTGCGTAATAAGACCCGGGCGCCCAGTTGCCCCTATAAGCGCATGAGGTTTGAAGGAGGAAAGCCCCTCAATAAAGCTCATGGTCGGCAGTTCTGCTGCAAACGGGCGCACATGATCACTCAGTGTTTCACGGCCGATAACTACCACACCTTTGCTATCGACGAACACCAATCTTTCACAGGCCTGCGCGTGCGTTAACCCTTCTCGCATCATTGCTTTCGCTAATAGATCACCAATACCGGTTGCGGCCGAGCCTGCACCCAAAAACATAAAACGCATATCCGTTAGGGGCGTACCTGTAATGCGCGTTGCAGCTAATATGCCCGCTAGCGCTACCGATGCGGTTCCCTGAATATCATCGTTAAAGCACAACAATTTATCGTGAAAACGCTCTAATAATGCCACGGCATTGGGGGTCGCAAAATCTTCAAACTGTAGCAGGGCTCTCGGAAAGCGGACTTTCACAGCCTCAACAAACTCGTCAATAAACGTATGATAACCTTCGTTGCGTATGCGCGGTTGCCGTAATCCAAGATAAAAAGGATCCTGTCGAAAAGCTTCATTTTCAGTTCCCACATCCAACATTATCGGTAGACAGTGTGCCGGATCTATACCAGCACAGGCGCAGTAAAGCGCGAGCTTACCAATAGGAATGCCCATACCATTGCTTCCTAAGTCGCCCAACCCCAAAATACGTTCGCCATCCGTTACAACGATTAGGCGCACATCGTCTTCTGGCCAATTGCCCAGCACCTCAGCAATATTTCCTTTGTCTGGCCAAGCGATATAACAACCGTTACTTTCACGAAAATTCATTGCGAACTGCTGACAGGCTAGCCCTACGGTTGGGGTATAGACGAGGGGCATAACCTCTTCGATGTGATGCATTAATACCGAGTAATACACGCGTTCATTACGTTTTTGAGTGGCCGACAGATATAAGTATTTATCAATATCGCGTGGTTTGCTCCGAATGTTCGTGAGCACACGCTCTATTTGCTGCGCCTGGGTGCTCACTACTGGCGGTAATAAACCCGTAAGTTTTAATCGCTTTCGTTCATCAAAAGTAAACGCTGTACCTTTATTGGTACGAGGGTCACTTAGTACTGCCACGCCTTTTTTAATCATTTTTGCCGCTCATTTAAGTATTAAGAATGCGAATAAAAAGAACCAAAAGATGTTTGAAGGTTAAAATAAAAACGAAAAACTTGATAAGAACCCTCAATTCGGCACTTTCTTTATTGTATACCCTGTTTTCTAGAAGCACCTTTTGTAATTTAACTATACTCATGTACACACAGACTCACACGAGGGTGTAGTAGATTGTGGCTCATCGATAAATGAGCATGACGCATAAGCACAAAACAAGGACTTCATTGTGAACTCTCTCGATCCTTTTAACGACTCCTCTATCCTAATTGTGGATGATTCTCGCGCTATCTGTGAAGCACTCACGGCAATTTTACACGATTGCGGTGTGTCGAATGTTGACTACTGTTTGAATGGCGAGGAAGCTTATACTCGAGTGGAAAGGGACCCAACAGCCTATGATGCACTGTTTGTCGATTTGCATATGGAGGGTATGGATGGCCTTGAACTTATGCATAAACTCAATGAGTTGCGCTACCGTGGCGGCATTATTGTTATGTCCGCATTGGACAAAAAAATTCTCGATTTTACTCTTGAGGTTATTAGTAATTACAACTTACGTGTTCTTGGCTCCGCAGAGAAACCACTCGAAAGAACACTGATAGCCTTTATGGTAAAACGCATTAAAAGTTACTACCCTACGGTATCCCGAAAAGAAAAAGTCCTTAAGCGCCGAGAACTCTACGAGGCGATAAAAAATAATAAGGTTATCACTTACTTCCAACCTAAAATTTCAGCGGTGAATAATACCGTTGTTGGGTTAGAGTGCCTAGTGAGGCTCAACATGGGGCGTGCCGGCGTTATTTCGCCTGCTGCCTTTTTGCCTGTTGCCGAACGTTTTGAATTAATCGAGTCGCTTACCGATGCCGTTCTAAATACAGCGCTCCCCCAATTCAGGCGATTTCGCGAACACACCCAACTCGATTGCTCTCTCGCCATCAATATTTCTCCGCTACAGCTTTATAACAATTTATTGCCAGAAACCTTAAACGAGTACCTCAATCGTCATTTAGTCGCGAAACGTAATGTCATTATTGAAATCACCGAAAATCATGCTATTCGAGAAGAGAGCCAGCTGAAAAATTTAAATAGAATGCGTATTCATGGTTTCCAATTATCGTTGGACGACTACGGCGCAGGCTTTACGAATTTACGCCAACTGAAGAACCTACCGTTTAACGAAATAAAACTTGATGCACAAATGATTAATGGTATTCATACCGATAAAGTACTGCGCATAATGGTTGAATCTGTACGTAAAGTAACGCATGAAATGGGTTTAAATCTTGTGGCCGAAGGTATTTCCGACTCTAAGGATTTAATGGTGATTAGCGATATTGGCGTAGATGCCTATCAGGGTTATCTTTTTTGTAGGCCAAAACCCATGGATGAATTGTTACGGTGGCATGCTAACTGGGAAAAAACAGTTCGACAGACAAAGATTGTTAACCTAAACGATAAGCATGCTTAGAGAAGACGTTTTACAATTGCTTTATTTGCCTTACTTGCGTTAACCACAATTCATGCAGTTCGGCGGGAATGGTAGGCGTAGATTGTTTACCGAAATTCACCAGAGACTCTTTATTTGACGTTTTTCGTTCTACCGCATTGTCCCGTCCCTCTATGAGAGCAATGGTTTTTGCCGGTGCCCATATCGGTGTAAGCTCCGTTACAGTGGTTTCATCTTCTTCTACCAGTTCACCCAGCCTCAACATAAATCGCTGAATGTGGAAGAGAATTTCTTGCATCATCAAAAATACATCCTCGACTTCTCTGTACGCATGCTTGAGATGTTCCGACTCTACTTGATCCAGCCAACGCATATAGGCATCGTTGATAAGGCCTGATTGTTTCATCGCAATACAAATATGTTCGAGTAAACAACTAAGAGAATAGATTCGCGCATTCGCTACCGACATTTGATTCTGTTCAACAAAAATTTCAGCCTGTTCAACGAAACGATTAATGTATTGATGTCTTTCGCGCACTTGTAAAATAAAAACGGGCATCAGTTCTTCAGGTATGCTGCACGATTCACTGGCCGTGCAGTTACGCAACAAAAGCACAAGATCGGCTGCAGCAAAACCTGGGCGTGAGAGTTGATTCATCTGAATAATCGGGATTAAATCGTGTAACGTACGCCCGCGTGATTGAAAGTATTTTACGTAAATAGCATGAATACCATCCAGCAAATGCACTAGTTGCCCCAACGGCGATAGCTGCTTAGCAATTTTATGGGCGGGATAACCGGAGCCGTCCATTTCTTCGTGGTGTTCCAGCACAGCACGCGCAACCTGTACCGGTACATTCGGTAAAAATGACAGTAGCTCGTAGCCAATGGCGGGGTGTCGCATCATTTGTAGCCAATCGGCAGCGCTTAAGTCCTGATGCTCATTCAATGCAAATTCTGGTATCAGTAGAAGCCCTATATCGTGAACTATACCAGCCATAAACGATTCAAGAATTTGCTCGGTAGATTTGTTTCTGCGAACACCTAACGCAGCGGCTGTCCATGCGCAAAATAACGCGCGTTCGAAATGCTTTGGTAGCCGACGCGACATCACCCATAGATATTGCGCAAGGCTTTCTTGTTCGCAGAGCCGCTCAGCGGCCATACGTTGGATCGCAGTTAAGTCAACGAGCTGATAGAGTTCATGCAGCACGGGGTCGCGCAAGAAGTAATCCGTAATCTTACGTTCCAATTCTTGTGCATTAAAAGTTGCCGGTATCGAGATGTTCATACCAATTGGCTGAATGAGCGTTCGCCCAACCAATGTCTGCAGCTGATGGCCTTCTATAGGCGTTCCGGCGGTGTAAGGTATCTCTCGACTGCTGCAATGTATGTCGAAGCTCACCACCATAGGATAACGCTCAGCTAAGGCGATAAGGTGCTGTAGATAGTGGTCATTAAAACTGGTTTTATTATCTGTCATTACCGCCCACGATTGGTGAAAACCCTAAACTAAACCCCAAAAGTATAGACACCCAGATCCACCTTGGCAGGGTTTCATCCATTCATCGGTAATGACTCCGTGGACAAGGGGCGTATGCTCAAACCGACGCAAAATCGGGCGCCACCGATTCTCGCATCCTATACTCATGACAAGCGCGTAGTACACGCCCTCTTGGGTTCAATTCGAGAGAGAATGCGTTTTCACTGTAGATACTTGGCAAGCGTTAAAAATACAGTTTACTGTGGAATAGATGACAGTTTTTCTCGTCACAATTTTTCCTATAAATGGTGAAATTATTTTCATTCACGCGCCATTATGTTTCGATGTAGGGCGCCACGTTACACTGAATACGTAAGACTCGGGATTGAACAACAACCCTCAACTGGAACTGTAGATTACTAGTAAAAATCATGAAGAAATCCATCGATCGATCGGTTATTCACACGTGGCACCAAGAAGAATCCAATGCGGTACTCTCTCGGCTTGGCAGCGGCCCACAAGGGCTAACACAACAAGAAGCGACAGCACGCGTCGCTGAATATGGCCTCAATCAACTCCCTCCAAGTAAGCCCAAGAACCCCGTTATACGGTTCTTACTGCAGTTTAATAACGTACTGATATACGTATTACTACTCGCGGGTATTGGTACGCTTTTCCTTAACCACCTGATAGACGCGAGCGTTATTTTTGCGGTTGTTATTCTTAATGCACTCATTGGGTTTATCCAAGAAGGCAAAGCAGAAGATGCACTACAGAAAATTCGCCTAATGTTGTCACCCAGCGCCGAAGTGTTGCGCGATGGCCATCATCACACTATTGACGCACGCGATTTAGTGCCGGGCGATATAGTCTCCTTACATGCTGGCGATAAAGTACCAGCCGACCTCCGTTTACTCACCGTTAAGGGCTTGCACATCCAGGAAGCCGTACTCACGGGTGAATCCGTTGCGGTGGAAAAAAATCTCAATACAGTCACTGCCCACGCCGCTCTGGGCGACAGACGTTGTTTGTGTTTTTCCGGCACACTGGTAAGCCACGGGCAAGCCAGCGGTGTTGTGGTGAATACCGGTTCACACACCGAGATCGGTCGCATTAGCCACATGGTCGCTCAAGTGCAAAGTACGACCACTCCTTTACTCAAACAAATGGCAGAGTTTGGGCGATGGCTGTCTTTCGCCATTATTATTGTTGCCGCATTAAATTATGTGTTCGGCATTAGCGTACAAGGTTACGCCCCAACCGAGATGTTTTTGGCCTCGGTAAGCCTCGCTGTTGCAGCAATACCCGAGGGCTTGCCCGCCATCATGACAATTACACTCGCCATAGGCGTACAGCGTATGGCAAAACGTAATGCCATATTGCGACGATTGCCTGCGGTTGAAACACTGGGCGCAGTAAGTGTGATTTGTTCGGACAAAACCGGCACGCTCACCCGAAATGAGATGACCGTGCGCAGTGCAGTCACCGCCGAGCATACGTTTTTAGTGGAGGGTACGGGCTACGACTCTCACGGCGCGATCACACTCGACAACGCCGAGGTGGACGCAGACTTACGTCCAGTGCTATGGAAAATGCTGTACGCGGGTGTACTCTGCAACGACTCCGCATTGGAGCTATCCGCTAACGACGAACCGCCTTATACCGTAGTTGGCGACCCAATGGAGGGCGCTCTTTTGGTGGCGGGTTTAAAAGCCGGCATAGAGGCAGACGAATTGAATAAGCGCTTTCCCCGTACCGATTTAATCCCTTTTGAATCCGAACATCGATTTATGGCCACGCTTCATCACAGCCACGATAGCCAGACAACAGTTTATCTTAAGGGTGCACCAGAACAGCTATTGAGTATGTGTGATTGGCAAAAGACCGTTTCTGGCGATCTCCAAAAAATTGACCCCGAATATTGGTTGTCTCATATTGAACAACTCGCCGCACAAGGCCAACGCGTATTGGCCGTGGCAGTAAAGCCCATGAATCAAGATCAACGGGAACTCAATTTTTCCGACGTAAACAAAGGGCTCATTATGTTGGGCCTCTTTGGCCTCATCGACCCGCCACGTGAAGAAGCCATTCGTTCCGTAGCACTCTGCCAGAAGGCTGGTATACGCGTAAAGATGATTACGGGGGATCATGCCGCCACTGCACTGGCTATCGCCAAGCAGCTTAACTTAGCGAATACCGAACGGGCGCTCATTGGCGAGCAATTAGTCGTAATGGACGATGACGAATTGAGCAAGTTGGTTGAAACCGTCGACGTTTATGCCCGTGTTGACCCTGAGCATAAATTACGGTTGGTTAAACTGTTGCAAGAGCGGGGTTTTGTTGCCGCTATGACCGGCGATGGTATCAATGATGCGCCAGCTTTAAAACGGGCAGACGTAGGTATTGCCATGGGTAAAAACGGCACTGAAGCGGCGAAAGAAGCGTCCGAAATGGTACTCGCCGATGATAACTTTGCGTCTATTAGCCACGCAGTGGAAGAAGGCCGCACCGTTTACGATAATTTAAAAAAAGCGATTCTATTTATTTTACCCACTAACGGCGGCGAAGCACTGATTGTATTAGCCTCGGTACTCTTTGGCTTTCAGCAACTCCCCTTAACTCCCGTACAGATTTTATGGGTTAATATGATCACCGCTGTCACGCTCGCATTATCTTTAGCATTTGAGCCTGCCGAAAAAAGTGTGATGACACGGCCACCTCGAGACCCGAGTCGCGCACTGCTTTCACCCTTTCTGGTCTGGCGTATTGTTTTCGTCTCACTAATATTAGCTTCAGGCACGATTGGTTTATATCTATGGCAAATCACCAATCAGTTCTCTATTGAAGTGGCACGCACGGTCGCGGTCAATACGCTTGTCATGTTTGAAATTTTCTATTTATTTAACGCGCGCTATATATTGGCGTCGGTAGTGAACAAAGAGGGATTACTGGGCAATAAAATTGTGCTTTATGCTATTGTCGTTTTAGTGTTTTTTCAGGCGTGTTTCACGTACCTACCACCGCTACAAAGCATATTTGGAACAACAAACATTTCTGCACGCCACTGGTTAGACATAGTGCTCGTGTCGAGCAGTGTCTTCTTTCTCGTTGAGTTAGAGAAGCTTATTATTCGGCGCCGGCCCGCAGTGATAGTTTAGACGGCAGTACAACTGTGAATACGCTGCCTACGCCGACCTCGCTTTTAACAAAAATTTGTGCCTGTAATAACTTTACTAATTCTGCCGTTAACGCTAACCCTAAGCCTGCGCCCAGAATGCTGCTTCTTTCCACTTTCCGAGCGCGGCTAAACTGATCGAATAACCGTGGCAGATCTTCATCGGCAATACCCGAGCCGGAATCCGTAATAACAATAACTAACTCTTCCTCGAGAGTGCGATCTAGCGTTACTATTACGCTGCCTTCATCCGTGTATTTAATCGCGTTTGAAATCAAATTTGTTAAAATTTGGCCTAGCTTTTCGCCGTCGGTAGAGCACCATACCTCTGTCCTGTCATTTGGGCTCACTAGCGTTAAGTCTAATTTTTTTTCTCTTGCATCTTTCGTAAACGCCTCTAACACAGTGCGAATAACCGCTGAAACTTCGGTTTCGCGAATATCTAGTTCGACATCACCGGTTTCAATGTTTGCCATTTCAAGCACTTCGTTCACCAGCACCTGCATCATTTCGCCGTTGCGTAAGACTGCGGCGAGTCCTTTTGCGTCTTTTTCTGATAACACCGGTTTAAGATTTCGCTGGAGACGGCGGGAAAAACCGATAATGGCATTTAGAGGCGTGCGAAATTCATGCGACATATTCGCTAGGAACTGTGTTTTGTATTCTGCAACACGGTGTAATTCTTCGTTAGATTTTTTGATAGACAAATACATTTTGTCGAACATTCTGGAGTAATACCAACCTGCACCACTGATACAGACAATGGCAAGTACAAACGAAACGCACCGAACAATCACCTCCATAAAAGGTGTTAATGCAGTGTTCAAAGAGGTCGATGCCATCAACTCCAGCGCGCTGAGGCCCACAAAAAAACAGCACACAAACAATGTGGCCCACCACCCCATCAAGCGACTGACCATCATAAAGGTCGCAACAGGGAAAAACAGTAACAAGATAAGGAAGGGGCTATGTATTCCGCCGTAGGCATAGCTAAGCGCCATAATAGGCAAGGCAATTGAAAACAATAGAACTAACGACAGAACGCGCGTACTCACCTGCCGGCGAGAAGCCACTATAACCGACAAAGTAATAATTAGACCGCCAACGCTAATCAACCCACCTGCTTCCACACCCAGCAGCCACACCCGACCGCAGAAGACAAGAAGCTGTATGATTAACCACGCTACGGCGGTACGTTCAATAAGGCGACGACGATTAGAGCCAACCACCTTTCGGTATTGGGATTTTTGTGCGTCTGTCGGCTTTTGTCGAACGCCGCTATTAAAAGGCTGTGTCACACGGCACTCTCAACTACCAATAGTCTGTAAAGTTTAGCAGGTGTAATTAGCGTTCAACGATCGAGAAAAAACATGTATCAACAGACGCTAACCGAGACTAAGCGTAACATCAGACCTACGCCTTACGCTTCAACAGACGGTAACCTAAATGAAAAGGTTGTACCACTATCTTCTTCACTTTCTACAGTAATGGCCGATTGATGTAACCCCAATAATTTTGCGGTAATTGCGAGACCCAGCCCACCGTGCGAGGTATTCCCGCGTATGCTGTTGCCGGCTTTAAAATGAGGTTCAAATACATGAGGGATATCACTGGAAGGTATGCCAATACCATTATCGGTAACCTCGACGGCCACTAGACGAGAATCCTTGGATAGCAGTACGGTTATGCTACCGCCCATTTTACTGTGGCGAATGGCATTATCGATTAGATTCGTGAATACACGCTCGAGTTTTTCAATATCGCCCATAACCTGTATGCGGCTATCTCTCGGTGATACGCTTAAGCTTAAATGCTTCTCAGCCGCTGTAAAACGAAACTTTTGAATAACATCATCGACTAATTCGGCAATCGAAAATGATTCAATATTCACTTGAACGTTGCCGCTGTCGAGGTGGGCCAGTTCAAATAACTGTTCTACCAGTTTTGATATTTTTTGCGCGCTTTTTTTGGCCGTCGCAATATATTCTGCACTTTTTTCAGGTGATAGCGTTGTCTGGTTCATTTCCCATGTTTCTAAATACCCCAATAGTGAAGATAATGGCGTACGCAAATCGTGGGACACATGCGATAACAGCTCCTTGCGTAATTGATCGATAGTAATAACATTTTTATATTGTTCATCGAGTTTATTTAATAACTTTAAAAAACCGCTACCCAATATGTCAATTTCATTTTCGCTGTCACAGGCCCATTTTTGAAGCTGCACCCACTGTTTATCGCCACCACCATCAAGGTTTAATGGGCTATCGGCGAAGCCTTTTTCTCTCAGGTCGCTCACTTGCAAGGCGAGTTCACGCAACGGCCTTGTAACAATTCGCGTTAATAGTACCGTTGCCAACAGGCTGCAGAGTATGCCAGCAAATAAAAGCCCTACGGCTAAACGTATATTTTTACTTTGCGCGACCATGGCCGAAAAGTCATCGTATATCTCACTACCTAATACGACATACATATAGCCTGATAATTTATCACCACTGATAATAGGCGCAGCAGAAAAAACTTTTTTACGGTCTAACGCTCTAGGATCATCACCGTAAATCGGTTGCTGCCCATCAGGGGTTACGGCCATAAATTGATTAATTGGCACAATATCTACGCGTTCACGTTTTATTTTATTGGGGTCGGTAGAGTAGGCGAGAATCTCGCCTTTAACATTCAACAAATAGAATTCGAAATTCGGCCCTAGAATCATTAACTCGTGAAAGCTATGTTTTGCGGCGTCTAAGTCTGGCTCCCCATCACTAAACAGAATATAGTCGTGCAACACGTGATCGGCGAGCGACCAATTCATCAATTGTGTCACTTCTTGCTGATGCGCGCGCGAGGAACGAACAAATAGGGATATTGAAAATATACCGACTAATACGAACGCGGTGAATATTGCCAACGCTAGCCGAGTATCAGTTTTCTGGAAATAGGCCCTCATATAGTGTTTTCCTTAGATGCATACCTGTACATCAATGGGTTGCTCGCTCTGAAAATTTGTACCCAACACCCCAAACCGTTAGCACATATTCTGGGTTGGCGGAATCGGCCTCCAGTTTTGCACGCAGCCGGTTAATATGAGAATTTACCGTATGCTCATAACCTGAATGGTGGTAACCCCACACTGCATTCAGCAATTGTTCGCGGCTAAAAACTTGCCCCGGATGGTTGGCCATATATAACAGTAGATCAAATTCTTTGGCTGTTAATTTTACGTCGTTGCCACTGAGTATTACGGTTCGTTTGCCCTTATTAATAACCACATCACCTACGCAAATATTATCGGTTTTTGCTGTGTCCAATCCCGTTTCTGCATTTAAGAACGCAACACGGCGTAGGAGCGCTTTCACTCTGGCTTGCAGCTTCACGTACGCTAAAGGGTTTTGTGAGGTAATCATCGGCGCCCATTTCTAACCCCACTACACGATCAATTTCTGATTTTTTAGTCGGTTAACATTAAAATAGGTAAATACGAGTGGCTACCACGCACTAATTGGCAAATTTTTAGTCCCATCAATTTACCGGCAACATAATATCAAGAATCATTAAATCAAATTCGTTCGACATGGCTTTGTCCAAGCCTTCATTACCGGTTAAGCATCGCGTTACCTGATAGTCTAACGATTCTAGATTCAACGCGATGAGTTCGTTAATATCCTGTTGATCTTCTACTACTAGTATTTTTTCATGCATAGCGAATTAGTATCAGAGCAGCCATGGCAAGCACTGCTCTTAACCTTATCTCCTTTTTGAGTATTACTGCATACGCGTAACGCGAATGACCGCCGCGCCATTATCAAAACGATGCGCTTGGGTTAAGGCTGAGCCAACAAGACCATCGTCCATTGTGACAACCCCAGGATGGCGCGCAACAAAATCAACATCGTCTCGATCACTGTTGTAACCTTCACCACCGGCGGCAGGCCCCGGTATGGACGCAACACTTTCACTGTTCGCCTCTGTGCCTGCGTCGTAGATAGGCGTTATCACTGTTTGGCTTTCGTTCACGGCCAATTGTCCAACCGGCCAAGCGGTAACACCGGTAAACGCGTCATTGGTATTGACAAGCATAGTGGCAACAGTGAGTGTGAGACTTTGTGATTCGGCCGCGCTCACCTGCGTGACATCGCTCTGGCCTGGCATTATGACGCCGGCGCCCGACATTGCCGCTAAGACCGTATTTTGGGCCATAAACTCTGAGCCGTCACCTGATTCAGCCAAGCGCTCGAGCCCTGCGGTAGCCGCTAGGCCAATCTGCCACTGCGGGTCACTTTCTACGTGCAACAATACCGCGACCGGCGATAAAGGCTGCCCATGAGTACTGTTAAGCACCTTAATTTCATAAAGCGCAACGGGCTCTGGCGTGGGCGCAACGGTGGGCATTGCGGTGGGCACCGCAGTCGGCGTCATATCATCGTCATCGTTAAGCTCGCAGCCCGACAGCGTCAAAGCCATTGCAACGAACCCTAACAAACCAAAAGAATGTAATCGTTTCATTTTTTATCTCCCGGTTATTGAACGGTTACGACGACTTTCGCCACTGGGTTTAACCAACGATGCACACTGCTAACCAAATCACTGCTGCCACCGGTTAACTGATTATCACCGAGGTTGCCACGGTGTATATGCACTGTGGTATTGGCCTCTGTCATAGCCACACCTGTACCGCCCGTACCTCCGTTACCACCCGGGTTCGCAGGAATGCCTACAACACCTGGCATACCGCTATCAGCCACTACGCGTTCATCGTTTACTTCAGTGCCTGCATCATAGCCATTTAGCATAATGGTGTAAGTGCCAGCCGTCGCAGGAATGGGCCAAGCATCTAAGCCCACAAAGCCATCATTTGTCGGCAATAGCATGGCAACAATGCTCAACAGGTTATTATCTCCGGTATCAAGGTTCATGACAGATGTACTGGAGGCAGGCGCTAGTAGGCCCCCTGCAGGGTTTGCCATGCTGGCAGCACCAACGGAATCTAATAGCGTCGTAAGCCCTGCCAGATCGCCACCTTCGGCCATAGCTTGCAGCTCTATTGACGCGGTCATTCCCACATCAAATACATCAGCCGTATCCGTGTGACTGGTTACCATGAGGGGTGTAAAGTACATGCTTTGAGTGAGGTTGGTAATCTCGACTGAGATCATTTCAGCGCTGGCAGTGGTGGCCATGAGAGAAATTAGGGAGCCAAATAATACAGGGGTAATCTTCATTGTCTGTCCTCTTATTGCTTTGGTTGAAAGTACTACCAACAATAATGAACGGACGTCCTACGGCGATCACAAATGTATAACATTTCTATCACAAACGTTTTATATCGTACTCTTAAGGTAAATATGGGCATTCGCACGAATAGCGAGAGGCTATCCGTGCGAGAAAAGGGAATGTGCTTAGACGTTACGATAACGCCGTACGTTAAAATCGAAAGGACGCTTGTAATCCAGTAACATCCGAATATTCGGCCGCTGTATAGTAAGCACTCAATGACGCTTTTTCAGTGAAAAAGTATTCGCCTTTAACGGTAATCTCTTTGTATAAGTCGCGCAATCTATCATCGTCAGAGAATACATCGGCGTACTCTATTCCGGCACTAGCGAACCGATTAAAGTAAAAATCTGCGCCTATGGAATAGTTAACATCATCGTCCTCACGCTCAATATCGCCGTAAAGACTTAACGCTTGATCCCCATTCAATGGCGCTACATATTTTCCTGCGAAGTTAAGTTCGTAATCGTCGCCCTCAAGGTAGGAGGTTGTCACTAAGAGGCCTTCCATTGGTGTAATCCCAACGGTGCCAAGTAATACATCATCGCTATCACTGCCGTCATCAAATCGCATGTAGTCTAACCCGACGTAATACATACTATTGGGAATATAGTATTCAGCGCCAATAATTAGTCCATCTGCATCGCCAGAATCAGAGTCAAATTTAAAATACTCGCCAGAGATATTTGAGCTGCGACTTATAAAAGCGGCTTCCCCTAATACGTGCCCCGATGTATCGACCGGCGACCAATAAGCCGTCCCACCTACACCCATTTCTACAATATCATCTCCGCCGTCAAAGCTAATATTCCCAGCACTGGCACTCGCTTCAATCGTGTATTCTTCGGCGATAACCTGATGTGCTGCGGCCAATGTAATACATAAAGTAAGCAGTTGTTTTTTCATTTTTTAGTCCTTAATAAAATCCATTTAAAACACTTAATACACTATCTGCCCTGGGCATTCGTGCATCTCTGGAATGAATTATGGCATCCGAAAAATGAATGAATTCTGAATAAAAACCTCGTAATTGAAGTTAATTAAAAAGTGAACTTTATTCAGCTAAGGTACAGAAAAGAGAGGTTTCTAAGAAATTTAAAAAAAGGTAAAGGGATAAAGGAAGGGCGAGATAGGCTCGCACTCGAGCGAGCCTACAATGTTAACGACTATGAACTTTCATTGTTATCGAGTAAATGGCCAAGTTTGCCACGCTTTGTTTCGAGGTAATGCGCATTATGGGGATTTCTACCCGTTTCATGCGCCATACGTTCGGTCACTTGAATACCAAGATCTTCTAACGCTTTTATTTTTCGTGGATTATTAGTTAAGAGTTTTACCTGACGAATACCTAACTGATCACACATAGGTTTTAACATCGAGTAATCACGCATATCGGCACCAAAACCTAGCTGTTCATTGGCCTCCACGGTATCGGCGCCTCGATCTTGTAAATGGTAAGCGCGAATCTTATTCACCAAGCCAATACCACGACCTTCTTGCCGCAAATAAAATATAACACCACGCCCTTCTACCGCAATACGGTGCATGGCCGCTTGCAGTTGTGCACCGCAATCACACCGAAGTGAAAATAGCGCGTCACCGGTTAGGCACTCAGAATGAATACGCGCAAGCACGGGCTCTCCACTGGACAGATCGCCCATTGTTAATGCTACATGCTCTTTATCGCCTGCGTCATCAACGAATCCATGCATTTCAAACATACCTAATGACGTAGGCAGCTTGGAAGATTCAACATATTTTACCGACACTCAAATACCTTTAACATTTTGATCTTAATTTCTTTCACGATTAGTACCGCGACTGTAGTACTAAAACACCTTTATCTACCTGCATATCAATACGACTTAAAAAGCTGTTACCCAGCAATACTTGATAGGGCGACGTTCCTGTAATCACAATAGCACGTACATTGTTAAGCGTTATGGTGCCAACCGTTACACTGGATAAGTTCATTTCAAAACCAGAGGCAACACCGTTCGCCGTAGAAACGCGTGTTGGCGTACCTTTTTTATAGGGCAAGCGCAACGAATCTGCTGTAGCCGAACTCATGGAAATAGCACTGGCTCCGGTATCCACCATAAATTCAACAGAAGCGCCGTTAATTTTCCCTCTCGCGATATAGTGGCCGTTATGGCCACTGGGCAACCTTACGGTGGGTTTCTCGGGCTCAATATAGACACCCCCAATCGCTCTTGAGAGGGTGAGCTTTCGACGCTGTCCCTCTATCTCTATTACCGCAAACTTACTACTGGCCTCAACTAACATAACGCCTTCCGGCGAGGTTTTACCCTGTTTTAACAACTGCTGCTGACCATTAATTACCAATATTGCACCCCCCTTAAAAAGCCCTTTTACTTCGACTATAGGTGCCGCCAGCACAAGGGTACTAAGGGTTAACACAAAAGCACTTAGCGCTAATGCCGTAATTAGCACCAGCATCAAGCTAAAACGTTTAGTGTGCTTAGCGTCCATTGCCAGCCTCTCCTTTTTTTATTATTCCAATTGAAGGATCGTGGCCTACAGCATACCGTAGGCCATTAAAACCTGCAGTATGACGGCAGCTGCGATGCCAGCGAGTACGTCATCTACCATAATGCCAAAACCACCGTGTACTTTTCTGTCAACAACACTAATGGGCCACGGTTTGACCATATCAAAGAACCTAAATAGCACAAAGCCGGCCATAAGCGTTTGCCAACTAAACGGCACGGCGATTAGCGTTATCCAAAGCCCTACAAATTCATCCCAGACAATGCCTTTGTGGTCATGCACCCCCAAAACTTTGGAGGCATACCCACAAAGATAAATACCGACCACACTTGCAACTATGACAACCCCTATATAGTAGGGCAGCGCTAAAGAGGCGAGTAGCCAATAGAGCGGTACAGCCATTAAGGTACCCATGGTGCCGGGTACAATAGGTGATAGGCCAGAGCCAAATCCAAATGCGAGCAATAGCCTCGGGTCGCGCAACAATTGTTTAACTGTGGGGTTGGTCTCAGCCAAAGTGGTTATACCCTGTCGTTGTGGTAGCGAACGATTCGCCCAGTAAACTACATTTAATGCCCATTTCTCGGGAAACAATACCGATAACGGAAGCCTTTAACCCTTGATCAATAAGCGCTTCAACGGCCGCAACATGCTGCTGAGGAACAGTAAAACACAGCTGATAATCATCGCCACCCGAAAGCGCCCACTGATGCTGTTGTTGCGTACTCGCACATTTCAAAACCGCAGCCGATAACGGTAAGCTTTCTACAAAAATTTCTGCACCTACTTGGCTTGCGTTACAAATATGTCCTAGGTCGGCTAAGAGCCCATCAGAAATATCAATAGCGGCACTCACGTGGCCTATCAACGCATTCGCTTCATAAAAACGGGGGCCTGGGCGGTAATAGCGGTCATTTAAATAATGTGCCGATTCACTATCGGCTTTTAAGCGTCTTTCCATAATGGCCAGAGCCGCTGCGCCGTCACCGAGATTACCTGTGACATACACTCGATCCCCAGGTTCAGCTCCGCCACGCGTAAATGCTTTGCCTGGTTCCACACTACCCATTACTTGGATGCTAATCGCTAAAGGGCCTTTTGTCGTATCGCCACCAATTAGCTCACAGCCAAACTGACTAGCAATACGAAACAACCCTGCGCTAAAGGCGCCTACCCATTGCTCATTGGCATTAGGCAAAGTTAAGCTAAGCGTAAACCATAACGGCCGCGCGCCCATAGCAGCGAGGTCAGACAATGATACGCATAGCGCGCGCTCGGCTATTTGCTCTGGGTCACCGTTCGCAGGGAAATGCACATCGGCTACGAGAGTATCCACGGAAATAGCGAGCTGTTGCCCTTGTGGTATTTGTACAAGAGAGCAATCGTCGCCAATGCCAAGCGTGACCGTATTGCACTTTGCGCCACGCTTAAAATAGCGATTAATTAAGTCAAATTCGTTCATGCGAATTTACTACACCTACAGCAAAACACCTTTAGCGTCTCGCCGCTTTAACCTCGGCTTCACGTAAATCGCCGGCGACTTTGTCCAGCACGCCATTAACAAATTTGTGACTATCTTCTGCACCAAATTTTTTCGCTAAATTAACGGCTTCGTTAATAACCACACGATAGGGTACATCTAAACGACGGCTAAACTCATAACTGGCTTGACGCAACAAAGCTAAAGTAACGGGGTCGACCTGTTCAATGGTCATAGCTTTTAGATAAGGTTTAAAACACTCGTCTAAATCACTTTTTGCCGCAGCAACACCGTGAAATATTTCGTGGAAATAGTCTGTATCCACTTTTGCCATATCATTGTCGGAGTGAAACTCTGCTTCAATGACATTGAGCGGGTTGCCGGTCATTTGCCATTGATAGATGGCTTGCATGGCATAGTGACGGGCACGGCTGCGAGTTGCGGCTGATACTTTCATTAACAGATAAACCTTCAAAAAACGAATAGTAAGGAGACGAATATGCCTCCGGAATGTTAACAGCCAAGATAACAATACACATGTTCTCTCACACTGCTTGCACACTGCATTAACGCCGAGAATCCAACTAACGACGAAAACAAGCGCCGGGAAATCGACGCTAAAATTTACCGAGTAAGGACACCATTTCTAGCGCTGTCTCGGCCGCTTCACAGCCTTTGTTGCCCGCTTTAGTACCGGAACGCTCTATCGCTTGTTCGATAGAGTCGACGGTTAGCACGCCGAAAGTAATAGGCAAACCCGTATTCAACGATACTTGCGCCAACCCCTTGGTGCACTCGCCGGCCACATACTCAAAATGAGGCGTGCCGCCGCGAATAACCGCGCCTAGCGCAATAATCGCATCGTATTTTTTACTGATGGCTATCGCTTGTGCCGCCAACGGAAATTCGAACGCGCCGGGGGCATAAATAATGTCGATATTGTTATCGGCAATACCATGACGACGCAAAGTGTCTAATGCGCCATCTTTTAAATGCTCCACTACAAAACTGTTCCAACGGCTAACCAAGAGCGCGTATTTACCCGTAGCAGATTTAAAATCACCTTCGATTACTGTAATGGTCATAGTGTATTCCGTATTATTCGTTCTTTAAATATTCCACAACTTCCAAATTAAAGCCGGAAATTGCGTTAAATTTTAGGGGGGCGCTCATCAAGCGCATTTTTCTAACACCCAAATCTTGTAATATTTGCGAGCCAGTCCCTACTTGCTTGTATCCCACATCTTGCTTCGGTCGCAATTGCTTACCCGACAGCAACCAATCGATACTTTCTTCAATCTCAAGCGTGGTTTCATTGTGACAAATTAGCACTAAAACGCCGGAGCCTTCTTCCGCTACTTTGCGCATTGCGGCTTGAAAATGCCAAGAAGGGCCGTCTTGATTCGTTCTCTGTATGGTTAATACATCACGCGCAGTACTCCCCACATGCACACGAACCAGTATTGGCTCTTCTGGATTTATATCGCCTTTGATCAACGCAAAATGCAATTCATTGCGCGCGGTATCTTTATAGGTTTTTAGAAGAAAATCGCCATACTCTGTTTGTACTGTACGCTCGTTAATACAGGCAACTGTTTTTTCATGGACCGCACGGTACTGAATAAGATCGGCGATAGTGCCAATTTTTAAACCGTGCTGTTCGGCAAAGACTTCCAGATTTGGACGACGCGCCATGGTGCCGTCTTCGTTCATAATTTCGACTATCACGGCAGAGGGATCGAAACCCGCCATACGCGCAAGATCACAGCCAGCCTCGGTGTGTCCCGCGCGGCTTAATACACCACCGGCTTGCGACATTAAAGGAAACACATGGCCCGGCTGCACGAGATCTTTCGCCGTCGCTTCACGCGAAACCGCTGCTCGAATGGTGCGAGCGCGATCTGCAGCGGAAATGCCGGTTGTTACGCCTTCAGCAGCTTCTATCGAAACCGTAAAATTTGTAGCGTGCGCGGCAAGGTTGTCACGCACCATTAAAGGCAAATCGAGCTGCTTACAACGCGCTTCCGTCAACGTTAAACAAATAAGCCCACGTGCGTGGCTGGCCATAAAATTAATATCTTCAGCACGCACTTGGTCGGCGGCCATAATTAAATCGCCTTCGTTTTCACGGTCTTCGTCATCCATAAGAATAACCATTTTACCGTGACGAAAATCGTCGAGAATTTCTTCCGTTGTATTCAATACCATAATAATGTTTTAGCTCTTTTGCCTTTACAAGGGAGAACAGTATTCCCACTGTTCGCTTTAACACACCATCGATTGACATTTTTTCACTCAATTAAAAAGTGAAATGCCGTTTTCTGTGCGGCGCTTGGTTAACGTAAATAGCCGTTCTCGGCCAAAAAAGCTTCGCTAATTGAGGCTTTGCTGTCGCTCTCGGCCGCTTTATCACCCAATAGTAGGCGCTCCAAATACCGAGCGATAACATCCACTTCTAGGTTGACCCGCGTACCCGATTGATAACGACCAATAATGGTTTCTTGCAACGTATGGGGCACAATATTCAAATCAAACTCACACCCGTTAACGGCATTGACCGTAAGGCTTATGCCATCGATCGTTATTGAGCCTTTGTGAGCAATATATTTTGCCAGCACGGCAGGTGCCCGCAATGTAAAACGTTCTGAACGACCGTCGCTTGCGCGGCTCACCACCTCACCAATACCGTCAACATGGCCACTGACAATATGACCGCCTAATCGAGATTGAGGCATTAACGCTTTTTCTAAATTGACCGCGCTTCCCGCGGCCCAATCACCCACCGTGGTTAGGCTAAGCGTTTCGAGCGAAACATCTGCCACAAAGCCATCACCGGGCAACGCTACCGCCGTTAAACAAACGCCGTTTGTTGCAATTGAATCGCCTAGCGCAACATCCGCCCACGGCATGTCTGCGCTGCGTACCTGCAACCTCACATCACCGCCGCGACGTTCAATGCTGACAATGTGCCCTACTGCTTCGATAATGCCTGTAAACATAATGTTGGTATCAAAAGTGTCTATTCGATATAGCGTAAAGCTAACGCTTACGCTTCGGGATCGGGTGTGGCGGTTATTCGCCAATCTGGCCCCACGGCACGCACCTCTTGGATTTTCATTTCCAATGAAGCGCCCATGGTATTAATGGGAATGTTGAGTAAGGGCCTTGCCTCGCTACCCATTAGTTTAGCTGCCATATAGATAATAAGCTCATCGACTAACCCTGCCCCTACAAAAGCACCCGCAAGGGTTGCTCCTGTTTCGAGCAATATTTCATTGCAGCCTTCTTGGGCAAGCTTTTCTAGCAATGCGCGCAAATCTACGCGGCCATTTTTTTCAGGTAATACCCAGCATTCGTGATGGCTCTTCGCCGCAGCCTCAGCGTTACAGGTCGCCACTATAGTGGCTCCCGGCTGCTGGAATATTTCGGCTTTCTCGGGCGAACGTAACTGGCTATCGACAATTATCCGCAATGGCTGCCGGTCGCACTCGGGTAAACGCACCGTGAGCAAGGGGTCATCCAATAAAACAGAATCTACGCCAGTAATTATTGCACAGGAACGAGCGCGCAAGCTCTGTACATCCGCCCGAGCAGATGGCCCTGTTATCCATTTGCTAGCGCCATCGGCCATCGCCGTACGACCATCTAAGCTCATGGCTAATTTACAGCGCAACCAAGGCAACCCCATTTCCATTCGTTTAACAAAACCGGAGTTAAGTGCGCGAGCCTGTTCTTCCATCAAAGGGCCATCAACGACTACCCCCGCGTCCCTTAGCTGAATAAGGCCTTGCCCTTGCACTTGTGGATTGGGGTCTTCCATACCAAACACTAAACGCGCAATACCGGCACTAATAAGCGCCTCGACGCAGGGCGCTGTTTTACCGTGATGGTTACAGGGCTCAAGTGTGACGTATGCCGTAGCCCCTACCAACAGGCTTTTATCGGTAACGGCCGCTATTGCGTTAACTTCCGCATGCTCTTCGCCAGCGATTCTATGGTAACCCTCACCAATACATTCGCCATTTTGAGCGACAAGTACACAGCCCACACGGGGGTTCGGCGTTGTCGTATTCAACCCTAGTGCAGCCAACCGCAGCGCTTGCTGCATAAAATTATTATCACGCATAGAAAAACTCATTCGGCACTATCGACGGGAGGCGTTTCATTCAGCCGATCAATCTCTTGCTGAAATTCGCTGAGGTCTTGAAAACTTCGATAAACAGAGGCAAAACGAACGTACGCCACTTGGTCCAAATTACGTAATTCGTTCATTACGCGCTCTCCAATGACCAAGGATTTCACTTCTCGCTCGCCAAGTGCCTGTAAGTAGTGTCGAACACTATTCAACGAAGACTCTATTGATTCGACGCTAACAGGACGCTTCTCTAACGCGCGCTGCAAACCGTTGCGTAATTTCTGTTCGTCAAACGGCTCTCGAGTGCCGTCTTGCTTAATGACCTTAGGCATTAACAACTCGGCAATCTCAAAGGTGGTAAATCGCTCGTGGCAAGTTAAACACTCGCGTCGTCGACGCACTTGGCCGCCGTCGGCAACCAATCGAGAGTCAATAACTTTTGTATCCGTTTCGTTACAAAAAGGGCAGTGCATGGAAAGTATCCGAACGTGTTTAATTTCGGGCGCATATTAACACAGAATTCGCTCCACCTCTCGCGCGAGTTTTGCGCGCACATGGGGCGCTACCCCGCGTCAACGCTGGCTCTTGTGTCTGAGCGCTAGAGTCTCTCCAAGAACATTTAATAAGATACGCGCTCGCGCCTAAAACGCCTCTGGTGTTTATAGGTACCTGCTCTTGCCAAGACGAAAGATCACCCCCTCTAGAACCGACAAAAGCAACGCCCCAGCACACGAGCCAACCCACCCTCCGACCGCCTCTACCGTTCTCTAAACATCACGTAGCTCGCGACGATAAAACTGATCTCTACGTGCGAAAAAAAACATCAGGCTTAACGCATTAATGAACACCTAAAAGAACACCACGCCTGCCGCTTTGTTAACGTTTACCAGAAACCCTCTCAGCGCTTATCCTTAAGATAAAACTCGCCACCGCAACATTCGACAGCTCGCCTAGCAACGCTGAAGCCTTAAGCCCTGTTCACGGCAACCTTTACACCAATAGCCATAAAAGAACGCCCTGCAATAAAGACCTTTTCGCATTCACGGCACTTTTTATTAATCTAGCCATTAATTAGTGGCGCATTCGGGAGCCTGCTCCATTGAAAATACGTGCACCATTAACAATCTTATCGCAGTACTTTCACACAAGCATCGTCGCAATATTTCGCCGACAACCCAATCGTTTTTTAAACGCTAAATAGTATAAAAATTTAAAATTACATATTAAACACAAGACACTTTCTTTTGATTTTCACGTTGAATCTAGCGACTTTAATGCGTTTTCTGGTATTAATTTAGCGGTGTCCTGCAGACCTAAGACGTTTTTTGATTATAATTCGCGTGTCATATAGTAAAAATGACAATATTAAAGCATCCCTATTTAGCGTTGTATTTTGATGTATGGCGCGACTCCCTCACTAAGCGGTTAAAGGTGGCTTTGTCGCAACTTCAAGAACGTCGATATAAGCCTAATGGCGCAGTCACAACCATTAAGAGTGGGCAGTTCTTTGTCTGCTCTGTTCATCACAAATAAGGCACGCCACGGCACCCAAGCTAAATAGACGCCCTCCTCAATAAAAATAATATGGAGTTCCAAAATGAAAACCAGACAATACCTGTGTTCCAAACGTGGACGATGGTTACGCCAGTTCGTCACAGCGCTGAGCTGCTCGTTAGCGGCCTCTGCTATGGCGCAATCTAACAATACGTTCGAATTACGCATGCAAGGCGTTACCGGTGATGAAGCCGTAAGCCTCACTGTCGGCGGCAATACCGTACAAAATTGGACACCCTCTACCAGTATGCAAGCATTCACCACTAACTCTACCTTGTCGGGTGAGGTCCGCGTTGCATTTACTAATGACAGCGGCGACCGCGATGTTCGCGTCGATTATCTCAGCATCAACGGTAATATTTTGCAGGCTGAAGATCAGCAAGATAACACCGGGGCTTGGGATGGCAGTTGTGGTGAGGGAAGTTACAGCGAAATGCTGCACTGTAACGGCTCCATTGGTTTTGGCTCGGTTAGCGGTGGCGGCAATCCCACGCCCACCCCAACCACAGTACCCACGCCAACCCCCACGGCTACACCAACCCCAGCACCAACGGCTAGTCCAACACCTACTCCTACAGCAGAGCCTACACCTGTACCAGGAAACCTCGTAGACAATGGCGGAGCAGAAAACGGGTTGAACAATTGGGACGGCCATTACAACAACATTGAACTCAGCCAGTCCCGTGTTCGCTCAGGGTCTTACAGCGTACTTGCTCCCAACCGAACATCGAACTACCACGGCATACTCTATGAGTTACCCGCATTATCGTCCGGGCAAACTTACGCATTCTCAATTTGGGTACGTCTTGTCGATGGCGAGGGTTCCAACTCCGTGAAGCTAACCGTTCGCAACAACAACGGCTCCAACGAGTATTTCAACCTTCCGTCGGCAAACGCCAACGACAATAGCTGGATGGAATTAACCGGTGAATACACGCACCAGTCTGGCGGCACGACGGTTGTTTATGTCGAGTCCGACGATTCTAATTTGGCGTTCTATGTGGACGACTTAGTCGTGACCGTTGCCGGCGGTTCGCAACCAACACCTACTCCAACACCTACTCCAACACCTACTCCAACACCTACTCCAACACCAACACCAACACCCACCGGCCAGCCTACTCCCACTCCAACGGGTCAACCCACGCCAACGCCTATTCCTGGTGGTTATGAACCTATCGGTGAGGAAAATACCGGCGCTAACTGTTTTGTGCCCGACACCG
>Ga0065722_104342_pt1 | contig 28097 bp, 20 predicted proteins | sample BansetMetagenome_FD_59109 | JGI IMG/M metagenome (GOLD analysis project Ga0065722, IMG submission 59109) | Bankia setacea gill microbial communities from Puget Sound, Washington, USA - Caecum Enriched | ecosystem: Host-associated > Mollusca > Digestive system > Ceca | place: United States... | reverse complement strand
TTGGGTAGACATTCGGCCTTTCCTCTAACCCAAACGGCAAAGAATCGAGTGACCTTAATGCCTCATATACAGAACACGTCGTGCTAGCGTTGCTAACAAACCTGTCCGCCAACGAGAACGATTACGTTAATCGTTTTGGCCAGCTACAACAATCTAAACCTTCTCGCCAGCAAGATCACCCATTATTTAACGTGGACATTATAATTACCATAATCAGGGTAAATACCCTTCGCCCTAAACGATAAATAAAATGCCGATAACGCAACCATACAAACTACGGCTAAAGGGTTTACCCCAAATTTTACACACTAAAAAGCCGGCAACATTGCCGGCTTTTTTAACGCTAAGAGCAGTTTAAAAAGAGCGCATAACTACGCTGCTTTTTTACGTCGCATAAAGCCTAGGCCAGCAAGGCCAAAGCCTAACAACGCAAGGCTACCAGGCTCTGGAACCGCTGCAGCGTTGGTTGTAATTTGGAAGTTAGGAATAATAGACGTTCGGTAATTTCCGCCGCCAGCAACACTACCGGAGTAGAACTGACCAACGTGCGTACCACTAGCGCTACTGTTACCGTAAAAACCTGTGCTCCAACTATTGTCGGAGGCTGTTGTGCCTGCAGGAGCAAATGCGATCATCAAACCGCCGCCCAAGAAATCCCAAGAAGAATCGATATCAAAAACCAATTCGTAATCGCCTTGTGCCGATGTACCACGACCACCGTTTCCAGCCGATACAACCTGAGTAAAGCCGTTCGCATCAGCGGTATTTCCACCGTTAGTTGCGGTTGACGCTAAATAGATATCAAAAATGATATCTCTATCGTTTACGCCAGAAAGGTCGAAGGCAATAGTATCGCCAGCATTCAAGCTGAAAGAGTCAAGATCACGGTACACGTTCGTCATAAACGGGTCATAAGAGCCCGCACACCCAAACGGAATACAGTTTCCGACGTTCTGGTTGGTTCCCTCAACTGTGATAACGGCAGCGTTTGCAGAGTAGGTAAATAAAGCGGCAAGTAAAAAAATAATTCTGTTCATTGGATTCTCCATGTTTGTCCTATGCTAGACAAAGCACGTACCATGCCAAAACCGTAAGTCATTGTTTTTAATAAGATTTAAGAGAAATCGTACAAAGACACATTAACCGGTGTAAAAAAAATAGTTCGTCAAAATTTTTTACACGCCACTTTTTAGGCTGTTAAACAGCCTAACCAGACTGAAAAATGGCTAAAATACGATCTTAATGTATTATTTGCATACAAAAACAACGTTGCAAGACTTTAGAAGAGCAAGAAAAAGACGTGTAAAATTTTCTGTACAGTAAAACAAAAAATAAAAACGTGACCACCACCACATAACTGAAGTTAAGCAGGGGTTTATAGGGTGAGGCCCGCCAACGCGGCTGCAACAGGCGGTGTCTTATAACCTTTATGCCACGATATCATCGCAACAGCGGGCTACGACGACGGCGTTTAACACTTCGCTACACGACTGACAGCAGCATTTTTATACTGAGTAAAATTAGCAAACCTGAAAAAATCTTTTTCAGCCATAACACCGGTAATCGATGCGCTAATGTTGCTCCAATTGGCGCCATAAACACACTAGCCACCGAGATTAACGCAACCGCCGGCATATAAATAAAACCGTAGGTATAAGCTTCTTCTGTTGTAGTTGACCAGCCGTTCACTAAATAACCCAAAGTACCCGCCAACGAAATAGGTAGCCCTATTGCAGCCGATGTTCCTATAGCGTGTTTAATATCGATATTTCGCCATACAAGGTAGGGAACCGTAAGAGAACCACCACCAATAGACACCAACGCCGATACAGCGCCAATGCCAGCGCCTACACATAAAAACTCTTTACCGCCTGGTGAATGGTCAACAGGCTTAGGGTGTCTGTTAAGAAAAAGTTGAATGGAGACACAGCCCATAAAGACCGAAAAGAAAAGCGCGAGATAAAGCGCGTCTATTTTTGCCACAACAAATGTAGCCGCAAAGGTGCCAATTAATATACCTACACTTAACCGTTTAACTATTAACCAGCGCACGGCTTGCTTTGCATGATGAGCACGAAGACTCGAAAGCGAGGTGAATATGATAGACGCCATTGACGTACCCAAAGCCAAATGCACAACTTTTTCAACCGGCACCCCTTGCGCCAAAAATAGTGTCGTTAATAGCGGTACCATAATACCGCCGCCACCAATCCCTAATAAGCCAGCCATAAAACCGACTACGCACCCGAGCAATAGAAATAAAACCAACCATTCTATATCCAACATTATTCCCTCAAATTTACACTCTACAATAATCAGCGCTGTGACAATCACTGCGCATTAATGTTTAAACGGTTAAAAAATTAATTTTATTTTCGTAATACCTAACACTGAAACAGTGTGTCCATTAATGCCATAGCCAAGGCAGCACGCTAGGTATTAGCACGATAATTTATAGGGTTTCTCGGTACCTATAATAAAATACGTTCGCTTTTATTGAAGCGCAGTAATGTCTCGTTGATTTCATGTAGAGGCCACTCTGTAATCCCCCTTACGTTAAGTCATGCACTAATTGCGTTGCCGCCTCTCAATCATGGTACGACTTACTTGACACCCTCGCGCCGCGACATTTAGTGTTGAAACGTTCATAGCGCAAGTACCATTCAACGCGCATATCACAATGACGGTATTTTTCAGCCAATGGCACAATAGGGATATTAATATGATTTCAGGCGACAATAATACGCTGCTAGCCCACTCGATTAAAAAAATAATAACGTTAGCGGGCCTCAGCGGTCTCGCATTTTCACCCGCATTAATGGCACAAAATCAAGAAGCCTCCTTAGAAGAACAAATGATGGTTGTCGGCAGCCGCACGCCAGGTCGCTCCGCTGACGACCTACCGGTACCGGTCGATATTTTGGATGCCGACACACTCTCCAAAACAGGCCAAACGGAAGTGGGGCGTATGTTACAGCAAGCCGCGCCTTCATTTAATTTTTCCAGCTCTTCTATCAGTGACGGCACAGATGCTTTGCGCCCAGCCACCCTAAGAGGATTAGGCCCAGACCAAACACTGGTGCTAATCAATGGTAAACGTCGCCATCAAGCCTCGCTTATTCATATCAATACCTCTGTTGGACGAGGCACGGCGGGAACCGATATGAATGCTATACCGGCGGCCTCAATTAAACGCATTGAAATTTTGCGTGATGGCGCGGCGGCACAATATGGCTCAGACGCGATTGCCGGTATTATTAATATAGTATTGAAAGATAGTGCCGACGGCGGTCATGTATCGGCCTCATACGGTCAGTTCTCCGAGGGTGATGGCCAACAATTGAATATGGACCTCAATAAAGGTTTCGGTTTTGCCGATTCGGGTTTCGTTAACCTAACCGCTAATTATCGTGATCGCGGCAACACCAATCGCGCAGCGCCGCAGGGCGGTTGTCTTTATGGCGGCTGCACCGATACCGATGGCAACGGTTTTCTAGAACCAGCCCCCGGCAACGGCACGCTCGAAGTTGAAGGAAAAGCGCGTGACGGGTTTCGCATTGGCGATGCCGATTCAACGCAATTGGGGCTGGTGCTGAATGCAGGAATGACAGTGGGCAGAGGTGAACTTTATAGTTTTATCACCTATTCAACGCGCGAAAATGAATCGGGTGCATTCCACCGCAACCCAACAGGCACTAACGGCGTCGACGACGCATTGCTCACCGATGGCCTCAACCCTGCCGACCCACAGGGTTTCTTGCCTATTATCTATTCCGAAATCGACGATCTTTCCTACAATATCGGCTATCAACAAGACTTCAATAATAACGGGCTGCTGGATATTTCATATACCGCTGGCACCAACACTATCGATTACAGCACGCGCAACAGCGCAAACTACTCTTATGCCAATCACTTACAATTTGGGGAAGGCTTAAGCGATGCTCACATTCGCGAACAAATCCCACGCGATGCCAACGCTTACGGGCTGGAACTCGGTTTACAAACATTCAACGCTAATTTTTCACAGCACATCGGCCGCGTAAATTATTCCATAGGGGGCGAATTACGTAACGATCACTATAAAATTATTGCGGGCGAAGAATACGCTTATCGCGATTACGATACTGACCCGTTTACGGGCGACGACCTCTACAGCCAGAATGCCGGCGGCAGTATTCAAGGTTTTAATGGCATTGGCCCCGAGTCTAGCGTAGATGAAGAGCGTAGCGTTACTTCAGCCTATGCCGATGCAGAATATCAAGCAACACACGCGTGGCTGCTAAGTGGCGCCGCCCGCTTTGATCAATACGAGGGTTTTGGTAACACCGTCAATTATAAAATGGCCTCCAGCTATCAGGTGGCCGAGCCGCTAAAATTACGGGGTTCTGTTAGCACCGGTTTTCGTGCGCCGTCCATGCAGCAACTGTACTTTAATAATATCTCCACGCAAATTCGCGATGAAGGCGCAGTAACAGTGGGCACTTTTCGTAATGACAGCCCCGTAGTAAGAGCGCTGGGCGTTCCCGAATTGAAAGAGGAAGAGTCCACCAATATTAGTGTAGGTTTTGTTGCGAACCTTTCGCACAATTGGAACGTAACCGCCGATTATTATTCGATCGATATTACCGATCGAATAGCCCTAAGTAATCAGCTTACCGCCAGTGACGATCCTGGAAACGGTGAACTCACAGAGGCACTAGACGCGGTGGGCGCAGCAGCAGCACAATTTTTCTTGAATGGCGCCGACACAGAAACGTCTGGTGTCGATATTGTCTCAACCTATTCAGGCATTGCGCTTGGCGAAGGAGAGCTCAACCTAACGCTCGCTGCAAATTTTACGGAAACAAAGGTTACCAGTACTTATGTGCCGGATAACGGAGCCCTCTCCACGGTTGACCCAAGTAGCGTATTCAGCGACCAAGACATTTCTATTATTGAACAATGGCAACCTAAAGACCGAATTGTGCTGAGCGGTGATTATCATCTTGACGCTTTTACCGCCAAACTTGCATTTAATCGTTATGGTGAATACACCGTTCTCGATAGCACAGAACAAACTTACGGTGCCGAATGGCTCACGGATATTCGATTAAATTATCAGTTAGGTAGCGGGGTGAATATTTTTATAGTGGGTAACAATATTTTTAATGTCACACCCGATGAAGCAACAAACACAACGTCACGCGGCGGGAATTTTGAATCGAGCGCAGGCGCCGAAGATATGGCCAGTAACAGTGTATTCCAGTTCTCTCGACGGAGTGCCCCGTTTGGCTTTAACGGTGCGTTCTATTCGGCCGGTGTCTCGTTTAAATTTTAAATAGCGGGAAAGCTAACAGCGAATAACTTGGCCAACCCCTAACGCGACGCTATGCTTCCATTAAAACGGCCACCCTAAACGGTGGCCTTCAATAAAAAAACATTACGCAATTTGTTGTTGAATACTGGCCAGTAGCTCTTCATCTGACCAAGGCTTATTCAGATAGGTATTTACGCCCGCATTTTTAGCCATGATACGATGCTTATCGGCCGAGCGCGAAGTAATCATAATCACAGGGATATCCCGCGTGTCTTCTCGTGAGCGAATATGCGCCGTAAGCTCTAATCCGTTCATTCGCGGCATTTCCAAATCCACCAGCATTACCGCAGGCTTTTTATCGTTCAAAACACTAATGGCTTCGAACCCATCTTTTGCGGTGCGCACTTCCATGCCAATATCCGCTACAAACTGTGCAAGCGAGCGCCGCGCACTAAGTGAATCATCCACTATTAAGGCGATGGGTGATTCGTACACGTTATCACGTGCGAGCTGTGCAATTTTTTCGCGCTGCTCTCGTAAACGTTGATATTCCTCTTGGTTTAACCCCATGCCCGGCAACTCTTGTAAATCGACAACCGGCGCAATAGTGCCATCACCTAACATAGTCGCACCCACCACCCCTTCTGGATGAACCGTAAATTCATTTAGCGGTTTAATCACCAATTCTTGGCTCGCCAATAACGTCTCTACGGCAACCGCTATCGCTTTACCTTCTAGGCTACGCGTAATCAGTAAGGCCGATATTTTTTGCTCCTCGGCTTGATGCATACCGGCAAGGTCATTAAATTCCAGCACGGGTAATGACTCACCTTGAAAGTCGTAATAAAGACCATCACTTTCAAATAATAATTCACCTCGTTGCACAAACACTATCTGCTCAATGTTCCGTGTAACAATGCCCATTATTTGCTGACCACCGACACCCGATACAGGTACCAATACCGCATGCCCACTAATAATACTGGTGGGTACCGTGATAATAAAACTGCTGCCCACCCCTGGTGTAGACGTTACGGTAAGCTTCCCTTTTAAACGGCGTACTTCTGCAACAACCGCGTCTAATCCTATGCCGCGTCCCGAGGTTTGGCTTGCACTGGAGCGTGTCGAGAATCCCGGCATAATAATCAATTGATTCAATACCGCTTCATCTATTGCTGCACCGTCGTCTATCAACCCCTTGGCAATGGCCGCGTGCTGAATGGCCTCATAATTTAAGCCTCTGCCATCATCTTTGCATTCAATGGTCACGGTTTCACCGGTATGGCGAAAACTCAAGGTGATAAGCCCTGCGTCGTCTTTACCGGCTTCGCGCCTAACGCTCGCAGTGCTTTCTAAGCCATGATCTACGGCGTTTCGTAACAGGTGCATCACGGGGTCTGCAATGCGATTAAGCACACGGGAATCCAAGAGTGTTTTATCGCCCTCTATTTCTAAACGCGCAACTTTGTGTGTCATGCGACTCGCTTGCCTTACGCACCGGTTAAAACGCGACGACAACATACTCACGGGAATTAGGCGCATCTCGAGTAGCAGATTTTGGCTATCTCGATTTAATTGCCCCTGCACATAAGCAAGGTTATTAAGATCGCCAATTTGGGCCTCAATTTGGCTCACCGCTTCGTAGGAATCTGTTGTTAATTCTAATAGCTGATGCGAGAAACTGTGCAGTTCCGAGTACCGTTCCATTTCGAGCGGGTCTATTTCGTCTTCGCCGTATTTTACGGTAGCAGCCCTTAATGCACTTTGGGTTTGCACTAGAATGTCTAGGTCGGCTGCCATCGCTCGAATTTTACTGTGGTATCGATCCGTTAATTGAATACTGTTTTGTAGCGACTCTATTTGCGCATTGACCTGCGTATTCGCAATTTGGGTTTCGCCCGCGATGCGCAGCAGTTCGTGCGCCGTACGCTCGGGCAAATTAATAAAATGTTTTTCTTCAAGATCTTCTTGCCCAACACCATCCGCCGAATGTGTCTGCACGCCACGCTCATTACCGGCTGGCGATTTCGATAATGCCTCATTAGGCGGGGGCGATTGAATTGTTTTAGCATCGCTTTCTACCGGTACAGTATCCGCTAGGCTTACCGACTCTAGCTGTAGATTATGAAGATCGACTTCATCAAACAGCCCTGCCACGGCATTCTCGTCGCCATCGCCAGGGGCCGACTCCAACGCGATTAAGGCGTCCAGCCCTTCAATGTCTATAAATGATTCTTCCTCTAGCGCTGCAATATTTGCAAGAGGTATATCTGAGCCTATGGCTTCAGACAGTAAAGGCGGTGGTGCACTCACGTTCGCAATGGGTAACGGCGACGCTTGAGCTAACGGTGCAACAACCGCTTCCACGGCGTTTGCCTCCGATGGTTCAAGAACCTCTTGGGCGGGCTCATGCTCCTCCATTAAAGCCTCAAGCTCTTCGTCCAACGATTCTATAACATCGTCACTGCCACGCTCTTCTTCGGCTAAATTATCACTCGCCTCCTCCGTCTCCGCGCCCATGATCGCTTCACACGGGTCGCTTGTCGCGCAATCATGCGGTAGGTTCGATAAATCCGTTTCAATTAATTCGTCAACCTGAGCCGAGGCGATCTTAGGTGTTTCAATGCCATTATTTTCAAGCTTGGGCTCCACGGTGTCCGATTTACGTTCAACCGTGTCAGGCCCGCGCGCCAATATGTGAGGTAATATTTTACTGTCTATCTCGCTCTCTACACTGCTCGGCTTGTCATTCGATTTTAACCGGTGCAACCAATCCAGTACATCCTGCATCACTTCGCCAGACTCTGTAGGCGCGTCACCTAAACCACACAAATGTTCACCCATTCCGGCTAAACAATCAGAGGCATTCAACAAGAGATCATCGAACCCGTCTGGCGCTTCATCCCAATGTTTTACACCGAGTTCAAGTAAATCCTCAGTAAAGTGCATTAAATTTGCAATGCCAGGTACACCCACAATATTGGCGGCGCCTTTCAAAGTGTGCGCCATGCGTTGGGCTTGATTTAAATCGACAAAAGCGTGAGTAGCGAGATAATCGCCAATAGACGTTTCAAACTGATCAACTTGCTGTGGTAACTCAATAATCATACCTTCGACGAGTTCGTGTCGAACGTCATCAGGCAACGCCAATGAGGTCATCTCGGCGGTTACTTCTCGCGGAAAGGATGCTGTGTCTTCCATTTCCGTTAATTCATTTTCACTTAAGCCAATACGTAATTCAGCTTTAGCATTATCGGTTAAAGTTACCGGCCAATAATCGGCCGTTATCCAGTCAAGTAAACTACTCGCAGCTTTTGGCTCTTCTACCGTATCGCCAACGGCTTTAATGTAATCTAACAACACCATATGCCAATTAAGTAAGGCCGCCAATAACGCGTCGACAGGCGCTGGCTCAATGTCCCCAAGGGCACGAAAATTAGTAATAATACACCGACACACAGTCTCTAAACCGACGAGGCCAGATAAGGCCACTGCATTGGCTAAGTGCTCTAGATGCTGCGCGTAATCCGTTAATAATTCGTGTCGCTTTGCCGCGTTATGCGCGCGTAATGCACTCGCGTCAACCTCGCCCAGATCCAGTAACTCGTTTTGCAGCAGCTCGATAATTTCTCGCTGCTCGGCACTCAGGGAGTTAGTCATATTTACCTACTCTTCTCGTCACCATTACCGCGAATAAAGCATCGCCACTCGGTGTTAACCAACCGATTTTAATGTGGGCTCTTTCGGTGTTGCCTGCACAGCGCCAGTACCGGGATCGGGCAAAGCAAATACATTCACCCGGTCCACCAGTGTCGCCGCGTAATGCGCAAGCGCTTCTGTATACGAACGCTGCGCATCCAATTGCTTCGCCGTTTTCTCAGTAAAGTTTCGAATTATTGTCGAACGGTCGCGTACACGGCTGGCAACCTCCGCCTGCTTACTCGCCTGAGCAGCAATATGGCTTACCGTTTCCACAAGTGCTTGTGTGGCCGTTTCCGTTTCACTCATCTGTTCGCCTGCGCGTTCAGCCATTCGGCTACCATCGGCCACCTGAGAAATAAGCGTATTCATAATGGTGACCGTATCCGACGTTTCAACACGAATATTGTTCACCATGGACGAAATTTCATCCGTTGACTGCCGTGCACTCTCGGCCAATCGTTGCACTTCATCGGCAACTACCGCAAAACCTTTACCGGCTTCACCCGCCGACGCAGCATGCATACTCGCGTTAAGCGCCAAAATATGCGTTCGCTCTGCGATGGTATTAATCAGGTTCACAATCCCCGATATCTCTTGCGAGCGATCGCCCAATCGCTTCATTCGTTTTTCCGTTTCAGAAATTGTTTCTCGAATCGTACGAATACCACTTACCGTTTCAACCACCGATTCGCGTGCAGCCCGTGTATTGGTAATGGCGCGTGTTGCAGATTCGTTCGCTTCTACCGAATTTTTTGCCACTTCCATCATAGCTTTTGCGAGTACGTCCAATGATTTACTGGTAGCAATAACTTGTCGCCTCTCACTCTCAGCTACCTGCGTAACTGTACGCGATTGTTCTCCCAGCTTTTCAGAAACATCATTCACTTCGTTAGAAATATCTTTTACTTGTTGTAATGTTTTTGCCGTTTCCGTGGTCAGTAGATTCACCGCGTCAGACACTGAGCCAGTAATGTCGGCCGAGACCGGCACCTTAATCGTAAGATCTTTGTTTGCAATAGCGCCTAGTGCACGAATAAGCGAAATAATAGAATTATTGAGTTGGTCGTTTTCTAAAGACTGGTCTTCTAACTGCTGAATACGCTCATCAAAGAGTTTATTAAATGCTCTACCCAGATCACCCAATTCATCGTTGGCCATAAGCTTTACACGCGCGTTCGTCTTACCGCGATTAATTCTCCCGATAACACTCTGCATATGCGCCATAGGGAAAATAATACTACGGTAGATGAAATAAATTCCTACCGCGGTTGAAATAGCAACAAGAAAAATAATAGCGGTTACAATAGCTTGAATAACTTGGCTACGTTCGGATGAGGTAGTTAGAGTTTGCTCAGCGAGTATTTTAGCCGAAGCCGAAATTTCCGCGAGTAGTGACGACACTTCTTCCGCCGCCGTATTCATGTCACTATTAATATTGTTAAGGCCCTGTATTAGCTCGTCATTGCGACGAAATAATTCCATGTAATTGCTCATTTGCGCATCAAACAACTCGGAACCCGCGTCTTTCGCCCAGCGCTCGCCAAACGCAACAACACTTGCCAATAACGCGCTAAAGCTATTGCCATCATTGTTAGACAGGTACTCATCCACACTATCATTAACCAAAACAAATTCTTCAAAAGCCTCGCCTTGCGGTAATTTTCCTAACATTTTCTCTAACGCATTAGCACTCGTGTTAAGTTCTCGTGATAGACTTTTATCACCCCGTAAATTCTCGGATAAGGTGACAGCTTCGTTAAAAAGATTATGGTGATAACGCAATAACTCTTCAGTTTGAACAAGGCGGTCAATGCCTTCTTGATCACTCAACCCTTCGCGCGATAGTTTGACTGCCGCAGTAATATTTTCATATAGCCTGTCGTATTCTGCTACCCAATGCTCTGCTTGCGACGACATAAACTGACTAGTAGCCGATTGTAACTGTAATTGCTGTAAACTCATTTCGGTTAGCTGATTTTGGAAGTTGAGTGCCTGCAATTCCTGCTGCCGCTGATCTTTATCGATGCCAACCTGTATGTAGTAGGTGACACCAATCGCAATAAACCCTATAACCAGACCAATCATTAAGGCACTAATTTTGTGCGAAATGCGCATATTTCCAATAAAATTCATACTAAACACTCCTGCCGTGTGGCGATCACACCAATCCGGACAAAAATTTAAATAATCGAATGTGGTCTATCGACAACCACGGTTTGCTCTCTTCTTTTCCATCAAGTTTGTAACAAGACGTAACAGAAGAATGCAATAAATCCGGAACTTCTGTCTGGTTAACGGGAACTTCTTGTAACGCGTTAAAATCAACCATTTCAGGTTTTTCAGCGACTAATAGTGCAGCACTCTTTGCACCGTTTCCCATCACAAAGACAAATGTCTTAGTCGGTGTAGGCATATCCAATAAGCCGTGTAGCGTGTATACCGGGATTAAGTTGCCGCGAACGGCCACCAGGCCCGAAAAATGCTGAGGAGAATTGGGTAATGGCGCCAACTTTACATGGGCGATTAGTTCGCAAAAAAGGCCTTGGGGCAATAGAAAATTAAAGTGACCCAAGCTGAACCCATAGGCCCTAATACGTGACCATTTTCGTTCTGTTTCTGATGCACCGGTGTCGATAATACGGCTATCGTCATTGACGCCTATCGGCAGTGTTTCTTCGATAACATTTACGTTGGCTTGCATTCTGTAGCGTCACTTAAAGTCTAAAAAAGAAATCGGCATAGCGGTGGGCAATATAGCTGCGAGCGCTACCATTAAACCGCCGCAATGGTGTCGATAATTTGTTCCGGCGTAAACGGCTTGGAAATCATGCCTTTACCGCCTTGCAATTCGCCCCACACCTTATCGGCTTTCTGACTTTTACTGGTGACAAAAAATACAGGTATTTTTGCTGTGGCTGCATCTTTTGTGATGTTGCGACACGCTTCAAAGCCATCCACTCCATCCATTACAACATCCATTAAAATAACATCGGGGTGGCACGCTTTAGCTTTGTCTTGTGCATCCTTGCCGTTTGTGGCGGTTACAACCTGATACCCAGCCCCCTCAACTATTATCTTGAGATGAGCGAGATCTACAGGTGAATCATCGACTACAAGTACAGTGCTGACAGACATAGTGTTACTCCATCGTTAGGTTAGCTAACATATTTGTTATAGACGCTTTCAAACTCATTGTGATTAATGGGTTTTACGAGGTAGGCATCACACCCTGCAAGTGCGCCCTTTATCTTATCGAAAGAGGAAGAGCGGCTTGTCAGCATTATGACGGGGGTATTTTTATTCAACGCGTTACGTTTTATTTTTTTACATGCGCTATAGCCATCAATACCCGGCATAACGACATCTAAAAAAATTACATCGTATTTTCGTTCTTGCAAAACCTCTAACGCTTCTTCAGCGCTCGCGGCCACATCTAAATCGCGATTTAACATCGAAAACTCTATTTCCATCTGCCTGCGCACGGCCATGCTATCGTCAACAACAAGTGCTCGGCTTCCAAGGCCACGACTCTCGCTACTGCTTTCACATGAGGATTTAAGAATTTTAATACCCGATATAGTGCCGTCCTCTATTTCTGACGATTCACTACCAATTTCAAACTCGGGAAAATAATGCAATTCCCTTATTGTGTATTGATCGAGCATTTTTATAAACTTACTGGGGTTTACAGGCGAAGTAAGTTGATAACGGCCGAGAGAGACATTGCCGGCCCTAGCCAAATAGATAAATGGCACCGACAAGGATTCGTGTGTGTAGTTCTTCTTGAACTGATGCCACGCATTAATCACATTTGGATTGGGTGAGCATATCAACACAAAATCAATATCACTCGGCAGTTTTGCCGGAGAGATAGGTAAAGAGACGGGCACATAACTGCGCGTTCTATAGTTAGTGACCGTAAAAATTCGGCCAACAATTTCTAACTCTGCTTTGGACGCACCCACCACAGCAACTTTAAAGCGCCGCAATGTTCGCGTATTTTTCTTTTCTGCTAATTGCATGGAACAACCTGTCGCCAGTTACTTCTAACCTGAAACGGCTACCTCTCGTCTCGGCAATACCGCCGAACTGTCACAGCCATGTGCGCTGTAAATGCTACAACTGCAATTCAAATAACTACGCCTATCGCGCAATACAACTATTCCAATTCCATACATTCACGTTTTAGCTTCGAACACACTCTTCACTCTAACAAACACGTTTTAAAGCCTGTTTTGAATATTACCCAATGATTCCCTATCGAATGTAACGTTCTCTGCACTACGCAATGTAAAGATTAGCGTTAAGGCCACATAACACCAAACTTAGTAACAAATTAAATAATTATAAAATAATGGTTTTTTCACCTAATTATAAATAACACTAATGAGTGAGTCGCTTTGGGGTCAATGTCTCACAAGCATTTACGACAATACGTACATCGGCGTCGCCTTTGTCCATAAATTTAGTTTTGTTTTGTGATTTTTATCCGTTATTTATAACAAAATATTAATAGCGCAGCGGGATCAACTTATACGTTTTGATATAAAGCTATTTTTCTTATTCGTCTGATTCGACATTTTTTAAGGTTGGCTGTCGCCATAATCATTAATACCTATGTATTAGTTTTTTATCGTCTATTGTAATTTTTGTCGGCCAAAAAAGGAGACCGGCAGGTAATCGAGGCAGGCAATCTGTAGCCCGCGATTTTTATCTCTATTTACAGATCATGCGTCGGTTTTTGTATTTGTGTATTTGAGGTTTTTATTATGGATACTCCAATGATTGTTGAGTCGTCGCATAACGTTATTCTTGTCGCGCTTTCTTTTCTTGTGGCAGTTTTTGGTTCTTTTACATCATTGCAATTAATGCGTGGCATACGCACCGATGACGGAAAATCAAAAATAGGTTGGATTCTAGGTGCCGCGTGCGCACTCGGTGGCGGCGCCATTTGGACAATGCACTTTATTGGCATGATCGCATACGAATCATCCATGGAAGTAGGCTACGACCCGCTATTAACCTTTGCATCTTTAGCGATTGCCATTGCCGTTGTAGCCGCTGGAATTTTTATGCTCAGTAAAAACCCCAAATCAATACCTATATTGTTAATAGCCGGTGTTATCACAGGGCTTGGTGTTGCCTCTATGCACTATGCCGGTATGGAAGCCATGATTATGGCGGCGGATATGTCCTACGACACCACGCTATTTTCGCTTTCTATTGTGATAGCCGTGGTGGCCGCAACAGCCGCGTTATGGCTGGCCTTTAACTTGGAAGGTGGCTGGCAAATGTTTGGGGCTTCAATCCTAATGGGCGTAGCGGTATGCGGCATGCATTACACGGGTATGGCGTCTATGACCATGACAATGAACCACGAAGTGATTGCCATTGAGTCGTCCATTGAGCCGCTCACTCTCGGTCTATTTATATTTTGCTTCAGCATGATGCTCTTGGTGCTTTCTCTCATTGTAACGTTAAGCCAATTACAAAAGCGCATGTATGAGGAACTTGAAGATGACGACGATGATGAGCGAATAGACACGATAAAGCCACAGACGGCCTAGTGTCGATCTAACCGGGAGTGCATTTGCACTCCCTTTTTTTTGCGGAGAATTCAGGATGTAAAGAGGTGAAACAAAAAGGGACAAACCTCAAGGGGGCTCTGCTGCCATAACCTACGAACAAAAGGAATAGTAAAATGCGAATTTTAATTTTGGCCAGTGCATTTAGCGGCTTGTGTCAACGTGTTCAACGCGAGCTGCTAGGCGATGGCCACAAGGTCGAGGAACATTACGACTTAGAGCCCGCGTTGCTACGCACTCAATTGAAGGCCTTTAAGCCCGATGTGATTGTCTGCCCCTTTCTCACGCAACGCATTCCAGAGGACGTATGGCAGCAATATTTATGTCTCGTGGTTCACCCCGGTATAGAGGGTGATAGGGGGCCGTCATCACTTGACTGGGCTATTACCGAAAACACGTCTGAATGGGGCGTAACACTTTTGCAAGCCGAAGCCGAAATGGATATGGGCGCAATATGGGGGACGCAAAATTTTCCGCTACGTAGCGACGCTAAAACCAGTATCTATAAACGTGAGGTAAGCAGTACCGCAATACGGCTTATAAAAAATGCGCTTAATAACATCAGCGACCCGCATTTTACTCCTCGTTCACTCAATTACGACAACCCTACCGTTGTTGGTTCTTTACGTCCGTTCATGCGCCAACCCAATCGCGAAATTAATTGGCAGACGGAATCTACCGCAAGCATTGTGCAAAAGATTCACGCAGCAGATACCAACCCCGGTATTCTCGATACTATTGACGGCCACGAAATCTATTTATTTGGTGCCAGCCCCGAGCATCAACTCACCGGAAAACCAGGTGAAATTCTCGCCATTGCAAATGGCGCCTGCTGTCGCGCCACCCTTGATGGCGCAGTATGGATTCGGCAATTAAAGTGCTGCGACCATAACCAGCTACCGGCCATTAAACTGCCCGCAAGTTGTGTACTAGACAAAATATTGTCATCGGAAAAAAAACATGCCCTCGCATCGGCCCATACATTTGAACACACCAGCGACATTAGAATTGAATATGAAGGTGATGTTGCCCGTATCTATTTTGACTTTTACAACGGCGCGGCGAGCACGCAGCAATGCCTCGATCTGAAAAATCGTTTAGTGTCTCTAAAGAACAGCGATATCAAATGTATTGTATTTATGGGAGGAAACGATTTTTGGAGCAACGGCATTCATTTAAATTGTATTGAAGCGAGCGAAAACACCGCACTTGAATCTTGGCAAAACATTAATGCCATTGACGACATTGTTAAGGAAATAATCGATTGCCCTAACCAACTGACAGTTGCCGCACTGCGCAATAATGCCGGTGCTGGCGGCGCCATTATGGCCTTAGCGTGCGATCAAGTTTTTATTCGCGAAGGTGTTGTATTGAACCCTCATTATCAAACCATGGGGTTATACGGGTCAGAATATTGGACCTATTTGTTACCCAAACGTGCCGGCCATACCGAAGCTCAAAAAATTATTCGCGAATGCAAACCAATGCTTGCACGTGAAGCCCTGCATAAGGGTTTAGCCGACGAGATGTTTGTCGAAGACTGGGATGCTTATCATTCGGTATTACAACTACGATGTAACGATATTATCCAAAAAATAGAATGGGAAACGTTTGCTAACGAGAAGGCTGCGCGGCGAGCGCACGATGAAGCGAAGAAGCCTCTTACGGAATATCGACACGAAGAATTAATTGAGATGAAACGCGTTTTCGATAACCCACGTAGCGATTACCACATGAAGCGTCATAATTTTGTTTACAAAATTAAAACACCAAGGCAAGAGGCACCACAAAACCGATCTTTGGCTTCCGCTGCATGGGAAGTGATAAGTGGCCGCCTAGGCAACGCAAAGGTACAGGTGAGCGATTAATTAATAGCTCACGTATTGATTGTATTTCTATGGCATAACAATAACCGAGTGCTATTTACACCGCACTCGGTTATCCATCTATAGGGGCTAGACAATACTATTGCGATAGACTTTATAAGAAAAACAGACACCATTACGACCTCGCTACTCCACAACAAGAAAACCACTATAGTCACTAAAAACTAATCGTGACGCCAACAAAAACTGGAATTAACTCAAAACACGATTTTGTATGAATGAGCATTCAAAATGCTACATCAACTAGGCCATAACATCCCAACACCCTTGGCTATCATTTCAATGGCGAACGTACCCGTAAACAACGCCACAACCCTACCCATAACTTCAACATAACGATTCAATAAACGTTCATTTCTTTTTTTGAGCGGATCATGTATTAGCTTAAAGACAATTATTGATACTAGAGAAAAGGATATTGCAGCAATAATTGCAGCAGCAGCACTCGCCGCAGGCAATTGTGACCCGATAAGTACGCTTGCGCTTATTGTTCCCGGAGCGATCATAAACGGCATAGCTATAGAACCCGCGATGTGTTCTGGATCACCACGCGTTTCTATTAGAACAACCTTGCCCGAGAAAATTGATTGGACACCAATCCATAGAAAAATTATTCCGCCAAATATTAGGAACGCACCAAAACGCACATTAAAAACTTCTTCGAAAATACTTTCTCCGGCGAGTGCAAAAATAACAAATACAATTGCACTTATAATATGCGCTCGCATCATTACCTTCGAAAAGTCTTTAAGCGAGAGATCCCGAATTAAACTTATAAGGTATATACTAATCAAAAAAGGGTTTAGCAAAACGAAAAGTATTGAAGACGCTTTTAATAATTCCATTGTTTATCTCGAGTGTACGATTGATAGCATTTCAATCACATTACATCACAACATTAAACCGCATACCAATAAGCCAACACCTTTTGTTCTGTGGCCTATATAGGCCACAGATATTAGAAGCGAAATTAAATATCCCCTAAGAAACCGCCCGACTGTCGTGCCCATAGCTGGGCATACAAGCCTTCTTTTGCTAATAGCTCTTGATGGCTGCCCTGTTCGACAATACGGCCTTCATCCAATACCACTAATCGGTCGAGCGCGGCTATAGTGGAAAGCCTGTGGGCAATCGCTATTACCGTTTTGTCTTCCATTAAACGGTATAAATTATCTTGTATGGCGGCTTCTACATCGGAATCCAGCGCCGAGGTCGCTTCATCCAATAGTAATATGGGTGCGTTTTTAAGCAATACTCGCGCAATAGCAATACGTTGTCTTTGCCCACCGGATAACTTTACCCCACGCTCGCCAACATGGGCATCGTAACCAGTGCGACCACTTGGATCATTTAACTCTGCAATAAATTCTTCTGCTTTGGCTTGCTTCGCCGCATCAATCATTTCAGCATCAGTCGCGCTAGGCTTTCCATACACCAAATTTTCGCGAACGGACCGATGAAGTAAGGAGGTGTCTTGGGTTACCACACCAATTTTCTCTCGCAGAGATTCCTGTTTTACGTCGCACACCGGTTGCCCATCTATGGAAATACACCCTTTTTCGGTATCAAAAAAACGCAGCAGTAAATGAATGAGTGTAGATTTGCCAGCGCCAGATCGCCCGACTAGGCCGATTTTTTCACCCGGTTTTATCGACAGCGATAATTCTTCGATTATGCCGTGGCCCTTGCCATAGTGAAACGATACCTTGGAAAACTCGATTGCTCCCTGCGTTACCTGCAGCGGTTGAGCGGTAGGAATGTCTTGCACTTCTTTTGGCTGTGCAACGGTATTCATGCCATCGCGCGCAGTACCAATATTTTCGAAAAGACCATAAATTTCCCACATAATCCACTGCGACATACCGTGCATGCGTAACACTAACGCTATCGCGGCAGCTATAGCGCCGGCACTTAGCTGGCCCTGTGTCCACAGCCATACCGATAAGCCAACAACCGAAAAAATGGCCACAACATTCAGTGCCCACAACGACAAGCTAAGAGACGTTGCCAATCGCATTTGAGGGTATACAGACACTAGAAATTTTCCCATACTATCGCGCGCGTAATCGGCCTCGCGCTGTGAATGAGAAAATAGTTTTACGGTAGAAATATTGGTGTAGGTATCGACAATGCGGCCTGTCATTTCTGAACGCGCATTGGCTTGAACGGACGATATTTTTTCCAACCGGGGCAAGTAGTACCGCATGATAGCGATGTACAAGCCTAGCCAGCACACAAAGGGAATGGCTAAGCGTACGTCCAGCGCAGCCACCAATACAATAACACTGCTGAAGTACACCGCCACATACACCACAACGTCCAGTAATTTCATAACCGTTTCACGCACGGCTAAGGCGGTTTGCATAACTTTAGTGGCCACGCGGCCGGCAAATTCATTTTGATAAAACGCGTAGCTTTGGCCGAGCAAATATCGGTGTGCTAACCATCGAATGGTCATGGGATAGTTTCCCAAAAGCGTTTGATGCATCACCATTGAATGAATAAAGACGGTGACGGGCAAGATTATCAGTAGCACGAAGCCCATCCACAACATTCGTCGGCCTTCTTCTTGGAACAAAGATTCTGGTGTGTACACCGACAGCCAATCAACAATTTCGGCCATAAACCCCACCAATATGACTTCTAGAATGGCCGTAAAGGCGGCGCTCAACGCCAAGATAATGAGATAACGTTCGCAACCACGCGTGTAATGCAATAAAAAGGCGCCCAGCCGATTAGGCGGTTGCCGAGGTTCGTTCATTGGGAAGGGTTTAATTAATTTTTCAAAAAATGCGTACATTTATGTCTCTTTTATCTCGTTAACGGCATAACAGGGCACGGAGAAATCACGGACTTCGGGCCCTCCCTGTAAAGGGCCGAGGGGTTCATCAATCTTGTGCCATTGAGCACTTTGATATTGATATACTACCCGCTTCGATTTCAAGACCACGTTACAACGCTTATGATTGCCACTCTTACTCTGTCTATTCCCGGCCAAGGGCTCCATAGTATTACGCCGAAGGTACAGGCACTGGTTGCAAAGGCCAATGCTACGGAGGGTTTATGTACCCTCTTTGTACAACACACGTCTGCTAGCTTGCTTATCCAGGAAAATTACGATCCCTCTGCTCAACACGATTTAGAGCAATGGCTGAACCGTTTGGTGCCCGAACGTGATCCTCTGTATACCCATACCCTAGAAGGTGACGATGATATGCCCGCCCATATTAAGGCCGCCCTAACGGCGACCAGCCTTTCCATCCCCATTGATGATGGCCGAATTGCATTAGGCACATGGCAAGGCATCTACTTATGGGAACACCGTCGTATGGCCTGCACTCGTAATGTCATTGTGCATATTGGTCACTAGCTAATGCCTATCTTTCGCCGCCGTCGCGCTGTACAAGTACGCCCTCAAAGTAAAAGCCAAATAACCGTTGCGGGGCTTTCTATCGAGGTTACCCGCAAGCGCATGAAATACCTACGGCTTAAGGTTAGCCCGCCCAACGGTGACGTTACGCTTTCGGCACCACATACGGCTACGAATAAAGAAATTGAAGCCATGATTCGTGCACGCCTCGACTGGGTTATCGAGCAGCAGCAGGATATCCGCTCGCAACCGCAGACGCCAGCACCAGAATTTTTGCACGGCGATTCCCAAAGGGTGTGGGGCGCCCTAAAAACAATAACCATCACACGAGGGTTTAATCACAATAGGGTGAGCCTTCAAGACGATCAACTTCAGATTATTTGCCCCGCTCAAACCACAACGCAGGAGCGCAGCCAACTCATCGACCAGTTTTACCGCCTTGAGCTTAATCGCGCATTGCCAGCCCTTATCGAAAAATGGCAACGCATTGTGGGCCGAGAAGCCAGTTTTTGGGGGATAAAAAAAATGAAAACTCGCTGGGGAAGCTGCAATACTCAAAGAGCACGCATCTGGTTAAATTTAGAATTGGCTAAATACCCCGTCCAGTGCCTTGAATATGTCATTGTTCACGAGCTTGTACATTTATATGAAGCCAATCATAGCCCGCGCTTCTATCGGCTACTCGATACCTTTATGCCCGGCTGGCAACGATGGAGCGCCACTCTCGACGGTCAACACCACGAAGAACGCTAACGTCGCTTTGATCACGTGAACTGGCGCACTATACGTCATGGCAATCTGTGATCAGTCGCCGCTCAGCCCTGTACCGATCATGCTATAAATGATGGCTGTTTTCTTCATCACCGTTAAACCCGTCGGTAACCGTTTATGTCGCTCCACTCTTCCGTCAGCAGCACCGCACCTAGCGTTCGTTTTAACGTGCTGCTTACCGGCGAAATTCTCGACGGTTTTGACACCGCCGAGGTTCAAACATGGCTGGCCCAAACGCTCAAGATATCCTCCAGCCAAGCCGCCTCATTACTTTCAGGCACCAGTAAATGCATTAAAAAAAATCTATCAAAAGCACAGGCGGCTCACTATCTCAATACATTCGAAACCCACGGGGTCGACGTACGACTTCAAACCCTGCAGCCAACCAATGACAGCCCGCCTGAGCCTGCGCAACAAAATGAAACCCTGAATACGGCGCACACACAGGTTATGCGCACCTCTTTTTTTAAGGGTTCACCCCAATCAGCGCCCTCGGCCATTAAGCGTCAATTCAGCGCCTTTGCCACACTCACCGCGCTTGCGCTTGCGCTCTTCATTTACGGTGTCGTTTGCGTGGGTCTCGCGCTCATTGGGATAAACTTGCTCATCGAAGGCGTTATCTCTACCCTGGAAACACAAAAGTTCAATACGCTGATACTCTTTTTCATGCTGGCGCTAGTAACAATGGCGCTGTTGTTATTGATGTTACGGGCACTTATCTATCGGCCTTTACCTCAACCTCAACGGCTCTGCGTCAATACCGCAGAACAAGTAAAGCTTGCACAGTTCGTTAAGGAAATTTATCAGTTAGTTGGGTCGCCAACGCCACAGCAACTGTTCCTTAGCCTTGATAGTGTGCACTGCCATGCCGAATACCGTTTTAAATTTTCTACGCCGTTAACCGGCAATCGCGCGCTCATTATTGGTCTACCCCTACTTCTCACACTCAATACTCGTCAACTAGCGGCAGTTATTGCCCATGAAGCGGCTCGGTTAAAACACCCGTTTGGTGCCCTGATAGAAACAGTGTCTGAGCAACTCAACCATCAATTTAGTCATGCCGCCGATAACACCGACGGATGGGCAATAACCGCCGACCGGCTCGCCGCGAATGCACAGGGAAGGTTGCCAAAACTCCGATACAGATTTTACCAGCGTGCGCTGGGTCTCAGCGCTTTTCTGCTACGGCCTTTTGCACAATGGCTAAACGCCAGCAGTCGGTTTACCGGAAAAGCACAAGTCCTTAACGCTGATCACTATGCGGTTGGTCTTACAGGTACGCGCACTTTCGTCTCGCTTTTTACGCAAAGCCATATTGCCAATTATGCACTGCAGCTTGCTTCAGAAAAGCTTTTCGCCCAAATTGGCGAACGCCAGCTCACAGACAACTTCCCCGCGTTGGTACGGCATTTTGTAAACACCCTAAATCCCAAAACATTAAAAACACTCGCCGATGAAGTTAACCGCGGCGAGACCCGTCGCCATGCCGACTTCCCCAGTGACCGAGAGCGCATTATTCACGCAGAAGATTTGGATATTATTGGCATTGATGCACAGGAACTACCGGCGACCGATCTACTTGAAAAGGCCAATGCGGTCTACCGCGAATTAACCGTTCTTTTCTACCAAAATCAGGCCGTTGTGTTTACGCTTTCAGAGTTAGTGGATGTTACACAGCTCACTAGCCTTGCCCAAAAAGACCAATTACGAGACCAATTGAGCGCTCATTACTTCAACCAATGGTTTCAACCAGATGTTTTCTGGCAAATTCCCTCTCCCCAGCAAGTAAAATCACTAAGTCGTGCGCAACGAATCACCTTACTCAATGAGCATATTGTCCGTATCCGTCACGCTACACCCGACTTCCTGCACCTGTACGATCTTGCGCCACGCACTGAAGCCGAATTGACGCCATTGGCAGCGGCCAACGAAGTTCGCAAAGCAGGCTATAGTTTTACCGCCGAAGAATTTCTATTGTCTGGACAGCAATTTGATTTTTTTTCGCAGCACTATGACAAGTCCAAACGCGACTATCATGCCCTTCTCACAAGACAAGGAAAACTCAACGAATTAATGGGCACACGTTTATTTTTAGGTATTGCGCTTCACCCAGAGGCGGAAAAACGTCAAACAGGCATTAATTTACTGCAAATTTTGGCAGGGCTTTTTATTCAAAACAACACATTACAAACATTAAAAATACGCGTGGGCTATCTACCTATTTTGGCCGTTAGAGCAACAGAGAAAAATGAGATAGAACTGCAAAAGCGAATACAACGCATTACCCGAGACATACATGAGTACGGCCAGGTTACGCTAAAATTTTTAGAAAAATACCGCTGTAACTTTCACAAAGACTTCGCGACCATAGCCCAATATGTAGCGGCCCATATCACCACAGATATCAGCACAGAACGCCCTCAACCCTCTGAATCTATTGATTATTACGGTCAACTGTTACACGGTCTATGCGAGGCAAACAGAATGATAAACAGTCAGCTTGCACTACTCGCACGAGACTCAGAGCAGGCCAATAAAGTCTCTCCCGTTCGCATTACCGTTTAACCTTTAAACGCTACTTTAACGTCACTTGTCATTCGTACCCTAAAAACGCTTCCTCTCCGTCAATATTATGACGCGTATATTTTCGACATAAAAACACTTTTATTTTAAAACCATTCGTCATCATCACGCCTTTGAAAAGTTTATTTTTAAATCTATTTAATTTCTTCACATATAAATTTAATTAACGCAATCAAAAAAAAAGCTTACGAATAATTGATTTATCTGTGACTTGTCTATACTCAACGTGACAAACAATAAACCCTGTCTAAAAGATCAACTCCCACGCGATACCGATCTATTTATAACGTCTTTTAGGAGATAGTAGATGAAAGTAAATAAGCTAGCTTTTCTGTTAATGCCGGCGCTCACGTTTAGCAGTTTAAACACTCATGCAGGTGATATTCGATGGAACGGATTCATGTCCATCGTCGCCGGCACAACGTTAGATGACGACACCACTTATTTGGTCGATCCAAACACCGGGGGTACCTACGACGATACATTACAGTTTGCACCGGAATCTGTCGTCGGGTTACAAGCCAGCACACAGGTCAACGAAAAGCTCACCGCGACCGTTCAAATTGTTGCTAAAGGCGGCAACGATTACAGTGCAGACGTAGAGTGGGCCTTCTTTAATTACAGTGTAACGCCCGACTTATCGGTAGGCGCCGGTCGCTTTAGGCTGCCCTTTTTCTATTATTCAGATTTCCTGGATGTGGGCTATGCCTACCACTGGGTACGACCACCTGTAGATGTTTACAACCTCGATATCACCATCGTCGATGGCGTCAACTCTCGCTACAGTCGCGTGCTATCCTCGGGGCTGGGTGATTTCGAAATCGATATTCATGGCTGGTACGGTTCGCGTGACCTACCCTCCGGTGACGACACCATCGCAGTACGCAAGAACTTGGGGCTGTCAGCCGTCGTTGGCTGGGAGTGGGTAAAACTACGTAGGCTTTATCATTCTACAGAAGTAGAGTTTAGTGAAGATTTTCCACCATTCGCTCTAAAATACCACTCGACCGCGATATTAATTGATTACAACAACTTCTTCTTGCACTCCGAATTCACAGAGCTAGTGCCAGAGGGCGGCGATTCGACTACATCATGGTATTCCTCCGGTGGTTATGTGATTGGCGATTTCACACCTCACTACACTATTAGTAACAATGACGTACCTCCGGGCTTTGGCCCAGCAACTGTCACTGATAGCTCTACCCTCGGCGTGGCGTGGGATTTCAGCCCTTCAGCCAAGTTAAAAGTGGAATATGTAGATCGAACTGTTGACTCTGGTGGCATCGAATCAGAAGTGTCTCTTGTTGCCGTCGCCGTTGATTTTGTATTTTAGGAGAGCTATTCATGAAACTACGTATATCTACTCTGACACTATTATTGTGTAGCGCTCTATTCACTCAAGCCGCTAATGCAGAAATTGCTGTCATTACACATCCATCCAACGCCAGCGCAATGGATGGAGGCGCTATCTCACTCATCTTTTTGGGTAAGAAAAAATCATTTCCTGATGGTTCTCAAGCAGTGCCTGTTAGTCAAACGGAAGATGCAGCGCCAACCGCTGAGTTTAATGACAAAATTCTAAAGAAGTCGTCTAGCCAGCTAAAAGCCTATTGGTCTAAGCTGGTATTTACCGGCAAGGGCACCCCCCCAAGAAGTGTCGATAATGACGCCGCAGTAGTGTCGCTGGTGTCGTCAAACCCGAATATTATTGGGTATGTTGATGCCTCCTCCGTAAACGATTCCGTTAAGGTTGTGGCAACCTTTTAGTTTACGTTGACCTTTCAAACAAAACGGGAAGCTTATGCTTCCCGTTTTTTATGTGGCCACGGTAAACGTTGAGTGTTTGATGCTTAATCAACTAAGAGGAACGACGCGCGAATAGCCAAATAGGGCCGATTGACAAGAAAAGGGTAGTGTCGTCTATTAACATATTTTTTTTCGGAAATAATCTCGGTAAGCCGTATTCCACTTTACCGCTTCCTCCACCCCTGTGAAAATATCCACCTCCCAGCTTAGGTCGTCGGCTAAAAACTTATACCACGCAACCAAGGCATTACCAGCCGGATCGGGATTAACCAAGGAGCCCATCTTGGCTCGGGGGCATATTGTGCTAATCGGTCTCAAACATGCCACTAAGGCCTTAATCTCTTCGGGTGAGACATGAACCTTCTTCACATCTGACCAATCCGATAGAATATAACGTACGCGGTCAAAACGTTCGTCGCCACTAGTGTGCAACGCGCTATCGATAAGCTCTGGCCCCGTTACAATATCCGTGTAACGAGTGAGCAGTAATTCATCATCATTTAGCCAGTAATCTTTTATCACCTGAACCCGTATACTCTATTGCGGACGAGCATAAACGCTCGCCTAACATTTCTTAATATTGGTTAGACCGCTCCACTTTAAAATCTAGCTTGAGATTCGTACGATTCAAGGTGGTTCTTACACTATAGCGGTAATAGACCAGCTCAATTCATTCCCAAGGATATTTATGCGCGGGCAAAAAACCGATGTCGCGTTTTCTGATGTAAATTGGAAAGCATTAAAATCTCTTATTCCCTATTTATTGGAATACCGAGGCCGCCTCTTTCTCGCTATTCTCTGTCTTATTGGCGCAAAAATGGCTTCGGTAGGCTTGCCGTTTGTACTCAAACACATTGTCGACCACCTCGATCTCACGACCGCCGCCGCACAACTGACCAGCATCCCCCTCGCGCTATTAATTGCCTACGGCTTCGTTCGCTTCGCTAATGTGTTATTGGGTGAACTGCGTGACACGCTCTTTGGTCGTATTACAGAGCGCGCAATGCGTCGTGTCGGCCTACGTGTTTTTCGGCACCTACACGCACTTGATTTAGATTTTCATTTAAATCGCCGCACTGGAGGCCTGTCTAGAGATGTAGAAAGAGGCGTCAATGGCATTAGCTTTTTAATGCGGTTTATGGTGTTTAATATAGTGCCTACCCTATTGGAAATATTACTCGTCGCCCTCTTGCTGCTGGTTAATTATCACGCCGGTTATGCCGTTATCGTACTAACCGCGGTAATAGCCTATGTAGGCTGGTCGGTATTTGCTACCGAATGGCGTACGCGTTTTATTCGTATGGCGAATACCGCCGAGTCTGAATCCAGCACCCGTGCTGTCGACAGTTTAATCAATTACGAGACCGTCAAATATTTCACAAACGAGGACTATGAGGCACAACGCTATGACCATGATTTAGCACAATGGGAACAGGCTAAGCGGAAAAATCGCTTAACGCTATTTGCCCTGAACGGAGGCCAGTCTTTTATTATTGCCGCCTCCATGAGTGCTGCTATGATTCTCGCCGCCTGGGACGTAGCCCACCAAAAAATGACCCTTGGCGACTTCGTTTTGATCAATGCCTTCATGATGCAAATTTTCATGCCGCTGAACCTGCTCGGGTTTGTTTACCGAGAAATGAAAGGTTCCATGGCCAATATTGAAAAAATGTTCAATCTACTCGCGCAAACGCCTGCCATTGTTGATGAACCCGACGCACCCGACTTAGTAGTTACCCACGCAGAGATTGAATTTAAGAACGTAAGTTTTCACTATCAGAAAGAACGCCCCATACTCAAAAACATCAGTTTTAAAGTGGGTGCCCATCAAAAAGTTGCCGTTGTGGGTAGCAGTGGTGCTGGCAAGTCCACGCTATTGAAATTACTGTTTCGTTTCTACGAGCCTTGCGAAGGCGAGATTATTGTCGACGGCCAAAATATTCGTCATATCAATCAACATTCTTTACGACGAAATATTGGCGTGGTGCCACAAGATACCGTACTTTTTAATTCTAGTATTCTCGAAAATATTCGATATGGCGATATCACCGCGACAGACGAACAGGTATTAGACGCTATTCGCCTCGCGCATCTTGATGAGTTTGTTGCCACTTTACCAGAAGGCGTCAACACTCAAGTCGGTGAGCGCGGGCTAAAACTTTCCGGTGGCGAAAAACAACGTGTGGCCATTGCGAGAACGATTCTTAAGCGTCCTGCAATATTAGTGTTTGATGAAGCGACATCGTCATTAGACAGTAAATCTGAAAAAAGTATTTTGCACGCGCTAGAGGAAATTGCACAAGAACAAACGAGCCTAGCCATCGCGCATCGGCTATCAACCATTGTCAATGCAGACACGATTCTCGTGCTTGACGCCGGCATCATCATTGAATACGGAAACCACGCACAATTATTGAAACAAAAAGGCAAATACGCGCAACTTTGGGAATTGCAGCAGCAAACCGAATAGACAAGCCTAAGCGTCAATTGCTAGGCTTAATAAACACATCGCACGGAAGCTGCATTGATGCACAAAACAAAAACACTTTATTTAGTGCGCCATGCAAAATCGTCATGGAGCGACACTGAACTAAGTGATTTACAACGCCCTCTCAATAAGCGTGGTAATCGCGATGCGCCAGATATGGCGCGTCGTTTAGCAAATCACGTACAACAAACCGACGATCAGTTCCCCTCTCCCGACCTCATTCTTTGCAGCCCAAGTATTCGAACACACACAACCGCGTGTATATTCGGACGCGAACTTCATCTAACGGCCTCCAGTATCCAAATAGACAACCGTTTATACGGCAGAGGTATTCCCCCCATACTCGCGCTACTTCGCGCACAAAAAGACGACTGTAGCGCACTCATGTTAGTGGGGCACAACCCAGAGCTCACCCAACTACACAATCAACTTAACGGGATGCAAGTAGACAATATGCCTACCTGTGCAATCGCCACATTACATTTTCAACTAGAGCGCTGGCAACATTTAACGCTAGGTACTGGGAGCCTCGTCGATTTTGACTTTCCTAAAAAAATAGTGGCCATTTAGAACCTTTTTAATCTCTCTACGAAAAAATTCTAAAGAG
>Ga0065722_104341_pt1 | contig 28370 bp, 27 predicted proteins | sample BansetMetagenome_FD_59109 | JGI IMG/M metagenome (GOLD analysis project Ga0065722, IMG submission 59109) | Bankia setacea gill microbial communities from Puget Sound, Washington, USA - Caecum Enriched | ecosystem: Host-associated > Mollusca > Digestive system > Ceca | place: United States... | reverse complement strand
AGCGGCGTTTTTATTACCCCGTTTTGTCTCTACCTCTAGCTGCAATCGACTAAGACTAAAATAAGCCAAATTTAACCCTGAAAAAACCGCAGACTGGGTAATACAAAATGCAATACCCAACCAAGCTAACCACTCTATATTCATTTACTTTATACCCTGTCAAATCTATAAAATGAGCGCACCGAGCCCTAGAAAAATGAAAAACCCAACAACATCTGTGACCGTCGTAAGAATGACCGAACCAGAGATCGCGGGGTCAATATGGAATTTTTTTAATACAAAGGGAATAAGGGTTCCAGACCACGCTGCGGCAAGACTATTGAGAGCAATGGCAACACCAATAATGGCACCAAGCCAATACGATTGAAACCAATAAATCGCTATAACTGCAATCACGCCTCCCCACACCGTTCCATTAATTAAGGCGATTTTTAACTCCTTGCGTAGCACTAACTTTAAGTTGGCCTCATTTAAGTGATTAAGTACAATACCACGCACAGCCACGGTCAATGTCTGGCTACCGGCAACACCTCCCATGCTTGCCACAACCGGCATAAGTACCGCTAGTGCAATCACCTGCTGGAGGGTCACTTCAAATAAACTAATAACCGTCGAGGCTAAAAAAGCTGTCGCCAAATTTATTCCCAACCAGATGGCTCGACGATAGGCTGCAACCCGAACTGGCGTAAATAAATCTTCCTCCTTGGAATTTGAATCACCCACTACACGATCGACGTGTTCGGCTTTAAGCGCATGTACTATCGCGCGAATCGCCACAGCCCCAACCAACTCATCATTCTTGATGACCGGTAGCCAGCCACCAGAATCCAAAGCGTCCACAGCCTGCAAAGTGTCCAGCAGGCTGTGGGCGTGATCAACACTTTTTCGCGTTTTCCCCAGTTCGCTCAGAGTACTTTGATCATCAGCAAATATCAGCTCATTCACCGCAACTGTACCCCGATAGTGACCCGATTCATCAACAACAAAGATCGCGTCGGGCTGATAGTCCTTACGCTTTTTTAATCGGCGTACCACGGAGCCCGCTGTGGTTTCAGGCAGTGCACTAATAAAGCGAGTTGTCATGTATCGGCCAATTTCATGGTCGTTATAACTAAGCGCTTGCTCTAGGTCTTTTAGTACCTGCCCGCCTTGCTCTTGCAAGATAGCGGTAACCATAAATCGGGGCAGCACTGGTGCCAAGCTACGGAGATCTTCAGGGCTGGCAAATTGCTGCAACAGCTCTTTTTCCTCTGCGTTTAATGCTGCAACGAGGTTAGCGGCGGTCTCTGCTTGTAGTAGATGGAGCAAATCCCAATACTGTTCAGGCCGCAACTTATCCCAAAGCCAATGTCGAACGCCAAGGGGGCACGACTCCAACAGCAAGCAGAGCGCGTCGTTACCAAGCTCCCCAAGAAAACCCAGCTCAGCAAGCTCACCCTTGGACTCAACCTCAGCGGCCAATAATATACGGGCAAGATACTCGTTAACGACAACTTCGCTCATAACAGCGACCTCAAAAAAAACAGGAAAAAGGGTCAGAAGGTAAAGGCGGGCCCGCAAGACTCATACGCACGCCCGAAGGTGGGAAGGCGTGAATCTAGCACGGGTAGTCAAACGAGGTCTATCAATTTATAGGCATGCGAGCACAAAACTTTATTGCCTGTAAGCCCTGCGTAAACAGCGCATCGAACACCCGTTAAACCTGCACTTTGGAGCACACCTCTCGAAACGACAGTACCCGCTCCCTCGCTCTAATCGCGGCAGGGCATAGTCACTTGCAAGCAACATCGACATTTATCCGCCACGCACAAAAAAGCCCCTAGTAAGGGGCTTCAGAGATTGAAAAACGTTTTTTGCGCTCAGGCGACTGTTGCCATTAGGCGCCGTAAACAGGGTATCGAGAACAAACCGCCAACACTTTCTCTTTAACCTCTGCAATCACTTGTTCCGAATTACCTTTTTCCAAACTCTCAAGAACGTCACACATCCAGTTGGTAAGGTCTGCACACTCCTGCGCACCAAAACCTCGTGTCGTTATCGCTGGAGTTCCCACTCGTAAACCACTGGTAACAAAGGGCGAGCGCGGATCATTAGGAACAGCATTTTTATTAACCGTAATATTGGCAGCACCCAAGGCGGCATCCGCATCTTTGCCCGTATACTCTTTGCCAATTAAGTCAACTAGCATCAAATGATTTTCAGTACCGCCACTCACAATTTTTATTCCGCGCTCGATAAAGGTTGTAGCCATGACCTTGGCGTTCACCACCACCTGCTTCTGATACGCTTTATAGTCGTCACTCATGGCTTCTTTGAAGCTAATCGCCTTGCCGGCAATAACGTGCATTAGTGGGCCACCTTGACCACCGGGGAATACGGCCGAATTCAGTTTTTTCTCAATAGCTTCGTTGGCTTTGGCCAAAATAATACCGCCCCGAGGGCCGCGCAAGGTTTTGTGGGTTGTTGAGGTGGTCACGTCAGCAATTTGCACGGGTGACGGGTATTCCCCCGCCGCCACCAACCCAGCGACATGAGCCATATCGACTAACAGATAGGCCCCCACTTCATCGGCGATATCACGAAACTTCTGCCAATCGAGCACTTGGCTATAAGCTGAGAAACCCGCGACGATCATTTTGGGTTTGTGCTCACGCGCTAACGACGCAACTTCATCGTAGTCTACCAAACCCGTTTCTGGGTTTAGCCCATACTGCACGGCTTTGTACATTTTCCCGGAAAAGTTAACGGATGCACCGTGCGTCAAGTGTCCCCCGTGTGCGAGACTCATACCCAGCACCGTATCACCAGGAGAGCATAGCGCGGCATACACCGCCGAGTTAGCCTGAGATCCGGAGTGCGGCTGAACATTCGCGTAATCGGCACCAAACAGCTGCTTTGCTCGCTCAATCGCGAGAACTTCTACTTTATCAACATGCTCACAACCACCGTAGTAACGCTTACCGGGGTAACCTTCAGCATATTTATTGGTTAACTGGGTGCCTTGGGCAGCCATCACCAATGGACTGGTATAGTTTTCTGAAGCAATCAGTTCAATATGTTCTTCCTGACGAGTGCCTTCGTCTTCAATGGCATTCCATACATCTGGGTCAAAATCTGCAATTGTCTGCTTAGGGTCAAACATGGGCGTCTCCGCGGAAGAGGTAGAAAAAGAAGGGGCGGGATTGTACATGATTGCATCGATAAACTCATCCATTTGAGCATCCAATTACGGCACTAAAACGTGTTCCCCTGCTGCCAGCATTACAAAAATGGTCACAGCTCACCTAAAGCGGCCTCAAGGTTTCTCTGTCTCCCACTTCTGCTATGCTTAACGTCGTTCTTAGGCCTTCAAAAGATTCACCTAACGGAACCCCCTATGCCAGAAACTGCCACCCCCGATACGGCTATTATCGTCGACTCCGCCTGTAGCCTGCCCAAAACAGTCTGCGATAAATACAACATTGCCTTCGCCCCCCTAGCCTTTAATGTCGGCGGCAAAACAACAATAGATCAATGCAATGACAATAACGCGCTAAAGCTTTTCGCTTCAAATCAGTTCAGCCGCAAGTATAAAGTCTTTACCACCGCGCCCACTGTCAAAGATTTTGAACGTGCCATCGCCAAAAAACTGAAGCAGGGCTACAAGCAAGTGATTGTTCAAACCGTCAATCGCACCCAAGGTGATACCTATGTTAACGCCAATGCCGCGGTTGCACGCTTAAGCGAGCATATTGCCGGCAAAGGCATTAGCCTGAAAGTTATGGATAGCCGAACCGTATTTGCAGGCCAAGGGCTAATGGCCATCGAAACCATTCGCAGGCTCGCTCAAGAAAGCAATTATGATAAGACGCGCCGAAAAATGAACAAGCTTTCTGAAAAAATTCACACCTTTATTATTCCCAAATCCCCACTAATTGCCTTGGAACGCTCACGTGAACGCAATGAAAACAATGTCGGCTGGGGACAGGCTATGCTGGCAAACACCTTAGGTATTCACCCTATCATTTGCAATGCCAATGATAGTTCACAAGCCGTAGGTAAAGTCTGGGGCTTTGAAAAAGCCGTCAGTATATTGTTTGATCATACCCGCAGCCGCATAGACGCGGGCCTGTACAGCCCTATCGTCACCATCAGTTACGCAGGTCCATTAAGTACGCTGCAAGCCTTGCCGGGCTTTACGACTCTTCATCAACACGCAGCCAAGAAAAAAGTGCGGCTGGTATGCTCGGTGGCCAGTTTGGCCGCGGGTATCTATACCAGCGTAGGCTCACTATCCTTAGCCATGGCAACCGACGAGCATCAATGGACGGGCTGAGTGACTTGTGTCAACACCACACGCCACTGCGGCTGCCAGAATGCCCGCTTTTACTCCTACCCACGAATCACAGAGACGAGACGTACTGGCCTTATGAATTTTTCCCCTGACTTTCCAAGCAAATCTGTAAAAATGATTCGGCTGAGAACAGCTGCTTGCTTTCTCGCCGGCCTAGCCTGCACTTCTTTCAGCCATGGGGCCGTGAAGCTCGACCTAAACGATGAAGCCTCCCTTCAGCTAGGCGCGCGCTTGCAAACACTGTACATGGTTACCGATAGCGATATCGTCAACGACCGCGACCAAGCCGACTTTAAAGTACGTCGTGCGCGCCTGCGTGTACGCGCCGACATGAACAGTTGGTTTGGCGGCTTTATTCAAACCGAATACAGCGAAGATGCCAGTGCCGGCAGCTCCGATATGCGCATCATCGACGCATTCCTGCAATTGCGTCCAAGCAAAGCCCTTGAAATTTATATGGGGCAGCACATGGCACCGGCTCTGCGTCAAAACCTGACCAGCTCCGGCGCTCTGATGGCCATAGATCGACCCGGCATTATTTACAAACCGGTCAGTTGGGGAACTCGCGCACTGGGCTCATTCAGCAACCGCACCATTAACACCACCGACGCAGGCCTAGATGGCAGTGTCAATGTACGCGATATGGGCATAACGTTTTTTGGCAATACCTCGTTCAGCGACACCGCGCACGTTAAATACTATGCCGGCACCTATGATGGCGCCACCTCAGCCGCCGGCGAACGCTATACCCTCCGTGCCCAGCTCAACCTGGGTGAACCCGAAACAGGCTACTACAATAAGTCGACCTACTTGGGCAAAAAAAACACCCTCGCCTTTGGCGCCAGCTACGACCAACAAAGTAATGTGGCAAAAGAACTGAGTAGCGGCAACGATGTCAATTACGGCCTTTACAGCGCCGATGTCTTTGCCGAAAAAAAATGGGGAAAAGGCACTCTTAGCGTCGAAAGTGCTTACATTAACCTCAACCTTGATGACGCAGACATTCTAGCCAAGCAAGACGGCACTACCGCACTAAGCTCAGTTGCCGCAGTGCAGTCTCAGGGAAGTGGTTACTATGCCCAATTAGGCTATACCATTAACAAATGGCAACCGTGGGTACTGTATGAAAACTGGAGTAGCGATGCCGATAACGGCGCCGGGAGCTTTTCATCCACCCGAATTGGTGCCACCTATTTTATTGAGGGCCACAAGGCAAATGTGAAATTTGGCTACGAAAGCCTGCGTTCAGATACACCCTTTAGCTCATCTGCTGGCAGTGATGACACTATGAACACCTTTGTTGTTGGTTTATATCTGGATTTCTAAACACACACAGTGACACTATCACTGACACGGTTTTAAGCCGTTTTAGTGATAGTGTACTCCGCAAGCTTATTCGACCAAACACCTCCACCGCAATTGAAAATAAACGTTAAATCCGCTAACGTGCCGCCACTCTTAGGCAGAATCTAAGCCCCCTCAACATCAACTCTGCATCTTAATATAAGGCAATACGTAAATGGCCCAATACGTTTACACCATGAACCGCGTTGGCAAAATCGTGCCACCCAAACGCGAAATATTAAAAGACATTTCCCTATCCTTTTTTCCTGGCGCAAAAATTGGCGTACTCGGTTTAAACGGCTCCGGAAAATCATCGTTATTGCGAATTATGGCCGGAGTGGACACCGACTATATTGGCGAAGCTCGGCCCATGCCCGACATCAAAGTTGGCTACCTGCAACAGGAGCCACAACTAAACGGCGATAAAGATGTTCGCGGTAATGTCGAAGAGGGCGTGCAAGAAGCCGTAGATGCTCTCGCCGAGCTCGATCAGGTATATGCGGCTTATGCAGAACCCGATGCCGACTTTGACGCTTTAGCCAAAAAACAGGCCAAGTGCGAAGACATTATTCAGGCTTGGGATGCCCACAACCTAGATCACACTTTAGACGTTGCCGCCGACGCCCTGCGCCTCCCCCCATGGGATGCTGATGTTAATAAACTCTCTGGTGGTGAACGTCGACGTGTCGCTCTATGCCGCCTACTGCTCTCTCGACCAGACATGCTTTTGCTGGACGAACCCACTAACCATTTGGATGCTGAGTCGGTGTTCTGGCTGGAACAGTTTTTAGTGAACTTCTCCGGCACCGTGGTCGCAATTACTCACGATCGCTATTTTCTCGACAACGCTGCAGGCTGGATACTGGAACTCGACCGCGGGCGCGGCATTCCTTACGAAGGCAACTATTCGAACTGGCTGGAACAAAAAGAAGCCCGCCTAGAGTCGGAAAAGCGCACCGAAGCTTCTCACATTAAAGCCATGAAATCTGAATTGGAATGGGTGCGACAAAACCCCAAAGGTAGACAGGCAAAAAACAAGGCGCGACTGGCACGCTTTGACGAAATGCAGAGCCAAGACTTCCAAAAACGCAATGAAACCAACGAAATCTATATCCCACCGGGTGAACGCTTAGGTGACAAGGTCATTGAGTTTCACGGAGTAAGCAAAGGCTTTGGCGACGATTTGCTCATTGAAAACCTGAACCTTGCCATTCCCAAAGGTGCCATTGTTGGAATCGTGGGTGGGAACGGTGCCGGTAAATCAACCTTATTTCGCATGATTACCGGCACGGAAAGCCCCGATGCCGGTAACATTGTGATTGGAGAAACCGTTCAAGTCGCCTATGTAGAACAGGGTCGTGAAAACCTTAACGACGACGAGTCCGTATGGGAAGCGGTCAGCGGCGGCCATGATATCCTGAAGATTGGTAGCTACGAAGTGGGCTCTCGAGCCTATGTCGGTCGCTTCAACTTTAAAGGCACCGACCAGCAAAAACGTGTAGGGGATCTCAGCGGCGGGGAGCGCGGCCGCTTGCACTTGGCCAACACACTGAAACAAGGGGCCAACGTACTACTACTGGATGAACCCTCAAACGACTTGGATGTCGAAACGCTACGCGCACTCGAAGACGCGATTAGTGCTTTCCCTGGCTGCGCCATGATTATCTCTCACGACCGCTGGTTTCTTGACCGCGTGGCCACCCATATACTGGCTTATGAAGGCGAGAGCGATGTGGTCTTTTTTGAAGGGAATTACAGTGAATACCACGAAGATTTTATTGCACGTAAAGGCGAAGCGGCTCAACCCAAACGTATGAAGTACAAGCCCTTAAAAACATAAGCTCTTCAATGGGGAGTTTACAAAAGTGAATAATGGCGCACCATTCGCTGCACGGCTAGACAACCCCGTCGCTAACGAACAGAAGCGCCATAATCGCTATTCGCAAACCGCTGTCGGCAATCTTGTCACCGGCAGCGGCATCAATCCCCAAGCCCCTCCCCGAAAGAACCGTTATAGTCCGCATCGGTATTAAAAATCATCTCACCAGCCACTTTACGTCTATTAGAAGAGAATAAATGGAGACATCTCTTAGTAGCAGCTACGCTTAAATAACCACCCATTAACTTGGAGCTACTATGAGCCAAGCGGTCGAACGAAGGCGCTACTCTCGCGTGGATTTCAATACGCAGGTCAGCCTGCTACAGAACAATAAGCACTGTGAAGCTGAGCTTATTGACGTATCCTTAAATGGCCTACTGGTTAAGACTCCCGAGCACTATCAAATTAATGTGGGCGAACCAATGGAAATCGCAATCAATTTAGCGGAAGACGCCTTCATCACCATGAAGGTCTCCTTAGCCCACAGCAGTAGCGCAATGCTCGGTTTCCGCTGCGAAAGCATTGATATTGACAGCATTGCTCACCTCCGTCGCCTCGTTGAATTAAATCTAGAAGAGAGTAACGCTGCTGATAGAGTATTGGCAGAATTACTTGCTGACAGCTAATGAGTAAAACCCAAGCAATCCCCGAAGAAGAATCTGATCGCCGTCGCGAACTTAGGGTAACCTACCGTGCAGACTGCACCATTATGCTCAACAACCAATGCTGGGAGGCTTACATCATAAACCTCTCGGAAACTGGTGCGCTCATTGCGCTACTAAGCTCCCACCCCATCACAACCGGTACTGATCTTCGCGTAAACATAGCGCTGGACGAAGACACAACGATTAACATGGAAGGCAAGGTCGTACACATACGCGATCACTATCTAGGCTTGGGCGGCTGTACCTACGCTGAAAGTGACGCCAACCGATTAAAGGCCTTGTTAAGCAAAATCCACCCGCCACTGTAAAAGCGCTGGCAGATACAGCTCCCTACCCTAGCTAGCCCAACGCCCCCGATCTCCCCAACGCACAAATTGGCCACAATTGCTCACTTTTGCGCACGGTTATGGCCATTTTTGCACCTTACCCTATTAGCGACGTCAGCCTATGCAAGCTGCCATAACCCCGCCACCACCCTACTGCGAAAACCGCTAAGAGAGAACATCAATGCAAAACAAACTCGCCGTAAAAATTGCGCTCATTGCATTTATCGCCATCGTACTGCTGGTGCCCATAACACTCATTTCTGGAAAAATTAGCGAACGCCAGCACTACCGCCATGAAGCGGAAAACAGCATTGAGAAAAACTGGACCGGCGCGCAACAAATTATGAGCCCTGTGCTTGTGCAAGGCTACGAAATGGTAAGACCAGGGAAAACCATAGGTGAATTCAATACTCAGGAGAACCCCAAGCCCGTGGAAAAACGCGCACACTATATTCCGTTACAAGCCGTTCAGATCAGCGCCGATGTTAGTACCAGCTTGCGCAACAAGGGAATTTACGCAATACCCGTTTACCAAGCAGACATCGCCATTAACGGCTCAATCCCCACCCAAACGATTCAGCAACAGCTCGCTCAAATAGAGTCGTCAAAAGGTTTCGTGAAATTCTTACCCGCATACATCGCACTGCATATCAGTGACGCTCGCGGTGTTAGCGGCCAACCTGCACTCACGTGGAAAGACAAGCAATATCCAATAATGCCAGGCTCAGGTTTGGCTACATTGAGCTCAGGCCTGCGGTCTGTATTGGGCGAGATTTATGATCAACAGGATGGCGCAAAGCGTGGACCGGACACCACACAAAACGTCGAAGTCAACCTCGCATTTCAATTGCGCGGTATGAGCTCGCTGAGTTTTATACCCGCTAGCCTCAACACCGAAATCAAAATGCGCGCAAATTGGCCACATCCGGAATTTACCGGCGCATTTTTACCTACAGCTCACAACATAAGCTCTGCAGGCTTTTCCTCCGAGTGGGAGGTTAATGAATTTAGCAGCAATGTGGTGGACAAACTACGCGCCTGCGAAAAGCACCTGTGCGAAAAGCTTATAAACTTAAATTTTGGCACACATTTATATCAGGCTGTAGACGTGTATTTACAAACTGAACGCTCAATGAAATATGCCATTCTGTTTATTGCCATTTGCTTCATTAGTTTTTTTCTTTTTGAGATCACGCGAAAAACACCCATCCACCCCATTCAATACACTCTTGTTGGACTGTCTTTGGCAACATTCTACTTGCTACTGGTTTCCTTGAGTGAGCATATTGATTTTCTTTATGCCTACACTTTGTCGACCCTTGCTTGTCTAGGCCTGTTAAATATTTACTTGGGGAAAGTGTTCGGAAATGTGCACGCCAGTCGGCTTTTTTGCCTTGCGCTAGCGGGCTTATACGCACTGCTCTATGTCATTATCCAAATGGAGGACACCGCTTTACTCATGGGTAGTATTTTACTGTTCTCGCTTTTGGCGGTACTGATGATCTCCACGCGAACTTTGGACTGGTATAAATTGGGTAATACACAAAATTAACCGGTGAAAACGACTCTACACTATAGGGCCTCCAGAGCCTCACTGAGTTTTTTCACCGTAACCACTTCCATGCCGGGAATAGCGTCACGTGGTGCATTTCCCCACGGCACAATCGCCTTTTTAAAGCCGTGCTTAGCGGCCTCTTTAATGCGCTCTTGGCCACTCGGCACAGGGCGTATTTCACCGGACAACCCAACCTCACCAAACACCACCAATTCACGCGATAGTGGCCGATCGCGAAAACTGGAAACCAGTGCAAGTAACAACGCCAAGTCAGCGCTGGTCTCCACAATTTTTACGCCGCCCACTACATTCACAAACACATCTTGGTCACCAACCATTACACCACCATGGCGATGTAATACCGCCAATAACATCGCCAAACGGTTTTGATCAAGACCTACCGCAACCCGACGCGGATTCCCTAGGCTGGAACTATCCACTAACGCTTGAATTTCCACCAACAAGGGGCGAGTGCCTTCCCACACAACCATGACCACCGAACCTGATGCCACCTCATCTGAACGCTGCAGAAAAATCGCCGAGGGATTGCTCACCTCTTTCAAGCCTTGTTCGGTCATGGCAAAAACACCCAATTCGTTCACCGCCCCAAATCGATTTTTAGTCCCTCTTAGGGTTCGAAAACGGGAATCATGAGAGCCCTCTAGCATAATGGAACAATCAATAATATGCTCCAGCACCTTGGGACCAGCCAGCGAACCATCCTTAGTAACATGCCCCACTAGTATCAATACTGCCCCTGATTGTTTCGCATAGCGTGTTAACACCGCAGCCGACTCACGCACTTGGGAAACACTGCCTGGCGCCGATTGGATATCCGCTTGGTGCACCACCTGAATAGAATCCACTACCATCACCTTGGGCTGCTCATTTTCAGCAGCGGCAATGATGGCATCAACATCTGTCGCCGATAGCATCTGCAGCTTGTCCATCGGTAAGCCCAAGCGTTTGGCTCGCATGGCCACCTGTTGCAGCGATTCTTCTCCAGTGACGTACAACGCACGCTGCTGCTCGGCCAACATACACAGCGTCTGCAATAACACCGTGGATTTCCCCGCGCCAGGGTGGCCACCAATAAGCACCACCGAGCCCGGAACAAAACCGCCCCCCAACACCCGATCGAACTCTTCCATGCTAGAAGAAAAACGCGGTAGCTCTGCTAAGTCTATTGCCGATAGGGGGGTAACCTTCGACTGCAGCTCGCCAGCATAGCCCTGCCGTACGCTCCCACCGCCACGGCTACTCGTTGTAGCAGCCGCGAGACGAATTTCTTTTATCGTATTCCATGCACCACACTCTGTACACTGCCCCTGCCACTTACTGTAATCTCCACCACAGTCATTACAGACAAAAGCTGTTTTAGTCTTAGCCAATGTTTACGTCCTGTTTTCAAAAAAATAAAGTAGCTCAGCAGCTAGGCTGTGGCCTCGTCTTCGCGCAGTTTTTTTCGAATATCCATCCACACTTTACCAAGCATATTCTCGCCACGCTGATCTCTGCCAATACCCCAGTAGTGGTCATACAACGAAGTTTCAACAATCAACTCATCGCCAGTGCTCTGTAAAAACGCCTCAACCACGGGGTACATTTGCACTTTGGTATACAGCGCTCGGGTCATCAGTACCCTGCGAAGCCCCTTCCAATCTTTGCGTTTCCGCTTATACCAGAGGTTGCCCAATTTATAGGCTTGTTCCGGGGTATCACTCTGTATTATCTTTTCACGGTGGCCAACATTTCCAGCTAATTGCGCTTGAAAATAGTGTTCGGCACTTCGCCAAGCTTCGCCTTCCAAGGTAACCGGATGAGGCGATGCAGTAGAAAGTAAGTGTTCGCGGTCTAAGCGCGCGAAGCGTACGGCGTTCTCTTTACGGGTGTCGTGAGCAAACATAGAGGGTATGTCTTGGGCTATAAACGGAGGCTGGAGTTTAACACCGCTCTGCAGCTCCGTCAGACATTCATTGCAGCGCAAGGTACGGGTAATAAGTGATATCAAAGCTAAGGACAAGCCACGATAACGGCGTAAATCCAGTAGAATAACCTTTTACCGTTAACACTAGAGCACAATCCCTTATGCCCCAGCCCTGTTTTTGTGGTTCTCAGCAAGGTTACACACAGTGTTGTGAGCGCTTGCACTTGGCTCGACAGCAGCACCTAACATTGGATTATTCAGCAGCAGAACTTATGCGGTCGCGCTTTTCGGCTTTTTGCAACGGCAATATTGACTACCTTGTTGATTCACTGTACCCCGAGAGCCGCTCAAACGATGACCACAAGCAGATTCAGCGCACTCTGGAAAACACCCATTGGCTAAGCTTGAGAGTCATTGAACACACTGTCGTCACTGACCTCTCAGCTGAAGTCGAGTTTATTGCCTTCTACTCATCACGCAATAACTCTAAGCAAGTTGAACAACTGCATGAACGATCACTGTTTCACCGCGAACACCATCAGTGGTGGTATGTTAGCGGTGAGCACTTGCCTCCGATTAATCTAGGGCGGAATGAGCCCTGCTGGTGTGGCAGCATGCTCAAATTCAAAAAATGTCACTCAAGCATGAAAAACACAAAGCTTGGCGAAGGTTAAAACAACTTTTATTTTGTAGGAAAGCAGTATTGAACACGAGAACCCTCATATTGATTACAAGCGCCGCAGCGTTAGCTGCCATACTCGGCTATCGCCTGCTGTGGGCACCCACTCCAGCGCCCCTAACACCTTCTTCCGATCCATCACCACAAAACTCACCACCTATAGAAACCGAAAGCCCGGAGATAGCCAGCCCGCAACCAACAACTACCGCCCGCAGCGACATAGGCACAACGCAACAAATGGAGGTCCCAGAGATTGTGCGTTTTTTTGCCATACCTGAAGAAAAATGGGAAAAGCTTCCAGCCGATTGCCTGTTGCCATTGGATGCGCTCAGCGCCGACTTTGATCTCAATGCCTTAGATATTGAACAGCTCGAATATGACTTCCAAGCTTGGAACCTGTCTCGTGGATTTCGCACCGAAGCGCTATTTGACATCAATGGCCAAGCCAATATTGTCACCGACTACGACGGCTACAGCCTCGACACACTGCTAGCCCTTGCTGAACAAAACGATATGCTGGCCAGCCAAATGGTGGGTGAAAAACTGCTGCGCCAAAATAAACTGGATGAAGCTGAGCAACACTTAACCAACGCTGCCATACTGGGCTCATCAAAGGCCTTTCAAGACTTAATGGATATAGAGTTACACCGCAAACACAGAGCCAAACAAGACAATAAGCGCACCAACACCAACAAAAACCTAAACCGCTACGACATGAACGCCCTCGTATGGAATAAGTTAGGGCGAAAGCGCGGAGGCTTAAACTTATATTTTGACGTGCGAGATACCCAGTCTTCCGAGCTAAGCGAAGAACAACTGCAGCAAGTTGAGATGAAAGTTACGGGGCTTTATCAGTCCTACACCATGGCCCGCGAAAGTAAGGGCCTTCCCTTCTTTGATAATCAACTGCCGGTACTCGCACAAATGATAAACAGTTTTTATGAGACCATGAAAGACTGCAACCCAGACAACAAACACGAGTAATACTTATCACCCAAGGAAATTCATATTCGGTACGTCTAAAAGATAATGACCAGTGATTCGCCGGAACATCAAGCACTGATTCGAGCCGCCCAAGCAGGTGACAGCCAGGCCTTTGAAAAACTCTTGCAGCTGCACTACGACAGGCTATACCGCTTCGCCTGTAAGTGGTGCGGCAATGCAACTGACGCCGAAGATATTGCCCAGCAAGCCTGTATAAAGCTTGCCCGATCACTGCAACAATACCGTTTTGAGGCAGCCTTCAGCACTTGGCTCTATCGTCTAGTGGTTAGCTGTGCCATCGATTGGAGACGCAGCGAAGATCGGCATCAGCAGACTGCGCTCGGCCCCCCGCAGCCCGAGATGGAAGCGTCAACCAGCGATTCACCAGAGAGCGGCATCTACCTTCAGCAAGTGCTCAAGCGTCTAGAATCGTGGGGGCAGGGCTTTAAAACCACCGCACTCCTAGTATTGGCAGAAGGCCTCAGTCACGCAGAAGCGGCCCAAGTGATGGAGATAAAAGAAAGTACCGTATCCTGGCGACTTCATGAAATCCGAAAAAAACTCAAGCATTATGAACCCCGAGAAGGGGGTGACCATGAATGAAAATGACCTAAAAAAACACTTGGCAAACGCCGCAAAAACACCTGTCAACTCGCAGGCTAAGCAGCGCGCAATTGATAGCGCCATGGCGGAATTTTCAGCGCTGCACTCGCAGCCCCAAAGTGACAGTGCGGAACAGTCCCAAAAAAATACCTCCCCACGCCAAGGATTCTGGCAATGGCTACGTCTTACCTTCAGTTCCAACAAACAGGACCGGAGAAAAGACATGACAAACACTCACAATGTTCAACAAAAATGGTTTCTGGGTGGCATTGCCACCACGTGTGTAGCCGTTTTTGGTGTATTACTCGCCACATACAACCCTAGCGTGAACACACCGTTCGAAGAAGCTCCACTATATTCACTAGACGCGCCCGAGCATTCAGGTACCACCAACGCAGAGATAGCGGAAGCCGAAATTGAGGTCGCTGGCATACGTAAATCCTTACAACAAAGCGCTGAACTCAAAAGAGAATCCACCACCGTGGTTAGTGCAATTCACGCAGACGATATTGGCTCCATGCCCGATACCGCTGTTGCCGAAGCCTTGCAGCGCACCCAAGGCATCGTCATTGAAAAAGAACAAGCCAAATTGGCCATGAAGAGGCCCATGGCCGCTGTCGCGCCCCACCCTCATGTGGGCGCCAAACTCAAGTCTGAATTTACCGATCGCGATAGTGAGCCTTACTCGCCCTCTGCAGAAGAAGGTCGAGATCGCTTTGAAGCATTTGAGACCAACCCCATTAAACTCACCCAACAAGAACCTGTATCCACCTTTTCTATCGATGTAGACACCGCTTCTTATAGCTTTGTTCGCCGCCAGCTTAACGCCGGAGTATTGCCGCAAAAGAGCGCCGTGCGGTTGGAGGAAATGCTGAACTACTTCGATTACGACTACCCCTTACCCGCAACTAAAACCGAGCCCTTCAGTCGCACAGTAAGCGTGCTGCCCTCCCCTTGGCATCCCGAGAAAAAGCTCATCCATATTGGCATAAAAGGTTACCAGATTAGCGAGCAACCCAAATCAAATTTGGTGTTTTTACTCGACGTTAGCGGTTCAATGAACAGCCCAGACAAACTGCCTCTGGTGAAGCAGTCCATGCAACTACTGCTCAGCACCCTGCGCCCTGACGATAGCATTGCCATTGCCGTTTATGCCGGTGCTGCCGGCACCGTATTAGCACCCACCCCCGTGGCAGAAAAACAAAAAATTCTACAGGCGATTAATGCCTTACAACCGGGTGGCTCTACAGCGGGTGCCGAAGGAATAAAACTCGCCTACCAACTGGCGGAAAGTACTTTCAAAAAAGACGCGGTAAACCGTATTATTCTTGCCACCGACGGCGATTTTAACGTCGGCATCAGCAACGGTGAGGAACTCAAAGGCTTTATTGAGCGCAAACGTGAAAGCGGCATTTACCTGTCAGTGTTAGGCTTTGGCGGCGGTAATTACAACGATGCTCTAATGCAACAGTTGGCACAAAATGGTAATGGTGTCGCCGCCTATATCGACACCTTGAGCGAAGCCCAAAAAGTGCTGGTGAATGAAGCCACGTCCAACTTGTTCCCCATCGCAAAAGACGTAAAAATTCAGGTGGAATTCAACCCGGCTACGGTAGCTGAATACCGCCTACTGGGGTATGAAACGCGAGCACTTAAGCGTGAAGACTTTAATAACGATGCTGTAGATGCCGGAGAAATTGGTGCAGGTCACACCGTCACCGCCCTATACGAAATTACCCCAGTGGGCTCCAACTCTCTGCTGGTCGATCCCTCTCGCTACGCCAGTAAAAACCCAGCCAAGACAGCAAATACGGCTGAATATGCCTTTTTAAAAATGCGCTACAAGCTACCCTCGCAAACCCGCTCCACCTTGCTCACCACGGTTATTGATCGCAGCCTAGAGACTACCGACCCACAAGCCATCATTGCTAGAGAGGCCCGCTTTGCCACCGCCGTGGCCGGTTTTGCGCAACTGCTAAAAGATAGGAAATACACCGGCGACTGGAGCTTCGACGACGCCATCGCTCTGGCACAGGCCAACAAAGGCAGCGACGACTTTGGTTACCGCACCGAATTCATACAGCTTATCCGCAAAGCCAGTGTTGCTCAGGGTATGTAAGCGCTCACACTGCTCACTGCTTACAGCGCACCTATGGAACCCCGCTGCCCAGAACAACACAAAATACTCTAGGGAATCGACACGCACCCATCGCCAGCCACTGGCGATGGGTGGTAAAGTATGTGCCCGTTTTAAAGACCCGAGACCTTGCTGCCATCCAGCTCCACTAGCGTAAGCCTCGCTGCTGTACCCACATTTGGCCCCGTATGAATTCATCATTAATTCCAGAAAGACCCATACTCATATACCCCAATCTAGCCGCAACCTTGGGCTTAGAAGAGGCAACCTTGCTCTCTATTCTTGCAGATATCGCTGCGAATGAGCCGAAAGAGCAACGCCAAGGCTTTGACTGGATTAGCTGTGATGCTCAAAAGGTGCGGGCAGCCACCCCCTTCTGGGACGACCGCGATATTGTGCGCTTAAGCCGTAACCTACACGCAAAAGGTGTTTTGCTATTGGGCCCCTACCACTTCGGTGGCGACCAGCAATTTCGCTTTGCCTTCAACGAGCGACTACAAACCACACAGAAAGCAGCTCCGCCGGCAGGCAAAAATTTTATTGGTGGCAATTGGCAGCCCGACGCAGACACCTTGGCACAAATTGCCCAACACAATATTCCCGAACGTTTTGCTCTCGATTTACTGCCGGAATTTGTGACCTACTGGCGTGAGCGTGCCGACGCGCAACGCTCGTGGGGCGCCAAATTTATTCAACACGTTATTCGCAATTGGCGACAGTTTGAAGCCAAGCAAAACCGCCTTCAAAAGTCCCAAGCCATGGAGGCCAGCTGGCGTCCAAGCGAACAAACCATGGGCACTCTGGTATCCAATCTCAAGATAGACCGAGAGTTTATTGAAGATCGTATCGCCGAGTTTGTTTCGTACTGGCGAGAAAGCGGTCGCACCATAGAAAACTGGGACAGCCAGTTTATCAACCAAGTAACGCAATCTTGGCGGCAATTTGAACAGCGCCGTAACAACCAAAGCCAAGCCAGCCCCATGTACAAAAGCTGGCAACCCAGCCCCGACGCCCAAGACATGCTGGCCACCCAATTTGATGTACCCAAGGCCTTCTGGTATGAAGCCATACCAGAATTTATTTTCTATTGGATGGATGTAGGCGACGCCCATAAAAACTGGAACGCAAAGTTCGTACAGCACGTGCGCATGCAGTGGAAGCGCTACAATGCCTCAATGGAACACAGTACAGATCCACGCCCCATTTCGGCTAACTGGCAGCCCAGTGCCGACTTTTACGAGGTGCTAAGACTTTCCAATATCAACGCCGAGTTTGCACAATCAAAAATTGCCGAGTTCGTGCTATTCTGGAAGGAAAGCAATCAATTACACACCAGCTGGGATTCACGCTTCTTAAAGCATGTAAAACGAGAGTGGGCCAACAGCCACTCGCTCACCCAGACAACTGATAATCGATCGACCCGAGATATTTCCATTGAAGAAGAACTCACTGACCGAAGCTGGGCCTTCTAGCCCACCACCCAATGATGCGCGCATAGACGCCATCAATCAGATCTTTGCGCTATTTAAGCGTAACTATCACAACCAATTTTTTAAAGCGTTTAGCAACGAGACCGATGTCAATACCGCCAAACGCTTGTGGATGGAGTCTTTGCAACGCTTTGAGCCCCAGCTAATGCTCAAAGGGGCTAGAGCCATTATTGAAAACAATGAATTTCTGCCCACTTTGGCTACCATGATTAAAGCCTGCGAAACCTGCAGTAAACTTGGCCTGCCTGAAGCCCACGCAGCCTACCTCGAAGCTTGTCGCGCGCCTTCCCCTAAAGCTAGCTATAAGTGGTCACACCTTGCGGTTTATTATGCTGGCCGTGCCAGTGATTGGTATTTTTTGCAAAACAACAACGAGTACATCGCATTTCCCATTTTCAAGCAGCACTATCAAACCATTTGCGACAGTGTGCGGCTGGGAGAAAAACTCCCTTCCCCCCAACAACTCACCCTACCCGAAAAAACGCAGTCGCCTATCGACAAAAAGAAAGCGCGCCGCAAATTTTCGAAATTGCGCAGTGAGTTAGATTTATAAGTTTCCTTACATGGATGTCACCTATGTTAAAAAAATTAATAGTTGCTAGCTTACTAAGCTATTTGTTTGGCCTACTTATAGGCATTTTTTGGCTCAGCCACCACCCCTCAACGCGCCCAAGCCCTGCGCCCCTGTTTTCGGATATACCCAATATAAAGGAGCGTAAAGCGGCATTCTTTGGCTATTTTTTGCCGATGATTGACCGTGAAAACAATAAACTATTGAAACAGCGTTCACGCCTAGCGAGTATTGCAAAAAAACTTGAGACATCACCCAACTTAACCGGCCGAGAACAACGCGACTTAGATAAGCTCGCAAAAGTGTTTGGCTTGGCAGAAACGGAGCCCCGCTCTGCACAAGTAAACGAGCTCCTTTTACGCGTAGATGTCATACCACCAGCGTTGGTACTTGCTCAGGCCGCAAACGAAAGTGCTTGGGGGCAATCGCGCTTTGCGCGCGAAGGAAACAATTACTTCGGTCAATGGTGTTACAAAAAAGGCTGCGGACTATTACCCAGTAAGCGCAACGCCAATGCTAACCACGAGGTCAGAAAATTTAACTCCCCCGCGGCTTCTGTGGCCGCCTATTTTCGCAATATAAACACCCACCGAGCATATGCAGGATTGCGAGCCTTGCGTGCTCAATTGCGCGCCCAAGGAGAAATCGCCAGCGGCCATGCCTTGGCTGCGGGACTGCGAAGCTATTCTGAACGAGGGGAGGAATACATTACAGAGTTAAGGAAAATGATAAAAATCAATAAGCTGGAATGATTGCGCCATCAACAACGTTGGGCTCCTGAGCCTTAATCGGGAGTCACTGCGCTTTTAAAATGAGGTGATACCTTTACGCGACACTAGAGGCATGTAGTTTTAGGCAAAGGCCAAACCAACACCATCCTCGGTAAGGCGTACGACTTTTAGACTGGTCTCTGAGACGTCATCGCATTCGCTATAAAGGGTCGCATCAAACTCATCACCAATCGAAATAAAATGCACTAGCTCTCTGCAACTGACAAATACGCCAGTTTCAGAGATGTCACGCGTTTCAGTAACGACGTCACCAATTTCGCGATGGCTTAAACGAACCGCACACTTAACCAGCGTGCGCCCGTGCTTACGGAATCCAGACATATCTCACACTATAATGGGTAAACTATTGCTCTTAGTGACTTCAGAGTTGCGTCGAGTCTGTCATTACAATCAACGCGATTCAAGGCAGCTCACACAAAAAATGTGACGCAGTTCCGAATCGAGTTTATAGCTTACTGACAGTAACCTGTGCAGTGTAACCAAATCTCACACTCTCTGGCACCGTTCTACACGCCAATAATCAAGGGCGGGCGCAGTTCTTTATTTACGGACGACAACGCATGCAATAAGACAGCACCCTATAACGCCCAAAAACTACATTTCTACCACTACCCCATCAACTTTTTGAAAACCTCTAGGGAGCTTATTGCCGCGCCGACCACGCTCACCACGATAATGCTCTAGGTCTTTGAACTTGAGGGTAAGGTGGCGCTTTCCTGACACTATTTTCAACGCCTGCTTTTCACTGATAACTTCCAGCGCGATTACAAACTCCTCTCGCGCCAATACTCGCGCAGACGGAATGTTGATAATTTTGTTGCCTTTGCCTCTCGCCAACTGAGGTAATTCGGTGATGGGAAAAACCAACATTCGACCTTCATTACTAATAGCCGCCAACCACGCCTCTGGAGCATCACCAAGAACACGCGGAGGCAGTACTCGCGCACCTTTGGGAAGGGTCAGCAGGGTTTTTCCTGCTCGATTCTTCGTGTACATATCGGCCAATGTTGCGATAAATCCATAGCCCGCATCACTGGCCATCAACACCTGTTGTTTTTCATCCCCAATCAACATACCTTCGATGGACGCACCACTGGGCGGGTTCAGCTTGCCAGTAACGGGCTCCCCTTGACCGCGAGCAGAGGGTAAACCATGAGTGGTAATAGCATAACTGCGCCCAGTGGAATCAATAAGCAAGGTGTATTGGTTACTTTTGCCACGCGCTACGGCTTTGAAGCTATCTCCGGCTTTGTAGCTCAGTGCCGTGGGGTCAATCTCATGTCCCTTGGCCGAGCGAATCCAGCCTTTTTCTGACAATACCACGGTTACCGGTTCACTGGTCATTAATTCGGTTTCACTAAAAGCTTGAGACTCACCACGTATCACCAGAGGAGAACGCCGCTCATCGCCAAACTGCTCGGCAACAGTCTCCAGTTCTTTGCGAATAAGCGTTTTCAGCCTTCGAGCAGAATCGAGGGTTTTTTGAAGATTATTCCGCTCTTTGTTTAACGCGTTTTGCTCATCTCGAATTTTCATTTCTTCCAAGCGAGCCAACTGACGTAACCGCGTATCCAAAATATAATTGGCCTGATCTTCTGAAAGCTTGAAACGCGCCATCAACGTTTGCTTGGGGTGCTCCTCAGTACGAATGATATGAATGACCTCATCCAAGTTAAGGAAGGCAATCAATAAACCATCGAGCAAATGCAAGCGCCTCTCAACCCAATCTAGGCGGTACTGCAATCGACGGCGCACTGTTACCATGCGGAAAGTCAGCCATTCTTGCAGCATATTCTGGAGTGACTTCACCCCAGGGCGACCGTCAATCCCTATCACATTCAGGTTAATACGGTAGCTGCGCTCAAGATCGGTTGTGGCAAATAGATGGCTCATCACCCCCTCTAAATCAATACGATTTGAGCGAGGCACAATCACCAAACGCGTAGGGTTTTCGTGGTCAGACTCATCGCGAAGATCACCCACCATAGGCAGTTTTTTTGCCTGCATTTGTGCCGCGATCTGCTCAAGTATTTTGGCTCCGCTCACTTGGTGAGGAAGCGCATGAATCACAATATCGCCATCTTCCGCAGCCCACATTGCCCGCATTTTCATGCTGCCTCGGCCACTTTCGTAAATTTTTTGCAGATCCTCCCGCGGCGTAATAATTTCCGCCTCGGTAGGCATATCGGGCCCTTGAATAAATTCACATAAGTCTGCGGTTGTAGCCGTTGGGTTTTCCAGTAAATGAATGGTTGCCGTCACAACTTCACGTAAATTGTGCGGTGGTATATCAGTCGCCATACCCACGGCGATACCGGTAGTCCCATTGAGCAACACGTTGGGTACTCGCGCAGGTAAAACTTTTGGCTCGTCAAGCGTACCGTCAAAATTTGGAGACCATTCCACTGTACCTTGGGCGAGTTCAGTCAGCAGTACCTCGGTGTATTTCGACAGGCGCGACTCGGTATAACGCATCGCGGCGAAAGACTTGGGGTCATCTTGCGAGCCCCAGTTACCCTGCCCCTCGACCAAGGGGTAGCGATAAGAGAAGGGTTGCGCCATCAACACCATGGCCTCATAGGCTGCACTATCGCCATGGGGGTGAAACTTACCAATCACATCACCGACCGTTCGAGCAGATTTTTTGAATTTCGCACTGGCTTTTAAGCCCAGTTCGCTCATGGCGTATACAATACGACGCTGTACTGGTTTAAGACCGTCCCCAACATGCGGCAGTGCACGATCGAGGATCACATACATCGAGTAGTCGAGATACGCTTTTTCGGTAAACTCTTTTAGCGGTAGCTGTTCATCAGCGAAGGGAATAACAGTTGATTCAGACATAGGCGTTATGGGTTAATTCATACCTCAAAGCGACGGAAAGGAAAGTTGCGCGGAATTCTAGCAGAATTCTCGCCCCCCGACGCAAACACATGCCGTTTGCACAGTAACTAAAAGCCTCTCCCCCCGCGCCAAAACAGCGCCACTATAATTCGAAAAGGATAGCCCCCATGTCAGGGTACAACTCAAAAACGCAGCTTCAAGCTGAATTAAACACCCTAGGTCAAGCGGTTGGTAAAGGCTTAGACTGGCACGCGGCCCGGCACCCATCCAGCATCCCCCTTGAAGGCCAAAGAGTAAAATTGTGTGCTATTGAACCAGACAAGCATGGACCTGCACTCTACCAGCAGCTTGGCACTGCCCAACATGAGCATCTGTGGACCTATTTACCCTATGGCCCATTTCCCAGTGAGCAAGCCTATATTCGCTGGCTAAAGGAATTTACTCAAACGCAGAACCCCTTGTTTTTTTGTATATGCTCAATTTCAAACCAAGCCCTTGGGGTGTTTGCCCTATCGGCCATTGAAGCCCGGGGAGGCTCGCTCGAATTAGCCCATGTACTACTTTCACCGGCACTGCAAAAAAACCCCATGGCAACAGAGGCTGTGTACTTAGTGTTGCGCTACGTTTTTAGCTTGGGCTACCGCCGTTGTGAATGGAAGTGCAACGCTCTCAATATGGCCTCAAAAAAAGCCGCTCTGCGCTATGGTTTTTCATACGAAGGATTATTTCGTCAGGCTACTGTCGTTAAGAGCCGTAACCGGGATACTGCATGGTTCGGCATGACCGATAACGACTGGAAAGCCATCGAACCGGCTTTTCAGCAATGGCTGAACCCCAACAACTTTGATCATAACAACCGGCAGACACTGGCCCTGTCTTCGTTAACCCGCCCACTGCTGCGGCCCTTAATCAGCAATCCACTTGGAACCAATACGAGACCAGAGGCTCTATAACTTGCCTAAACCACGTATTCACACTGTTTACTACTCGGACAACACATGCAACGCGGCCAAAATTCCCTTCACGCATTCTCTTTCTTAAGCTTAATCAGAGGCTGCTTAGCATTAGTACTGCTCTGTTCCGGTATAGGCTCCCAAGCTGCCGCTGATAACAACTCTCAAATTCAATTGCGCGAAGGTATGACGGCCCCCAACTGGATGATGAGTGATATTGGCGGCGATATGCATGCGCTCTACAATGAGCTTGAGCAGGGCAATAGTGTGGTTATGGTATTTTGGGCCAGCTGGTGTAAATTTTGCCATGACCTACTACCGGAAATTCAACTGTTCCGCCAAACCCTATTCGATGACTCCATTAAATTTTTCGCTATGAATATATGGGAAGATGGCGACCCGGTGGCCTACTTTGATAGCCGTGGTCTAAAGCTACCTCTAATTCTAAACGCCGACAACATTGCCAAGCGCTACGCCGTAGAGGGCACCCCGGGCGTTGTTTTTATTAGCCCCAGCAAGACCATTGAATATGTGCGCCTCCCGGGGGAAACAACCAGCTCAGTAATGAAAGCGCTACAAAAGCTGGTTCTGAAAAAAACACCCTAGAGCCTATTAGGCCGTTTCTGCTGCGGCCTTGTCGACATCCTCCAAAAGATCCAGAGGTTCAATTTCCAAACCCTCAAGGTCACCATTCCAATTTGGGCCTATCAGCAATAAATCTTCATGCATACCCGGCAGCCAATCGTCTAACAGCTCCTCTAGTGCAATGGGAATGACTTTGAATGCCCCCCACTCGTCACGGCAGTGCAGCTGCGCATACTCGGGTTGCGTCCACAGCGGCATTACATCTAGGGTATCGTTTTGCAGAGACGGACACAAAGCCCAGCCCTCGTCGTTTTCAAGCCCCCATACACATCCAGTTTCCAACGCTTCTTCAATAAAGATCTGATAATTTTCATCAAAATCTTCGCCTAACATTTGTTTATTATCCGTCATGGCAATCACCGCTAAGGGTCAAGTGGAGGAAGGGCTTTCAAGACCCATTAATGTAGCTTAACGGCATCGCTAACAACAGCATTATCCAGCAACTGTTTGACAGCCATCATCCGTAATTTCCCACGTAAGGATTATGAAGCCGCTCTTCGCCAAAAGTGGACATAGGTCCGTGCCCCGGCACAAAACGCACCTGATCCCCCAAGGGCCATAACTTGGTCTTTATAGCATTCACCAGCATCGCGTGATCGCCGCGAGGAAAGTCTGTGCGGCCAATAGAACCTTTGAACAGGACATCGCCCACAAAAGCCAACTGAGCACCTCGCTCGAACAGCACCACGTGCCCAGGGGTATGGCCAGGACAATGCAGCACTTCAAACACACACTGCCCTAGGCTCAAGGTATCACCATCATTCAACCACTGATCAGGCTCAAAGCTTTGCACCGGAGCAAAATTCATCATTTGCGCTTGCTGATCCAAGGCCGCCAGCCAAAACAGATCCTCCTTGTGAGGGCCTATAACGGGCACATCTAACAGAGCTTTCAATTGGGAAGTGCCTCCCACGTGATCCATATGCCCGTGAGTAAGCAGAATTTTTGTGACTGTCAGCTGCAATGCTTTAACCTCAGCAATAATACGTTCAATTTCACCACCAGGATCAATAACCGCAGCCTCCTTTGTTTGCTCACACCATACAACAGAACAATTTTGCTGATAGGGGGTAACCGGTACTATTTTGTATTTCAACATAAGAATTTCCACAAGCCTTGGCGTTAAACTCAACAAAAAAACAAAAAGAACGCAATGCAACTCTAAATTTCCCGGCATTTTAGCCTCACCCGACTAGAATAGATAATACGACGTAATTCTCTCGGACAGCAGATGAGCACAGTTCTAAACTTAAGCGAAGACCACCGCGACTGCTTGCAGGAGATCACCAATGTGGCCATGGGCCAAGCGGGTGACCGATTGGCTCGCCTGCTGGATACCTTCGTGGTGCTCTCCATTCCTCATATAGAGGTGATGGCACCCTCCGATATTGTTATGGCCTTACAATCCATCGATACCTCTAGCTCAGTTTCAGGGGTTTGTCAGGGCTTTATTGGCGGGGGAATCTCTGGTGAAGCCATGTTGCTATTTAACGACACCAGCTTTGCAGACCTCGCCAAGCTAATGAAGTACGACGATGAAGTTGACGAACAAGCCGAACGCGAACTACTCATGGATACCACCAATGTGCTATTCGGTGCTTGCTTAAAGGGTATTGCTGAACAAATAGACATGGAGTTTAGCTACGGCCCCCCCATGGTGCTGGGGCAGCATATGCGATTGCCGGAACTATTCAAGCTCCATAGCGGTAGTTGGGATCACGCACTGGTTACAGAGATAAATTACAAACTGGAAGGCTACGAAGTAAATTGTGACCTTCTAATTGTCATGACAGACGCCTCCATGGACATTCTACTCAAGAAACTGGACTACCTGATCGAATGAATTGTACACCTTCAAAGGCTCACAGCTTCAGAAACCGATGACGCAAACTCAGGATTTCCTTAATGATTTTCACTGGCTCATGGATGTTCTCCAAGACATCGACGTAGGGCTGGTGGTTCTTGATAGAGAGTTCAAGGTTCAACTGTGGAACAGCTTTATGCAAAACCACAGCGCCAAAATGCCTGATCAGGTTTTGGGGAAATCTCTGTTTGAGCTGTTTCCAGAGCTGCCAGAAGGCTGGTTCAAACGAAAGGCAGAGTCCGTATTCGTACTTGAAAATTCAGCCTTTACCACATGGGAACAGCGCCCCTACCTGTTTCGCTTTAACAATTACCGCCCCATTACCAGTATCGCCGACTTCATGTATCAAAACAGCACTATTATCCCCCTCTGTAATGTGCGTGGAGAAGTTGAGCACATTTGCCTGATTCTCTATGACGTGACTGAAATCGCCGTTAACCGCCTGCAGTTACAAACGGCTAACACCCAGTTACGCACCCTCAGTCGCACCGATGGCCTAACAGGGCTGCTGAACAGAAAGACTTGGGAAAACGAGCTGGAACATGAGTACCGGCGCTTTCAGCGGCACCACCACCACAGCTGTATGATCATGTTTGATATCGATCACTTCAAAAATGTGAACGACTCCTACGGCCACCCCACCGGCGATGAGGTCATCCGCCAAACCGCATCAGCACTACTCAACAGCCTTAGAGATATTGATATTGCCGGGCGCTATGGTGGTGAAGAATTCGCCGTAATACTGGTGGACACAAACGCAGAAGGCGCTCTGGTCGTCGCCGAAAGGCTGCGTCAAAAAATTGAGTCTCTTGTGATTGAGCACGACGAGCACAAAGTACGCTATACCATTAGCCTAGGCATTGCTGAACTGGATAGCAGCATGACAGAGCCCACACAATGGATAGAGCACGCAGATAAGGGCCTATATCAAGCGAAGAATAGCGGTCGCAACAATAGCGTCATTTACACGGGTTAAGCCTCAAAAGTCTCAGTTAAAACTTAAGGGACCTCTGATTCGGCGTGTTTGGCGTGTTTGGCGTGTAAAGTTTTTTGCCAAATGGACGATAAACAAACATACCAACAGGAAAATGGTTATCGCCGCATTCAAGGTCTTTGCCCAAAAGCCATTATGCCGACCAGAATTCCCAAGCCCAAAATTTGAACTAAACTTAAAGCATTCGCACATCAAACGCTCCAAAGTCCCCTACTTGTCTATAGTGACTGGTGAAGAATTATGATTAAACGATCTCTATCAACCAAGCTAATGGCAGCAATGACAGTCATGATTTTACTGGCTGCCGGGCTGATTTTAGTTGTCAGCTACCAGCTGATAGCCACTAGTCAGCAAAAACAGTTTGATTCAGATGTAAAAAGCCAGCTTGAGTTGATCAACTCCTCCCTGCTAGAGCCTGTTTTCGCTTACGACTTCGAGCAAATACAAGCCATTGCTAACTCCTTGGTCAATACTGCCATTGTTCACAGTATAAAAATTACCGACCACCGGGGTAAAGAGTTGGCCGCAGCTGAACCAAGTGATACTACCGATACCGCCGAAAAACAAGCACACAGCGGTGTAGAGGTTATACGCGAAGGTCAAGCCATTGGCCGCTATGACATAAACTTTTCGATGCAGCACATGGAAAGTGTACTCAACAACCAAATGAAAACCAGCCTTGTTATGGTACTGACGCTTATGGTGGCAGTGCTGCTCACGGTATTCTTTCTTACCCAAAAAATTATTGTCGGCCCAGTAGCTAAAGTATCCCATCGACTCGCTAAAATTGCAGCGGGCGGTGGTGACCTCACCACCCGCCTAGACGCAAGCAGCGGTGATGAAGTGGCAGAATTGGCCGAGAACTTTAATCAGGTCATCGAACAAATTGCCCAAATCATACGCAGCGTGATGACCGTTACCGAAAAATTTGGCGTTAATGTTGAGCATATGAGTACCGCCACTCACAGCACCGTAGAGTCTACGGGTCAGCAATTAAAAGAGATTGAGCAGGTTGCCGCTGCGCTCAATCAATTATCGGCCTCTGCCGATGAAGTGGCTCGTTCAGCGGGCCAAACAGCCGATCGTACCAAAGACACTAGCAAGGCCGCCGTGGAAGGCACGCAGGTGGTTAAATCTTCACAAGAAACCATCAAACGTCTCACCGGCCAAATTGAAGCCACCGCTGAAAAAATTCAGGTACTGAAAGAAAACAGTGAAAACATTGGATCGGTCATGGAAGTGATTCGTTCAATCGCAGAACAAACCAATTTGCTGGCCCTGAACGCGGCTATTGAAGCTGCCCGTGCCGGTGAACAAGGGCGAGGCTTTGCCGTAGTCGCCGATGAAGTGCGCTCTCTTGCCCAAAAAACTCAAACCTCCACCGAAGAAATCGAATCCATTATTTTACAGTTACAAAAAGCCGCAGATGAAGCTCACCAGAGCATGGCTACCAGTATTTCTTCCGTGCAGGAAACCATTGACACTGCAGTAAAGGTTGAAGAAGCTCTCGAGCTGATAAAAGGCAATGTCACCACCATTAACGATATGAATCACCAAATTGCCACCGCGGCCAATGAGCAAAGTTCAGTGGCAAATGAAGTTAGCAAAATCATTTCTGCCATTTTCTCTCTATCAGAAAAAGTAGCCGGCAACGCACAAATTGTAAGCGAAAACGCACTGCAACTCTCCGACGAGAGCCACGAGCTGAAAGATCAAATGAATAAGTTTGTTGTTTAACCGCAAGCGCAATACGCACTATTCACACCAAAAAGCCGGGGATCAAACC
>Ga0065722_104340_pt1 | contig 28720 bp, 25 predicted proteins | sample BansetMetagenome_FD_59109 | JGI IMG/M metagenome (GOLD analysis project Ga0065722, IMG submission 59109) | Bankia setacea gill microbial communities from Puget Sound, Washington, USA - Caecum Enriched | ecosystem: Host-associated > Mollusca > Digestive system > Ceca | place: United States... | reverse complement strand
ATATCGCGCCTCAGACTGCATATTTCGGGGCGCGACTATTATTTTAGTCGAAAATCAAAAATTACTCTGAAACCCCCGCCGCGTCAAGCCTAGCGGCATTTTCGAAGAAATTCCTCCACGGGTAAACCGTCCGTGGTTCCTCTTATCACCGGAAAGCGCTATCCCCTATAACTCTTTGAATTTACTACAAATATCATCGGTTTAACGAGTAACCGCCGAAATAAGCGGAAAAAAAGAGTTATTTATTTTTAAATCCCGATATAGGCTGTTTGTTAACCGTTTGCACATAGAAATATGCCGTAATGGGTGCCGCTCTAGGCTGTCACATAAGCCCACCAGGTTTGAATATCGATCAAGCTCGCGTATTAATGAGAAGCTAGCAGTTTGCGTGCAAAACGGAGAAATGACACCTATGCTTGGGTTCTGTGGCGTTATTCTTTTTCGCGCCATGCTACGCCATCTGCACCGCTGTTAAAGGGGTAAAATGCCTCAAGGTTACCCACACAAGTCGTTAGCCGCGGCCATAGGCACGCGGGGCTAGGATGTCAGCGTCGCATCAAGGCAATACTCGTAGTGAAAGACTGCTATCTACTAGAGCTAAGCCGGTATATTCTGCTCTGCCCCGTGAGGGCGTTAGTGGAGTGTAATGAGAACGGTTAGGCTTTAAACGTATAGTGCGACATCGGGGCTAGCGCCGCCTGCGGAAGTTCTAATGTAGGCCCACAGCGCGCTTGGTGACTGCGCCTGGCGGGGGAGCCTAAGTATTGTGCTACCAAGTTTTAGTAGAGAAAGGCAAAGCTAGCCGTCACTATAGGGAATATTTCAAAAGCAGGTCTAACGGGTATCTGATGTGTTGATCGACGATGCCCAGTGCTATACGCATGCCTTTAAGCCATATACCAAACCACAAAAATGGCTCCGGTAAGGCTGTCGGTTTATTTTTTCTAAAAAGCTTCCCCGCGGCGAAGCAAGGGCAAAAGCTCGTTTTGTGGTCATGGTGCTTCGGTGCGGCGTGGTTACGTATCTGGCGTTAGCTGAGCACGGGTAAGTAGAGCTGTTGGCGGTTCAGTTGTTCAATGGTTCAGTGGTTCAATAATATTGTGGCTTTGCAGGTCTGAGAAATAGGATTCCTCTCGCCCGGCTATTCCTGTTGATGTCTTTTCGTGTCTAAGCGATGTCAAAATCATTCGATAATTTATCAGTAAAGACTTTGGCATTTATGGGCAGTTTTTTTATATAAGGAAAATAAATAGTTGAACATGCCGAGCGTTTGGCTGTGAAAATTGAAAAGAAAACGTTTGTCAATTTTGTTGACGCAGGGAATAGTGGGTTGCGTGGTAAAGGTGGTTTAAACCCTATTTTTTCTTGTTCTATGGCCATCGGCTTTAGCATCGATTAGGCAAAAGATGCTGTATGTGTATAAAGAGCGATTTTACCCTAAAAGGTTGTACCTTTGAAGCCTAAATGGCGTCAATATTATTCATTTGTTCTAAAGTATGCGATGATAGCGCTTCGCTTTGTTCGACGCTCACGTAGAGTGCTTGCACGTCGATTTGCTCGTTTTTAGTGTGTTAGGGCTTGTCTACTTTACCCTTCGAGCCTATCTCGAACGCGTATGTTGTAGGCCCTTGTTTTTTGAATAAACAATAAGGATCGTTTATGGAAATTTTTCAATCATTAGTGACAAGCCCATTGTTTTGGATCGCAATTATAGCGATTTACGCCCTTAAAAAGGGTATCTATTTTGTGCCTCAAAACCGAGGTTATGTTATATACACTTTGGGTCGATATGATAAAACGCTTAGCGCCGGCCTAAATTTTATTATTCCCTTTATTCAAACAGTTGCGGCGGATCGTAACTTAAAAGAGCAGTCTTTAGATATTAGCGCTCAGGCCGCCATTACAAAAGATAATATAACCTTGTTGTTAGACGGCATTTTATTTATGAAAGTAACCGATGCCGCGGCAGCAACTAACAATATTACCGATTACAAAGTGTCGGTTGTGCAGCTTGCGATGACCACAATGAGAAACGCCATTGGCGAAATGGAGTTGGACGAATGTTTTCAAAGTCGCGATGCCATTAACGCCAAAATATTAGGCGCTATGACTGAAGCCACGGCACCTTGGGGGGTTCAGGTTACGCGGTATGAAATCAAAGACATTACACCGCCCCAATCCATTCGTGAAGATATGGAAAAACAAATGACGGCAGAGCGTGAAAAACGTTCTGTTATTTTGACTGCCGAAGGGGTGAAAACCGCAGCGATTACGCGTGCAGAAGGTGAAAAGCAGGCCCGAGTACTGGACGCTGAGGCCGCCAAAGCCGAGCAAGTACTGGCGGCAGAAGCATCCAAAGCCTCTCAAGTGTTAACCGCGGCGGGTAGAGCCGAGGCGATAATGCTAGTGGCAAAAGCTGACGCAGAAGCGTTAAATGTTGTTGGTGAAGCGGCCAACTCCGAGCAAGGTAGAGCAGCGGTAACGCTAACGCTGGCTCAAGATGCCATTAAGGCGCACCAAGCAATTGCCGCCGAAGGCACTGTGGTATTAACCGACGGCAAGACCGGCGATAATATTTCAAGTACGGTTGCACAAGCCATAGCGGTTTCGAGCAGTTTAAAATTGACGGAAGGCTAGAGGTAGAGAATGAACATTATCCAATACCTACTCGAAAATCATGATCAAGCCTTATATTTGATTGGCGGTATAAGCCTGATTGTTGAATTGGGTATGCTTGGTCTGAGTGGGCCGTTGCTGTTTTTTGGTATTGCCGCGTTCATTACCGGAGTATTGACCAGCCTTGGAATTATTGAAGGTTGGGAAAGTGAAATTTTTACTCTAGGTGTTAGCACTGCCTTGCTCACGGCGGTGCTTTGGCAACCACTTAAAAGGTTTCAAAACGCCGGAGGTGGCCCGGATTCGAGTAGCGATATGATTGGCATTAAGGTGCCGGCATCTACGGTTATTGATCTAAACGGTGGCAAGATCCGTTACTCGGGTATTGATTGGAACGCGCGTATCAGTGAGGGGGCCGGTGTTGATTCTATTGCGGAGCAGAGTCTCTGTACTATTGTAGGCGTAGAGGGCACAACGATGCTGGTTAAACCCCTGTCGTAAATTGCTTTAATGAAATTTTATAGGCGTTGGGCACGGGTTTTCTGACTATTTAGCCTCTAGAAGGGCCTAATAGCTTGTGCCGGCGCTCAGTGCTTTTTCGTCGATTAGGGCCGGTGATTAAAACTGTTTCTCTAGCGCGGCCGCTGCACTGGCTTCGGTATTCTCCATGCAGGCAATGAGTTCCTTTAAGGCCGGCATACAAAGACTCATATTGGCGAATCCAAGGCGCCATTAATCCAGTTCTTCCTAACGACGAGTCACTGAGTGTCATCTAGTTAGTGGCTCAATTTTTAATATTTACGGTGTGCCTAAAATAGTTTCGGCTGGTATATGGTGACGTAACGAAGCTGAATATAACCAATTTTCTCAATATCTTAACCGCCTTTTCCAGCATCAATTTCTCGGCGTATGCTATCCATTCTAGTAGCTGGTCACACGACAATATACGAGCACTCGCGTCAGAATACACGTCCCGAGCTTGGGGTAACTGGTTATCCTAAGCTCGGGCTTCTTCGTTTACGAAGCCTACAGAAATATTGTAGCTTCTAGGGTATTTAACTATGAAATACACAGCGCTATTTTTGTTATTCGCAATTGTCTCATGCGACATTTATACTGAGCCTAGAAATAACCCCTTGCACCTCAACCACAGTGTTGGTTTCAGCGTAAACGTCATTACGCCAGTTACGGCTAAACAAGTGCTCTCAAACGGCTATAAACTGCATTTAGCCTCGCTAGATACTAGGCAAACCAACGCCATCACCATTCAATTACTGGAAACCTCACCTTTTAACAGTCAGGGCGAAAAAAAAATCGACGGGGTAATTTATACGTTTTACTCAGATACATATGAAAGTGCTACTGGCGGTATGGAATATACGTATAAAATATGGAAACCTCTGGGGGGCCTTGGGGGTATTTGTCTTGAGCATTATGCGCAGAGTGATCTAAGTGTTTCAGAAGGTTTGCTTTGGGATATAGCAAAAACAGCACAATCAACCCAGTAGAATGACAAATCTTGTGAGCGAAATACGTCTACTGACACATTGGCTAAACGGTTCCGCTGACAAATTTAGGGCGTGCATTTATAATCAACATGCATTTGTTGGGTTGTGCCGTTGCCTGCCTATGCCAATAGCGCTTGGTCTACTATATTGGTTTAAGTGGGGAACCTGAAAGAGGTGGAAGATACAGTGCTCTCGGGTGATGCCTGCAGCCCACCCGTTGCGATTGCCAAGAAAGCGCCGTCTATAGCTGGCGAATCTGTAGGGTGAAGGGCTAATGGTGCCGCCACCACTGAGGCTGCATCGAATGGCCATCAATCGCCTACTGACGAATACTCAGGTGGAATATTAGGTGGCTACGGCTTAATGTTGAATTTTGTTAAGTAGGGTTGGGGCTTGGCAATTGCCAGCGAATATTGCACTATTCCACAAGGTTTGGTTGCACGGCTACTTTTGGCGTTTCCTTTCAATGTGAACATCACGAAACGCATATGACAAAAAATTGATGACATTAAGTCGAACAGTGCCCCACGCTTTACGTCACGTGCTCTACGAATAGGGAATAGCGCTACCTACTCTAATCTACTTGCGAATAGGGGCTGGTGTAATGGGTACAAGGTCTGAGTTGGGCCTTATCTTTAACCTGAAACCCCGTCAATTACCGCTCTTGGCCGAAATGGGCCATCTTTAAACCTATAGGAAACTAGTCAATTGATAGCAACAGTTAAAAAATGGTTCCGAGATAAGAATTTTGGTTATATAGAGAATGGCGGCGGGCCAGACATTCTCGTAAAAAAGGCAGATCTTTTAAATTGCAGCTTTCTAAAGGTTGGCGTGGACGTCGAGTTTGAATGCCATCCAGATAAGCGCGGTTTAATTGCAAAGAATGTTAAATTGAAGCCCATGAATACCAAAACAGGCCATCAAAATAAGCCTTTTAAGTTTGGTGTTATGACTTAACGCTGTTTGCTGTAGGGAGCATAATGCAGGGTTAAGCGCTTAGATGGGACGGGAGGCTGAGCGGCTGTTTGTTTCTGGCCGAAGGCATTCGTAGCAGAAACAATTGGGGCTTGCAACAAGCCAACTGTATGCGTTTTACGGGCGATACCGAATAAAGTTTTGGGTAACACTTACCATGACCGAGAGGCAAAAACTTCAAACAGAAGCGCCTCGATTTAAAAGCCAATCTTATAACAGCCCTCTAAAGGTGGGTAATTGCCGCACTATTAGCGGGTGCGGCAGCCATTGTTTAGGGTAGAGAGAGGCTGGAAGGTTGATTGGCAATATGGGTCTGCTCTCCTTCTGCCCTTGCAACAAATGTTGCGCAGCAGCTATCACTAAAGACATTTACAGCAGTGCGCAGCATATCCAATACTCGATCGGTGACCAGAAGTAAACCAATACCCTCGGCAGGTAGTCCAACGGCCGTTAGGATAACCGATATAGCCACTAAGCTAGCAGAGGGGATACCAGCCACGCCAATGGAGGTGAGTAGGGCAATAATAACGATGGTGAACTGAGTCGCAAAACTAAGGTCTAGCCCGTAAGCTTGAGCAATAAACATGGCCGCAACACACTCATAAAGCGCCGTGCCGTCCATATTAATGGTTGCCCCCAAGGGTAATACAAAGGAAGTGGTGCGATTACTGAGCCCAACGTTTTTTTCCATGCATTCCATGGTGATGGGTAATGTACCAGACGAGGAGGCAGTTGAAAACGCCGTGAGCATGGCCGGAGCCATGGCCTTAAATTGACCAACAGGGCTTACCTTGGCAATGTATTTAAGCATGAGTGACATGGTAACAAACACGTGAATGGCGAGAGCCAGTACAACGCTAATAAAAAATATCATTAGCGGAAGAAATGATTCCAAGCCTGTGGCAGCCACTGTATTGCCCACCAGGCCAAATACGCCAATGGGGGTAAATTTCATGACAAACATGGTGATACCCATCATGGTATCGAATACCCCTTGCCAAAAATTTATCAGGCTTTGCTTGTACTGTGTTTTGATGCGGGCCATAAAAAAGCCAAATAGCAGGCCAAAACAAATAAGACCGAGCATTTGCCCTTCGGCGGCAGCTGCAACGATATTTTTAGGCAGCATGCGATGAAATACGGCGGCAACATCGCCTGTGCCGCGACCTTCAATTTTTTCTAGGGTGGAGCTAAGCTCTTCACTGCTACTGAGGTTAAGAAGATCTTTTGCCGGTTCGCCCTTCACAATGCCGGGTGTAAGCAAATTAACAATAAGCAGTCCGGTTAAAATGGCCATTAGGCTGGAGGCCATATAAAACCCCAGCGTTTTTCCACCTAAACGGCCGAGATCGCTGCCTTTGCCGAGGTTTGCAATGCCGGTAATAATAGAGGACAAAATGAGCGGCACAATAATCATTTTTAGACCGTTTAAAAACATCGTTCCTACGAATACCATGGCGCCTTGTATATAGCCGCCAAGTGCCATCTCATGAGCATTCAACCGATTGACTGCATAGCCAACACCAATAGCTGCCGCGATGGCGATAAGAATTTGTATATGCAGTGGAAGTTTTAACATGGAGTCGTCCTGTTTATTGTGGGATAGCGAGTTGTTTTTTGAACGATCTTTTGAGGTGCCGTGCCTAGAGTGGCTAGCAGCTTAGGGAGTGTCTACAAATTCTTTGAGTTTTCGGCCGGGTTTAAAACCAACATGCTTTTTGGCCGGAATTTGAATGCGTTCGCCGGTTTGCGGGTTGATGCCTGTGCGGGCAGCCCTTTGAGTGAGTGAGAAAGCCCCAAAACCCACTAGGCCGATACTTTCTCCTCGTGCAAGCGCATTGGTAATTTGTTCGAATAAGCAGGAAACCACATCGTCTGCCTGACGAGGGCTTAAATTAGCATTGCTGGCGACGGCGTCTACCAATTCTGTTTTACGCATAGGTACTCTCCAGTGAAGCGCTTCTGTCCACACGGCCTTGCCCGCGTTAGAATAGCTGCCTTATTAATTAGCTCAATGACGATTACTTTGCCTCAAGCTGCCCGTAAATTCAAAAGTTATGCTCGTTTAATGCGACTAGATCGCCCAATAGGCATCTATTTGGTGTTATGGCCTACGTTGTGGTCGCTTTGGTTAGCGGCTGAGGGCTTTCCTCGCTTAGACGTACTATTAATCTTTATCGCAGGGGTCGTCATTATGCGGTCAGCGGGCTGCGTGATAAATGATATTGCTGACCGAAAAGTGGATGGGCATGTATCGCGCACACTTCAGCGCCCTCTAGTGACTGGTGAGGTAAGCACTAAAGAGGCCGGCGTCCTGTTTGTGGCTTTGGGGCTCGTTGCACTGCTACTGGTTTTATTGACGAACAGGCTCACGGTTTATCTTTCTCTAGGCGGGATGACTCTGGCGTTTTGTTATCCGTTTATGAAGCGTTTTAGCCATTTACCTCAAGTGGTGTTAGGAGCGGCTTTTGCTTGGGCTGTGCCCATGGCTTTTGCGGCCCAAACGGGCGGTCTGAAGGCAGATATATGGGTGGTGTATACCGCAGTGGTGGTGTGGACGGTAGCCTATGACACCTTTTACGCCATGGTTGATCGAGATGACGATCTCAATATTGGTGTGAAATCCACGGCGATTCTGTTTGGAGAGCAAGACCGGGTGATCACCGCCGTACTGCAGCTGATGACGATCTTTGCTTTGGGCTTGGTGGGGCAGCGGTTTTCGTTGGGGTGGATCTACAGTCTCTCAGTGCTCGTTGCTGGAACCTTCATGGTGTACCAACAGTTTCTGATTCGTTTTCGAGATCGCGATGGTTGTTTTCGGGCATTTTTAAATAATAATTGGGTAGGAATGATGATTTTTATTGGCATCCTGCTGGACTATGCACTGCTCCCCCATTAAAGCTATGCATTTCAGCGTGTTACACCGTATTTGTTGCTAGCGCTATGGGCTGTATTTGTGTCGAAGTGACACAGTTTGGGGCTGACCACGCCAATTGTTGTCATAAAACCGCAATAAAACCTTTATTTAATCCTCATTTGGTCCGGTGGTATCCACAGCCGCATTTGGATGGCCTCGCCGGTCTTTGGCTTATTAACAAGGTAGAAGCTAGATGATTGAGAAAAGAATTCTGGTTGTAGACGACGAACGTGCCATCCGTGATATGTTACGTGTGGCTTTGGAAATGGCCGAATATAGGGTGATGGAAGCCGGTGATGCTCAGGAGGCCCATCGTTTAATCGTGGACACCCGGCCAGACTTAGTTCTGCTGGACTGGATGATGCCAGGCGTCAGTGGTATAGAGCTAGCGCGTCGACTTAAAAATGATGAGGTGACACGCGAGATTCCTATCATTATGCTGACGGCTAAGGGAGAGGAAGACAATAAAATTCAAGGCTTAGAATTAGGTGCCGATGACTATATCACCAAACCGTTTTCTCCCCGTGAACTCGTTGCTCGCCTAAAAGCGGTGTTGCGCCGCAGTGATAGCCTCTCCAGTGGTGACCCCGTTATCGTAGAGGGCTTGTGCTTAGACCCCAGTAGTCATCGAGTGACCATTAGTCGTGTCCCGGTGCAACTGGGGCCTACTGAATATCGTTTACTGGAGTTTTTCCTCACCCATCAGGAAAGGGTATACTCTCGCAATCAGCTGCTCGACTATGTTTGGGGCGGCAACGTGTACGTTGAAGAGCGTACGGTCGATGTGCATATTCGTCGTTTGCGCAAGGCCTTAAAGCTGGAAGGTCACGACCGTTTAGTTCAAACTGTGCGTGGCGCTGGCTATCGTTTTTCCAATAAATTTCTCGCCACCGCAGATTAACGGGAAACTCAATTTTTCATGTTTCGTAATGGTGTTGCTACTGAGCTTCGGTGGCTACTGGTGTATTTGTGCGTGGCATTTTCGGTGGGCTTTTTGCTTGACGCCGTTTGGCCTGTATTGTTGCTATCGGTGCTTGTGTTTACTGCTTGGCAGTTCTACCAGCTATCAAATTTGGAGGCGTGGGTGGCCTCCACTCGGCAGCTGGGATTGCAACAGAATCTGCAACGCGGGGTGTGGAGCGAAATTGCAGAAGATGTTGAATTATTAATTAAGCGCTACGAAAAGGATAAGCTGCGCTTGAAGCGAGTGGTTGCTCGTGTACAAGATATGACCTCCGCTCTGGCCGATGGCGTGATTATTGTTGATAAGCACGATAATATCGAATGGTGGAACCGTTCTGCTGAGCGCCAATTTGATTTCGCACCTCTGGATATTGGCCGTAAGTTAACCAATTATATTCGCCACCCTCGCTTCGTTGGCTATTACGAAAACTGCCAGTACGAGGAGCCGCTAGACCTGCAATCTGCCAAGTTAGACGGGCAGATCTTGCAATTTCATATTCACCCTTTTGGTGACGGTGACCGCTTGGTGATTGCTCGTGATGTCACCCGTGTTGCCAATCTGGAGCGCATGCGCAAAGACTTTGTGGCAAACGTATCCCACGAATTGCGTACACCTCTTACGGTGTTAAGCGGTTATTTAGAAACCTTGGCCGACTCCGCCGAACTAGCGCCCAAGTGGGATAAGGCTATGGGCCAGATGCAAGATCAAACCCAGCGTATGACAACGTTGATTAATGACTTGCTAATATTGTCGCGCCTAGAAACAGACGACCGCGAAGCGGGGCAAAAACCCGTGCAACTTTTGCCCTTGCTTGAACACATTGTCGCTGATGCCAAAGTGTTAAGCGGCGACCGTGCACACCAGTTTCACATTGATTGTGACGCCAATATTCAGCTTATGGGGCGTAAAGACGAGCTGCGCAGCGCTTTTGCTAATTTGGTGTATAACGCCGTAAACTATACCCCTAGCGATCACAAAGTATCGGTATTGGTTGACCTTAATCCGCTGGAATTGGTCGTGAAGGTCAAAGATAACGGTGAGGGTATAGAGTCTCGGCACATTCCTCGCCTTACCGAACGTTTTTATCGTGTTGATGATGGTCGTTCTAGAGATACGGGCGGTACAGGTTTGGGCTTGGCCATTGTCAAACACATTCTTATGCGCCACGATGCAGACCTACGGATTCGCAGTAAGCCTGGTAAGGGAAGCACCTTTAGCTGTCATTTTCCGTTGAAACGTTTTATCAACAGCGTTATCTAGTTTTTGTATAGAAGCTTTTAAAACAACAAATGTATCCTCTTGGTGAACGCCGCTGGGGCCGCAGCGATTTTTCAATACTTGAACCCTGTTCAGAAAAATATGAGGCCTAGAGGTGCGCGCGAAATTCGTCAGTAGCATACAAGAAATTTCCGCTGAGCATTGGAATGCATTGTGGCCATCCAATTATCCTTTCACTCTCCATGGCTTCTTAAAGGCCCTTGAAGAATCTGCCAGTGTCTGTGGCAGTGCGGGTTGGCAGCCTCGGCACTTACTCATCTTCGACGACAGCGATACTGAGCCGCAATTACTGGCGGCTATGCCCTTGTATGAAAAAAATAATTCAACTGGCGAATATGTTTTTGATTGGGCTTGGGCTGACGCCTATTGTCGGCACGGGCTAGAGTACTATCCTAAGCTGTTGTGTGCCATTCCGTTCACTCCAGCTACTGGTCCACGTGTAGGTTTTAGTTCGAGTGCCCTAGAGGCGGATAAAGTTGAATGTTTGCTGGTTATAATGAAAGCGCTTCGCGAGCGGTTAAAAACCAGTCAAGGCTCCGGGTTTCACTGTTTGTTTCCAAATGCAGAGCAGCGATTGCTCTTCAATGACCGACGTTTTGATGAATTTGATTTTGTTGAGCGGCTTGGCTGTCAGTTTCATTGGTTTAACCAAAGCTTCAATAGTTTTGATGATTTTTTGCAGAGTTTTAGTTCTCGAAAACGCAAAAATGTGAAGCGTGAACGTCGTAAGGTAAATGAACAAGGTGTTATTCATCAATTTCGCCCGGCAGCAGATATTTCAGCTCAGGAATGGCAGGAGTTTTACCAACTCTACCGTCGAACCTACGCCATTCACAGTGGCCATGTGGGTTACCTCAATACGAAATTTTTTATGCTGGCGGCACAAAACTTACCTTACAATATGCTATTGGCGACGGCACATTTACGCGATACAAATAGCCCAATGTTGGCCGCAGCGCTATTTTTTCGAGACCAAAATACGCTGTACGGACGCTACTGGGGAACGCGAATGGATTACGATGGTTTGCACTTCGAAACCTGTTATTACCAAGGAATCGATTATGCCATTGAACACGGTTTGAATCGCTTTGATCCAGGCGCTCAAGGTGAGCATAAAATCCAGCGAGGTTTTACTCCAGTGCTAACCAGTTCATTTCATTTTCTTCAGCATCCGGATTTTCATCAAGCGATTCATCATTTCGCAGAACAGGAGCGAGGGCACGTATTGGCCTATGCCCAAGATTGCCGTACCAGCTTACCTTTTCGAGAACAGTGGGTGAGTTGTAGTAGCGACACCCTGCTAAACAATACCAGAATGTTTCGGTAGCAGGCCGAACACGGGTTTTGCTGCTTTTAGGTACCGCCAGTCGGTATCGCGCCATGTAGGTTACAGATGTTGAACGCGATTGTCTTTGCCGTGATTAAAGCGTACTTAAGTGCTTGTGCTTACCCTTAGAGAAATTTCAACGGTTTAAACGAAAATCGAGCGATATGCGGTAATAGTTTTCTAAATTCACCCGCGCTTGCTCTAGAGAAGAATCGATGTTTTTTCAGGTTAGCGCAAAGTGATTCTATACGCTTCTGGCTTTCTGGGCTGCAGGCGAACGTATTTAGAATGCTGTACAGATGCTTTTCATCCTCGGCATTGTGTATTTCCCTGAATAGGCCTTCTGCGTCTTGAGGGTAGCCAATGATAATGATGAGTAGAAAAATAACCCGTTGATAATCTCCGTTAAGGGTATGAAAAAAATCGTTTTGCTGAGTGTCTGCCACCATACTTCGAATAAAACGGTAGGTGTTCACAAAACGATTGACGGCACGCGGCGTCGTTAAGTTTCCCCATGTTAGGTTCATAGCCTCCAGTTCATAGCCCTGTATGTTGTGGCGACTAGAGTTGAGCCTGATAGACGCGTAGGCGTTTTTGCTGGGATCGTGAATGCTATCAATTGTTGAGTCTTGTTTCGCCTCTACTTCAGCGGTATTAACCTTGGTGTCGAGTGGTGGGGCAGCGTCAACGCCAGCAGAGGGTTTAGTTTGTCTATGTTGTTGAGGGCTTGGTCGATTATCGCGAGTAGGGTTGAAGGTGGTTTTGACTGTGGTATCTGTCGTATTTTCCACAGTGTTATCTAGCGGTTTTGCCAATTGCTTGAGAAGCTGCTCCATTCCTCGTTTAGAAATGGGACGTAAAGCGTAAGGTATTTGAAATATTTTTTCCAAATAGTTCTGAGGAGTTAATACAAGGTTGCGAGTAAGGCTCTCGTCGTGCTCTTGTGGATGAGCGGCATCGTCCTCGGGGTGGTTACTGATGTTATGCATTGATAGTTTTAGTGAGTTCAATAGCCAGCGCGAGTCGACGGCGACCACCACCACAAACAACTCAAATGCTAGCAGTAAATGTACTGCCCTTAGTATTTCAACGACGCGTTCGGGAGAGCAGCGGTCAAGGTCGTCTATATACAGAACTATTCGGTCAACATCAGCGAACTTTTTTATTTGGTCGTTGCTTGAGGAGCCCACTTCATTGTTATTTTCGGCGTGATTTGAACCGTCTGGTTGTTGTTCCCAGCTTTTGCGTTTTGCGCGTGATTGCTCCGCTAATATTTCGCTTAGACGCGAGAAGTCTTCTCGTATCGCAGAAACGATTCCCAAATTGTCTCGATAAAACCTAGAGCCTTGCTGTTTATCTAAGAACCGTTGTAGTAATTTTCCCGAGGTAATGGCGTTAATTTCTGCCTTTGTTTGTTCGAATCGTGCGGTGGCAGCCTGCAAATCGCGTTCGCAATCGTCAACCCGCTGGGCCATGTGCTCCAGTGCCTGCTGAGATTGATGGTATTGCTGTTGTTCGCGGGAAATAGATTCGTCACAGAGTTGTTGGTATTCTTCGTTGAGTGCAAGTAGCTTATCAATACCAGTTGAAAGCTTTCGTTTCCAGCCACTCCATAACGCCACGTAACCACCAGCGAAAGTGAGTGCTTGGCTAACGAGCTGTTTAAGTTCAAAAAAATTGCTGCTGGTGTCGATCAGTTGTAGTTTGGTCGTTGCGTAGGGCACGGCCAAACCAACAGCCGTTACCAGCGTCATATAGAAAAGGTTGCGGGGCTTTTTTAGGCTGTGAAACAGTGCCTGAAGTTTGCTAGAGGTGAGTGAGTTGTGGCTTTGCAATTCATTCAGTTGCTGTTGCCAGCGTTGGGCGTTTTCGGTGATCCCGGCAAGGCCTAGTGTATTTAGTAAGGCCTGAAGCTCAGGTTTTTGTCGTGTTAATACCTGTAAAGCGTCTTTTTGTAGCTGATCCAGCTTGGGTTTCTGGCTGTGTATTCGCGCCTGCTCTAGGGCCTGTTTTTTTTCGTTGAGCTGCTCTTTGGCTTGGTCTTTTTCACGGCTGGCAGCTGCCATCTGTGCTTGTAGGCTGTTGACTTCATTTTCGAGTAATTTGATGTTTGTGTAGATGGCTTCTCTTTCTTTTTGTGCGGTATTGGGGTCGCTAGCCCCATCACAAATATGATCACTGAGCGCGTCGAAAATACGGACCACTAGGCTGGCCCATAAATCGGCGTCTTCAAAATGCCAAGCATTAAACGTTATTTGGGCGATATTAGACCAGTAATCGGGTTCTTGTAGCGTCTCTCCTTGTTGGTGTGCCTGCTCGATTTCGCGTGAACGTGCGCTAATGGTCTTTAAGCAAGCGATCATTTCCTTAATAAAAAAACTCTTTCCCGTACCCCAGTCTCCGAAAAGACCGATTGAAAGCGGAGGTGAAACATCGCGAGAGGCGATAATACTGCACAGGGCCATAACTTCGCCGGTGAGATTGAGGCTGTCTTCTCGGTTGATGTTGTCGTTGGAAAAGCCGCTGAACGAGGGCTCTCCTACAGTGTCAGTGTGAAACGCCCAACCAGAACGCGGGTTTTTTGTATCGGTGGCAGTGTCTTTTTCAGGTTCCCCACGGGGTTCCTTTAAATCCGATTTTCGCTCGGAAAAGCCTTCAGTTGGTATTGTATCTTGTTGTTTGATGCGGGACTTTGGGGGGGCGGTGGAGCCAAAGCTGTCAATTTTTTTACCTGACGTTTCTTCAGTGTGGGGAGCGTTTAGTGTTTCACTGTCGTTCTGTTTGTCTTTCAACTTTTCCAAAATAGACTGCAGTTGGCGACCGGCTTCGGCTTTAATGATCGCTTCTGCGGTTTGTAGCCCGAGGAGACCATCGCTGGCAACGCCTAAGCGCTGCTGAAGTTCACGGAGTAGATGTTGGTAGGGACGGCTATTTGCTGCTTCTCCTTCCAAGCCGCTCAATGAACGAAAAAGTTTTTCTGCTTGGAGAGTGACTGCATTATCGTCCATTACATTCGCCTCTAAGCGGTTCTTTAGTTGAGTTCCGATATGGTAGGTAAATAGCGGTAGTGTCCCGTGAGGGTAAAGCGAAAAAGGCTGTCGTCTAATTCGGGGCCAGAACCGATATTATGAATGACTAGGGGGCGGCCATGGGCGTTCTTTTTACTACTCACAATGCCTATATGGGGTAAATTTCCAGGCAGCATCCAGCTAACAACATCTCCGGCTAAATAGTCTTTAGCGTTGTCGGTTATGGGGAGGTTTTCCCCATGTCGACTGAAAAAAACCTGTAAATTGGGCACTCGTCGATGATCAATATTCGTATCAGGGCGAGTATGCCCCCACAGCTTGGCGGATGGGTACAGTTCAAAGTTGACACGGATATCTTCGTGAACTAACTGCTGTAAATCAACACCTAAACTTCGGTAGCTGCGAATGATAACGTCTGTACAAACGCCAATACTGGCATCCACATCACCTCCGGGGTAGCTTATGGCTTGGTAGCTACCATCGTAGGTAATGCTGTATTGGGTGCGTTGCAGTGCGGCCTCAGCAAGCCGCGCGCTAAAATTGCCGTTGCCATGAGTTGCGGACGAATACAGTAGCAGTGCCAATGTTAGTGATAGTGTAACGCGCATCTTTTCTCCTGTTGGTAGTGATTTTTAGTTGATGAGGGAGTGGTTATGTACAGTAGAGCCATCAGGGTTTTGGCCTTGAGTGGCTGCCAAGTGGGTACGCAGATTCTGGGCAACCGCTTGCACGGCAGGGCCGGCGTTGCTTTGCGCGGCCAATACTAGATGTAGGGGAATCAAGCGATTACCGCCGCTCGCAAGGGGGAGAATAGCGAGTGTATTTTGTTGTAATTCTTGCTCAACGTGGTGCTTAGGTATAAAGGCAAAACCGAGGCCGGCCGTCACCGCCTTAATACTGGTTGAGAAATAGGAGACTGTCCAACGCTGGTCCGCTCCAAGCCAGCCTGCATCCTGTTCTCGTTTGGTGCCGGAATCTCTAACAACAATTTGTCGATATTGTTTAAGCTCTTTTTCCGAAATCTTGTGGCGATGTTTTAGCAGTGGGTGAGAAGGGCTGGCAACGGGCGTCATTTCGACAGTGCCGAGGGGGGTGGCAAGAAAGCCCGGTGGCACTCGAGCGGTGATGGCAATGTCGGCTTGTTTGGTGAGCAAAGCTTCATCGGTGCCCGAGAGTGTGGTTTCGAGCAGTCGAATACGTGTAGTGGGGCTGAGTTTGGAGAAGTCCTGTAAGGCACAGAGCAGTTTATTGATTGGGGTAAGCGCGTCCGCTGCGATGGACACTTCAGACTCCCAGCCGCCCGCTAAATAATTCGCGGTGCTTTCTAGGTGTTCTGCTTCTGCGAGTAGATTAGAGGCTTGGCGATAAAGCACCTTTCCTGCTTCGGTTAGCTCGGCTTTGCGGCCGCTTTGCTTCAGGGCCGCGATAGGTAGCTGCTCCTGAAGCCGCGCCACAATATAGCTGACACTGGACTGACTTTTATTAAGTGCTTCTGCGGCTTTGGCAAAGGAGCCTTCATCTACCACTGTTTTAAAGGTTTGCCATTGTTCTAGGGTGATTTTCATCGCGATCGCCATTGATCAATAATCTTGATTGTTTAGTGCAAATATAGCGTACATTAAATCGAATAATAAGCCCTATTATAGCTTCAACAACAACACTTATTGGGCCAACAGAGCCGAGGTTTACGCTATGAGCATTCAGTTACTACACATTGATACGAGCATTTTTGGTGAATCCGGAGTCTCCAGTCAGCTGGGGCAAACACTGCTTAAACACTTGAACGATCGTGGCGCCAGTGCAGATATTGTACACCGCGATTTGGCCTCTGACCCTATCCCGCATTTTGATGCCGATACCATAGCGCGAATCGGTGAGGGTGAGGAGGTTTTGGCTGATACGCTCATCAAAGAGGTGCAGGCTGCCGACGTTATCGTTTTAGGTGTGCCAATGTATAACTTTGGCGTACCGTCTGCACTAAAGGCTTGGTTTGACCATATTGCAAGGGCGGGGACGACCTTTAGGTATACCGATAGTGGGCCAGAGGGCTTGCTGAACAACAAAAAGGTTTTTGTGTTGACCTCCAGAGGTGGCGTACATCGTGATCAGCCCAGTGATAGTCAAACACTGTTTTTGAAAACGATGCTGGGTTTTCTTGGTTTGGAAGATGTCAGTTTTATTTATGCAGAAGGTTTGAATATGTCTGGCGGTATTCGAGAAGAGGCCATCGCCAAGGCTGAAGCGGAGATTGAGCACCATATTAGGACCCTGGCGGATACTTTTGAGGAGGTCGCATGAACAACAAGCAGAAAGTGGTAGAGCAAATTCGAGCGCGGGCAGCCTCGGATGGCGATGGCGTTAAATTATTGCGCGTATTTGGTGGCCCAGGCCCGGAGCGTTTCGACCCGTTTTTAATGTTGGATGAGTTTGGTTCTGAAGAAGCCTCCGATTACATAGGAGGGTTTCCTTCTCACCCTCACAGAGGTTTTGAAACGGTAACTTATATGCTTCAAGGGAAAATGGAGCATCGCGATCACATGGGAAATGTAGGCTTATTGAATGATGGCGATGTGCAGTGGATGACAGCAGGTAGAGGTATTATTCACTCAGAGATGCCACGTCAAACCGAAGGAAGGATGCGTGGTTTTCAATTATGGGTTAATTTGCCCTCAGCTAGGAAAATGTCACCGGCAAAATATCAGGATGTAGAGGGTGGTGATATTCCGGTTTATCACATCGCGGGAAATACCATTAAGGCAATAGCCGGCACGGTCAATATTGGTGGAGAAAAAATCACCGGCCATTTTTCGATACAGGACACCAAGGCGGTGGTTCTAGATGTACATTTACCCGCAGGAGGCGAGGTGCTGGTACCGGTTGATAGCGGTTTTAACAGTCTTGCGTATGTGTACGAAGGGGAGCTTGAGCTGGGTGAGCAAGGTGTTGTTACTGGGGCTAGGACATTATCGCGCTTTAATGGTGATGGCGGTATTGCTATCTATAATCGTGGTAACAGCGAAGCTCGTATCATGGTTTTTGCGGGGAAACCCCTAAAAGAGAAAATTGTGCAACACGGCCCTTTTGTCATGAATAGTATGTCGGAAATTGAGCAGGCTATTCGTGATTATCAGGCAGGAACTTTAGCGAGTTAACCTTTTTAAAAGGCGTGATTTCCTCATGCCGCATTCTCCTATGAGCCCTACCTTTATTCAAGGGTAGGGCCTGTTTCTTAGCTTTACGATTCTGATCTTTCAAAATAGGGGCATATTAGCCTAAACTGTATTCTTGCGTTTATAAATTGGATAGCCGTGCAGAGCGCTAGCGCATGTTATAACGTTGTCTTGGTCAGTTGTTAGCGGGGTTGGGTCGGTATTGTTTTTTCGAGTAAATTTACAAGCATCATCCTTTCAGGTGAAAGGATGAAAGCGTTTATTTGGGGTATGGGAGACATTGAAGTGAAAAAGCGAATTGCAGCACTGATTTTTTTTATGTTTGGTGGTCTTTTCCTGCAGGGCTGTTCCGATCGTACGGGAACAGAGGACGTCATTGTTACAGACAACGCGCCAGTAGAAGAGCTGGCTGATAGCGACCCCAGCAAGCACTATTTACAAACACCCAGTAAGGTTGACATGGTGGTTTACAAAAGCCCTACCTGCGGTTGCTGTGCAGATTGGATTGAGCATATTAATGACCAAGGTTTTTCTACCCGAATAGAGCACCCAGCCATAATGAGTGAGGTTAAGTTGGCGTGGAAGATCCCCACAGATTTGCAGTCGTGCCATACCGCCGTATCGCGTCAGGGCTATGTTTTTGAGGGGCATATTCCTGCCCACGTAATACAGCGTTTTCTGGCAGAAAAGCCTCGCAAGGCCTATGGTTTGACTGTGCCGGACATGCCGGTGGGTAGCCCAGGAATGGAAATGGGGGACCGCTTTGAGCCCTACAACGTGTATCTCTTACGTGAAGACGGTAAAAAAATTGTCTTTACTCATATTGGGGAGCCCCGTTAGTACAAGGTTTGTGAGTTCAGTCTATGAAATGTTACCGCTGTGCGCTGCAGTTTGAGGGTGTGAATAGCATTTTTGTTTTCGGGTGTTGGCTGCTGTAGGCAACACGCCCATTGGGGTGGGACATGTGTCGTGCATTTATTATAGCCATACGATGTTTGAACTCACGGCGCGTTTGGCCCCACTAAGTGCAACGCTATGGTGCTAGGTTTTTGTAGGGTGGTTGGGGCAAAACGTGCTGGGTGATTTACTCGTCGATTGTCTTTGACGCCTAGAAAATTTTGTGGTTGTTTTGGGGGGAATAATTTTAAACATAAACTTCTTCTCTATGACGTATATCAAGGTGCGCCAGCATTCAAAATGCTCGGTTTTTCCGCGTGTAAGCACTGTAATTGACAAGGAGTCTCATTCCCAAGGCTAAAGGAAATCAACGCAAAAAAAAGTGCTTTATTTTGCGCATAAATAAGCTTCTACCCTTCTATATTGAGCGCCATCCTGATTAAATACGCAGGATTTTATACCGCTCCCAACAATAACTTAGAAGGGTGAGTAAAATGCCGTCGCTTCCATCCGAATGTGTCCATGAGCCGCCTTCTGTATTACCCGTATCTATAAGCAATAGCACTTCCATCACTGGCAGAGTATTCGGCTCGCATGGCTTAGAATGGCTGCGTGTCGCTGCGCTTATCTATTTATTGTTGGTGGCTGTTTCACTTATCGGCGCTGGTTTTAAGTTGGCGGCAGGAGATCAAGCTCGGGCTTTGTTTGCGGCTGCCAGCAACCCGCTTGTGGCTTTGGTAATAGGAACTGTGGCCACGGCTCTTATCCAGTCGTCCAGTACGGTCACGGCTATTATTGTGGGGCTGGTCGCGGGAGGATTACCCGTAGGTATTGCTATTCCAATGGTGATGGGGGCCAATATTGGCACTACGATTACCAATACCATCGTGAGTCTAGGGCATGTGCGCAAAGGGGATGAATTTCATCGTGCCTTTTCAGCAGCGACAGTTCACGATTTTTTTAATTTGCTAAGCGTTATTATTTTTCTGCCGCTTGAAATATTTTTTGGCTTGTTCGAAAAAGTTGGTGGGTATTTGGCGTCATTGATGGTGGGGGGAAGCTCCATGTCGATTAAGGGCTTTAATTTTTTAAAACCCTTAGTAAATCCGCCCATAGAGTTTATTGAAAATACGGTCTTGGCATCCTTCCCTGAACTGCTTACCGGCGTGCTGATGATTGTGCTTGGGATCATTACCATTTTTATGGTCATTACCTTAATTGGCAGGTCATTAAAACGCCTAATGGTGGGGCGAGCAAAACGCATTTTGCATTCTGCGGTGGGGCGTGGGCCGGTAACAGGCATTGTATCGGGCACTATCATGACCGTATTGGTTCAGTCCAGCTCGACGACGACTAGTTTAATTGTACCCCTGGCGGGTACGGGCGTTTTTAGTTTGCGACAGGTGTACCCGTTTACGCTTGGAGCCAATATTGGCACCTGCATAACCGCATTGTTGGCGGCTACGGCCATTGCGGGTGATAACGCTATTTTTGCGCTACAGATTGCATTGGTGCACTTGCTTTATAATGTTGTGGGCGTGATCTTTATATACAGTATTCCCGTGTTGCGAGATCTTCCCCTTCGTGCGGCGGAGGCTTTGGCTACTGCTGCGGTTAGTCATCGAGCTTATGCTGCGGCGTATGTCGGCAGCGTGTTTTTTGTTATTCCTTTTGTATTAATTAGCTTTAGCCGGCTATTTGATGTTTAGTAAGGCAGCTCAACAAAAATACCGGGTAAAGTTTTCTGTCGGTTCACGTGAGGTGCGGTAACGGTTAACCGCGGCATCAGTGTCTTCGTATCCTAGCGCCATTCCACACACAAGAATAAGCTCGCTGTCGTAACCAAGTTCACTTTTCACAATATCGGGGTATTGTCCCAGCGCAGCCTGTGGACAGGTCGCCAGGCCTTGTTCTACAGCGCTGAGCATGAGTGATTGCAGAAACATCCCGTAGTCCATAAATGAACCGGTTTTCATTATTGGGTCCATAAAAAAATAGAGTGCCACGGGTGCTTCAAAGGCGGTGTAATTGGCTTGCCATTGTTGGCGCTGTTTTTCTCTGTCTGCGCGGGGAATGTTAAGGGCGCTGTACATTTGCAGGCCGCAAGCGCGTCTGCGCGATTTAAAGGGTTCTGTCCACTCAAGCGGGTAGTAGTGGTAATCCATTTCTTCTGGCTGCCCGCCGTTAAAGGCGTCTACCAACTTCTCCTGCAGTTTACGTTTACTGTCTCCGCTTACCACGGCAACTTGCCACGGCTGCGTATTGGTGCCGGACGGCGCGTGGCTGGCGTTGGTGAGTATGCGATTGATAAGTTCGGGTGCTACAGCTTTATTGAGAAATGCGCGAGTGGATTTTCGATCTTTAAGTGCTTGAGTAACATTTACCATAACGATGACTTTTGGGGTTTTAGGTGGTGTGTAAGTAGCCTATACGCGTTCGTTGGAAAAATTATCGCCGACCTTGCAGTCGGTAATGGAGTCTCGAATGGCGTCGATGGCTTGCAGGCGTGGGAAGCTGGCACGCCAAGCGAGAGCGACTGTGCGGCTTGGTACAGGGTCGGCAAAGGGTTTTATCACAAGCTCTTCAGAAGAGTAGTGGCCGATCATGGCAGCAGATTGTGGCAGAATGGTAATACCTAGCCCGGAGGCAACCATATATTTTAGTGTTTCTAGTGAGCTGCCTTCTGCGGCAGTGCGAATATTTCCGCGGGGGTCGTCGAGAGAAGGCTTAAGGTTGGGGCAGGCCTCCAGTACCTGGTCGCGAAAACAGTGCCCTTCACCGAGTAACAGCACGTTGTACTGATTCAAGCTCAAAGGGTCTATACAGGTCTCTGATGAGAGCGGGTGAGCTTTTCCCATTAACACCACAAAGGGTTCTTCGTACAAGGCTTGGGTGACAATATCGGCTTCGGTAAAGGGCAGTGCTACAACAATCGCGTCTAGATCGCCATGGCGAATACGTCGCCTCAGTGTTGCGGTATAACTTTCTTCAACGTAAAGAGGCATATCCGGCGCTAAGCGCTGGAGAGATGGAATGAGTCGCGGGAATAAATAGGGGCCAATTGTGAATATAGCGCCAATGTGAAAGGGGTTGGTTAGTTGGTTTTTACCAGAGCTGGCAATATCTTTTATGGCCGAAGCTTGCTCGAGCACCTTTTGTGCCTGCTGAATAATACTTTCACCCAAAGGGGTGGGTGAAACACGGGTTTTGGAGCGCTCAAAAATAGAGACTTTCAGCTCTTCTTCCAGCTTTTTGACGGCAATACTCAGGGTCGGTTGGGAGACATGGCAGCGGTCGGCTGCACGGCCAAAATGCTGTTCCTGTGCAAGGGTAACGATGTAACGCAATTCTGTTAGAGTCATGGTTAAATCTATTAGGCTGGACGTTTTGATAAGCCTACACAAATAATTATCTGGGGTAAATCATCCTTTTGTATCTATTGTGCTAATTTTGAACACTTGTTATAAAAAATGACGACCGATAACCGATATTGAGGAGAGGGTAGAGCTTTCATGAAAATTGAAATCGTGGATTTTGTTGCTGGTGCGCAACAAGCACAGGGGATTGCGGTGATTATCGATGTTTTTCGGGCTTTCACCACTGCTTGCTGTTGTTATGACCGAGGAGCTAAAAACATCATAGCTGTCGATGATAGTGAGCGAGCGCTTGATTATCGCAATCAATATCACAATTGTGTGCTGTTGGGAGAGCGTTTCGGGCAGCGCTTACCGGGTTTTGATTTTGGGAATTCCCCGAGTGAAATTCTTGCTGAGGATTTGAGGGGAAAAACCATTGTGCACACGACTCATGCTGGTACGCAAGGTTTGGTGAATGCTGTTAATGCCGACCAAGTTTTAACTGGCGCTTTTGTAAACGCTCGCGCTACAGCGGAATTTATCTTAAAGCAACAACCAAAGCTTGTGACCTTGGTGCGCATGGGCCTCAATGCTAACGAGCAAAGTGACGAAGATTGTATGTATGCAGACTATCTTCAAACGTTATTATCAGGTAAGCCTGTCGATGAGCTAATGCTGGCAGGTGAGCTAAAAAAATCACCTTACGCGGCAAGGTTTTTTGATGATGCCCAACCTTGGAGCCCCGAAGCTGACTTCGAGTGTTGTGTGGATTTCAATCGGTATGATTTTGTACTGGAAGCGCATAAATTGAATGCAAACGCTTGCCAATTAAAGGTCCACCTAAATCGATAAGGTATCCATTCAACAAACAAGTGCAAGCCACTAGTAAAAACAGCTTAGCTCGATTTTTTAAGCAAGGCGCTGTACGCATTATTGCCGCTTGAGAGGCTTTTTGTCTATCGGCTCCTCAGCTTTTAGCTGCTCTCAGTGCGGAGCTGTTATTCGATGGGCGTATAGGTGTTGTCGTTGGTTCGTTCTTCTTGGTTTTGACGGGTTTTGGCGTATGCCAGCGCTTATGGTAGCTGTGTTTTTTACACAACCATTATGCCATCTGCTTCAATAAGAGCTCCTTTGGGTAATTCGCGTACTCCAATTGCGGCTCGGGCGGGATAGGGTTCTTGGATATAGTTACCCATAACCTCGTTAACGGTTGGAAAGTGGCTGAGATCTGTGAGAAAAATATTGAGTTTTACTATCTTCTGCAAACTGCCATCAGCGGCTTCACACACAGCCTGTAAATTCTTAAAAACCTGTTCGGCTTGGGCTTTGAAATCACCTTCGATCATTTCCATGGTTTCGGGAATAAGTGGAATTTGGCCTGAGAGATAGACTGTGTTGCTGACCTTTACGGCCTGGGAGTATGTCCCTATGGCTTTCGGTGCGTTATCGGAATGAATGATGGCTTTGTTCGGCATGATGTTAGTCCTCGGTAAATAGGTTCAGGTTTTAGGTCGACTGACCCCGGCAACGGAGCGCATGCTGCGTACTGAACGCATTACGCTGGCGAGATGCACGCGGCTAGTTACAGCGAGTGTGAGGGTAATAACGCTGTGCTCTGCATCGCGTTCATCTACTTGAATTCCCTCAATGCTGGTGCCTGTATTGGCTATGCGGGTTGCAAGTGTCGCAATAATACCGCGTTCGGACTTTACCTCGACCCTCACTTGAGTAAGAAATTCTCCCTGTACGCCGGGCGACCAGTTTATATCAGAAATATTTTCTTTTTTACTGCGTAAATCACTTACGTTTTTACACACTTCACGATGCACCACAACGCCTTTACCTTTGCTCAAGTGAGCGACAATGGGGTCTCCGGGTATGGGGCGGCAGCAACGGGCAAAGCTAATGAGTAGGCTGTCTGAAGAGTCAATGGATATGGGGGAGGGTGAGGCTCCGACCGTTTCGCTTTCCGATTCTGGCAGTAGAATACTGGTGATTGTCAGTGCGCTGATTTGTCCTAAGCCAATATTTTCATACAAGCTTTCGAGTGTTGTGCTTTGAGTTTTCTCCAGCAGGGCTTTTAATTGATCGGCATTCAGTTGGGATAAGTCCAAGTTGTTGTTGCTGAGTGATCTGTTTAGCATTCGCTTGCCCAGTTCAACCGATTCGGTATGGCGCTGGTTTTTTAAATAGTGTCGTATTGCTGCTCGTGCCTTCGCGGTAATGGCAAAATTCAACCAATTGGGGTTGGGTTGCGATTTTTCTGAGGTGATAATTTTTACTTTTTGGCCGCTGTCGAGTATCTGTGACAGTGGTGCCGGGCGGTCATTAATTCTACATGCGACGCAGGTATTACCGACTTGGGTATGCACCCCGTAGGCAAAATCGACGGCCGTTGAGCCGGCCGGTAATTCAATAATTTCACCCTTGGGGGTAAAGACATACACCTCATCTCGAAATAGATCAATTTTAACGTTCTCGACAAATTCTACAGAGCTGTTGGTGTGCTGCTGAATTTCCAATAATCGTTTTATCCAGCGGTTTGCGCGGTCATAGCTGCCGGATGTGGCATCGTCGTCGCCCGATGATTTATACAGCCAGTGAGCGGCAACGCCACGCCCAGCCAGCTCGTCCATCTCTTTGGTACGTATTTGTACTTCAATGGGTACCCCTTGAGTTCCAATGACCACCGTGTGGAGCGACTGATAGCCGTTTTCTTTTGGAATAGCGATGTAGTCTTTGAATTCACCTGGCTTGGGTTTATAGAGGTTATGAATGGCACCTAATGTGCGATAGCAGGTATCGATGTCTTCAACAATAATTCGGAAGGCATAAACGTCCATGATTTCTTTGAACGATTTATGCTTACTGCGCATTTTGTTGTAAATGCTGTAAAGATGTTTTTCCCGACCTATGACTAGACCGTCTATTCTTTCCCGCTGCAATCGCAGCTCAATGGAGGCCTGAATTTTTTCAACCAAAGTTTTTCGATTGCCGCGCACTTGTTGCAAGGATGCGTGTAAGCGAGTTGCGCGCAGGGGGTGCATGGCGGCAAACCCCCGGTCTTCGAACTCTATGCGCCAATCGTTCATACCTAAACGGTGTGCAATAGGAGCATATATTTCTAGGGTTTCTTTGGCTATTCGGCGTTTTTTTTCGGGTGGCAGGGCGCCAAGGGTGCGCATGTTGTGTAAACGATCGGAGAGCTTTACAACAATAACCCGCAGGTCTCTGGCCATTGCTAGGGCCATTTTTTGGAAGTTTTTGGCCTGTTTTTCGGCCTGTGTTTCAAATTCAATCTTTGCTAGCTTACTGACCCCGTCGACGATGTCAGCCACTTGTTGACCAAACTGCTTAACGATGGCTTTTTTGGCAATGCCCGTGTCTTCTATAACATCGTGGAGCATTGCTGCCATTAAACTTTGGTGGTCCATGTGAATGGAGGCGAGAATGTTAGCGACAGCAAGGGGGTGGGTAATATAGGGCTCACCACTGCGTCGGTACTGCCCGCTATGGGCTTGTTCGGCGTAGTAGTAGGCTCGCTTGACCCTATTGATTTGTGCGGGTTCGAGGTAGGAGGAAAGCCTGTGACTTAGAGAATCTATAGTAAGCAATGCTTTCCCCCGTACAATTTACAGTTCTGGCGTTGGGTTTAGGCCGGCTTCGCTATTGTCGGTATCGGGTAGGATCATGACTTCATCAATGTTGTCTTCATCGTCTTCGTCGAGAATGCTGGCATCGATTAAGCCTTCCTCGATTTCTCGAAGTGCGATTACCGTTGGCTTATCGTTTTCTTCTGGCACGAGTGGCTCTTTACCACCAACAGCCAGTTGGCGCGCACGCTTGCTACCAACAATGACCAATTCGAAACGGTTATCAACATGATCTAAACAGTCTTCTACAGTAATTCGTGCCATTGATCTATTTCCACATTAAGTAAAATGGGCGCTGGGCCAGGGCCCTAAAAAGGCCGAGAAGTGTACGCAAATTGGGCAACTACGACAATAGGCTTGTTAACAGACTCTGGTGTTTTTGTTGTTGTTTTTCAAGCTTTTGTCGCTGAGCGAGCACAATTGCGCGAAATTCGGTTAGTGCTTGTTCAAATACGTCGTTTACAACTAAGTAATCGGTTTCAACATAGTGCGAGATTTCGCTTTCAGCTTCAGCCATGCGGGCCTGAATAACGCTCTCGTCGTCTTGACCTCGGCCGGTTAGGCGAAGTAAAAGTGCCTCGCGGGATGGCGGTAATATGAAGACTCCAACGGCTTCTGGGACTTGTCTGCGCACTTGTTGGGCACCTTGCCAGTCTATTTCCAATATTACATCGGTACCGGACAGTAGGGTGTCTCGTACCCAGCTTTTTGAGGTGCCATAGTAGTTGGTGAAAACCTGTGCATGCTCCAGAAAATCGCCCTCCGCAACCAAGCTAGAAAATGCATCGTGGCTAACAAAATGGTAGTTAATACCATCAGTTTCGCCTGGGCGTATGCTCCGTGTGGTGTGTGAGACGGAAACTCGAATATCGGTTAAGGATTCGACTAAGGCCTTAACTAGGCTGGTTTTTCCCGCGCCAGACGGAGCTGAAACAGTAAAGAGGGTACCTTGGTAGCTCATAATAAAGGGTTAAGTGTCCTGTAACGGTAGAAGCTGACTAATTCTTGGCGCGACTCAAATACAAAGCCAGTATAGCCTGAAAATCATCTCGCCTTGTGATTATACGGACTTTGTTCGTTTGACGGGAGTGGGGGCTCTCCCGTGTGTTGTTATCAGTAGTCAATTATTGGCTTGCTACAGTGGTAAACTGTACTTTAAGCGGTGCTCTTTAGGGGGGCACTATTCAATATTTTGCACCTGCTCACGCATTTGCTCGATTAACACTTTTAGATCCACTGCAATTTGAGAGGTTTCACTGGACATAGACTTGGAGGATAGCGTGTTGGCTTCTCTATTCAGTTCTTGCATTAGGAAATCCAGCCGGCGCCCAATGGGGCCGTTTTGTTTCAGGGTAAGGGTGACCTCCTGAATATGGGCCTCAAGGCGGTCGAGCTCTTCGGCAACATCGGATTTTTGGCTGACGTATACAACCTCTTGATTAAAGCGGTCTTCGTCTACGTCTACCTCTAAAGCGTCGATGCGGGCACGCAATTTCTCTTTGTAAGCGCGTTGAAGCTCCGGTAGGCACTTTCGAACTACTGAGACATGGTCTGCGATGGTGTGTAGCCGTTGTTCAATAAAATTTTGTAGCTCAACGCCTTCTCTTTCACGGTTGTCGATAAGCTGCTGTAGCGTCAGTTTGAAAGTCTCCAATGCTGCATTAGCGAGTGTGTCGGGATCAATTTCGGCAGCCTGAATGACGCCGGGCCAGCGTAGGATGTCGAGTGGGTTAAGTTGTGCAGGGTTTGCCAAGTTATCGGCAACTTCTGTTGCTAGAGAGGAGATCTGCTTGGCTAAAGGCAGGTTTAAGGCGAGATTGTTGTCAGCAGCATGCTCTGTTTTAAGGTGTATATTGGCTTCTATTTTCCCTCGGCTCAAAGCCTTGCGCAATGCTTCTCGTAAATGAGGCTCTTGGGCTCGGAGCGCTTCCGGCAGGCGTATGGTGGGTTCTAAGTAGCGGTGGTTAACGCTGCGAATTTCACAGGCGATGCTGCCCCAAGAGTATTGGCTCTCCTGACGGGCGAATCCGGTCATACTGCGCGGCATAAATGAATCCTTTTTTGAATAATTATATTGGAAGTTGAGTGGAACGGAAGGGCTGATCAGAGGTTTGGAGCCCAGTTCTCGTTCGGATTTTTCACACGTTTTACGCTTTTTAGTGCGCTTATAGTAACACAGCGATACAAAATTCCGGCCGACAATAGCATAATGGCGGCCCCAAATTATCTGGAAGACAAACAATGAATAGACCGAGTGGTCGAGCGGCCAATCAGCTAAGAGATATATCCATCACCCGAAACTTTACCTGTCATGCCGAGGGCTCGGTACTGGTGACTTTTGGTAATACCAAGGTTATTTGTACCGCTACTGTAGATGAAGGTGTGCCGCGCTTTATGAAGGGAGAGGGGCGCGGTTGGGTGACCGCAGAATATGGCATGCTGCCTAGGTCAACAGGTTCGCGCATGGGGCGTGAAGCCGCGCGAGGTAAGCAGGGTGGAAGAACCGTTGAAATTCAGCGATTGATTGGTCGATCTCTGCGAGCGGCCTTAGACCTTGAGTTGCTGGGTGAGTATACGGTTACGCTGGATTGCGATGTGATTCAGGCTGACGGCGGCACTCGCACGGCTTCAATTACAGGTGCTTGCGTGGCCTTAGTCGATGCTTTACGACACTTGCAGCGCGAGAAAAAAATTCAAAGCGACCCACTGCGCCATATGGTGGCTTCTGTTTCTGTGGGCATGTATAAAGGCCATGCGGTGCTGGATTTGGATTACCCCGAAGATTCAAGCGCTGAGACGGATATGAATATCGTCATGACCGACAGTGGCGGTTTAATTGAAATCCAAGGGACTGCGGAGCAGGAGCCTTTCACTGAAGAGCAGTTTGGTGCAATGTTTGGTTTAGCGAAAGAGGGTATTGCTCAATTGAACCTGTTGCAGCTGCAGGCGCTTGCAGAATAGCGCAATTACAAATGAGTACATGAAAACGCTGTGGTGAGAAGCCACTTGGCGTTAAAATTGCGAGGCTTC
>Ga0065722_104339_pt1 | contig 28726 bp, 25 predicted proteins | sample BansetMetagenome_FD_59109 | JGI IMG/M metagenome (GOLD analysis project Ga0065722, IMG submission 59109) | Bankia setacea gill microbial communities from Puget Sound, Washington, USA - Caecum Enriched | ecosystem: Host-associated > Mollusca > Digestive system > Ceca | place: United States... | reverse complement strand
AACCCCTGTTACCGCCGTGAAAGGGCGGTGTCCTAGGCCTCTAGACGAAGGGGACACAACAATCTGATGCGCTCGTCATTTCAGAAGAGGGCGCATTCTAGTGAGCCTAACCGAGGCTGTCAACACCTTTTCTGAACTTCTTTGAAAAACGCTCAATCAAACCGAAACTACTCTTCTAAATTTGCCTAATAGGTATACGCTATATGAGGCCGGCACTAAAAACGTCCTCTGAAATAGGGCTTATTTAGGTAAATTATCTTTAAAAACAACTGCTTGGAGTGAAGCGTCTACGCAAGCCCATTTGCACATATGGCATTCAATGACTAGCCTAATAGATAAGCACTGTTCCAATTCACTTGGCTGAGCAATCGATTATCTATGTCATCCGTAAACATCATAGCCATCATTATTGCGTTGCTATCCGTCCTTGTCTGTTATGCCTTTATTGCCCAAACGGTTAAGCAGCGACAGGATCAACGTAACCGCTTACTCGCCGCGCTAAAGGCTCGCTCTCGAAATTTTAAGTTTATGCTTAACGGTTTCCCCGCAGGTTTCTTACCTAAAGAGCTTACCTTGCTGGTACAACGAGGCTTAATTGACGTGTGTGAACAACTTGCCAAGGTAGAACCTCGCGAACCATTGCACATGCAAGACCTGCAAACCGTTTTCACGTCAATGGCCGAGGTTCAGCGCCAAACTAAACCTCACAGTGCCATTCCTATTGAAAACCCTCAGCAAATGAAAGAAGTAAAGCTTTGCCTCGAGGAGCTCAACCGCTTCATTCACGGCCTTGAAGCAAAACATGTACTCGCTCAAAACCAAGCTGAAACGTTTCGCGGTCAAATTCGACAGCTGGTCTTACAGCTAACCGTTGACAATTATGAACTGCAAGGCCGCCAAGCTAGGCAAGCCAGCAAAACTAAACTGGCTCATCACTATTATGATCTATCCATAAAGCTATTGGTTCGAGAAGGCAAACCAGGACAATTCGATGCCCGTATAGCCAAAATGAAGGCCATACTCGCAGGGCTAAGCAAACAACTTCATGACGAAGAACAAGTCACCCCCGTAACAGACCAAGAACTTGCGGAGCAAGAAGAAATAGCCAGCGAATGGGATAAGTTCGATTCTGATGAGGATATTTGGAAAAAGAAGCATGTCTACGACTAATAAGAATACTGTGCATACCCAAGATTGCTATATGCCAGCGGTATAGGACACAATTCTGCTGATCTCAGCTAGTGGCCGCCCACACTGCTGCTGCCACGCCAAAAATACGTTCTGTACCGCTTTATAGTCCGCTTGGGAGCTCGGGGCTTTGGATACGACCCCATGTGCAATCAATACCGCTACCACATCCCGTGTCAACAAAAACGTGTCTTTTCCCGTCATCCGTAAAAAATACGCTGCCGACATTCCTCCAAGCTGACGGCCATGTTTTTTCAAATAAAGCCACAATCCCACAACATCCTCTGTTGGCCATGCAGCTAACCAACAGCCAAAACCCTTGTTGGCCATGCTTTCAGTGCGCAACATCTGCGCATTATCTCTCACCGACTTAATTTTACCCAAATGTCGAATAATGGCGGTATTTGCCATTAGCAGGTCTATTTCATCGTCACTAAGCATTGCGCAGTGATGGGGGTCGAACTGTCGGAAGGCCAGCTCAAACGCTGGCCATTTGGCATCCACCAAGGAATGCTTCAAACCAGCTCTAAAGACACGCAGGCATAACGTAGACAGGTAAAAAGCGTCTGTTTGCAGACAGAGTTGCTCAGAGTCTTTTACTTCCGGTAAACCCGCATTGACGTTCTTTTCGCCACCTTTATGTAAAACAGCCGTTTGATAGAGGTCTGAAAAACAAATCACTCTTCGCCCTCTTCGTGTTCGCTAAACGACAATGACGCGGAATTAACACAATATCTCAAGCCGGTTGGCTCTGGACCATCGGGAAACACATGCCCTAAGTGACTGAGGCAACCGCTACACACGATCTCAGTTCGAGTCATACCGTGGCCGCTATCCTGTTTTTCAGCAACCCTATGACGATTGACGGGCCGATAAAAGCTGGGCCAGCCGGAACCCGAATCATATTTTGAGGTAGAATCAAAAAGGCGCTCACCGCAACATTTACAACAATAGCTACCGTGATCCTTTTTATCCCAGTATTCACCGCTAAAGGCTGGCTCAGTGCCTTTTTCTCGGCAAATACGGTATTCGTTATCGCTCAATTTAGAACGCCACAAGTGATCGTTATTTTTACGCTGATCTGACATAATCATTCCTCTTTGGAAGCATATCTTTTAAGGCCCATAATACAAGATGGAACAGTTAAAGAAGTCAAAAAAACTAGAAGGTGTTTGTTACGACATTCGCGGCCCAGTGCTTGAACATGCGATTCGACTCGAAGATGAAGGCCATAAAATTGTCAAACTTAACATTGGCAACCCCGCCCCCTTCGGCTTTGACGCGCCTGATGAAATTATTGCCGACGTCATACACAACATTCGCAATGCACAAGGCTACACCGAGTCTAAAGGGCTCTTCCCCGCCCGAAAAGCCATTATGCAAGAATGCCAGCGCCTCAAGGTTGAAGATGTAGATATCGAAGATATCTACCTTGGCAACGGCGTAAGCGAGCTCATTGTCATGGCAAACCAAGCACTGCTTAATGATGGCGACGAAGTGCTGGTTCCCTCGCCCGACTACCCATTATGGACCGCTGCGGTGCACCTAGCGGGAGGTAAAGCCCTGCACTACCACTGTGACGAAGAAGCCAACTGGTTCCCCGATATAGAAGATATACGCCAAAAGATCAGCGATCGTACGCGAGCAATAGTGGTTATCAATCCCAACAACCCAACCGGCGCTGTATACAGCCAAGATCTGCTAGAGCAAATCATCGCACTTGCCAGACAGCATAATTTGGTGATTTTTGCAGACGAAATATACAGTAAAATCATCTATGACGATGCCGAATTCATTCCCATGGGACGCTTGGCCAAAGATGTTGTCTGTGTGTCATTCAACGGCCTATCAAAATCCTACCGCTTGGCAGGCTTCCGCTCTGGCTGGTTGATTCTCAGTGGTGCTAAACACCGAGCGCCAGAATTTATGAAAGGCATTGAAATGCTTGCGTCCATGCGCCTGTGTGCCAATGCCCCAGCGATGTATGCCGTACAAACCGCCCTCGGTGGGTATCAGAGTATCAATGAGCTTATTCTGCCTGGAGGACGCCTACTAGAGCAACGCAATATCGCGTGGCAGGAACTCACTAACATTCCCGGGATTAGCTGTGTAAAACCTAAAGGCGCTATTTACCTGTTTCCTAAAATAGACCGAACTATGTACCATTTTGAGGACGATCAGCAGCTAATACTCGACTTTCTGATTCGTGAAAAAGTCTTACTGGTACAGGGCACCGCATTTAACTGGGCAGAACCGGATCATTTTCGAATTGTATTCCTACCGCAAGCGGTTGACCTTAAAAAAGCCATTGACAAATTTGCGCTATTTATTGAGCGATATCGCAAGTAGGTAATACGTGAGCGATCTTCATATAGATGATTTTTGTAAAGATACGGCCAAAATCCTTACCTGCCTGTTCGCGCGCTTTCCGCAAAAAAGCATCGTGTATGTTGAAGACATTGCCGGCCCGGACTCCCCTGACGAGTTTGGCCTACACAGCCCTCGCTTTATGGCCGGCTTCAATACTTTATTGTGGCTGGCTGAGACAGACTACATACAGTATTCCCAGAGTATTCGCCAAGAAGCCCTGCAAGATGTGACCCTAAGCCACCGCTGCTTTACCTACCTAAGCGGCCCGGACGACGCAGCTCTCGCCGTTATGCTGGGCGACCCTCCCGCCACAGCGCATACACAAACTCTTCACTCGCGCATCGATACACTACGACACGTGCTGGCCCATGAGAGCTCAGAGCAGCTGAAGCAACTGGTATTGCGTTTTATGATGGAATCCCGTCAATTCACGTAAATATTCACGTAAAGGCACTCGTTAACTAAATACTCCGCGAGCACTTTATGATAGTAATCAAGAACTTAGCTTAATAGTGTAGTCGAAGACTATAAGCCCTTGTGCTCTATGCAAGGAATATGTCACGATTTTAGTTGTGGCACCTATACTGAAAGGAAGCGGGAACAAAGCACAGTCTCATAGTCAAACCAAGACTGACACGGTAAGTTACACAAACGTATGCCACCCCCTTTTTTCTTTATATTTTGGTGCCAATTCACTCTTATGCCTAATACCTCTCCGCTTATACTGCTGCTTGCTGATTGCATAGTCATCGCTGGCTCTGTTGCCTTAATATTTCTTTTCCTAAAGCGACTTAAAGAAATTTCGACCCCAGGTTTTGATCGAGGCCTGATGCTTATTTTTGCAGGTGTGGTAGTCGTGGCTATACATGCCATTTTAAATCTCTCACTTTCAACGGCTAAACTGCCGCACATACCCGTCGGCACAAGCCAACAGGCCATTGAGCTCAGTCATAACTGGATGCCCGTCCTATCAGCTATCGGCATACTGTTTATTGTTTTAGGCTTAATAGTCCTTGTCTATAGGGTTATACCAAAGTCATCACGCAAATTTACTGAGCTGGTTGCGACCCGGGAAAAACTATCGGCCTCTAACGACGAACTTGCACAAACTATAGCTAAGCGGAATCAAGAACTTGAAATCAACAATATGACTCTGCGTCAAGTGCTAGAAGACCAGCAAATATCACGAGTTGCATTACTCCAAAGTGAAAAAAAGTTTCGAACCCTCTTCGATGAAAGCCCTGCTCTTTTTGTCACCATAGGTCCCTTACATACCATAACCGATATTAACCTGTATGGAGCCAAGTCACTGGGTTATGACACCATGTCACTGGTTGGCCGCGCCTTCACAAAAATCATCTCTTTGGAGGACGCAGACAAGCAGCAGGAATTTATTGACTATTGCTTCCAGCGCCCAGGAGAAAAGCAGGAAACCGAACTCCGCTTTGTTCGCAATGATATGCAAAAATTGTGGATGAAAACCTCTGCGAGCATGATCGAAGAAAAGGATAGTGAGAACTATCTATTACTTGTCTGCCAAGACATTACAGAGTCTAAGACGCTTGCCGAAAGCCTGTCATACCAAGCAAAACATGACGATCTCACTGGACTGTTTAATCGCCGAGCACTGGAGACGTTTCTTGAAGAGAAAATTGAATCTTTATCTCTCATTGCTAAGCCCACCGCACTCATATACTTGGACGTCGACCAGCTGAAAGTTGTTAACGATACGTGCGGACATTTCGCAGGTGATGAATACATCCGTCAACTGGTTAAATTAATCAATGAGCAAAACGCCCACTACGATTTTTTTGCCCGCATCGGTGGAGATGAATTCGCACTAGTAATGGGAGAAACTTCGGAAAACCAAGCGCTCGAGCTAGGAGAAACCGTTCGCAATGCCGCCGAAGATTTCACCTTCCGCTGGGAAGATCAATCCTTCAGGCAAAGCATTAGTGTCGGCATTGCATTAACCTCTAAAAAAATTCGCTCATTGCGTGACATTTTTGCCGCAGCGGATTCTGCCTGCTATACCGCCAAACAAGGCGGTCGAAACCGCGTAGTGGTTCACGAGGATGCCTCTGAAAAGTTTGACTCTAATCGCAGTGAAATGCTCTGGGTGAGTCGCTTGCAATCTGCGTTGATGCGTGATCGCTTTGAACTGTATTTCCAGCCAATAGTACCATTGGATGATATTCACGGCGGCTATATACACTATGAGGTTTTACTTCGCTATATTGATGATGACGGCACACATATTTCCCCCGAAGTGTTTTTACCCGCAGCAGAGCGGTTTGGGCTCGCCAACCAAATTGATTTATGGATATTAACGAGCACCTTGGATTTTCTCCATAAAAACCCCGCTCATACACAAATTTTAGGCTGCTGCTCCATTAACTTAAACAGCCATTCACTATCCAATCACCAATCACGCTCTGCCATTAAGCAATTGGTGATGGCTGCAGAATTCCCTCCTCACAAAATTTGCTTCGAAATCACTGAAACCAGTGCGATTCACAACTTAACTGAGGCCATAGATTTCATTAACGACCTTAAAATACTTGGATGCAAATTTGCGTTAGATGATTTTGGAACGGGGTTTTCATCCTTCAGCTATCTACAAAATTTAGATGTTGATTATATTAAAATTGATGGCTCATTTATCCGAAATATTACCAGCGACAAACTTGGCCGCGCAATGGTCAAAGCAATGAGCTCTATTGGTAAAGAATTAGGCATTGCGACCATCGCAGAATACGTCGAAAACCAACAAATTAGCGATGAGCTACAAAAAATGGACGTGGCTTACGGCCAAGGATACGGGCTAGCCAAACCCATGCCAATTGACAAAGCAACTGAATACTACGCTCTCAGCCAACGGGCAAAACCCGCCAATTGAGATCGACACTTGGGCTCACTGCTGGCCCTCACATTGTGAATGCTCAACCTTTCTGTAAACCAACATTTTCAGTGCACGCTCAGGTTCAGAGTCCAAAAAATCTTCATTATTTTTTAATCGGCATACAAATTCACAATCAGGACATGCCTCATCTACGAGCGCCTTAAAATCAGCAAACAGTATCTCTGGAGCATTCAAACAGGCTAGAAACTGACCTCCTTTCGCTAGCAGAGCATCCATTTTATTGAGCACCTTCCTGTAATCTTTGGACGCGATAAAACTGCCCTTCTGAAAACTAGGCGGGTCAATAATAATAGTATCGTAGGGCCCCTCCTTCTTCAATTTTCCCCAAGATTTAAAGATATTATGGGGTAAATACTTAACCGGCACATGCTTCAGGTTATTTAGCGCATGATTTCTCCGCCCAACAGAGAGAGATCGTGAACTCATATCAATATTGACAACTGAACTAGCGCCTGCCGCGCAAGCAATAACCGAGAAGGCGCAAGTGTAAGCAAAGAGGTTGAGTACTCGTTGATTTTTTGGCCTGCCTTCCAGCCACAAACGAGCAGGCTCAATATCAAGGAAGAACCCTACATTTTGCTGCTGCCAAGAAAGCTGGAACTTCAATTCAGCTCGGCACGCATACCATTCTTCAGGTATTTGCCCATAAACAGCCGCAGTGGGCGCGCCGGCAAGGTAACGTCTCTGTAATAAAATACACGCAATACCGCTAGGAGTATCACTAACGCCAACAAGCCGTTCAGCTAGCTGCCTTAACAGTAGCGCCTCAAATTGAGCTGGAGGTTTTTTAAAAAGTGTAACGAGTAAGACGGGTTGAAAATAGTCAATACAGCACCACTCCAAGCCCTGATATAAATGACCTCGACCATGAAATAATCGCCGACAACTGCCGCTGGCAATGGCTTCCGTTAGCTTTTGTTGGCATTGAACAATCACCACCGTGACGAGCTTAGCAACATCAACGCGCGTCTCAGCAACAGGCTCTGTTAAGGGGCCTTTTGCTGCGTCAGCGCTACGCTTTTCCCACCCCAATGGATACAACACCTGATCTTGGTAACCGCAAATCACAGGAATAAACCCAGCCCACTGGTTGTCGAGCAGCGAATCGGACGAGTCCATTAACAGCGGGCGCCGATTAAGATTTCCCAGCTTGGTTTTCGTCGCCACCACCCACACCTGCGACTTGCCCACGGCCCGTAATAATTTGGGAGTCAACTGCTGATTACCACGACCTATAATATGCCCTTGGCCACCGATGGCCGTGAGCACAACAAACACGGGAACGGCTGCAGTGGTAACACAGGCTTCTAATTCACTGGCATTGGCATTCGAGAGCAAAAGACGCCCCTCTGGGGCCTCGTAAAACTCTACTAAGTCTACGCCCAACAAACTGGCGTCCAAACCCAAAGCCTTTTCGATATAGTGAGTCGTCGAACCGGGGCCAAAAATAATCAGCATGGGCGAAAAGTCTAAAATGCGCTGGCGTAATTCCTCAACCATATCAAGTAATACAAGCTCCTCAATTTCAGCCCCACCTTGCTTGACATGCTGTAGATAACGATTTTCGCTTGGCACCAGCATATCGCCGAAATGTTGACTGAGAACACGTCCGTCACGAAACGCTTGCTCGTCAATATCACGTACCTCTTGCTCACATAAACCCGTAAGCTCTCCGCTAACAAGCTTAGACAGCACTTCTGCAGCAGCTTGGGGGGCCACAGCAAACACTCCAGAGTGCATTTTCACACCAGAGGGGATACCCAATACCGGGATGGTATTGCCAATCACCGAGCAGATATCTCGAGCAGTGCCATCCCCCCCCACAAACACAATTAAATCGACAGCTTGATCTAGAAAGTACTGCACCTGCTTTACCGTATCGTCCTTGCAACTTTCTGCAGCAACAGGCACCGGGCTTAAACGGTGAGAAACACCGAAACGTTCTAAATAAATTTGCCCCATCTCCCCAGGCGGGGCAACAAACAACGGCAGCCTCTCAAGTTCAATACACGCTTTTAATGTCTGAAAGAATTGATTTATTCGCAGTGGCGCGCGCAAACTAAGCTCACCCGTACGCGCCTTAACTCTTACCCTCTCATCGTCACTTCCTTTATTACCTGAGGGCCCGCCTATGCCGGCAAGAGGATTAACAACAAATCCGATTTGAATTCCCTTGTGGGTTAAGTCAGTTGTTACCGCCAAAGTTTTCACAATGATTTAATTCTCACAATATCGAGCGTTTGTTTCATGTAGTGCGAATAAAGCCTAGCGCTAACAACTGCTGGACCAATGCCTGTTCTTCTAATTCAAAGGCATAGTGGCTAAACTCTCTGCGCTTAGGGTAGTGTTTGCGCAGCTGATCAAACTCCGCAGGTAAAGCATTTTTTGCCTCACGCAAGCGAGTATCGTCATCACCAATCGCATAGGTTGCCGCGATTGCTTGCTGTAGTGTTTCAATACATAGCTTCTCAGGCTCGCCATATGCTTGCTGCTCTATAAACTTAACCCTCGCTTCGTCTTCAGGCCCGCTCAAACCCAAATATTGGACGAGCTCCCGATATATCATTAATGAGCCGTTTGTTTTACCTTCAAAGCTATACCCCGCAATATGTGGGCTCGCAATCGCGACCTTTTCCAGAAGTGCAGTATTAATATCGGGCTCCGGTTCCCAAACATCCAAAACCACTCGAATAGCATTTTGGTTGGGCCCCTGTAAATAATGGAGTAATGCCAAATTATTAATTACTTCACCGCGGCCTGCATTTAACAATACCGAGCCGTGCTTCATTTTTTCAAAAAAGTGGCTATCAATCATGTGATATGTGGGGTGAGGGCCACCTTTAGTCAGCGGTGTATGAGTGCAAATTAAGTCGCAAGTAAAAAGGTCTTGCCACTCAGATAAATCCTCTATCATTTCAGGCCTTAGAAATGGGTCATAGCAAACGCACCTAAAACCTACCCCCTTTAGAGCACGGTATAACCGTCCCCCAACATTACCGCAACCAATGATACCAACCCTGAGTGATGTATCCACAAGGCCTAGCTCGACCATTGCAGCCAATACGTATTGCACCACTCCGTATGCATTGCACCCAGGCGCACTCGCATAGTAAACACCTTGCTGCTCCAGCCAATGCTTATCCAAGTGATCGGTTCCAATTGTGCATGTCCCGACGAACTTCACCGTACTGCTATGGAGAAGCGGCTCACCAACAAGCGTAACAGAGCGCACCAATAACACATCGGCGTCGCGAACATCTTCTGCACAGATTGATCGGCCCGGACGAGAGACTATGGTTCCCAAGGGCGCAAATAGCTCTTGAACTAAGGGAATATTTTCATCGACAACTATCTTCATTTAAATACTCTATTGATGGAAGTTTGAAACCCCTCGCCAAAACCTAACCGCAGGCAATACTCACTCAACGGAGATTTTCGGGGCTTATTCGGGCGTAGCCGCAACCGGCGGCCTAGTTCAGCTCCGTCGTCAAGAGTGGTTAACGCCAAGGCCATATCAATTTGTTCACGATATTCATCCAATTTTTTCGCCACACTCAAAGCCCCTCGAAAGGGCATGATGGCCACTTGGTTCAATTGCATTTTCATCTCTGACCAATTTGAAAACCGCTGCAATAGCTTGCCAGCGGTTTTTGATCCAATGCCTGGAACGCCGGGAATATCATCACTGGCGTCGCCAATTAACGCCAACAAATCAGCTATTTGCTCGGGTCTCACACCTAACTTTTCAGTTAACGCATCACGATTGAGCACTGGCCCTTGAGGAAAATCCCACATGCAATCTTCGCTACTCGAAACGAGCTGGCCAAGGTCTTTATCTCGAGACAAGACGCACACTGAAAGCCCCTTACGCCGACAGCGAACGGCAAGCGCTGCGAGCAAATCATCTGCCTCGTGGCAGGTAGATGTATAAACCGCTACCCCCATGAGTTCAGTTATTTTTTTACAGGCATTGAGTTGAAACACGATGCCCTCATCTGGCAACACGCGACTGCTTTTATAGCCAGGGTAAATGTCGTTTCGAAAACAGCTTTCTAGACTTTCGTCAAAGCAAGCGGCAACATAACACGGCTTTTGGGTCGCAATAAGCTTCAACAACCAGCGACTGTAACCGTACACCGCAGCGGTATCAAATCCATCTTCGCTTTGCCAGTGCCCTGGCATAGAATAGTAATAGCGAAAAAAATAGATCGATGCATCAATGAGATAAACGGTAGAGGGCTTGAGCATTTTTAGTTCGGCTCAAGATCACAAAGCTGCAGGTAACTATAGCCACCTGCCTGCAGAAAATTAGGCTGCCGGTAATACGCAGCCAAAGCGTTCGCAAACTTCTCTGCTCTAGGCGGTAACCCCCGCTCACAATAGTCCAGCGCTTGCACACAAATATCCCGCTTAAAGGGCTCTGAAGCCCCCAAGCCCTGCTCTAAATTGTCGGCGCTCACTCGAAACCTATGACCGCAGGCTTTATTAAAAATCCACTCTAAAGCTTGAGGCTTGATCTCTACCTGCTCGAAAACACGCTGCTCTGACTCAGTGCGCCCATCTGGGGCATACCAATACCCATAATCAAGCAATTTTCTCCGAGACAAACCCGCGATACACCAATGACTGCATTCGTGCAGCGCACTGGCAAAATAATCGTAAGCGAACACAATTTGAGCAGGTTGCATATGGTCTTGCGCGGGCATATATAGCGGCTCAGCACCACCACCAACCAAGCAAGTATTGTCGCTGCACAAAAAACAATCATTGAAAATATCGATTAAAGCACTTGAGCAATATATGGCGTTATTTACTAGCATAAAATGATCTATAGGGATCTCGGCCCGACGTTATAACGTAATAGTTTAGTAAGCCCCGTTAACGGGCCTCTAATTCGGCACGTAGTATCTTGCACATAGTCTCGACATAGTATCGACCGAGGTTCAAAAAACCTACTTACAGACAACGGTGAACACACTTTAGGGCAGCTATAATAAGGTCAGAGCAGCACCATTTTCTGATGAAAAACGCGCGAAAAGCGACGCTTTATAAAATTTTAACCTAGGTATTGTGTTCTTTATCAAGTACCTATACTGTATATAGTGATGATCTACAAAATCATCTGTCCTGCCATTAGCCATGGCTCACTAGGGACCTCAACTTGGAGGTGTATTATGAAGACCTCAAACTCCGGTCACAACTCTGACAATGTGATCGACCTCTTCTCAGGGCAGTCTTACTCTTCTGTAAACGATTCCCGTATTATCCGCCTCTCCCCAGAACTCGATGGCCTCGAAATGCTGTACTCTAATGAAGCCAGCGTAGACAAATTTTTTAGCCTAAAAGTGCTGTGCTGGGGGCTACGAGCAAACGGTGAGGTTGTGGGTTTAGTTCCTTGGCTCGATGATCTCGTCGCCTGCCCAGATATTGAAGACCCGTTAAACGGTGCTTGGGAAGGATATTACGATCCGGGCATTGATGAATTGTTTTTTGAACCCCCAATTCATAAAGTGGTTGAACTCGAAACTGCAGCAGAGTATTACGAGCTACAATGCGAAAGCCCCTACGATACCGTACAGGAAATTCCAGACACCATCGGCACCCACGCGGTACTCTCCGGAATAGAGGAAAGTAGCTTAACCCTGCAAGAGGTGGTCAGTTGGCGCCTGTTTAACGACGGCACGGTTTGCGGCATGCTGGTAAACGAGGAGAAAGTCGTAAGCACGCCGGTACTACCTGGGGACGACTGCCTCTACCCGGCCCAAACGCAGGAAAAATTTCGTTACTTTTTTCAACACCACATCGCTAACAAAATTAAATCGCAAGACCCTGAGGCGCTAGCGGCAATTTCACTACTAGTTGAGGAGTCATCTCAGGGCTGAACGAATCGACAATAGATCTATAACGGGCTAGTTACCAAACCAGATTAGCCTCAAAACTCTGCGATAAGTGGAGGCCAAGAGTAGATGAATAGGCTTTTCTTTTGCTGAGCTTCAGTTTGCACGTGCTGTTTAAAAGGTGCACGCTTGACGCCCAGTTTGAGACAAAGACCTAGCCTGCATAAAAAGCTGGGTACTGATGCTAGGGCAAAACACCAACAGAACAAACTTCATACTGACTGCCCTTTTTTTACCCAAAAATACAATACCTCACATTCGAGATGCGTTTTCAGCAAATCATGACCCAGAAACTCACAAAATCGCGTGATATCTCGTCTTGTCGATGGATCAGTGGCCGCTACTTCAATGATCTCTCCGACACTCGCATCACGTACCGCGTTATGAAGCATCATTACTGGCTCAGGGCACAGTAGCCCCCTCGCGTCAACGGTGCTCACAATAGAACCGGTTATTTGATGACGTATACTATCCATATTCAGTATATTGACTTAGCCGTCAAATAATGGCAAAAATATTTTTTTAGTTTCATTGACCTAGTTTCACTTATTCTAAAACGGTTCTGGGTTATATTAATGCCCCAATATAAGGACGCAGCTAAACCTCAATATAAGGTTGAATCCAATGGTACAGGTACTTATCGAAAGACATCTTCACGAAGGCCAATTAGCGACTTACCTAGAACAGTCAAAAATCGCCCTACATAGAACATATATTGTCCCTGGTTTTATTTCTGGTGAGGCATTTGCCAATATCCAAGACGAAAACCACCGCTTTTTACTGTGTAAGTGGAAAACACTAGAAGACTGGCAGCGATGGGCGACCTGCGCGGAACGTAAAGAACTTCTGAGCCCGATTCACTCGATATTGAGACAACCCGAAAAAGTCTCAGTGCTTGAGAACTAAGTGCCCGGTGACCTCTTCACGGTCATGATAGAGCTGCTTAAAACGCAGCTCGTAGCCAATACCAGTGCTTTCAAGCCGTTTTTCAATTTTTTCCTTGCAGCGCATAACTTCTTGATAGCGCTGTTTCATGGGCAGCTTCAGGTTGAAAACGGCCTCTGAAAACCAACGTTCGCCCGCCCACTGGGCTATCATACTGGCGACTCTGGCTGGCTTATCTGCAATGTCGCAAACCAACCAATCCACCGCTTTCTGTGGCTGGAATTGGAAGCCATCCAACTGATGATGCTGAACTTGCCCCGAGTCCATCAAGGATTCTGCCATGGGGCCATTATCAACCGCAGTCACAAACATGCTGCGCCTAACAAGCTGCCATGTCCAACCGCCTGGAGCGGCTCCCAAGTCTACGGCTTGCATGCCCGGAGCCAAGCGCCTATCCCACTGATTCGCCGGAATAAAATGGTGCCAGGCTTCTTCCAGCTTGAGTGTTGCACGGCTAGGGGCTTGCTTTGGCAGCCTCAAACGAGGAATACCAGCCTCCCACAAAGAGCAATTCTCTCGAGGGCTCAATCCAATAAACGCACTCTGTCCATCCAGAAATAACAACTGCCCCTCATACGCCGCCTGCCCCTCGATCATGTCACTGCACGCCCGCTCAACGTGGCGAATGACACCTTTTGCAAGTTTTGCCAATGATTTGCCGTCATTAGTATCCAAATTTATCGCCCCGAGCGACTGAAACGCTGTAATCCCAAAGCTTTCACAAACGTCTTTCAGTTGCCCCACCAACGGCGTTGCCCTATCCTCAGCGCCCAAATCAGCGCAAACGCCAGAGCACAGCATCCAATGACGAACAAAAATCATCTGCCGAAACGGTATACTCTCAATAAATGTTCGGGCCTGTTCGGCATTATGGAAGACGAACTGGACATAACCACAATTAACCTGTGTCTTGGCGTATCCCGATAGCGCCATTGCGCTACAGTGCCCACTAAGCTCGGCTGCAACCTCTTTTTCAAAACCCGCTCGACAAAGTGCAATGAGTTCCACTGCCGTATACTCCTCTTAATGCCACTCAACAGTGAGTGGCGTCGAAGAATACTCGGGTTGGCTCGCACAAGTCTATAGCCGGTCCAATTTCTAATGGCAGCCTAAAATCCGTACAATCAACCAAAGTAAATAGGCGTTAATCACCATAACCTTTGCATTCAACTCCAAAAGCATCTTTAATTAGTATTGGGCCACAAGCAAGAGCAGGTAATAAGACTACCCCAAGGATTCATTTCTGTTGGACCGCCTAATTGAAATAAGTATTTCTCACTTTACATTTTGGCTGCGGCTTTGCTTGGTGTGCGCGCTAGTTACGGCTCCCTTAAACTCCATTCGAGCCGAGGCTGAACGTCGTTTACCTCCTCAAGTTAAATTTAAGCCCATATTACTGAGCGAACTGGAAAAGTTAGGCTACATAAACAGTATTGTTCAAGATGCGAGCGGTTTTATTTGGATAGGCGCTATTCAAGGCTTGGCTCGCTACGACGGCTACCGTATAAAGACCTTTGTCCACTCCCCCAGCGACTCCAATTCGCTTAGCCATAATTGGGTCAAATCTTTGCTTATAGACGATGATGACCAACTGTGGGTTGTGACTCTAAAAGGCCTGTGTCGCTATATTGCTGAGCAAGACCATTTTGATTGCATTGAAAGCCTAGGAGACGAAAGCAGCGCAGCTGAGCCACCGTCGTTCTACAGCCTTTACCAAGACAGCCAAGGTGCTTTTTGGGCCAGCACAGATCAAGGCATTAAAACCTTAAACCCTCACACCCGCCAATTCAAAACAGCCCCTCCTGCCATAACCAAAATATTGCCGCCCATTAAAGATTCTGAAGACAACTTTGTACATGAAATGGAAGAGGATAAGCTTGGCAATCTATGGTTTGCCCTAGAAGGCAACGGCATAGTACGTTATAACCGCAAAAACCATGGCGTTACGCATTTTCAACATAGTAATTCACAACCAGGAAGCCTACCGGCAAATAAAATACGGGAATTAATGATCGACTCGCATGGCACCTTGTGGGTCGGCTCCCTAGGTAAAGGTATCAGTCGATTCGATCCAAAGTCCGAAACATTCACTCCACTTGCTCACAGTGGCAGTGAAAAAGCCGATACGGTTTGGGAAATCATGGAGGATAGCGATGGGCTGCTTTGGATAGGTGACGGCACCGGGGTGCACCTCTATGACCCAAAAACACAAGAATTTGCCGATTATAACTATAACGAGGGCGCCGTCGGTGGCCCAGGGAATTTCGTCGCGCGGGAGATGTACATAGATAATGCTGGAGGCATCTGGGTAGGTTATTTTCCCAGCGGAGTCGATAGCATCGACCTACAAGCCTCACAGTTTTTAAACTATCGTCACACTCCCAGCGACCCCCTATCTCTGGCGGACGGTGGTGTACTGGCAACACTGGAAGACCCTTCGGGCAACCTTTGGGTAGGGTGTGGCTTTGGTCTCAGTGTATTAAATAGGCAGTCGGGCACGTTCAGCCGCTTCATCCATGAACAAAACAATCCACACAGCCTTAGTGGGAGCACCGTACTCGATATGGCCATGGAGAAAGACGGCACTCTTTGGGTTGGCGCCTGGGACCGAGGCTTAAACCGAAAAGCCCCTAACAGTGGGCAATTTACCCATTACATATACGACACCAAACAACCACATTCTCTGTATGGCAGAGAACCATGGGCAACAACTATCGACAGCCAAGGGACATTATGGGTGGGAACGGAGAAAGGGGTTAATCGTTATCGTCCAGAAACCGATGATTTCGAGCGCATACTGCCCAATGACCGCGACGGCAACCCATTAGATAGCCTCTACACTCGCCATATATTTGAAGATTCCAGAGGTACGCTCTGGATAGCCTCTTTCAACGGCCTCTATACGCTCGACCCACGCTCTAAGCAGTACACAAACCATTTCAAACATGACCCCCGTGACGCAGCCTCTATCAGCTCGGACCAAATACTCACTATCTATGAGGATATTGACGGTGATATCTGGGTCGGCACGAATGGCGCAGGACTAAACCTATACCGCCCTCATACGAATAACTTTAAGCACTACACGCTCGCTGAGGGGCTGCCCAATATGGCTGTCAGTGGCATCATCGACGATGAGGCCGGTAACCTTTGGTTATCCACCTTCAAAGGCTTGGCACGTTTTGACAAGATAAATCAACGCTTCACAGTTTTTGATAAACAGGACGGCCCCTTAGGAAACCTGTATAACCGCAACTCACCCTCTAGATTAAGTAACGGTGAAATGGTGTTTGGGAGCTCACGTGGCCTAACAATATTCGACCCCACCAAGCTTAACCCAAATAATCACATACCCCCTGTGGTGATCACCGAGTTTTCAGTTTTTAATACCCCTGTTGTGCCGAGTAGCACTGGACCTCTTAACCAATCTATAGAAAAAACCACCCAAATCAACTTGGACTACCGCCAATCGGTATTCTCATTTGAGTTCGCCGCACTGGATTATCGCTCTCCCAGTGAAAACCAATATAGTTATCGAATGCAGGGCTTTGAGCGTAACTGGAATAACGTCGGTAACCGCAGAACAGCCACCTACACCAACCTCGACCCCGGCGATTACGTGTTCGAAGTCAAGGCCTCCAATAATAGTGGTCTTTGGAATGAAATACCGACAACAATAGCCCTTACCATTGCCCCTCCCTTTTGGCGAACACCGCTCGCCTATTTTATCTACTTGTTAGCGCTAACCATGGCTCTTCTTCAGGCTATACGTGTTCAGCGCCATAAGCTAAGTTACGAGCGCAAAAAGTTACAACAAGAAAGAGCCATTGTTAAACGCCTAAAAGAAATAGATCAAATGAAAGATGAAATCAATCGCGATTTGGATAAAAAGGTGGCAGAGAGAACCGAAGAGCTAAGGCGAGAGCACGAGAGATTGCAAGTTGTCCAGAGCGAATTAAAACACCTCAATCGTAAACTGGAAGACGTAAGCGTAACAGACCAACTTACAGGCCTTAAAAACCGACGCTTCCTCCACCAATCGATTGAAGCCGATATCAGCCATGTTCTGGAATGCTATATCAATGCCCGCGCTCCCGAAAGCAACACAACCAAAGCCCTAGGTGACCTTACATTTTTAATGCTTGATCTCGATTTTTTCAAATTAGTTAACGACAAATATGGTCACAATGCCGGCGATGAAGTATTAGCGCAACTGGCCGATATTTTGCGGAAAGCACTCAGAGATTCAGACTATATTATTCGATGGGGTGGAGAAGAATTTATCATCGTTATTCGGCACCTGCCGAGGGCAACAGTCAAGCCAATTGTTGAACGGTTAAGGCAAGCCATTAAACACTATAACTTCGTGGTAATGTCAGACGTTCATCTTACTCAAACCTGCTCAATCGGCGTTGCAACCTACCCCTTTTCAATCAATGAGCCTACAGCAGTCAACTGGGAACAAGTTATCAATATTGCTGATCGAGCATTGTACTGCGCTAAAACGTCTGGCAGGGATTGCTGGGTGCGGCTGGAAAGCTCCAATACTGAGGGCAATTGTACACAAATATTGCAAGCGATAGATCAGGATGCCATCGAAAAGCCCATAGCCGATGGCCAATTACGGGTCAGCAGCTCAAAACCTGTGACAAGCCTTACTTGGTAGAACCCCGACTATCCCCAACGGTAGAAAAATATTCCTCGGCATCTGTGGGCCGCCCGCCAGAGTGCTGTTGAGACAGCTCATGCCGAGTCAATAAAGTTGTCGACTCCGACACTTCATCATAGCAAACCATCACTTCACCGGTGTAAACAAGGGGAAGTAATTGATCCACCTTTTGTGCAAGCGAAAGCTCTGTTTCGCCGTAATCGGTGCCCTCACGGGTAATATACGCTTCGAGCAAGCCCTTCAGTACTTGTTCTGTTAATCGCTCTGGGGGGATAATCATCGCATCCAATCCTCTAAAACCCTTGGCACTGTATCAGAAAGTCAGCAAGTACCGTTATCCATGCCTGCATTCGACACGAGAGTCTGCTTTAATATCCCATAATCAGAACAATAGCCCAAGGGCCTGCGCCAAACAGATTAACGATGAGAATATTCACATGCTAAAAAACCTAATAATCACGCTGTTAAGCGACGACAAACCGGGAGTTGTCGAATCCATAGCCGAGGCGGTAAGCCGCTGCAATGGTAACTGGCTTGAAAGCCAGCTTGCGCAACTGGGAGGTAAATTCGCAGGCGTTATTCGCGTACAGCTGGAAGACACGCAACAAGCCACATTAACGGAGCAACTCCACCTACTTGCTCATAAAGGCATTCGGGTATTCGTCGATGAATGTAGCGACACAGACAAGACACAAAACAGCGGTCAAATACTCGCATTTCGCGCCACAGGGCCCGATAGACCCGGTATTGTTCGGGAAATATCCAGTGCTCTAGCGCACTATCAAATCAATGTAGAGAGGCTCGATACGCGCCTTTCTAGCATGCCTTACAGTGGCGATCCGTTATTTGAAGCAGAAGGAAGTATGTCAATTCCCGCCAGTCTCGACTACAACGAATTGACCGAGAAACTGGACAGTATCGCCAATGAACTCGCTATGGATATCACCATTGATGAAGCGTAATTAGGGCTTGTACCGAACTAGTCCTCCCCCTCCCAGTAGTCTTCAAAAATTGCATGTCCCTTGACAATAATACGCAATGATTCATCTGGCTCGCCATGACTACCCGGAAATTCTGCTAGTACACCGTATTTATCCGAGTCGGGATATTCGGCAATTTCAGGAGACATCCGCGTACTCACAGCCAGAAAACGTAGGTCTTCTGTCTCTGAGGTATTACGTAACTGATGCGCATGCTCTCTCCCCCCTGGCGGGCAGGCTATTACATCGCCCTGCACAACCTTACAGATCTCATCTCCCATTCGCAGCTCGCCCTCACCCGCCACAATAAAGAACATTTCTTCGTTGACGCGATGATTGTGAAAGGGAAAACCCATCTTTCCCGGGGGTAAAACGGTAATATTGTAACCTAATTTCTGAGCACCAATCTCTTTGCTGATAGCGCCAATACGCGCCTCAAAACGATCTCCATTCCCCCACTCCTTATACTCTAATCCGTTGATGTTAATCACATTTGTACTATCCGGCTTTGAACTCATTGCTTTCTCCTGAACGTCGTATTGCAACAAAGTATCCCAATGTAAAGGCACCTAGCTATTTCACAACAGTGGTAGCAAATACGCATTTAACGCGCTAGTCAGCAGCACCTAAGCGTTCTATCTCCATATTAATTGCCTTGGTCGATATCTGTACCTCGTAAAGTGAACACAGCAGCGACACGGTTAGCATGATTAGGCTTAATCCAAATAACACCTTCCCCACTATTATCCAATGAAGAAAAAGCGCAAACATTGATAATGTGCAAAGCAAGAAGGAACAAACCCCAAATACTTGCATCGCTCGAATGATTTGCAGGCGCGTACGCAGGCTGCGGATTTGACGACGGACCATCTGCTCTGAACTCACCTCATCTAACTTGCTTAGCTGACGAATAACCGTTGCCAAGGTTACAAAACGATTGGTATAGGCCAGCAAAAGTAAAGAAATGGCGGGAAAAAGTAAGCTAGGCGTCGTAATAGTCATGTCCATAGGGAAACTCTCTGAGTATTAACCATTACCCACATTATCACAGCACCGTGGTGCGAGCTCAGGGTATTCATAGTGTGCAAACTGAAAACACGGTATCATTGTCGACTAAGCCACAGTGCCACTAGTATAGATAGTAATCGGCCGCCGCAGATAGCCGAAGGCTAATCACCTCGCTAGAGGGGCACTTTGGGAATATTATCCAACCAACATCAAAATAAAAGCAACGCGATGTATCACAACTATTTTGGGCTTAAAGAGCAAGCATTCTCTATTGCAGTTAACCCACGCTATCTCTACATGAGTCAACAGCATAAAGAGGCACTCGCTCACCTTCTCTATGGGGTAAAGGGAGGCGGCTTCGTTTTACTTTCTGGAGAAGTGGGAACCGGTAAGACCACCATTATTAAATGCCTGCTGGAGCAACTCCCAGACAATACTGACATGGCCATTGTTCTCAACCCCATGGCCAATGTGAACGACATGCTACGCACCATTTGTGATGAGCTAGGTACGGAGTACAACAAAGAAGATTTTAGCGATAAAGAACTCACAGACTCGCTTCATGAGTATTTACTCAAAAACCACACCAATGGGCACAACACAGTTTTACTCATTGACGAAGCTCAATTGCTCTCGCCCGAGGCTCTCGAACAAATTCGCTTGCTCACCAATCTCGAAACTACGACTGAGAAATTACTGCAAATTATTCTGGTTGGTCAACCCGAGCTCAATGAATTACTCGCTCAACCGCGTATGCGTCAGCTTTCACAGCGCATAACAGCTCGCTTTCATTTAACACCCTTAACACTGATAGAAACACAAGCCTACATTCGACACCGACTTGAAGTGGCCGGGATGCCGGAAGGCAGAAACCCATATCCACCCGCTATTATACGCAAGATACATCGCTTTACCGGTGGCATTCCGCGACTCATTAATATCGTGTGTGAACGTATGCTAATTGGTGCCTATGGGCATAATAAAACCCTTGTTGACAAGCAGATATACAAGCTTGCCTGTAGCGAAGTGGCAGGCAGTATGGAATACCTGCCAACACGGCTCAGCCGTCTGGATTGGCGCATTGTCGGGCCCGCTGCGGCCGCTGTCGCCGCAGCACTTCTCAGCCTCGGCGTTTGGCTGGCATCACCCACCCAACCCACATTGGAAAATGAAAAGCCAATGGTGCAACGCTCTGCAGGTTCTCCAGAGACAATCAAAGCACCAACACCCAGCTCAACCGCCAACGTGAAGGAAAACACTGAAACCACCTCGTATAAACCTACCGCACATATAAGTACGGAGCCCAGATCGCAATTTCGTGACTACCATATTGACGACTACGCGCAAGCCCAATACAACTTGCTCAAGCACTTAAGCTTTGACGTTTCTTCAGAGACTCACCCCTGCTGGGAGCTAACCCGCGAGCGCATTCAATGTAAGAATGCTGAGCTCAATACATGGGATGAGCTTAAAGAGCTCAACCGACCCTCCGTGCTGATACTAACGACACCCGAAAAATTTACATCTCATGTTATTGTGATAGGGCTTGGCCGCCGCGAAGCAGAAGTGCTGGACATTAACGGAACAAGCTTCAAGGTTCCCCTTTCTGAACTTGGCCCTCTTTGGACAGGCCAAACGTTCTATATCTGGAAACGCCCAGAAAGCTTTAATGAACCTTTGGTGTTAGGACAGCGCAGCAATACCATTCGTTGGCTAGCAGAACAATTTGCAGTACTAGACCAACGAGAACAACCTCTGACCCGCACGAGGTATAACAGCACCCTGCAAGAACGGGTAAAAATATTTCAACGCAACGCTGGGCTCAAAGACGATGGCATTGTGGGCGAACAAACCTTAATGAAGATAAATGAAGCTCTGGGTATAGATCAAACCCTGAATATTCTGGAATAACCCTGCGTAAAGGCTTAAATAAGAACAGTATGGGCACACAATGTCACTAATTCTCGATGCACTGCATAAAGCTGATCATGAACGTCGTAAGCAAGATGATCGCCCCGGGCTAGACAGCCATCACGATCCATCTGCCCCTCTTCCCACTCAAGAGCCTTGGCGTCTAGTACTGACGTATACTGGGGGTATTCTACTATTGGCGGCTCTAGCATTAGGAGCATATTTTTGGGGAAAAACCGAGTCGGGTATAAGCTCGCAGCAGACGCCTCAAGCTCAGGCTCGACCAACGGATGATAGCAGTACCTCTACTAGCACCGCCCAATCCAGCCCAACAGCACAACCGGCAATGCCGCCAAAAGTAGCCACGAACAACGTTGATAGCCCCGGCACTAAAGCTGCCACAAAAGCAGCTCCCATTAAACCTCAAAATCGCAACGCAGTTGCCGCGCTATACGAGCAAAAAGCAGCCCCTGTAACGATAAGTAAACCCGCCCCCCAACGCAACGTAGCAACAGCTATAGCTACACCAAAAATCGACCCCGGGGCTTCAGCCATCGAAACGCAAGTTAACCGCGATACACCGTCGTTACCCGCTGTAAATCTAGGCAACCAACAAATAGAACCACTAAAAACTAACAAGCCCGTTAAAAAGTCGGCCCCTTCGGTACTCGCAGATTTTTCACAAATCGGCTCCATCCGCAGCTTGTCGTGGAGCATGCAGGAGAAAATCCCCACTCTTAATTACTCGGAGCATAACTATCGTGCAAAAAGCAGAGGCACGATTGTCATCAATGGGAAAACACTCAAAAGTGGCGATAAAATTTCCCAAGATCTCGTTTTGGAAAATGTACTAGAAGATGGTGCGCTCATGCGCTATAAAAAACAATTATTCAAAGTTCCCGCATTAAACAGCTGGATCAACATGTAGACCTCTGCTACTCAAAGGAAAATCTGTTTACCGGTGGAAACATAACGGCAGCAATCGCAACGCCGAGCTAGCGCAGTACCTCCTGCCAGTAAATAATTCTGTCATGCCCACGGTAACTACCAAAACTATAACTGGCCGCAGGCATAGATAGGTCATCGAAACTCCCGTCCCCGTTCCAATCATAACGTAACCATGGGTAAAAGCTCAGATCAATATTCACCTCAAACGTTCCCAAGTTCGTCGCCCCTGGCGCCGTAAAGTAATGGCCCGCATCGCCACCAGAAAAATTTACCGTACCGGCGCTAAAATTGCCATACACACCGGCACTGGTTCCGCCGCCAACTGCCACTACGCGATTGGCGCTAATATCGATAGTTCCGTCAGGGTAGAGGATTGCAGAGGCCGCTATCTGCGTGCAGTCGTCGGAGGTATTTTGTAGCCAGGTAGCCCCGTTCCAATACTCAGTGGTAAAGATTACCGGTAGATCCGCAGTTTCCGGACCAAAGGCATCGGCTAAGCGTAAACGTCCAAAATAACTACTGGTCTGACCGAGGTTTACGCTGTCCATCACGGTGTTGTTATCCGAATCCAAATCCAAGTCTGATGGCCGCAAACTAATCCCATCGCTATCACTAATCGCTACACCAATATCGACTTGCGTATACGGCCCATCGGGAGAGCCTGCTCGAGCCAGCGTCGCATCCATATTCGCGGCACCTACACCATTACTCCATGTTACCGCAGTGGTGTGAGAGAGCCTGCTAGACAGCAGAGTAGGCAGTATCGCGTCAATCGCTCCAGCATCTGCGATACCTAACCCTCCTGAAGGATCGAACTTACTGTATGCGCCAGTATAGTTTTGCGTTAGCTGGTTTAAGGCATTCCGAGCATCTATGCTATACCGTAAATTAAAGGGCTCCTCCATGTAACTGAAACTACCTATACCACACGCAGGATTAAGAGCTGAGGGGGTCAGTACAAAATGCTTTGGGGTGAAACGTCCCACATAACCAGAACGCCCCTGTACCCTATCACTAAACACATTGCCAGCTCCCAGATAATCCCCATCCAGCAGCATAGCGGCAAGTTCAATAATGCCTACCTCGCCGAAGTAGAGGCTGGACGTAGTCGCAACCCCACCGGTAAATAAGCTAAGTTGACGGCCATCTGCAGGCGCGATTAAGCGTGTCCCCAACCCCGGGTCATTGCCACCCACGGGCTCTATAAGAGCCTCACTCAATTGCACACTTTCAGGTGGCAGCTCTTGTCCAAATCCAGACACAACCGTATTGTTACTTAAATTAGCATTGTTACTAGGATCAAAATCATTGTGACCATCAGCAATACCATCGCCATTTCTATCATCAGCTGTATCCCAAGCCACAGCTCTCACCGTCGCCGAGAAATCGTCTGCGGCAGGAATGAATACATCACCAGCCGGCCCGCTAGCACCGGGATTAGCGCTTACCACGATATCAAAAGCAAAGGGCCTTGACACAAAGGTAGTGCTCCCTCCAGAAATGTCTTGATCAGAAAACCCCGAGGAATTGTCTAGGAAGTTCAACGCGTAGCGCCCTACATCACTGGATAACAAACTGAAGTCGGCAACACCGCTAACAAACGGCAAGGTAAAGTTTACGGTTGCAGGCTCTGAGTTAGGTAAAGAGACAGTATTGGAACTATCGGTATTCCTAAGGACAGGCGCAGGGGCACCAGGGTCCGAACCTGCTCGACTCATCCATACTTTAACATCCGCAACATTATATTCCGAAGCGACACCACACGAGCCTGTTACGGGATCATTGCGAATCATTTCTACTTGAAAGCTGTGTGCTCTGCCAGCAACCACATCGTCTGCAAGAGGATCTGTGGAGCTTACGACATAGGCATTGTCGCTGAACACAATGGTTGCTGAACCGCTACTCACCCCGGCACTGCTATCTTCAACAGAAATACTGATTGTTTCTGCGTGACTATTGGCTAGCTGGAGGGTAATACTTCCGTCGTCTAATGCTGCTTGCTCGAACTCGTAACTTGCGTCGCCAGAATCACCACCACCGGACGTTAAAACCCCCAATGCATCACTGGCGACTCCGGTGTTTGACCAATCTCCGTTATTACTGGAGGTCGTGATCGCTACCGTACCGGTATAATTAGACAGGGTATTATTGCCGCTATCTTCGGCAGTGATGCTAATATCCAACGGAAGACAAGTACTAGCCGAGCCAGAACCCACATCGATAACGAAGTGATCCAATAGCACCTCCACGGGACAGGGATGTGTTTCAGCTAGTACAACCCCCACTTCGCTTGCGGTCAGGGGCCCGTCATAAAGTCGCACCTCATCAATCAAGCCATTGAATCGACGAGAATGAAAGTCCAAGTCTGTACCAATCAGCACCGGAACATTATTTTGAGTGAGCCCCGGTGTGGCAGTAGTGCCGCTGGCTGCAACCACACCATCAATGTATATAAATTGAGCGCCATCCTCATAGGTTATCGCGAGATGATGCCACTCATTTAAAGGCAAGGGAGCGGCGGTGGTAAGTTCACGAGCCCCTCCCCCCCACCACCAATTTACTTGGCCAGTAGTGTTCAAGTGAAATTCAAAATTGTCGTCTTTGGAAATGATGCTCGCCAAACCTCCAGCACCCCATGCACGAGCATAAACCCAAGCAGTTGCACTAAACGTACTAAAATCCAGTATGGAATTTGTGCCTGGGTCATCAATTTGAACATAACCATCCGAAATACCGTTGAAATCTCCAGAACGGCATGTGCCCGGATCACCCGCTATTGCGGGGTTAGCCAGTTGTGATGAAGGTATCGCATCAAGATTTACCGCTCGGCCGTGAAGTCCGTTGCCAGAATAGTCCAGTACTTCGTTTGCACTGCCATCCCACGCCAGTTCATCCATCCGCCACTCGGCAACCAAAACTGCAGGAACTGCGGCACTCATACAAAAACTATCGTATTCGGAATTAGCGACAGCACTTGCATCATAAATAATAGTAGAGCCACTATTAAGCGTAATATCATCGACCGTTGTTACCGCACCGGTTACGGTCGCGCCACTCTGCATGGTGAAGTCGCGCCGGCCATAAACGACGGCGTGTACATCAGCATCTGATTGCAAGGAGATATTTCGGGTTCCATATAAAAAAACGTATCGATCAGTATTAGCAATATTGAGTCGAGCCAAAGACTGAATATCAATTTCTCTGTCAACAAAAATACTGACGGTGCCTGGGGGGTCAACAATAATTTCGGAATCATAACTCATATCAAAATTGCGACTAAAGGTATAGACCCCCGGCGCTAGTATTAACGTAGAACTACCGTTTAAAAACAAATTGCGGTATGCGCCAGGGCTAAGAACTTGTGTTTGGCCATAACCAATATTGACATCCGCTCCACCGGGAAAGGTAAAGTATGTGCTAGCAGGGACCAACGTACCCGATTCAATACAAGAGCCCGCTCCACAGCTGGTACCGGGAAACGTAAAATCATTTAAATCTGTTGTGTTTACGATATTTCCAGTAGCCCCCGTCACCTGAGCTCCCCAGTACATCGTAACAGATCCTCGATTTGCGCTATTTTGTACTGGGCCAGGAAAAATATCAGCGCAGAGCTGGGCACTAACGTCAGATGAAAATAAAAATATAATACATAGAAGGGTACGTATATCCATGCACTGCCATGCACCGGAAATACGTTCGCAACCTGCGGGTTTCATTGCATAAACGCGGATATTTCTACCTCGCGTTCACCAAGTAATTGAGCCGCACCGCATACCGCAACACTGTTTACCGTATAATAACTTACGGTATTACTAGCATCTGTAGTTTGACTGCAAAGAACCGTTGCCGAACAGGCGGTTAAACCCACGGCATTAAAATTTAAGCTGCTGCCACTTAAAGCCGTACAGTTTCCATCGGTCTGTGTACGAGAACTGGCGTTGAAAAACAGCTGGTTCATACCGAACTGCGCTCCACTTTCTGCCGCATATAACGCCTGCACAGAAAGGCCTCCCACAACAACATTACTGCCTGTTTGCCCACTCAACCTATTCACCGCAATCGCAAGGAAAGATATTCCCACCAACAACACCAAGGCCAAGGGGATTAGGAAGCCCCCTTGCGAAACCGATAAGGCAGCCTTCATGTTAGGGGACATTTCTCACCATCACTTGGGCATTTAGCGTAACCTGCTCACCCCGCTCAATATATGTGAGAGATAGTTTCACCACGGTATTGCGATCGACACTTCCTGCTGACAAGCGGAACGCTGGCCCGCTAGGCTCTACATTTTCTGCCAAAACGACCTGCTGAGCCCCACTTGGATTGCTGTCAGAGATACCCGTCGTACTTAAGCCGTAACCTCTATACTCCAGCAAGGTTGAGCCAGTCACGCAAAATCGCTTGGGGTCATCAGTGATGAATACACGCCTATTAACGGAATTACGTAAAAACCGATGGTTCGATGCCAGAGGAACGACGGTATAAGGGGGGCTACCGAATGCACCTGCTGCCACTCGAGAATTTGGCGAACCCACGGAATAAATCTCGCTGGAAGACAGTGCACCTACCACAACATTGCTCGCACTCCCCAAACCAAATTCGAGAGGAGCAGTGGTGATGGAGTTGGTTGCGGGTGCGCTGTTGGACTCATCAGGTAAGCTGCCCTCGTAAGTCGCTCCGCCAACAATCGGCATAAATTCAAGACAGTTTCCAGAACTGCTAACACGCACGCTGTAAGGTAAAGCGTTTCGCAGCTGACGCGTCATTTGCTCAATCGTCGCCTGCCCTCGAGATACCAACTTACTGCGTTTTTCCGTTTGCGCGTAACTATCTACGGCTGCAGCCACAAACTGACTACCAATGGCGGCAACAATACCTAAAATAACCAATACGGCAATAAGCTCCACTAAGGTAAAGCCTTTAGCGTGACAATTTTTAGATATTGTTTGCATCTTAGCCACCATAACTCATCGCTAAAAGTTTGTGCGATAAACACTTAACGTTAAACTATCACCTCCGGGGATAGCTACAGTCACCGTAATACGCCGTGCTTGGCTAGCGGGTATTCCCAACTCGGCTCCCGCTTCAACCACCACGACGCTCACTGGGTATAATGGATCGCTAGCATCCGTAAACCCATTGTAATCACCAACGTCATCAAAATCGCCGTCTGGAGCTATTCCCTGACAAGCACTACCAAAAACAGTATCACAAGCAGGAACACCTCCGGTGGGCGTATTCTCGTCGAAATTTCTTGCCAGTATTTCATCCAACTGTGCTTGGCCAAGCTCTAGAGCCCTCACCCGTACTACGGGGTCTACCGATTTGACAACACTTTCATTAAAAACGCTCATTAACGCCGTTAACGCAATGCCCATAACCACCAAAAATACAATGGTTTCAATAAGCGTGACACCGCCTTGCTTCATTAAGCCATCACTGTGTGACATCACACAAATTCCACATTGAATGAATAGTCATCATTTCACCAACAGCCACCCTCTCATTCAAAGTTTAGCACTAATAACCACGAGGCTTTAGAATTGTTGGTTTTAGATAAAAGTGATATTTCCCATACTCATCTCACATACCCGGAGATATCGACATTAATGACCACAGATTTACCGTTTTGACTAAGCTGCAGCGACTCGCTAGTGGTTTGACCAAGACGATCAAAATCAAAATTAGCTGACGTAAGAATTTGACCGCTCACTAAAGAAAACGGATAGCGCACGCCACCAACGGTCACACTTTCATTAGCTTCGAATAGATTATCGTTATCCGTATCCATTCGAATATCGACTGAGTTGGCCGAGCAAATAAGCCTCACACTATCTCGCCTAGACATCGCCAATTGTTGTGCAGAATAAAAAGCCGCGACTATAGA
>Ga0065722_100703_pt1 | contig 28874 bp, 27 predicted proteins | sample BansetMetagenome_FD_59109 | JGI IMG/M metagenome (GOLD analysis project Ga0065722, IMG submission 59109) | Bankia setacea gill microbial communities from Puget Sound, Washington, USA - Caecum Enriched | ecosystem: Host-associated > Mollusca > Digestive system > Ceca | place: United States... | reverse complement strand
GATAAAAAATCTTACTTTCGTTTGCAAAACTGTAGTTTAAATTAGCGAATTCGAAGCTGATTAACTTGGCGCTATCCGCGAAGGAAACCGCTTCCGTCTCACTAACAGCGCGCGTCAATGGTGACCCGTGCTCCGCAACCGCTACCGACTCACCGAGAACCGAAAGATCTGTGAATTCCAAAATTGGTTCACCNTCAGGCAATCGAAGTGTCNTGGGGTTAAACTTAGAAAGCCCCTCCGTACTGCCNAAATACAAAGAACCGTCGTTATTTTTCAACGTCGTCAACCGATTACTAATTTCACCCGCCAGCCCTAACTGTTTGGTCAAGAGTGTTTCTACACGTGCAGTCTCAGCGTTAACTTTGGCAATGCCAGCATGACTGCTCAACCAAACATCGCCGCGTTGATCAAACTGCAGTGCCGACAGACCATTTGCCGGCAACCCGATCTAATTAGCGTTATCCGCCGAACGTCATTCCCTCCCTTCACCCAACGTATCAGCCCGGAACTTTGCGTCGCTAACCAAATAGTATTATCGGGGCCGAGTAAAATAGATTTAACTCTCTGCGTGGATACCCCCAAAGAATTGGAAAAATCTATCCGTTCAAACTGGCCAGTGTTGGGATAAAAGTGATTGAGCCCACGTTGTGTTCCAATCCAAAATGATCCATCGAGATCCTCAACAATATCTAACACATAATTAGAGCTTAGCGAGTTTTCATCGGTTTCATCGACGTTATAGACGTGAAAACTATCGGTGCCGGAATTATAGCGATATAGACCTGCGCTCTCGGTACCGATCCACAGAGTACCGTCGCTATCGACAAACAATTTCCATATATTCGCCCCCCTAAACTGACTGTCATTAGAGCCATCTTGGTAGCGGGTAAACTGATTTTTAACTCGGTCAAACCGTGCCAAACCACCCGACCAAGTACCAATCCAAATAGCGCCATCTGGGGTTTCCGCCAATGCCGTAACGGCATCGGCTGGAATGGAATTTTTATCTATTGAAGAATGCAAATAATGAACAATTTCGCCACTAGCCTCGTCCACTTGGTTCAGGCCATTTTCGGTGCCCACCCAAAGATAACCGTCGCGGCTGCGTAACAAAGAAAGAATGCCGCTATCGCTTAAGGAGTTGGGATTATTTATTTCTTTCTGCCAGCGCTTAATTTGATCGGTAACCGGATGGTAGCGATTTAAGCCACCGGGGAAAGTCACAAACCAAACATCTCCAGAACGATCTTCTAAAACTCTCCTCACATTGCTGGATAGCAAACTTCGCTCATCGAAACTGTCATGTACATATTGTTGGAAGAGCTGGGTTTCGTTATTGAAGCGGTACACGCCACCTTTGTCTATTGCCACCCAAGTATTGCCGCGACTATCGCTGTAGATATCGTTAACTATCCCACCGCGTAACTGACCAAATTGTGTTCCGGGTAAAAAGTTTGTAAAGGTTTTAGCGTCTGAATTTAGCCGGCTGACCCCTCCCCCCCACGTACCTACCCAAATTCGACCTAATGCATCCTGAACAAACGTACGAACGTCATTATGCGCCAAACTATTCACGACCCCGGGCTGGTGTTTGAAGTGGATAAAGGAGTTGTCTCTGGGATCAAAACGGCTAATACCGGCATCTTGGTAACCGATCCAAATATAACCGTCGCGATCTTCGAAAAGCCCGCGCACAAGATTAGATGCGAGCCCACCCTTAGATGCTTGCAAACGGCGGATAGTGTCGCGACTCGACGATAAGATGGCAATACCACCAAGTGTTGCGGCATATATTTGATGGTCGCGAGATTCTATAACCGCGCTGACGTAGTTATGGTTAATGCTATTCGCATTGTCGGGCTGATGAAGGTAAGCCGTGAATGTGTGGCTGGCTGGGTCAAATTTGCGCAAACCGTAATCTGTAGCGATCCACAAATGACCTCGATGATCTTCTTCTAAGTCCCACGCTAGCTCGCTTGTGTCGACACCGCTGCCGGTTCCCCAGCGTTGAATTCGAGAGCCATCGAAGCGCAACAGCCCTACCTCGGCAGCCAACCACAAGAAGCCTTTACGATCCTGAATAACATCATTGATAGAATCGAGCTTATAGCCTTCTTCCGACTTGGCAAAACGCTGTACCTGAAGATCAGATGCCTGCACAAACATAGACGACAGCAATAGGAAGAAGCCGCCAAACAAGAGGGCAGCATTGGCTAGTGGCTGTGTAAATTTATTAACTGCAGCCAGAACAACACCCAGAGAGAAACGCACGTACATGATCTGAATAACCTAAACCTTTTGCGAAACGCGAAAACTGTGTAGAAGTATAGTTTAGATTTAGGCGCCACATGGAACTGCAGCACTAATAACAGGAAAGGCTAGTCTGAAACCTATTTAGAACCCAGTTTAGGTCAAGATAGATTAGAAAGGGCGAAAGACAAGATCGTAAACTTGGCCTTTAACGAGGGCGTTGCACCAGTAAAACGATCTAACAGAGCGCAACAGTTAAAACCAAACCCTCCAAAAATCAGTGTGAAGGCTTAAAGTTGTATTCGCCAATATTCGGGAAAGAGAGGGTAAATTGAGATTCGCGCTGCTCGTAAACGTGGTTAGCGACCACGCGGGCTTGCTCGCAGCCATCTGAGCACTGAGGAATCGAAAATTGGTACACCGGAAACTCATTCAGCTCGCGTACGCTCATTGAGTAACTAACCTCACGTAGGCCTTCAGGGTTGGTGTCCGAGGCAGGCTCAGTCTGCAGCATCCACTGCACATAGAGTTTATTGGTTTGCAGATTTGCCCCCGCCTGATCGTCGGCAACAGTGGCGTGAGTAATCACAAAACGGTAGATCCCCGTTACACCCTGATACTCCCAACTGCCACCATCCCAACTTTCAACAATGGTTTCGCCAATTTCTTCAGGGTTAACAAATTGATCCCGCCGCGCCCAATCTTGAGTTTGGGTTTTTCCCTGCTCGGCGTAGCTTGGCCGAGAGGAGGCCGTAGCAGCACACACCGTAAAACTTGTGAACAACAAAATACCAATGCTACTAACCGCCAACGCACCCCTGCTTAAAAAATACCTCATGTTGCAACTCCAGCCTTAAGATTGAATAGCCCTAGTAAGCGTTAATTTTCGAGAATAAGAAAGATTGCCGACTCAGATTGTCTTATCGATCCAGCGCCGACTAAGGTTCGCGTAAGCATCGACGCGACGATCGCGAAAGTAGGGCCAAATCCTACGCACAGACTCAGATCGTTCCAAATCTATTTGAGCGCAAAAAGCTCCCTCTTCTTCTATAGAGGGCTTTAGTAAATACTCGCCCTGAGGACCTGTAATAAAACTGCTCCCCCAAAATTCAATGCCGTCTTGGTCGTCCATTGGCGATGCCTCAAAACCGGTTCGATTTGCGACAATTACTGGCAATCCATTGGCTATCGCATGAGCACGCTGAATGGTTAGCCACGCGGTGCGCTGACGCTCCTGCTCGTCTTCATCATCGTTGGGCGCCCAACCGATCGCGGTTGGGTAAATCAGCATATCGGCACCGGCCAGCGCCATTAACCTTGCGGCCTCAGGATACCACTGATCCCAACAGACCAATACGCCGAGCTTACCGACGCTGGTTTCAATTGGCATAAAACCGTTCAGTTTTGTCGGCTCTACATCGCCAGGCGTAAAATAAAATTTTTCGTAAAATCCGGGGTCATCGGGAATATGCATCTTGCGGAAGATACCAACACGACCTTTCTGTCCATCTAATACCTGAGCAGTATTGTGGTAAAGCCCTGGTGCACGCTTTTCAAACCCAGACATAACAACAACAATATCTAATTCCGCCGCCAGATCACGTACCAGCTGATAGGTTGGGCCGTCTAGTGGCTCGGCGAGGTCGAAGCAATCGGTATCTTCCACTTGGCAAAAATACTGTGTCGCATGTAATTCTTGCAAGACAACCAAGCGCGCACCTTGGGCCGCCGCATCGCGCACATGGCGAGCGGTTGCCGCTAGATTTTCAGTTTTGTTATTGCCGGGAATTGCCTGCTGCACGACCGCAGCTATAAATTTTTTATTCATTTGTTTCACCCTACTTGCATAGTAGCGCAGTGCAAACTGCCGTGTTGTTCTAAGAGCGCTTCACAGCGCACGGCTACCGTACGATAACTCGGCAATGCTTTTGCGATTACCGAAAGCGCCGTCGCATCTTGTTCTAAACCATAAATAGGCACATAGACCGTGTTATTACAAAGCAAAACGTTAGCATAGGTTGCCGGCAACATACGACCGTCAACTTGACTGTAAATTTCGGCCGCCGGCAAGCTGTATAACTGCCACCCGTTGTTCAAACAAATGGCTTCCAGCTGGGTATTCAGAGAATCTAATTGGTCTGCGTCTGGGTGATTCGCATCGCGGCCACAAGCCACAATAATATCGTCGGCAACAAAACGTGCGATGGTATCGATATGACCATCGGTGTCATCGCCGGTTAGATTAATATCTGCAACCCATTCAACACGCGTTACGCCTAACTCTTCCGACAGACATTTTTCGACATCCGCCACGCTCATATTCGGGTTGCGCAACTCATCGACTACACAGTTCCGATTCGCCAAAAGGACGCCCTTAGAATTCACTTCAAGCGCCCCACCTTCCAATACGAACCGAGACTTGCTGACAGCGGCTCCAATCAAATCGCTTAGTCTCACTGCAACGGCGTCGTCTTTCTCGGCGCGGTATTTCTGCCCCCAGCCATTAAACACAAAACTCTTATAATTAAAGCTTTTGTCATCACCTTTATTCGAAAGCGTTAACGGCCCGTAGTCGCGGATCCAGGTGTCGTCGTAGGGAATATGGGTAACGCTTCGCAAGCGAGCACGTTGCTTGGGCAAAAGACTCAGCTGTTCAAGCCAGTGTTTATGTTCTTCTGAATCGTGACACAGCAACCACAACTCAACTGTATCGTCGTTAACGAGAACCGCTTCCACCATCTCGCGATAGCAATTTAATACCGTGGCTAGTGTTTCTTGCCATGCGCTGCCTGAAAATGGCAAAGCCATCAGTACCGCGCGCATCGGTAGAAATTCGGGGTATAGAGCCATAAATCCTGCGTACCTATTTTTCCGTCGATTAAAACGGTTATCGATTCTTACATTTGACTAAAGAGAAGCGTGCTTATATCGCAACCAAAACGCACAACGGCTAGGAACTTCAAATAAACTTTTGAGGTTCCTAGCCGTGTAAGATCATCAACGCAAACCTTCGCTGGGATTTATTAACACTAATATATTCTAGCGAAAGCCTTTGGCGCTAAGGCTCTTTTTTGCGAACGCTCTAATTCGCAACTTCCGCATCTGGATTCCCGTATTGAGCAAACAGCGGAGCTAATTTAGATCGCCAAACACGTTCGTCAACCACCCCCACATGCTTGTAACGAATAATACCTTCGGCATCGACGAAAAAGGTTTCTGGCGCACCGTATACGCCGAGATCTAAACCAAGGCGACCATCGGTATCGACAATTATCGTTGAATAAGGATTACCAAAATGATCTATCCATTCCCGCGCAGGCTCATCTTCATCCTTATAGTTTAAGCCAACAATATTTACCCCTTTTTGCGCGAGCGTATTTAAATACGGGTGCTCAACGCGACAAGATGGACACCAAGTGGCCCAGACGTTGATCAGTAACGGCGCGCCAACAATATCGGCACGAGTAACCCGCTGCTCACTAGCGAGCAAATTCGGAACGGAGAACTCTGGAACCGGCTTATCGATTAGAGCGGACGGCAAATGACTCGGGTCATTACTTAACCCCCGCCATAAAAAAGCCGCCATCACCGCAAAAATCACAAGTGGAATAAATAATTTTAAACGGTTCACAATCACGACTTCCCTTCTGGTGCGGGTTCAAGGTCTGACACTAGGTCCGAGGACGCCTCTCCACCGATTTCTAGAATCGCATCGGCCTCTTTTCCATCTGCGCTTTTTTCGACGCTAGGTTCACTATCACCAACGACTAATTTTTCATCGCGAATCTTGTAGCGCTTATCAAACATCGCCAGTCCGCCACCAAACGCCATAATGAGCGCGCCGAGCCAGATCCAGCGCACCACAGGCAAGTAATGAATTCGTACAGACCAGTCAGTGTTACCTAATTGTTCGCCAAGGGCCGTGTAGATATCGCGGAAGAAACCCACATCAATATCCGCTTCGGTCATAACGTTACCACCAGAAAAGTAATGACGTTTCTGCGGCTTCAAGCGCACCACTTCTTTGCCATTTTTGCGTACTGCCACTTCACCAACATCAGCAAAATAGTTTGCGCCACGCACCCGAATAACATCGATTAATTCATATTCATAGCCAGCATAAACCTTGGCCACACCTATGGTTAAGCGCACGTCGCGCTCGTCGGTATAGATAGTGTTAAGCGAAGCACCTAAAAGACTGACCGCAAAACCAATATGGGCGAAGATCATACCGTAGTAGCTACGCGAGAGCTTAGTCAAACCGTCAGTAAAACTTTTCGATTTTGAGGTTTTACGCTTTACGTCCCACAGTGATGCAAGAATCACCCAAGAGCCAAGCGTTATTGAAATCGCAGCAGGGATAGAGTATTCACCAGGAAAGACACCGGGTAGAAAACTACCTATCCAGCAGCTGAGTAACAGCGGATGAAGAAACCAATTACGCAGCCGAGAAAAGTCGGTCTTCTTCCAGTTGAGCATAATACCCAAGCCCATAAGAGCCGCTACCAACCCCATCACCTTGGTAAAAAAGAAGTTAAACCAGGGGGCGCCAACCGATATTTTCCCCATATTTAGTGCGTCGGAAACCAGCGGATACAGGGTGCCAAGCAATACTAGGTTTGCCGAAATAAAGAACAGTAAGGTATTGGCTAGCAAGAACCCTTCTTTAGAAAAGAAACCGAAACCGCTGGAGCTTTTCACCATTGGCGCACGGAAAGCAAACAGTGTTAAAGAGCCGCCGACGACGACACCTAAAAAGCCCAGAATAAAGATGCCGCGCGTTGGGTCTGCAGCAAAGGCATGCACCGAGGTTAACACCCCCGAACGAACCAAGAATGTCCCCAACAAACTCAAAGAAAAGGCGAAGATAGCCAGTAGTAGCGTCCAGTTTTTAAACACACCACGCTTCTCGGTCATCGACAGCGTATGAATTAGTGCTGTACCCACAAGCCAAGGTAAAAGCGAGGCGTTTTCGACTGGGTCCCAGAACCACCAGCCGCCCCAACCGAGTTCGTAATAGGCCCACCAACTACCCAGCGCGATACCAACCGTCAAAAAACACCAAGCTGCGTTTGTCCAAGGTCGAGACCAGCGCGCCCAAGCCGCATCAAAGCGGCCAGAAATTAGTGCGGCTATCGCAAAAGCAAATACCACAGAAAAGCCCACATAACCCATATACAGCATGGGCGGATGGATAATCATCCCTGGGTCTTGCAGCAGCGGGTTCAAATCGCCACCATCTAACGGAATATTGGGCAGCGCGCGATCAAAGGGGTTGGAGGTAATAAGGGTAAAGCTCATAAAGCCAACGGCAACCATACCCATTACCGACAGCACACGCGCCAACATATCGAGCGGTAAACCTTTACTCAGCCGACTCACTGCAAAGGTCCAACTACTGAGGATTAGAATCCACAGCAATAGCGACCCTTCATGTCCGCCCCAAACGGCACTCAATTTATATTGCACCGGTAAAACTAGGTTGGAATGGCGAGCGACGTAAGCGACAGAAAAATCATCAACGTAAAATGAATAACCTAGGATAACGAAAGCTATCAAAATAAATACGAAGAAGCCGGCCGCTAACGAACGGCTTGACGCCATCCATACTACCCGACCGGTAAAACTCCCAATCATAGGAATCACGGCAAGACAGAGGGCTAAGAAAAAAGCAATGATTAACGAAAGCTGCCCAAACTCAGGAATCATAGGATAACTCCTCACACACCGCTTGGTGCTCGCCCGACCCTTGCAGGCTGTCGGACACTTCTGGAGGGGTATAATTTTCGTCGTGCTTCGCCAAGACTTTGGTGGCGACAAAAATGCCACTCTCATTCAGCTTACCCGTGAGCACAACCGCTTCGCCTTCACTGAACAAGTCGGGCAGAATTTTGTTGTAGGTTACCGGCAATTGTACGGCGCCATCAGTCACTTTGAAGTTAACATCAATACCATCAGTACTACGCTCAACAGAACCCGGCACAACACAACCGCCAGCACGAATACTGGTGTTGACTGGTGCAGTACCGTCGACAATTGACGACGGTGGATAGAACAGATTCAAATTATTACCAAGGGAGTAGAGGGTAAGCCCTACTCCGGCGCTGCTGACCACAACAATAAAAAGAATAACGATCAAACGTTGCTTACGCTTCGGGTGCATTTTAACTCCGCAGTTCGGCGCGCGCTTGAATTGCACGCTGAGTCTTCATAAATTTTCGTTTGGCTAGCGCTGGCGAAATTGCCAGATAAGCTAGGCCTAACAAGGTTGCTCCATAGCAGGCAAACACGTAACCGCCGTGTCCTTTCATGGCAAAGAAAGCCGCTAGGTTATCAAACTGAAATACTATATCCATCGCTCTAATCTTTATTATCTGGGTTGAGGGCAATTCGCCAATTGATCAACGCGTGTGTTGCAATAGCCAAGGCTTTGGAGACGCTAATCGCGCGCAAGTTCCTGTACCCATGTCGTACGGCGCTCTCGCTTCAGAATTTCAACCCGCGTGCGCATAATCAGCAACCAGGCAAATGTCACATAAAACGCCAGAATCATCCAAACGAAGGGGTAAGCCATACTCGGTGCTATCGTTGATTTTTCCATTATTTTAAAGGTGGCAGGCTGATGCAACGTGTACCACCAATCTACAGATTTATAGATGATAGGAATATTAACCGTACCGACTAAAGCGAGAATCGCACTGGTTTTATCGGCCGCATCTTGGTCGCGGTAGGCTTCCTGCAAAGCGATAATACCGAGATAGAGAAAAAACAATACCAGCATCGAGGTAATGCGTGCATCCCACTCCCACCAAGTACCCCACGTAGGTTTGCCCCACACCGCACCGGTGAACAAACCCAAAAAGGTTAACATAGCGCCAATAGCCGCCGCGGACTTCATAACCATGAACGCAAGCTTCATACGCCAAATTAAGCCAACCGCCCCACTGATCGCCATAAGGTAATAGCCAGACATGGCCAGCATCGAAGTAGGTGCATGAATATAGAGAATGCGGAAGCTATTACCTTGTTTGGCATCGGGCGGGGTAAACGCCAAGCCCCAGATACAGCCAGTAACAATCATCCAAATAGCGAACACAGCCAACCACGGAACCCAGGATTCTGTTTTTTCATAAAACCATCGAGGAGAACCCAAACGGTGAAACCACTGCCAAGAAGCCACTTATACACCCTGCCTTTTATATTTGTTATTGATTGATACCCACTCGTAAAGCCCCTGCAGCGGCAAGNGGCGCCAACAGCAAAGCTCCGGCAAGTAACGCCCCCAACACTGCCAACACCCCACCTATGGCAAAACCTTCAATGGCATAGCGCACTGCGCTTGATCCGAATATCAACACCGGTACATAGAGCGGCATGACAATTAGCGATAATAACAGCCCCCCTCGCCGCAACGCCACCGTTAAGGCCGCGCCGATTGCGCCAATCAAGCTCAAGGTACCCGTACCTAGGAACAGTGAGATCAATAGTGGAACGTACCCCGCTTCCGGNAAACTCATCATCACCCCCAGCACTGGGGCCAGCAATATCAAGGGCAAACCGGTAATCAGCCAATGAACTAATACCTTGCACAGCACCAAACCATAAAGCGGCTGACCGCTAACAATCATCTGCTCCAGCGAGCCATCGTCATAGTCCGATTGAAAAAGNCGNTCCAAAGACAACAGCGTCGCAAGCAGGGCAACGATCCAAATCATTCCGGGCGCAAGGGTCGCTAAAACCTTATCATCAGGGGATATACCCAAGGGTACAAAGACTACAATCGTCAAAAAGAAGATGGCTGGGTTGGCAATATCACCGCGATTGCGGAAAGCGAGCAGCCATTCACGGCGCAGACTGGCGCCAAGACTAACACCGAGATCGGGCAAGGCAATCAAAGTCCCACCTCCCCAACCGTTTTTTGACTCAGTAGAAAGGCTTTTTGGGCTCGAACTCCGCCAAATCCAACACATGTACATTTTGCCAGAGCCAAAGGTTGGTGGGTTGTCAGAATTATCACCCCGCCGCGCGCTGCATGCTGCGCAATACAGTTCTCTAGCTCGGCCACGCCTTGTTTATCAATTGCAGTGAAGGGTTCATCGAGAATCCAAAGTGGTGCCCGCGAGAGATAAAGTCGCGCCAGCGCTATGCGGCGCTGCTGTCCTGCCGACATATTCTGACACTGAACCTGATCGTAGCCCGCTAAGCCCACGGCCTGTAATGCTGTCAAATATTCAGCGTTGCTCGGAATAGTCGCCGTTGCTTGATCGGCGTCTTCTGCAACCGAGGGCTGTTTACAGCCATTCAAACCAAAGTACCACTCTAAATTTTCGAGTGCGGTTAGCGACGGGTTTACGGCGGGGTGATGGCCGAAATATAACAAGGCGCTGTGCAAGCCTAAGCGGCCCAAATTGCGTTGTTTCGGATCGGAGCTGGAATGATCGCCCCATTCGATGGAGCCTTGCTGAGGCTGAGACAGGCCTGCGATCAAGCGCAGTAGCGTCGTCTTGCCTGCGCCATTTGGGCCTGCAATTTGGGAGATACTCCCAGGCTCAAAGCGTGCACTGAGGTTTTCGAACAGCACTCGCTCCTCCCGCTCACAGGAAAGGCCGTTTAAAGAAAGAGAGCACTCAACCACTACCAACACCCACAAGTCTGGAACAGATTCAGGTCGCAAACAGACGCAATAGCACCTGAAATTCGTTATTTTTGAGGGCGTATTATAACGATCCGCTCTAAACTTGGTATCAGCTATTGTCTTTTCCCGCCGATAGCTACCCTAACCTGCGACAATTTGTGCGCTAACCAACGATAAAAAGGGGCCGTTTGCTAATGCAATTGCCACCACTTGCACCCACTCGAGCCACTGCTAACACGTCGAACTCGACCACAACCGCTCAGACCCCGTCGGCACTAGGTGCAATTGAGGGGCTGGCTGCAGGAACGGTGATCAATGCGAGAGTCGATAGGGTTACCAAGCTCGATGTAAGCGAACAACTGCAAAAGCTAGCAACCGAAATTGTTCGCCTCAGCAACACCGCAAACAACAGCAGCGGTGCTTCAACAAAGACCTCGACGAACAATATTCAACAGCCACAAAACAACCCATCGAGCACTGCGCGCCAACAGCTCGCTACATCCCTCGACAAGGCCATCGCAAGCCTGCAGAACAGTGCCACAGTGACGAAAGCCGCAGCAGCTCAAGCAGCTGAGCCAAGATCGCTATTTTCAGTCGAGGTAAGCGTGACAGCAAAACAGGCCCCTCTCGAACAACTCTCGGCGAGACAAGCGCAAATACAGGTTCAAGCACAAGCAAAACTATTACAAGCGCTAGCCCCCCAGTTGAATGCCGACGGCAAGCTCAACTTAGTTACAGCGGAAAAGTTAGCCCCTCAACAACAAATACAATTGCAAGTACGGGCTGACGGTCAACTACAACTCAAGCCAGCTAACTCTGCACTGTCTGCCCAAGCCACAATGCCGTCAACAACAATGCCGTCAACAAATACGCCGCGCGAGCAAGCCTTGAGTGCCGGCCTGCGCCAATATCTCCCTTATAATCGCCCGCTTACACAAGCGCTCAGCCAAATCCAAGACGTCAGCAAACTCCTTAACGACAATCGACTCAGCCTACAATTACAACTGCCAGCGGCATTGACCAAGCTGATCAACAGCCTAGACAACCAAATCAACACCTCTTCGGCGACGCTCTCGGCTCGAAGCCTACAAACGGCGATAGCGGGCAGTGGCGTTTTCCTCGAAAGTCACCTCGCCAAACTTGCATCAACAAATACAGCGCTACCGCAAACCGACCTCAAAGCTACCNTNCTGGGCATGATCAAAGAAAGCTCAACCCTGCTCGCAGCTGCGGGACAATTAGCTGGTATAACACCCACTCCAGACGGAGCCTCAAACCGAGCCCTCGGCAGTGCGGCAAGTAATATCCAGAACCTACAAACGGCGCTAGCGAGCGCGGCCAGCCAGCTGAGAAGCATCGACTCACTGCGCACCTTGGCGCGACAACTGCCTAGTTTAGCGGCGACTCTGCCACTTGGAGCTGGGCAACTCAGCTTCGAACAAAAGCAACTGCGCTCTCTGATTCTTCACAACATTCGCTCTAGCGCCGCACAAGCCATTGCTCGTCTAAGCGTGCTGCAGGTTAGCGAACTTTCGAGTCGTTCCAGTCGCACCACGGACGGCGGCCCGCTGCAGAGCTTTAGCTTAGAGCTACCCCTTCGCATGCAAGAACAGCTACTGCCAATTAGCCTGCAGTTTCAACAACACTGGGCGCGCGAGGACGAAAGCGAAAAAAGGCCGTGCAGACGAAGAGCGAAAAAACGACAAAAAGCGCAAAAAATACTGGCGAGTGTTTATGGAATTCGATCTGGGAGATGGCGGCCAAGTCGCTAGCGAAATTGAATATAAGGAGCCAAAGCTAAGCACTCACCTCTGGGTGAGCGATTCGACCTTAAAAAGTCGTGCCGGTGAACGTCTTGNGGAGTTGCGCCAGCAATTTGAACAACGCGGTATAGAACTGGACAACCTAGTACTTGAAAATGGCCCACCGCCGCAACAAGAGACAAAACTAACCCAACAAAGCCTGATCGACATACGCACATGAGCGAAACACCTCAAAAAGCCATCGCCCTCTTCTACGACGGCAACAACGCGCCAACCGTCACCGCGAAAGGCGGCGGCGATGAAGCTGAAGAAATTATCCGCATCGCGCGGGAAGCAGGCGTCCCCCTTTGCGATAACGCGCCGCTAGTTGAGCTGCTTTCNGAACTCGAGCTTGGCGATAACATTCCAGAACAACTTTATATCGCGGTAGCCCACATCATCGCGTTTGCCTACCAGCTACAGTTTGAGTCGCCCGAGCAGGAAAGCTAAGCAGAAAGATTGCTGTTTAAACCGTAACCGCTATAATCCGCAGCCCTAAAATCATCGACGACTTTGCTCGCAAAGCCATCACCCCCTTACAAACAAAAAACGGGAGCACCCATGCTAGACGTAAATGAATATTTTGACGGCAAAGTAAAGTCCATCGCTTTCCAGAGCAATACCTTGCCCGCCACTGTGGGCGTTATGGCCGCAGGCGATTACACCTTCGGCACGGATTGCAAAGAGATAATGACGGTTGTTAATGGCGAGCTGGTAGTAAAGCTACCGGGCAAAGACACTTGGCAAACCTTTATTAGCGGCCAAACCTTTGAAGTAGAAGCCAACCAAAGCTTCGATTTGAAAGTGACAGTTGATACCGCCTACCTGTGCCAATACGTTCGTTAGAACCTCTCTTGCGACAATTCTAGTAGGCACAACGAACTCCTAGCAGGCATAAAAAAGCCCCTCCAAAGGAGGGGCTAACAGGGCACAAAAAATCGTGCTGGGGGTGGACGCGTTAACGCCCCAAACTAAACTTAACTCACCTTGAACAACCAGCTTTGCGCCATTTTGGTCGCCGCCATTAAGGTTTTGTTACTTGCTATACCGTAATGTTCGATCTCAGCGGCATAGCTATCCAAGGCATCCAATACGTGGTGGATCTTACGCACACCATCAAGCGCCAATACTGGACTCTCATGCACCAAGGCATTTAACAGTGGTAATAAACTCGCCACTGCCCTATTCATAATTTCATCCTGCTCAACATCGCCATTTAAAGACAAGTTGTGCAGCTCTTGGCGTACATCGTCTACTGTGTAGTAGCCCAAATATACCCGCGTTTCCAACAAGGTCGTCTTAATCGCAAGTCGATAAATCGTGTCTCGCAAAACGCCTAGTTCGCGCTCGTCACCAAAGGTAAACGGTTTACCGATACACTCTGTCAGTTCGGGCCTCTTGCCCCGCGATTCCCAAAAACTTTTCATAACATTTAGTTCCAACACACCGAGGCATAAAGCCCCTAAACAAAAGTGAGTAACTTAGATTAAACATCATCTAATTTTTCTTCCATGACCGCCGACCTGTGAGTTCGCCGCATGTAAGCAGAGAGTTGCACAGACGATGCCAAGATAAGAATTTTTTNTATTTAATCTTTAGATTCAAACACTTAAGAGGTGTAACTAACGTAATGTAACAACCATATATGTTGCGACTAAAGTTGCATTAGCAACCTAACTTGCTAATGCCAATAATCCAAAGGCCGGCGAAGCTGTGCTCAGCAAAAGCCAAGGCACAGCAGCCTTAACTCGGTAGCCCGCTATTTTGCGTCTTTTGCTTTCGGGGTCAGGCGCACCATAAATACACTATGGCGCTCCATTTTTATCTTTAGGAAGTCTTTCGTACTACCACTGTTGTCTTTGTCCCACAGATCCTGCCAGCTGTATTCGTCTGCATTGAAATCGATACTGCGCTTGGTCAGCTCGTCTTTCACAGCCTTGTGACGCCAGCGAAACTCAAACTTGGTGTCGTGATTGTTGCGGTTAAGCACGGCCATTGCCCACTCGTCGTTCACCAGAGGCTTAAACCAAACCTCAACACCGTCTTCAGTTTCGTATTTAAAGCCCTGAATACCCAGCGCATCCTGATCGACTGCAATTACCGCTTTATTGGTAAGTAATGCAGTNGTNTCCTTGCTCATATTACGCAGGTCATTACCTGCGATTAACGGAGCTGCAAGCATCGCCCACATAGAAAAGTGAGCACGATCTTCAGCCAGTGTCATACCGTTGCCAACTTCCATCATATCCGGATCGTTCCAGTGGCCTGGGCCGGCAAACTTGCGCAAACCATCCTGCATATCAAGGATTTGTAACACACCCCAAGACGACCAGGTGCCATGGTCATATTCACAATCGAAACAGGCATAGATGTCGCCGGTTGTACGCCACAACTGACCGAGTGGTGCCGCCCAGTTCCACGGCTTGTTGTCGCCCCATTCACAAATACTTAGGATCATCGGACGTCCGGCTTCTTTCACCGCTTTACTCATGGTCATATAAGCGCCTTCAGCTTTGAGACCATCGGTAGCACACCAATCGTACTTAACATAATCAATGCCCCACTCTGCATAGGTTTTAGCATCGATAAACTCGTAACCGCGGCTGCCGGGCTTGCCCGCGCAAGTCGTCCAACCGGCATCNGAATAGATCCCAAGCTTTAAACCTTTTTTATGAACATAGTCCGCTAAGGCCTTCATTCCACTGGGAAAATGCTTTGGGTCTGGCTGTATACGACCGTTTGCATCTCGCTCACCATGCCAGCAGTCATCAATGTTGACGTACTCGTAACCGGCGTCTTTCATGCCGGACTTGACCATCATATCGGCGGTGGCTTTAATCATTTTTTCATCGACGTTACAGCCAAAGTGGTTCCAGCTGTTCCAGCCCATCGGCGGTGTCATGGCGAGATGCTCAAACTTATCGGCAAAACTGTTTACAGAAAGTAAACTGGCCGCCAAGCAAAGACTTGCGAGGGCCGCAAGCCGAAATTTAGACTCTGATTTGTACATTTTATTATCCTCTGGGTTTTCCTGAACTTAGGGGGTTCCTGAACTTAGTACTCTAAGCACGGTAGTATTTAGGCTTGGTAGTATTAGGCTCGACATTACCTAACTTAGCTGCCAAGTATAGGTCACATCGAACACTAATATCCCCTACAGAAACACANGTGTAATCGGTTTCATTTAGCGAACGCGGATTATGCGTACCCTATCCACCCGAGTCAAATAATTGATTATGCGACCCGCTAAATCTGTTTATGCCCTTAGGTTGAAAACGCCTACACTAAAATTAGATAGTCGCAGGGCTTGCCTCGCCGCTCGCAAACGTTAAACTGCGCACCGCCACTGTCATACAAATGTCATATTAGCGTCGCCAGAGGCATCTGCGATCTTATGCTTACACAGACGCAAACCAACAAGAGACTCAGGCCATGATCCTTAAAAACCCACTGACTGAAATGTTTGCGCGCTCCCCGATTAAACCAATGGAAGAGCACATAACCGTTGCCACAGCTGCGGCGAGCGAACTGAACAACTTTTACAAAGCGACCATCAATGAAGACTGGGACGCAGCGCTTGCCAGCTACAACAAGATCAGTGATTTTGAGCGCGAAGGCGACCGCCTGAAAAAGAATATTCGTTTACGCCTACCGAAGAGCCTGTTCCTGCCAGTACCGCGCTCAGATTTGCTCGAGCTATTGACNATGCAGGACAAGATCGCCAACCGCTGCAAAGATATTTCCGGCCTAATGCTTGGCCGTAAAATGGTTATCCCAGCCTCACTGCAAACCGCTGTTGGCACCTATATCGATGCCGGCGTTGCTACGGTATTACAAGCTCGCAAAGCCATTCACGAACTCGATGAGTTGTTAGAAACCGGCTTTAGTGGCCGTGAACTGGATCTCGTCGAAGAAATGGTGGAAACCCTCAACGACTTAGAACAAACCTCGGATCAACAACAAATCGTCATTCGCTCCGGCCTTTATGAGCTTGAAGCGGCGCTCCCGCCGATTGATGTGATGTTCCTATACCGCATTATCGAAGAGATTGGCGACCTTGCCGATCGCGCTCAAAAAGTGGGTAGCCGCCTACTCCTACTACTCGCACGCTAACGACTTTTAAAAAGTTTCTACGGAGAATTCCCTTCAATGTCTATTCTTTCTGATTACGGCACCCTATTGCTGGTGCTGGGCTGTATCTTTTGTGTTTTTATGGCGTGGGGCGTAGGTGCCAATGACGTTGCCAATGCTATGGGCACCTCGGTGGGCTCTGGCGCTTTGACCATGAAGCAGGCGATTTTTATCGCTATGGTGTTCGAATTTTTGGGCGCGTATTTGGCCGGTGGCGAAGTTACTGCAACGGTTCGCAAAGGTATTGTCGACCCCGCGATACTCGCCGGTTCGCCGGAACTACTCGTCTACGGTATGCTCTCGGCGCTGTTAGCTGCAGGCACTTGGTTGGTATTCGCCAGTCTGATGGGCTGGCCGGTTTCAACAACTCACTCCATCGTGGGGGCAATTGTTGGTTTCGCGGCTGTTGGTATTTCCACCTCGTCCGTCGCCTGGGGCAAGGTTGGCACCATTGTCGCCAGCTGGGTGGTTTCACCGGTTTTAGCCGGCACCATGTCATTCCTGTTATTTAAAAGTGTGCAATACCTTATCTTCAACACCAGCGACCCGTTAAAAAACGCTCGCCGATACATTCCGTTTTACATGTTTTTAGTTGGTTTTTTAATTTCGATGGTAACGATATTAAAAGGCTTGAAGCACGTTCTTAAAGATACGAATCACCAGTTGAGCTACCCAGAATCAATTGGCCTCTCTGTAGCTGCCGGCATTTTAGTTGCGCTGTTTGGCCTTTATTTATTGAGCCGCGTAAAAGAAGGCGATGACTCCCCGCAGCGCAGCAACCGCTTTGCTGATGTGGAGCGTGTATTCGCCATTTTGATGATCTTTACGGCCTGCGCCATGGCGTTTGCACACGGCTCTAACGACGTCGCCAACGCGGTAGGCCCACTCGCCGCCATTGTCAGCGTCATCAAGTCGGGCGCCGTTGCGTCTAAATCGGCAATGCCTGCATGGATTCTTCTTTTGGGTGGTCTCGGTATCGTTGTTGGTTTGGCAACCTATGGTTACAAGGTTATCGCGACAATCGGCAAAAAGATTACCGAGCTTACCCCAAGCCGCGGCTTTGCTGCTGAGCTTGGCGCTGCCGGCACGGTAGTGGTAGCTTCGGGAATGGGCCTACCTATTTCGACTACCCACACGCTAGTGGGCGCGGTACTAGGTCGTAGGCTTGGCACGCGGTATCGGCGCACTGAATTTGCGGGTTATTGGTTCTATTTTTCTATCGTGGATTATTACCTTGCCTAGCCGGTGCAGGTTTGGCAATCGTATTTTTCTTCGGCTTTAAAGCGATCTTCGGCACCGCCTAGTTCGCTTGATCAACTTGCAGTTTGTGCGGCACAGGTTAATGCACTGTTGCCGCGCAATACTGGCAAGGCTTATCTCCCTAGACGACTTATTGCTAACGCCCTACTTACCCGCCTTTGCCAAAAAATGTATATAGCGCGCCATTTGCCAGAACGGCTCGCGCTGCGAATAATCCAGCTCTTTTTCTACTAACGCCTCAGGCTCTCGGTTGCGATCTTCCGGGCTCATAATGAAGTCGTGAAAGACGCGAATTCCACTTTTACACAACACCTCCAGCTTATGCTGTTCCATCCAACGCAAAACCTGTTGCGGGTCCTGTGGATGGGTGGGTGTTAGGCTGCCGGGAAATGCGGTGAAGTTATCGATATCAAATTTATGATAATTGGTACGCAGTAAGTTCTTAAAGGCCAAACCGTTAATGTTGTAGAAGGTTAACGACAGATAACCGCCGGGCTTCAACAGCGGCATTAAGTGATCAAACAACCCCTGTGGATTCGCCAGCCATTCAATAACCGCATGACAGATAATGATGTCGAACTGTTGATGGTGATGATTGCGCAACAACTGATTCTGAAGATCTTGGATTGGGCACTGCAAAATTTGAACGCGATCGAGCAAATCAACCGTATCAGCACCCTGGTCGGTTATATTTTCCATCGCCAGTTTCAGCATCTCGGTGGAAATATCATTAATGACCAGCTCGCAACCACGTTCAGCTAAGGTCATTGAAAACTGAGCCTGCCCCGCGCCTGCATCCAACACACTTAAAGGATTAGCTATTGATGTCTCGTTTGTTAAACCGTCAGTAGCCTGCAGCCTTAGTTCGGGAATATGCGCGGCAAAATCGCGCTGCAATACGCTTAAGCGTATTTTCCCTTTAAGAGTCCCGTAAATATTACGTTTGAAGCGCTGGGCAAGGTCGTCGAAATTCCGATCTGTATCCACCTTTGCTACTCCTTTTCGCGTAGACGTCTGGGGCTTGCCTCGTCTACCCTGAGGCTTGCTAGGGTTACTGTCGCCGTCTACCGCCGCTTGATTCTTAGCCTGTTGCTTACGGTTAGCTTGGTTACTCAGTTTCACGCATTCTCTCACTATGGTTTTATCACCGCACACAAGGCTTTTGCACGCGGTGTTTGTTGAATTCTGGGTGGCATACGTTTACATTCGTTGCCCACCGTTGCTAATCCGCCGAAACATCTGAGGTCTCTATGTCGTTTACCCCCGCCACGCCCCACTCTTCCTTCAAACTTGTACGCCAACAAGTGGTTGCCTCGTTAAATATCGAGGTGCAGGAATACGAGCACAAGGTTACCGGCGCGCAGCACTTTCACCTCAGTGCAGCATCAGATGAAAACGTATTCTTGGTGGCGCTGCGTACAGTACCCAAAGATTCCAGTGGCGTCGCTCACATTCTGGAACATACCGCGCTTTGTGGCAGTGAAAAATTCCCCGTGCGCGATCCATTTTTCATGATGACAAGACGTTCACTCAACACCTTTATGAATGCCTTCACCAGCTCGGATTGGACAGCCTACCCCTTCGCCAGCTTGAATCGCAAGGACTTCAATAACCTGCTCGATGTGTATCTGGATGCGGTGTTTTTCTCGCGTTTGGATCAACTTGATTTCGCCCAAGAAGGCCATCGCTTAGAGTTTGCAGAAGACGGTAATCCCGATTCACCCCTAGTTTATAAAGGTGTGGTCTATAACGAAATGAAAGGCGCGATGAGTTCAGTGCCCTCGCAGCTTTGGCACACGCTTTCCAAACATCTGTTTCCAACCACCACCTACCACTACAACAGCGGCGGCGATCCGGACGACATTCCAGACCTTAGCTATCAAGAGCTATTGCAGTTTTATCGCACCCACTATCACCCCAGCAACGCGATTTTCATGACCTACGGCGAAATCAGCGCGAGCGAACATCAACAAAAATTTGAACAGCAGGCACTACACCGCTTCGAAAAACTGGATTACACCGTCGCCGTTGGCAACGAGAAGCGCTACCACGCGCCTATGCGTGTGCAGGAAGCCTACCCCTATAACGACGACGACGCTGAACATAAAAGTCATGTTGTTATGGCTTGGCTATTAGGTAAGAGTACCGATCTGGGTGACAGCCTGCGCGCGCAATTACTCTCCAGTGTTTTACTCGACAATAGCGCCACACCGCTTATGCATGCTCTAGAATCTAGCGAACTTGGCAATGGCCCTTCACCGCTGTGCGGCCTCGACGATTCACAGCTGGAACTCACATTCGTGTGTGGCTTAGAAGGCACCGAACGCCAATCTGCCGACGAGATTGAAAAGCTGATATTCGACACCCTGAAAAAAGTTGCGGAAGAAGGCGTTCCGCAAGAAGATATTGAATCAGCGCTACACCAGCTGGAGCTGCATCAGCGCGAAGTCGGCGGCGATAGCTANCCCTATGGTTTACAACTAATCCTTACCTCACTCACCGCCGCAACCCATCGCGGCGATCCCGTAGGGCTTCTCGATATAGATGCCGCCCTTGAGCAGTTGCGAGAAGACATTAAGGACCCCGAATTACATTAAAAAACTGGCGCAAGATCTATTACTAGACAACCCCCATCGCGTGCGCTTGATGCTACAGCCGGACTCAAAAATGGCCGCCCGCAAAGAGCGCGCCGAAGTCGCTCGACTCGCCGCAAAAAAAGCAGCGCTCTCGGAGCAGGAAAAAACCGCGATAATAGAACAAGCTGCGGCGCTGAAATTACGCCAAGATCAGATTGACGATGAATCGATCCTACCTAAAGTTACTCTCGCCGATGTGCCCAGCGACGAAGTCCACCAAGAACCTAGCTACCGCGCTACTGGCGACACGCCGCTTACCAGCTATGGCGTTGGCACTAACGGTTTACTTTACCAGCAGGTGATTTACCCCTTACCGGAGTTAAGCGATACCCAAACCGCGCTGCTACCGATTTATACCGGCTGCTTAACAGAACTCGGTGCCGGTGAGCACGGTTATTTAGATATGCAACGCTGGCAGGCACGCGTTACCGGTGGTGTAAGCGCTTTTACNTCCGTGCGTGGCGCGACCGATGATGTGCATTCGCTATCGGGCTTTATTACCTATTCCGGTAAAGCGCTGAATCGCAATCAAGCGGCGCTNACCGATCTGATGAAAACTCTTATCGATGCNGCACGCTTTGATGAAACCGGACGCCTGTTAGAACTGATTGGTCAAATGCGTGCCCACCGTGAACAGAGCGTTACCGGCAGCGGTCACGTACTGGCAATGCTCGCCGCCACCTCAGGTTTATGNGCCTCNGCGCTGCTCAGTCACAAACTTAATGGTCTTGCGGGAATTCGCGCCCTGAAAGAGTTGGATAGCGACATTAAACAAGGTAAAGGCTTAGATGAGTTGTCGAGTAACTTACACAGCCTGCACCAGCACCTCACCGCCGCGCCACACCAGTTATTGCTTGTTGCCGAACCGACTCAGTTAGACGCCTTTCAAACCAACTTATCGACCAAGCTCAATAACGCCAAGAGCGTCAAAGATGTCAGTCGGTTTGACTTAGCCAAGCATCAAGAAATCGTAAACGACGCATGGCTAACCAATTCACAGGTTAACTTTTGTGCGCGCGCCTTCCCTACCGTTCCATCAGGCCATCCGGATGCTGCCGCGTTAATTGTTCTCGGTGGATTTTTGCGCAATGGCTTTTTGCACAAAGCGGTGCGCGAGCAAGGTGGCGCCTACGGTGGCGGAGCCTCGCAGGATAACAACTCTGGTTCGTTCCGTTTTTATTCCTATCGCGATCCGCGCATGGGCGAAACGCTGCAAGACTTTGATCGTGCCATCGACTGGTTACTCAGCAGTAAACACGATGCACAAAAAGTTGAGGAAGCCATTCTCGGTACAGTAAGCTCGCTGGATAGGTCAGAGTCGCCCGCCGGTCGTGCCAAGCGAATTTTCCACGCAGAACTTCACGGTCGCACCCAAGAAGTTCGACAACATTTTAGGGAGCGGGTACTAGCAACAACGCTTAGCGATTTGCATCGAGTCGCCGACACTTACCTGCGCAGCGAAAATGCTTGCACCGCAATTGTGACCGACTTCAGCCAAAAAGATGCAGTGCTAAAACTGGGCTTGAACCCCATAAATTTGTAATGTTTTAAACATGTCGGTTTGGTGTTGCAGGTTAAGCTGCAACACCAACTGTAATGCTCTCGCACGTAAAACTAAGCAAGAATTGAACACACAGACCAAATGGAAAGGGATTACCGATGATTTTTGAAACAATATTACAGCCACGTTTTTGTGATGCCGACATTCTCGGTCACGTTAGCAATACAATAATTCCAGTTTGGTTCGAAGAGTCGCGGCGGCCAATATTTCTCGCCATGCAACCGGAAATTAACATTAAAAACTGGGCTTTTGTGATCGCCCATATTAATGTCGATTTTCATCTGCAAACATTTATTGAGCAAGATGTACTACTGCGCACTCACGTCAGTAAGATAGGCACGAAGTCGTTAGAGATTTACCACGAGGCGTGGCAGCAAGGACGTAAAACCGCGTCGGGAACGGCGGTATTAGTACATTTTGATTTTAAAACGCAAACCAGCCAAGCTATACCCGAAGAGATTCTGCAGCGGCTCTACACGATTGTGGAAGACTTACCATCAGGGAAGGAATAACTTAAATANCCNACCACCAAGGTCACCGCCATTGGCCAGCTGGATATACCCCTCGCGATTATGTTGTTTATGTAAGGCGGCGATACGCTCGGCAAAATACAGCCCCAAATGAGTCTCCCCCTTACTCACTTCGCCCTCGTCTATTAAGCCCGCCGGTCGTCGCAGCATATCGTCTGGGTAACCTGGGCCATCGTCGGCAATAGTGATGCAAAGCAAATCATCAACCAGCTCTGCACTCACGGCGATAGTAGTCTTGGTATAGCGAATAGAGTTCACCAGAATATTGTGCACCACGCTGCCGATCAGGTCGGAATCAAAATACCAGCGCAGCTCGTCGTCACAATTGAACTGCAACTGCAAGGCGCCGGTTTCGATCAGCATGTGATTGCGTGCAACTTGGTCTTCCAGCACGTCGACTAGATAGTGCTCATCAATATGCACCGGCAAATGATTGTCCTGCATACGGTAAATGGTTAACAACTGAATTAACTCACTGTTAATCCGTGAGGCCTCGTAGTGCAGCGTGGTAAAACGTCGCGCCTGCACATCATTGGTTGGCGGCGTATCAGAAATTACCGACTCTAACGACGCCAGTAACATGCCAACAGAATTTTTCATGTCGTGTACGCTCGAGGCCAACACCATAGAAAAATCAATGGGGCTATCATTTTTAGACATTTAAAACTCCGGCATTGTTAGGCATTTAAAGCTCCGACTCTATTTCTCAGACGATTGTAACGATCAAACTGCGGATGAGACGAATCAATTAGCGACGCCACCAATTCCAGTGCCGCCTGATATTCATGTAAGGCAAGTTCATCCGTGTCATCTATTTTGAGTTTACCCACTAAGGCTTGAACGATATTCAGCTGAATGCCCACATGTTTGGGGAATAGCTTACGTGCTTTTTCAAAGCAATCGAGCGCCGCATCAAATTGCGATTGATTGTAAAGGTCGATACCTTCACGNTTGATTTCCGCCACCACCGCGCGATTAGAATCACTGGCAGGCTCATTAAGAAACTTGTCGAGTTTTTCTAGTGCAGATTGATCATCGGCAAATAATTTTGCCAATTCCTGCAGGCGCTCTTCCGCTTTATCGGTCTGCTTTAACGCCAGCATCAACGAAACACATTCTAATTCGACATCAATATTTTCGGCGGCGGGTTGCAGCCGCTCAGCTTCCGCCATTGCCTTAATCGCCAGATCTGGCTGATTGTTTAACGCGTGAATACGACCGTTTAACAAATGCACTTGGGCCTGTTCGGCATCACTTAGCTCATAGCGTTCTTCGGCTTGCTTTAACACCGCTAAGGCTTCGCTGCTGACATTTGGCCCGAGGTTTAAATCCCGTTCAACGCCAAGCGCGCTAACACGAGCAAAATTGAGATGGTCGTTGACAGTGCCATGACAGGACATTTGACCAAGCTTTACCGTTTTGCGTAACGCATCAGCCGCCGTGACTAGGTCGGCATTTTCTTGTGCCACTATTGCCAACTGCTTTTGCCGCAATATTGACATCGGCGATACATCAACCGCGCGTTGCACCGTAAACTGAACGTTGTGGCTATCACCACGCATTCCCCAGTTGTCGGCAAGCACATCGTAGGCCGGAAGGTATAACGGGTTTTCATCGACGATTTTTTCCAGCCAACTACCGGCCAACTCTAGTTCGCCACGCACTTGTTTTACCTTAGCCAAGCCAAGTTGAGCCCATTCTAAAGGGCGAACCTCAAGAGCTCGCGTGTACAGGCGCTCGGCCTTATCCCACTCGCCCATCGAAACAAAAACACTACCCAACATTTTCTGCGCCGACGTAGAATAGCGATTCTCAGCCAACGAAAGGTCAATTAACAACTCGCTTGCTGCACCCAAATCGTTTTTCTGTAACGCTCTATAAACCGGCGCCATAACACTGCGCTGAAGCAACAAACGATCCATACGCTGCTGCAGCATTTTTGTCGTAAGTGGTTTCATTAAATAATCATCCGGCGCACAGTCGTAGGTACTCATAACAATATTACGGCTGGATTCGGCGGAAACAAGAATAAATAACGTGGCTTGATCGATCAGTTTTCGGAAGCGTAATTCCTCTAATACATGCTGCCCAGTGCGTCCCGCTCCCAAGTTGTAATCACTTAGAATAATGTCGAAGCGCGCGCGTTCACACTGCACCAGCATCTCATTGGCATTTGCCGCCATCACCACATTCGCCACACCCAAGCCGCTTAGCATGCTATTAACGGTATTGCGGAAGCTGCTGAAATCATCAGCCACCAAAATACGAAGTTTGGCATAGTTCGGTTCAGCCACTACTACTCCTGTGCATGCATTAAGTTGGTGTGATCGGCCGCGCCTTGTGGCCTACGTGGGTACAAATCTACGCTAGTGGTTTGTTCGCTTAGTACTTAGTGTAGCCTAGCTTTTGAGAATATGAGATTTGGGTGGGCAAGGGATAAGTAGAGAGGATAAAATGCTGAGCCTAAACAGGAGCCGCTGCAATCTATACAATCGCAGTACCGCGCATGACCAATCCGCTGGCTCGGTAACGACTCCGAAAGACTATAGGCAATTCCGANATTCTATGAGCGATTCCCATCAGCAGGACACTATCTACGCACAGGCCAACCCCGAGCTCGGAGAATTCATCTTTGATCGGAAGGTGGTCGACGTATTCCCCGATATGATCAAACGCTCGGTGCCGGGCTACAGCACCATTATTCACATGGTTGGCCAACTTGCAGAACGCTATGCTCAGAGCAATAGCCGCTGTTACGACTTGGGCTGCTCGCTAGGTGCTAGCACCCTTGCTATGCGCCACCGCATAACCGCCGCCGATGCTTCGATTGTTGCAGTGGATAACTCCGAAGATATGATCGAGCGTTGCCGCCAAGTGCTAGCAGCCGATAGTGGTGAAGTGGCCGTCGAGTTGCACTGCCAAGACTTAGAGCAAACACAAATCCAACAGGCCTCAGTCGTGGTGTTGAATTTTACGCTGCAATTTATTGCCCCGAGTGAGCGCAATACCCTGATCCGTAAAATTTACCAAGGAATGCTGCCCGGTGGCGTGCTGGTACTATCCGAGAAACTGCATTTCGACGATGACCACCACAATGAGCTGATGACTGAACTGCACCACTACTTTAAAAAGACGAATGGCTACAGCGACCTCGAAATAGCGCAAAAACGCTCCGCCTTAGAGAATGTCCTAATCCCTGAATCTGTTAACACCCATAAACAACGACTCGCCGATGCCGGTTTTGTTGGCACCGAGGTGTGGTTTCAGTGTTTTAACTTCGCCTCGCTACTGGCCTTTAAACCCAAGCTATGACTGTTAACCTTAACCGAATTAACTTCAACCCACTGCTAACCGCACTCAGCCAAACGCCAGCCGAAACCAAGCGCGCCGAGCGATTGGCCGACTGGGCGAAGAACCTGCCAGATCAACTGGCCGCAGGGCTCTGTAGCCAGCGCTACGGTGACCTACCCGGCTGGTTAGACGCACTTAATCAGCTGCCCGAATTGGCTCCAGACCATATCGAGCTCGACAGCGAAGTGTCGCTTGGCATGAGCAAACCGCTAACAGCCGCAATACAACAACAGCTGGATACAGCGCTTCGCGAGCTGATTCCTTGGCGCAAAGGGCCGTTCAATCTATTTGATATCAACATTAATACCGAATGGCGATCGGACTGGAAGTGGGACCGAGTGCGCGACCACCTCGGTAGCCTAAAAGGAAAAACCATACTCGACGTGGGTTGTGGCAACGGCTACCACTGCTGGCGAATGCTTGGCGCTGGCGCAGAGCGCGTTATAGGTATCGACCCTTCACCGCGTTTCGTGGTGCAAATTTTATATGGTCAAACACTTTCTACCGACAGCGCCGGTAGACGTTTTACCCATAGGTATCGAAGCCCTACCCGCCAAGCTAGAAGCCTTTGATATGACCTTCTCGATGGGNGTTCTCTANCATCGCCGCTCGCCCATGGATCACCTTTACGAACTGCGAGATACGCTGCGCCCTGGCGGCCGACTGGTTTTAGAAACATTGGTTATTGATGGGGGATTAGGAGAGGTGCTCGTACCGCCAGAGCGCTACGCGAAAATGAATAATGTTTGGTTTTTACCCAGTGTNCCCACCCTGTTAGCTTGGCTGAGTAAATGTGGTTTTGAAAACCCGCGCTGTGTAGATGTTTGTACCACNACAACCGAAGAGCAACGCTCTACCGACTGGATGCGCTTCCANTCGCTACCGGAGTTTCTCGACCCCAAAGATTCCAGCAAAACCGNCGAAGGCCATCCAGCGCCGCTTCGCGCGGTTTTTATTGCCGATAAAAAGGCTTAACCGGCAAGGCCAAACTCAACTTTAATCTGCGCGCACCAAGCCTGAATTCGCTCTTCGCTGAGTTCGGGCTGTTGGTCTTCATCAATACCCAAACCTACGAACATGGCTTCGCCTTCGACTAAGGCCTTAGACGCATCAAACTCAAAACCTTCTGTAGACCAATGGCCGACAATATCCGCACCATTGGCCACGACAACATCGTGCAGCATGCCCATAGCATCTAAAAAGAAATCGCCGTAACCAAACTGGTCGCCCAAACCAAACAATGCAACCGTTTTACCGCTGAAATCCACTTCCGAAATATCGCCCCAAAAGTCTTCCCAATCGGATTGGATCTGACCAAAGTCCCAAGTAGGAATACCCAATATCAACAGTTCATATTCACTGAAATCTAGCTGGGTAGCGTCGCTAATGTCTTTCACATCAACTAAGTCTTCACCCAAACATTGCTGAATACGGTAGGCAACACCTTCGGTATTACCTTCGTCACTGCCAAAAAATAGGCCGATTTTTGCCACGGAAAACCTCGATACTCGATTAATAATACAGTTGGGTAAACACCCACCTTAGCCTGACACCTTTTTTCACGGTATAGGCAGGCCGCCAGCGCGGCGCGCACATTCTCGCAACCTAACCCTAAAGGGTCAATTACTTACGCCATTAACTTGTAGGCATTCGCTCAAGCCTTCAACCTAGTCCTCTCACATGAGTCATTACCTTCAGCGGCAAACTCTCGCCGCANCGGCAAGTGTGAAGCCCGTCACGCATCTAATAACCGTCAAAAAATAGTCGCCATTTAGTGTACGCATTACCAGGCACTTATAAGCTATTGTTTTTATTGACTAATTTTCGCCTTAAATTTCTGGCATGAATATCGCTAACTCTCCAGAAGATAATCTGGATGGTCGAGCTCTTTGTCGAGGTCATCCAAATCAAAACTTTATTTGCGAAGCAGGAAACTCCTATGGTTAACGCAGCATCGACGCAGAGTAAATCCAAAAAGCCCACCGGCCCAAATGAAAACGAATCGGCCACAAGGTTTTCGCTTACCGATGCAAACGCGTCAATGTCAGAGTTAGGGGTACACGGGTTTCCCGGTGAGAACACCCTGCGGGACTTTCAGTTTAAGTTGGCACACAATTTACAGTGCTCATTAAACCTCACCACCACGCTTGAGTTGTTCTACGACAATATTCGCGAAGCCGTCACCGTTTCGGGCTTGCACTACACNTCGCCCAGCGTACAGTAAATCAACNCAGTTAGGCAAACGCTGTAAACACCGCGTTAGCTATACCCTTACAAACGACAATACCGATTTNGGTGTNNTNGAGTTCAGCCGCGGTAAACCCTTTNTAGANGCGGAACTTGCCGGGCTGGAAATGTTAACCGGNGTACTTTACTACCCTTTGCGCAACGCATTGCTTTATCAGCAAGCNCTNAACAATTCTCTACGCGACTCCTTAACCGGGATTGGTAACCGTCAAGCGCTAGAGGCCAACTTCGAACGAGAGGTTAAACTGGCACAGCGCCACCAACAGCCTTTGTCTCTGCTGGTCATTGATATTGACCACTTTAAGAAGATTAACGATAACTACGGGCATCGAAATGGCGACCGAGTACTGCAACATGTGGCGACAACAATTCAAAAATCGCTGCGTGAAACCGATCAGGTTTTCCGGTTTGGCGGTGAAGAGTTTGTCGCTATCCTTAACAACACCTCGCTTACCGCGGCAAATTTAACTG
>Ga0065722_104338_pt1 | contig 28900 bp, 32 predicted proteins | sample BansetMetagenome_FD_59109 | JGI IMG/M metagenome (GOLD analysis project Ga0065722, IMG submission 59109) | Bankia setacea gill microbial communities from Puget Sound, Washington, USA - Caecum Enriched | ecosystem: Host-associated > Mollusca > Digestive system > Ceca | place: United States... | reverse complement strand
AAAAGCCCGCTACAAGAGCGGGCTTTTTTGTCGTTGAGTTAACAACGTGATTTGGTGGACTTGTACGGAGATAAAACGAACCAATTGTTCGATCTTCTCGCCGACTGGAACAGGTGCTTGAAAGGCACGATATTGGACGTTCCTCCCTCCGAAGATAAGCCGATCAAAAAACATCCAAAGACCCCAAAACCTGATTCTGAACCCGAAATTTAACCTCTAGTTTAACACACCGTTAGCACCGTCTGTTTCCCACGAAGCAGACGGTGTTTTCGTATGCTCGCGCATAAGGAGATGCCCGTATGACACAACCAACACATGATAAGAAGCCTGTTTCTTCACCATTCTGCCTACGCTTGACCGATATCGAGCGCGAGCGCTTGGAACGTAACGCGGCTGGCCTGTCGCTTGGCGCGTATATACGCGCCCGTATCTTTGATGATCAGGCATGTCCAAGGCGCACGCGAGGCAAGTTTCCAGTCAAAGACCATCAAATGCTCTCTCAGGTATTGGGAGAGCTGGGACGATCCCGCATTCCGAATAACCTCAATCAGATTGCCAAGGCCATCCACACAGGCAGTTTTGAGCTGACCCCAGAGATGAGCGCCACTATCCTCGAAGCCAGCGCCGATATACGCGAAATCCGCAAAATGATCATGGCGGCGCTCGGACTGGAGCGCTAGCCATGCTGATCAAAGCATCACAACGGGCATCCGGCACAGAGCTGGCGCTTCATTTACTCAATGAGAAAGACAATGACCATGTAGAGGTTCATGCGATCAATGGTTTTATGGATGACGATCTGGCGTCTGCTTTCAAAGAAGTGGAAGCCATGGCGCGTGGGACGCGCTGCACCCAATATCTGTTCTCCGTATCCTTTAACCCGCCAAAAGACGCGCAAGTCAGCACTGAGGAATTTGAGGATGCGATTAGCCGCACGGCGCAGAAGCTCAAGCTGGATGACCAGCCTTACGCCATTGTCTTCCATGAAAAACATGGCCGCCGCCATGCACATGCCGTGTGGAGCCGTATTGATAGCCAAAGCATGACGGCCATCAATTTGCCGTTCTATAAGAACAGACTGATGGAGCTATCCAAGGAGTTGTACTTGGAACATAACTGGGAACTACCTAAAGGCCATATTGACCGCGTCTTACGTAACCCCTTTAACTTTAGCTTAGAAGAATGGCAACAAGCCAAGCGCTTTGATAATGATCCTAAGCTCATTCGCCAGTGCTTACAAAGCTGCTGGACGAATTCTGATAACAAACCTGCCTTTGAAGCCTCTCTAAAAGAACATGGCTTCTATCTGGCAAAAGGTGATCGGCGTGGCTTTGTCGCGGTCGATTGGCGCGGTGAGGTTTATTCACTATCTCGCGGTACTGGGTTAAAAACCAAAGCGCTGCAAGAGCGTCTTGGTGATCCCAAAGAGCTACGTTCTGTCGATGAGGTGAGGGAAAACCTTGATCAGTCCCTTGCCAACAAATTGCAAAACCATCTGCAAGCCGTGCGTCAAAGCTATCAGCATAGATTTGCGCCCTTAGTTAAACGTAAAGACGCGATGAAAGCGCAGCATGGCATAGAACGCCAGAAGTTAGAAAAAGAACAACAAGAAAAACGTGCTTCTGAATTACAGCAACAAAAAGCAAGATTGCGCACTGGTGTTCGCGGCCTCTGGGATCGTGTCACGGGCAAACGTGCGCAAATCATCAAACAAAACGAAGGGCAAACCTATCTCTCACTCAAGCGAGATCAAGAAGCCAAAGATGCGTTGATCCATCGCCAGCTTGAGCAACGCCAAGTTCTGCAAGACAGGATGGACGCTCTACAGGCTGAACAAAACCGAGATATGGAAGCTTTTAAACAGGCGGTTTTCTCGAACATGCCCGATGAGAAAATTCACGCACTGGAAGCTGCGCTTAATCAACCCACTCAAACCCAAGAACAGTCACACACAATGGAGATGTAATTGACCTATGACGACCCACTTAAACAGCTTTATGAAGACCTCGCCTTTGGCAAAACCGATACACATTTTGACGAAGTATTGAAATTATCAGGTTTTGCCAAGGAAGCTTTCACCGATGCCGTGCATGGCTACAAAACTTCATACTTGAACAACCCAAAAACCGAAAGGACTCACCATCATGACAAAACAGCAAGATCAAAAATCTAAATCCGGCACATCACCGCTTTACGGCTATATCGACAACAAAAGAAAAAAGATCGGTTATGCGTATTTTACGCAAAGCGGCATGCTCTGTATTCGCGGCGATAAATTACTCGATAAAAACCAGCTTGGGCGTTTGCTCCAACAAGGTCTATATGTTGAACCGCCAAGCAATAAGAAAGAGCCATCACATTCAGATGATGGCTCTTAATCAATTTCAATTTTTCGGCTTTTAAGCGGCGATTAGATTGCCGTTTGTCTCTAAGTTAGCTTCGTCACTCAAGCCAGTAACATTGAGGATTGTAGCAATCTGAACAAAGTTATCTGCACCACCATCAGCGTCAACAGAGAGGATGCTGTCTGCTCCGTTATCGGTGATCTGGATGAAGTCAGAAATTGCATTATTCACTGGATCGTAGCCGGAAAGCAGATCAGAAACATCAATCGCATCACCTTCGGCTAAATCGAAGTCTCCGATAACATCAATGTTATTGAACGCGGACGCTGATTCAAAGACAAATGTATCAGCATCGCCGCCGCCCCAAAGCTCATCTGCACCGCCACCGCCATAGAGCGTATCGCTACCAGCGCCGCCGTGAATGTCATCATCACCAGCATCACCATCGATAACATCATCACCGTCTTTACCGATGAGAATATCATTTGAAGCTGTGCCATTCAGTGTGTCGGCCAAATCTGTACCGCTGTTCCATGAAGGGAAGTCGAGTAAAGACGTAGAAAACCCATCTTGGAACTCGATGGTTTCAGTTGGGTAGTATGAGTTATAGAAGAACCATTGAAGCTGAACTTCGTTCACTCCGGCATCAATAATGAGATTGTAATGATTACCGCTTTGAACAATGTCGATATCGTTAATCGTCGTATCAATATCAAGGATTAAAGTATCGTTTCCACCATCGCGCTGATAGATCGCGTCCATACCGCCAGTGTAGATAAAGGTGTCGTCACCACCGCCGACATCTTCGACATAGTCATTACCAAGCCCCATGTGATAGATATCGTTGCCAGCACCGCCATAAAGATCATCATCACCAGCGCCGCCATCAATCACGTCATTTCCTGCATAGCCGTAAATCAAATCAATGCCGTCACCACCTTCTAGCGTATCACTTCCATCTTCACCATAGAGACGGTCATTCCCATTACCGCCGTAGAGAAAATTAGCATGTGATCCGTAGTAACCGTTTAGGTAGCCATAGATATAGTCATTACCATCATTACCGTAAATGACATCAACGCCTGATCCACCAATACCAACACCGCGTAGCGTTTCATTGGCAGAAGTACCTTGCAATTCATATTGGTCAAAGCTTGTAACGACTGTGCCATCTGCAAATGCAAGCTCTTCAATCACATTTGCGGCATGAACATTGATTTGATCAACGATGCGGATAGAGCCACCAGCCCCGCCATCAATTTGAAGGACAAGGTCACCGTTAAGGTCACGCTCTGCGCTGATCATTGATAATGTTATGCTTGCACCAAACTCTATTCGGTCTACAGAATAATCACCGTTATCTTCGTCAATTGTGTCGTTACCATCACCATAATTAAAGACATAGGTGTCAGCTCCGGCATCGCCCAATAAAACATCATCGCCAAGACCTCCAACCAACAAATCATCGTCGTGATAGGCTTTCAGGTAGTCATTGCCATCCTCACCATACAGCTCGTCTATAGAACGATCACCATAAATGGCGTCATCACCATCACCGCCGTATAGGAAGTTGCCCGCTGTGTAAGAATAAGAATTTGCGCCCTTGCCGTATATTGTATCGTTACCACCATAGCCGTAAATTGTGTCAATGCCAGAGCCTCCTTGAGCGGGTATAATTCCATACAACGTGTCATCTTGATCGCTGCCCTCATAAGTGAAATCCGTGGTATCAAGGTTAATGGTGCTACCATCTGAGAATTCCAAGAACTCCATCGCGCCGTAACCACTGAACTGACTGTCAATCGTGATTGAGCCAGACCCGACGGTTGGGTCAATGGTAATCAGAAGGTCACTCCCAGTGCGGATGAATGTAAGGTCGTTCGCAGCAATGCCTACATCGAACGCAATCGTGTCAACACCGAAGGAATCAACAATTGTGTCATCGCCGTGCCCAAGTGAGAAAAGAAAGGTATCATCGTCGCCATCACCAGCGAGGTAATCATTTCCTAAGCCGCCTTTAAGGATATCGTTACCATTGCCACCACGAAGGTAATCATTACCAATATTCCCCGATAATGTATCATTGCCGTAAGTCGCGGAATATCTATCATCACCGTAGCCACCGTCATACACGTCATCGCCGTTCGTACCATTAAGGTCGTCACCCGCATTGTAAGCGTAAGGCATGTGCATATCGATATTGTGCTGAATGCGACCAATGAGGTTTTGCACGGTAAGCTCTGTATCACTTGCAACAAGCGTTGCTTCTAGCGCAGCAAGGTCAACGGTTGAAAGATTATCAACGCCGACAGCCTGATCAATCGTGTTAATGACACTCAACCAAAAGGCTGTTTTGTCGGTAACTTGCGTTCCATCATTTGACTTTGCAAGCAATGCATCAAGTGCGTTCTGCTGTAGCTCTGCAAAACCTTCAAAAGCATCTGTAGCTGGATTGTAGAACATGCCATCATTGAACAGTGCATCGCCGCCAGTTTGGACGACAAGACGAGCAGAAATTGCGTTAAACGCCTGATCAAAGGCTACATGAATCAAGTCACCTGCAATTGATCCTGGATTAGTTAAATCGCCAGCCCCAGTTTGAACAAACGGCTGCCCAATTATCTTTTCAAGAAACTCAAGCTTTTGTGCGTTAACCCATTGACCTCGGCTGGTTGGGTCAACATTTTCAACACCAGCCCAACGGAGCATAATATTTTGGATTTGGTCTTGTACAGTTCCATTATCAACAAACACATCATGAAAGTTTGTTTGAGAAAAACTCTGCAATAGGCTCATCAAGCTAGTGGGATCACTGACATCATTATCTATTGACGCAGCGATGTGAAGGTCGGGTAACTCACCATACCCGCGCATGGTTGTAACGAATAAAGATGCGATATCAAGTGTATAGTCGCCAATGAAGTTAGAATTTACATCGTCATACTCAAACCAAACATCTGAAATCTCGAATGTTTGTGGTGCATTGACACCATCATCAACCGTGTATGAGCTAACATGTGAAATCCAATGGCCTTCATTGTAAAGGCCGGATGGTGTCGAAGCGTTTAGATCAATGCTTGTGATATTAAAATCAGCAAGAGTGAAAATTTCATTTTCTTCACTAATGGCATTTCCGTTCAAATCTCGCCAGATAATAAGGTCATTAAACTGTGCGTCATTTGCATCAATGACACCATCAGAATTTGTGTCATAAGCAGCTAGCACAGAAAAACCATCTTGTGATGCGCTTCCGAATAGTTCTGCATGATCTGTAACAATGCCATCGCTATTAAGATCAATAGCTAAGAAGCCATCATCCGCGCTAATCCAGCCTGAGTGTTCCGCAAATCCATCCTCGTCTAAATCCCAATAGATAGTAGAACTTGCGAGAGATGTAAGCTCAATTCCATCACCATCTAAATCCAACACTAATGGCGAACTATTGAGTGTTGCAAAGCCCCAAGATTCAAGAACACCCATCCACCAATTGCCGAGATCAACTAGCCCTTCATAGGCCGCGTCGATTAAGCCACTGAAAAATTCACCAATATTTGTACCTACAGTTTCTAGAAAATCAGCAAGCTGCTCAACAGCTCCATTTATCGGGACATACTCAGTGTGGTTCCAATCCGGGTCTGCCGGCAAATTCTCTTCGTCAGTATGTAACTCACCATTTTGTAAGCCTTCATTAACTCGATTAGCAATAGCATTATCAACTTCTCCCACAGGCGTCTCTGGAGCATTTTCTACTGCGTCTTCTCCGGCATATTCAATGCCTTTATCATTATTGTAGTAATCCATGATCCTTGAGCCGTGACCATATTCATTATTTATAGCCTCATTTAAATCTCCCAAGATATTAGCTATTAGATCCCCCATGTCCAAACTTCCTAGATTGAACATCTTTGCAATCTTGGCACTAGCATATGCATGCCGAAACGCATCTCGGTCTAAATCAGCATCCTTTTCAGCCTGCGTATCATTTTCTCGCTCTGGGTATAATTCTTCGTACGCCTTATTCGCCTCGCCTTTGAGGGCACTCCAAAGCTCCCCAAATGTTGTACCTCTATCTATTAAAATCTGTGCTATTTGCTCAAGTTGAGCTGCGCTAATATGTGTGGTTGATACAAACAATGTTTACTCCTAGCTAATATATTTTTATTGTGTAGTTGTCTGATAATTCAAATGTCACATCTCCCGATAAACAACCACCGACACGTGAGTTTCCATTTTTCATAGAAAACCAATATTTTTTATTGTTGATTGTTATAGGATGGTTCTTAAAAGAGAGAATTTCGCGTCCTTGTTGAGACTCAAGGATCACAATCAGTCTATACTTTCTCCGCTCTAGTGTTTCGGAAGATTTACCTGCATTCGATTGATGATTTAAATATGCTTCGTATGCACTGTAGGGATTTGAATTAGCTGGATAAAATACACAAATGCTATCCCATTTAGCCCCTAGTGATTTATAGAGGGTTGTCTTACCATTTTCTTCTATTTCTGTTTTAATTGAAGAAATAAAACTTTGATTTTGATTCTTCTCAGAGGGAAAACAGGATGCCAGAAGAGGCGCTATCGACCCCAGAAAAATCAATGTAAGAGGGTTGCACTTAAATCTAGAACTGTTTCTTCTTGTTGATATTCCCATCTGCAAACATCTCCCTTCCTTTTGTTTGCATGCACACGTATGTTTCGTAGCACGCCGTTAAATTTGATTGCAAGAACTTTAATTTATCACTTACTTAACAACCTTCAATACATCATCCCATACACGACTGTTGCCATAGACTAACGTACCTATGCTGTGGCCTTGTCCTTTTAGAAACAAGACATCCATTAACTTCTTCTGTGAGCGTGCCGCGTTTTTAATTTGCATAGAAAAACTCACAGGCACTTGGCGATCATTCGTGCCGTGATAAATGAATAACGGTTTCTTGATATTCGATATTTCATTCGGACTCCATGCGCCTGCCGACGCTATGCCAGCCGAAAATGTATGAGGGTATCGATCAAGCGCGCCTATAACCGCAGACGCGCCCATAGAGTGACCTGTAAGAATGATTTTGTTCTCATCGATTTGATATTCTTCTTTAAGATCATTAACTGCTGTTATCACATGAGTAAAGTGATCGGGGTATGGAATGTTGCGCGGCATACGATAGGCTTTGTCGTTGGGAGAAAGCCAGAATGCACGAACAGGCGCGATGGGTATCATCACAAAAAACGGATAGCGTTTTCTGAATTTTGGATCGGCTAATTGCTCCGCTGCATAGGCATGCTTGCTAATGCCGTGAAGATCAACCACCAGAGGGTATTTGTATTTGGGGTTATAGCCTTCCGGCTTCATCAAGAAATAGCTCCCCACAAACGGGAATGTCGAATTGAATGTGTAGTGGCGCTCGTATAATTCAGGGGCTTTCTTGATTGTATCGAGTTCACGGTACAAGTGAGAGAATTCATTGATTGAGAAATACACCAGCAACACATAGCAAATGACATTCACGATCTTGTCAAAGGTCGAGCGTTTATATTGTTTCTTTTTCTTAGCCATCTGCTTCCCTGCGGTAGTGCGTTGCCCCTTGGTTATAGCCTCCTGCCTGCCATGCGCCAAGGGCTAAGTTTTTCGTAAAAAACCGCCGGAAAGACTTTAACTTTTCTATAAAAGTTGAGATCGCCTATGTTTCTGCGGCTTAGCGCGTGATCTTTCGTGACTAACTCGTAATCGCCATACCCAATTCCCCCGCATTTAAAAGATGTGGATCAATTATCTCAACTTTTATAGAAAAGTTGATAAGTCGCATTTTGCCCTTTAAAAACCAGTTTTACGGACATTCATTACCCATGTGCAGGAACGGCAAAATTTGTCACGCTCAAGCAGACCATCACGCATGCGCCTTAGGACGCAGCGGCGCAACCATCCCGCGAAAGGCTCATCCATTAAGGTCGAGCCGATCAGAGACTTACGGGCGGTTGCGCAGGTTAAAGCTTTGCTTCGCTCTCAGCCGCGTAATTTATGTCTGTTTACCTTAGGCATTAACACGGCATATCGGGCAAGCGAACTGCTGTCATTGCATGTGGGTGACGTGGCGCATTTGACGGTCGGGGACAGTATCGATATCAAGCAGCTCAAGAACCACAAGTATCGCCGCGCAACACTCAACGGCGAAGCTTATAAGGCTATTCAAAACTGGCTTGATGCTCATCCTGATCCTAGACCAGAAGTGCCGCTCTTCCGCTCACAAAAAGGCGGGGCGTTAAGCGTATCGGCGGTGAACCAACTCGTTAAGAAATGGTGCAGAAATATCGAGCTGCAAGGCAATTACGGCAGTCATTCCATGCGCAAGAGCTGGGGTTACCACCAGCGCATGCAACTGGATACACCCGTTGCTCTGCTCATGCGCGCTTACGGGCATGCCACTGAAATGCAAACACTCGAATATCTCTGCATCCAGCCCGAAGAACTCAAGAGCCTGTATTTGAAGATGGAACTCTAAAACCCATACGCCACAAACGGAGAAACATCATGCATCTTTCAACCTTTAACAGCCGCTATATCTGGCCTTTTGCTCTTACCGCGCTATTAGGCGCTTGTAGTTCAGGCGGGAGCGGTAGCCTTGATCCTACGCCAACACCGACACCAGACCCAACGCCTGATCCGACCCCCACTCCCACAGAAACCTTCACTGGGACATTAAGCAATATAGAAGGACTGTTCTACTTATCAGGAGAAACATCGGGCATTACAGATATCGACGGTACTTTCGAGTATGAGGAAGGCGAACCCCTCATCTTTAGCATCGGTGATATTGTCATCGGCCAATCCAGCGGCGCAGCTACACTCACGCTGAGTAGCTTTGCCGTAACCAATGACGTGCTTACCAATATCACGCGCTTTATGGAAGTGCTGGATGATGACGACAACCCCGATAACGGAATATTGATCATCGAAGCCGTGCGGGATTTAGCCATTGGCGAGAGCATCGACTTCAACCAAACCACCACGGCTTTTATCGATGATGGCAATGTGCAAACCGTTGTTTCTGTCCTCACCAGTGTGACCAGTGCAGGCGCGCGCATGATTATAGATGACAGCGAACCTAATCCAACACCTGAAAACACACTCACGCTGGTGAGCGCAGACACGTCATTTTTGGGGACGAACTTGATGTTCGATCAAGTGGGCTATGGCGCGGACACGCAAGCACATTCCTTCATTGGTGTGTTTAATCAAGAAGATGTGATGCTCACACTCATACAGTCGATTTCTGGTGGGACGGATAGCTCACTTATATCACTGCAAATCCGCCTGAACGGTGAGTTCTACCGCTACGACAGCCCCACAAATTGTTTAACGGGAACAAGTGAAACCCCGTGTGGTGATGCCATCTTTGATACGCTGAACCGAACCCTGACATTTGATGAGGTGCTCGTGCAGCGCGTGATTAGCTGCGGCTCACGCCGCGAATGCGAGCTTAATGGTACGACCGATACCATTATTGATCTGCGTATGTCCGGCGAAATAAGCTGGACGCAAGATGATGAAAGCTAGCGTTCCATGAGCGAGGTGATTTATGAACAAATACGGGGAAGTCCTCACCAATGAGAAAACACGGAGCCTGTTTTTTCAGGCGTGTGAGGCTGTGGCTCATTCTTTTGAAGCATTAAAAGCGCGAGAAAAATACGACAGCTATATTTTTATCAATACGTTTTTCAAGGAAGTTGAAAAACTAAGTTCTGATAAGAAAGAGCAAAGCGAAATTGTAAAAATCGGCCAAGCCATCTTTGAAGATTTTTACGATATATCCTTTGTGCCTGCGCCAAAGGATAAACCACTTCATTGAAATGGCATTTGATTTTAATGAAGTGCGCCGAGAGCCGATAAGCTCTCGGCGCATTTTTCTAGTGCGACCAAAACACATGCACCTCGTCATGCGCGGTTTCGATTGTGTAGATATCACCGCTCATTTCCATGTCACGCCCCATGCGCTCATAATCAATATAAAACTCTAAATGCTTCGGCACTTCGCTTGTATCTTCTGTAAAGCCTTGCGCGTAATCAGCCAGTGACGTGTAACACCCACTATAATTTTCTTCGATTGATTTTCTGGCGTCATCAAGATCAGAAAAATGCGCCAGCACTTCCGCGCCCAACTCTCCATGCTCTTCAATAAATTCAGCGATTTCAGCGACCGATTGAAACCCTTCATATTCGCTCACGCGGTATGATCCAAAACCTTCATAATCATGGATAGCCCATTCTTCCGCGTCTTCAATCGGTGAGGCTTTCAGCATCGCCTGCACATCTTCATGAATACCGTCTAACCCTTGCGCCGCATCAATCCACGCCCCATGTAAAATCCCACTGTTATACGCCGCCAAACATGCCACATAAATTCTTGATTCACTCATTGCCTTATCTCCTAAATTCGCTGTTGAGGTTCGAGCGAAGCGCCCCTCGCTCATGAACCTCTGGCGACGTTGCCGAGACGGCGGGGGTGAAAAAATCCAGAATAAATTGCGGAGTGTCTGCCCCGATAGGAAACAGGTAGAAACCGTCATTTTTCTTGATTTTGAGGGGATGCAATGCCCCATCAGCATAAATAAAAGTCGGGGCGATGCGGGGTGTCCCCGCTGGAATGGGGTGCTCGAAAACGAATTTAGTTTGAGACAGGGGAAAGGCTTTTCCCCACCTACGCAATAAACAAAAACATGGCCTATTTGAATTACCATCTAAGGGTGTTATACCCAAAGTATGGGAAGACTGACCGATATAGAGTTAGAAGCACGACAAGAGATTATCGACGATGCAATAAAACGCTTTCTTGATGATAACGCGATTGATATTGGAGATGAAAACACCACCGTTATCTCAAACCGCCTGCAATTTCTCTTTAAAGATAGAAAAAGTATTTCGACTTCTAAAATCCATGACTACCTACAAGAAATCTACGACTACAACGAATACAACCGAGAAAGTCTCAGCAAGGGTATCAACACTGATGATGAATCAGCAATAGAATCCATCGCCTCAATTCTGGTAACCGCTCCCCCCAAAAAAGAAGCACTCACCGCACAAAAGAAATGGATCATGATTGTCATTTTGATACTGGCACTCACATCAAGCATCATTGTATTTCACCGCTCAACGACCATTCAGCAAGAAGCGCAGCAAACGATCAAAGATCATAAGAGTATGACGCTTGCGCAAGCCAAAGAGCTAAAAGTGCTGGTCGCAGAAGTCGTAAAAACAGAAGAAGAAAACGGCAATCAAACGACAACAACAGGCGTATGGAACGAAGTAAAACAGCACAAGGCAATTGTCGATCTGGGTTACAAGGCAAGCTACAAAGACTTCAATCATGCGCAATACACCATCGCAAAAGACTATCTCAACGATTGGATCAAAAAAGGCAAAAGCGCCAAACCAAAAGAGCAGAATAAAACCTACCAACTAAACCGAGAAGACATCATCGTTTCAGATGGCGATACCTTCAAAACCAAAACACAGAAATTCAGATTGTGGGGCGTCGATGCATTTGAACTCAAACAACACTGTTTTGATAAAAACAAAAATCTCTACCCTTGCGGACAGCACGCTAAAACTGAACTTGAAAATATCTTAAACAACGCCAAAGATATTACCTGCACCGAAACGGCAACCGACCGCTATAAACGCACCATCGCCAGATGCTATGTCGATTTCAAAGAACTTGGCCAGCTCCTAACAAAATCCGGCTGGGCAGTAGACTACACCAAATATTCCGGCGGCCACTTCAAAACCAGCGAAGAAACAGCCAAACACCTAAAAGCAGGTGCTTGGAATGGCTGCTTCATCATGCCTTGGGATTACCGCCATAAAGAGAATATGGATGTTTGTGAGTGAATAGAGCCAAAACAATTCAGATGACTACATCTAACTAAATACACGATCAACTTGTTAGTTTTTTAATTAAGTTTTCTGCTAGACTAACACCTAATTCTATACGTTTGGTATCGATGCTTTCTACTGTAGAATGTACCTGAGTATTTCGTATCATACGTAGTTCCGTAAGCTGGTTGATATCTTCCATGTCTAGCATTCCTTCACGCATAGCCATTTCCCACTTGAACGTTTTTCCCGTATCGATACCCGAATCTTCAAATTTTTTACGAACTAATTTTTCCACTTCATTGAAAAGTAAAATAAGGTTCTCTAAGCTCGCCTCAAGACCTTTCGGTTCAGTCTTAACTCCGAATAAATTATTCAACAAAACAGCGGCAATTTGCCTATAAGCGTCAAGGTATCTACGGTCAACACTCAAGCCTGTGCCATCGTGATATAACTTATTTCTAATGCGGTGATAGTGTTCAATATCACCATCATCCAGTCCAGATAATTTTGATCGGGATTTGTTGAATAGAAGGTCCACCATTTTAGGAAAGCTATTGCCAGCTTCTTCAACTTCTTTCCGTTGAAACTTAATGCCAGATATTTTTTCGGGTAGAGACAAAAACGTTCTGATAGAGGTTTCAACGGAATTGTCAATGCTTATGAATGCTATCCTGCTATCAAAAGCTGTATCAAGCTGAATATGAGAGTCAGCATGTTTTAATAATTCAAGTGAACCTGATGCCCAAGTTTCTTTCATAACCGATCTTTATCTTTTTATATCTTAACTTACCAATAAGAGATGAATATTTCACTTCTAGTCAAGTGGTTCAAACATCATTGTTTTTTCATACAGATTACAAATCACTCTACCTTGTTTCGCATCTCTCATTTTTCTCCATATTTCGAACCCAGTAAGAATAGCATGCTCCCACGCCTTTAAAGAGGCATCTTTAACCTCAAGATGCCCAGTTAGCAGGCGTATGGTTTGTAGCAACTTTTCGTCAAGGGTCGTAACACCATCATAGTAGTTATGTATTTTTGCATGCTCAAAAACAAGTGCTGAAATCGCCTCATCAATAACAATTGCACGACCACCATCTTCAATCTCATTCTTTTCTTCATTGCTTCGTCTTTTTCGGTCCATAAAGCCACGAGAAGTGGGAGACCACCCCAATACAGTGACATATGAAAAATGAAATATATCGTGATACCGATAATAATCATCTTCATAGTGATTATCTCTAATTGGGTCGCCAAATTTTTCTCCATTCACGAAAATATCGACACACTCTTTTCCGTGTTTATTTTTCCCAACTTTGAATTTTGCTACAAACTCCCTCGGAAACTGTTCATTTTCTTCGTACTCATCATCAAGAAATTCACCTTCAAGCTCCAACTGCTTTACCCCTTGAATGTCTGCCCATCTGTCCTGCGTTTTTTTTAAGTTTGATTTTAATATCTGAGACAGCGATATCCCCTCAATTGTTGCTATTGCAGTGAGATACCAAATAATATCGCCTATTTCTTCAATCAGCTTATCTTTAAATAGAGCGTAGTTTTCCCCATCTCTAATTTTCTTTTTATACTCTGTAGAAAGACTACCTACCTCACCGTTTAACCCCAACATTACGATCGATAGCGCTTCTTCTGACGTTTTTTCAAACTGCATAGTTTCGGCTGATTCTGCTTGATACTCATCAATATTCATTATTTTTCTCCTAGCTTTATTTTCCATTTTGGAGGGAAGAAATATTCAATTTTTTCAGGATTTTCTTTGAATTTCTGTTTGATTCTCGTTCTCCCTGATAGCCCTGATATTTCTGGGTGTGCAACTCGACAGTATTTATCAACTTCACAAAATATGTTCTGTATATCGATGTATTGAAGAGGTCTTCGACCTAATCTTTTGAAAGGCAGGTTTAACCTGTTGAACTCATAATCTTGCCTCTCCGACATTATTTTAATTATTTCGGTTTCAGATAGCCCCCCAAGGCTTGAAAAGCATTTTCTAATCCCATCTCTTGCTCCTGGGCCTGGTATTGTAAATTCAGTTTCTTTAAAGCTAGTGATTTCACTGTAGTTGACATCTGTCACGTATTGATACGCGAGAAAGCGCCCGATTAGCGGGTATTCAAGCAGCAATGAGTACGCATCAGCCATTTTTTTGCAGTCAGAGATTTTTTCTGGCAAGGCGTTTTTAAGCATTAATTCTAACAGCAATAAATGGGCATGATGTTTTCTTGTTACGCTAAATTCCTTGCAACCTGATGCCATCATGTAGGCGTTAGAATAAAGTGTTCTTCCTTGGTTCATCTCTCTATCGAGAAAACTACCAAACTTTTTAACACTAAAATTATCCTCTGAAATATCACCAAACTTATGTTCAAGAAGTTTCCACGTTTCAATTTTGTTAAAAAGTTTAAAAAGCATTATTCGAAGAAACGTATCACGCAATGTGTATGTCTGTTTTTTTGAATAAATCACGCTTCTTATAAGATACTGGCTTACACGGTCGGATGCGCGGTATACATTTGTAAACTTATATTCCTGTAGGATTTTATCGTTGGAATAGCTTTTTTGGTCAGAATTCATTCTATTAAAAAAAACGTTTTGCCTTTCGTATGCAAATTTCCAATATGTGTCGTATGCGATAGTTGGTTTTGCGGGGTCGAGTTTTACTATTAGATTACTTCTTTTTGACATGATCTTTATACTTTTCAGCAAGTTTATGTGCGAAAGATTTATTCATAGTTCCCACTCTAAGGATACTTGCTATACAGTTTATTTCCGTGAGTTCCAAGCTCATTTCGCGCGCCATAAATTGGCCTAAATTCAGAAGCCCTAAATAATTTCCGTAGGCTCTGTCATCTAAATGCTGAGTGGCATAGATTGCATTCATTGCCATAGCGCCATTTTTCTTTGGTACAAAACAAACCTGCTGCAAGCAGGGAAATCCTCTCTGCGGTTGCGCAGTATGATCGAGTGTCGGATCAAATGTTAGAGCAATTAGTGCTGACCTCCTATGCACTGGTTGCCTTTTCCCTTCAATGCCATTGTACGTTTCAATGATGTGCTGTAGCTGGTTAACTGGCTCTCCATTTTTTTCATTGTAAGCAACCATTCTCCTAAAATAATGCCCTTTATTATTACGGTGATCCTTTTTTATATACTTCCATGTTTTGTCAAACCGCTCGAAGACAGTATTACTGCCCCCATCTAAAGAATCTGGAAATATCGTTCCGGCTGTTGTATGTATTTTGGGCTGATTTACACTTTCTAGGTACTCGTTCAAATCGTTCTCTAATTCGTGCTGATATTTTTCTGGCTGCGATTTAGTTGTTTTGAATTTTGTGATTGCAGGAGTAATTTCCCACGACTTATTCTCAGACATGTGTACTAGCACTTTAAGCCAGCTTTCAGTTAGCGTCTCTCCTTCAAAAATCATTCGTCAGCCTCTTCTTCGTATTTGAATTGATAGTGTCCAGTGAACTTCTTCCTGCTCACCTTAACAAATCCACTCCACAACTCGTTGTGTATTCGCGTAATTCCAGACGATGTTGCCACATAAACGAATCGACCATCATCATCAATTTTATCAATTATATCTATGCCATCTATCGCTAATTCCGTATCTGACACTATGTAATCACCGACTTCCATATCTATAGCTTTTTCGACCCACCAACTACCTATGAAAAAAACTTGATTATTTTGCGTTGCACCGCACAGGCTTTGACGAATTTCAGGTAGCTTAACATTCCTTAAATGTTGGTAGCGCCGATACGGAATAAGTTTCAGATTTGAAGAAATATGTGTAAGAAAAGAAAGGTATGAAACGCCAAAATATTTTGACAAAATGTATATATCTGTGTGCGTAAGCTCTTCGGCTTTCTTGTTGTACTGAATTAAAGTTCTATTTACTGCTGATTGAGGCATCAATAACATGCTAGCGAAAAAATCAGCTTCAATTTCTTCTTGTTTATTTGACCCGCATTCAAGGATTTCATCGATAATGGTGCCATGTTTAAGTACGTGATGGCCAATTTCGTGAGCGCACGTAAAGCGTTTTCTACCTTCTGGTCTTTCAGCGGAAATGAGGATTAAGTTTTGATTCGCTACGTACATACCTTCGAACGATGGAATGTTCACAAACCTAACATCAAACCCCATTGATTCTGCCAACGCATAGGGACAGAGTGGCAGATGGGCCGGCACGCCCAAATAATTCTTTCGGGTTTTCAGAGCATTCAGACTTACCTGTGTCGCTCTAATCTTATCCATTTTCTCCCCCTGAGCTTTTTATCATTTTAATGGTGTTTATCAGGGTTTCGATATCTTTATTGCTCATTGAACTTAACTCTCTAGCTGCTGCAAGAATCGACTGATCGACCTTATCTTGCCCAACCTCTCCTGTTGTAATCCAGCTCAAGTCAACTCCATAAAGCTTGGAAAACTCTACTAGCTCATCAGGCCTAACATTGCGCCGCCCAGCCTCAATCTCACTTATCGTAGGTCTGTGAAGACCGAGTCGTTTCGCTGCTTGGCCTTGAGACAATCCAGATAGCTCTCTTGCTTCTCGTAATCTGGATGCAATTTCAACTTTATTACTCATTTCTTTTTCGCCTTAATTAAATCTTCTATTGCTAAAGCGATACCCTTTACTGATATGTCGTCAAACTTTTTATCCTCAAATAACTTCTCGGGTGGAAGGTCACACTCCAATTTTTCCTCAAGAGTAACAACCACCTCTATTGTCCTTAAACTATCAAAACCACCAAGATCGGATGCTGGTTTAGTATTTCGATCGATTGGTGGCACAGGCTCTCCCGAAAGCTCAAGATTTTCTTTCAGGCAATCAATTATGATTCGCTCTAGCTCTTCTGTACTCATTATAATCTCCATAATCTTACATATTGGTAAGAAAATCTTACCACTTTTATCGAGTCTGTCAAGATGAGAATTTATATGAAGTAAAAAGCCGCATTCCACAGACGAAACAGTGGTCATGATCAAACTGAGACCAGTTTGCGCCCATCCAATCTGCGTAAGGTTGGTAGCATGGTTCAGTCCAGATGGAGAGGCACTTCTCCAAGCTCTGGTCGATGGGGTTTGGGGCTAGCGCGAATGCTCCCCAATGGTGATTGAACGACCACACGTTCACTGGTGCATAAAGGCTCAATGCCGCCTTTGCACCATAGCCCAGAGGGATGCAACGGGAGAGCGGCCAGCGATCTCCCTTGCCAAGATTGTGTTGTATTGATCAAGCATTGATCGATTGTAATACAACACACATCTTGCCTTTAGTCTTAGGGGTGGTTCGAGAGATGGTCTAGGGGTACATCAGCAATAGTGGTTCGAGCGAGTCCTCTAGGGTGGGACTCGTAATGCAGCGCCAATCACTTTAGACTCCAAGTCATCCATCCACACTTAGCTTTGACGTGCTTATGATTGATGCCCGAAACATTGAGTGGCAGGTGCTCTGCCTCTACCAATCTATCAGCGATACGCAAGCACGGGATCAGGCGGTTTTGAGGTTGCTCAATAAATCATCCAATAGTGATACCTATATCATCAAGCGCATCATCGCCGATATACAGCAAAAGGATGATGGCACTTATTTTCTGCCATATGACCCGCTGCGTAGCCTCGTTCTTTAAGTTGTAAAATGATCTAAATGCCATTGCTATCATTTTGCGATCATTGTCCTTAAATAGCTGTGACGCGGGAATCCTGCCTGCGGTAAAATCGAGAATATTTCAATAAATGATCCTATCAATAATCTCGGAGTGAAACGGACACTATGATCGAGCAAATGAGCCTTGAAGAATTCAGGGCGAAATATTCGGATATCAGAAATCAGGTTTATCAAGAAGTACCCATCATTGTGGGGATGCCTGCCTTAAAATTAACACCGATTAACAGCTCTGCTTTAGCTGCGCTGACAGGATGGCCAGATCGTGGACGCACACCGCCAAATGGTGGTTGGGACTGGGGAAGCTGGGCTGACTATTTCAAAGCCCGTCATAAGAAGTATTTTGACGTGGCGATTTGGAATGGGTCGAAACTGTGTGGTTTGGCCATGGGGCGCTTGTCATTGCGGAATGTGAAAGTAAGGCTTGAGATCATCGAAGGCTCAACGGAGAAAAACCACCCACTTAAAGGTCAAATAGCCTATATCGGATTAACGGCAATTGAAGCTTTTGGTTATGCTGTTGGCGCAGAAGAAAGTATGATTATTGATCCTGTGGCCGGAGCAATCGCATCGTACCGATCTTATGGCTATGCGTTAAAATCAGGTAACAAGCAAAGCGGACAATATATGTCCAAGCAGCTCAAGTGAGGGAATGATGAAACCACAGACACCAAACCAAACACCTAAAAAGCGCTTGGCAGATTATTTGAAGAAGGTTAAACAACAAAAACCTGCTATGACTGGAAGCGCACCATCAGGCAAAATAAACAAAACGGATAGAGGGTTCAAAGATGACTAAAAAGCACAAACCTGAACCGACTGAGGAAGAGGTCAAAAAGCGCCTGAAAGAATTTGGTCGTAAGCACCGCGAAAAATATCCTGTTCCGCCCGTTGATGAAAACGAGCCAGAAGGTTTTTTAGCGGGTGATCCTGATAAGATTAAAGAGCGCATCGAAGAAGAGTTCGATGACGAATACGGCGAAGAAAAACCTAAGCTTAAAATCGTTAAGAAGAATAAGGATGAAGATAAATAAGCCGTCCTTGCGTTAAGGACGGCTGTTTAGGCAAGATTAAAACAAGCTATATTGCCGCGCTTCATCTTGCTGTTTTTGCCACGCAGGTTGTGATCCTAACTCGTCGAGCCGTGACACTATATATTTCACAGGGTCTTTATCAAAATATTCTAAAGCTGTCGGGTCAATATAGTGTGAACAGTAACCTGTCTCCGTGATAGGCAATGGTGCATCTGGCGGGTCGATGGTTTTAATTGTCATGTGATCAATAACGCCCCAACGTAAGTGTTGATAATTCAGCGATATCAAAATGCTGTTCCACTCAAATTCATGATAAACGTATTCCATTTTTAAAATCCTTCCTTGGATAAAGGGGGCTTATTGCCCGCCCTGTGTTGTTGTTTCGTCTTTGTTAGGGAATGCGTAGAAACCACCGTCGATGACTTGCGTTCCATGGAGCTTGATATAGAGGCCACCATCGTCGCGTTGCCATGCAACGCCGAGTAACTCGTATTCGCTGCGTTTACCCGTCCAGTGTTTCTTCCGAATGGTATGGGTGGGTTTATCGGATTTCTTTTCAAGAAAGTTGTTGTCTTGAGTGCTCATGATTTTTTTCCTTTTGTCTTTAAGGCGAGAGAAATTTCCTGCCTTGTGACAAGCGACCAACCGATCAGGATTAAGGGGCATGTCCAATGATTTTGTGGGGGACTGCATGGAGACTCTTAGGCGCTATGCGCCTTAGAGAAACCTGCGGGAAAAATTATTTGATATGCACCGCCTGACGGTTAGCGTTCACGAAATAAGGTAGGACATTGTTTTTATCTCGCCCGTACTTCGCAAAAGGATATGAGCAGCCAAATAAGGCTTATCTGATTTTCCCAGAAACCCAGAGCTTCACCTTGCCAAGAAACTTCTTACCGTATAGCGGATTGATCGCCACTTGTTTTCGCCATGGATGAATTTCGTGATAGCCGACGGCTTCAACGATCATGGGACGGTGCTCACGAACAAACAAAATAATTTCATTAAAACGGCGCACTTCATCAGCGGTCAGAACAGCCCTTGCATTTTCGGAAAGTGAACGGGATACAGGATCAAAAAAAGAAGAGCCAAGATTATGATTAATCGTCTTGATTGACATGACCCCTAACATATCGGAGATGAGCTGCGTCGCCTTATGAGAGCGAACACCCAGAAAGACTTTGACCTCACTTTGAGAGAGTAATGTATCAAGGCTTTCATTGCCGTATTTGTAAGCCCATTGCGCAAGCTCTTGGACGATGAGCCAGATGATAATTTTATATTCGCGTGCAAGCGTTAGAAGCTCCGGCAAACCGTCGATATAAAAGTTGGTGACTTCATCGCACATCATGCAAACCTCACGACCTCCACCAAAACGGATAAGCTCTGTGATCGCGCACCATGACAGCAAACCCGCCCAAGTTTCAGAAGCCTTCGCGCGGGTCGCATCACCCATAAGATAGATCGTGCATTTCTCTCTTTTAAGATCGTAAAACCGAAAATCGCAGGTGGCTGTGCTTTGCGCAAAAACAGTGCTGGGGGCAAAGTCTTCTAATGCCTGAACCGCGCCTTCACGAAAGGACTCAACTTGTTTTGGATCGCCATCTTCTATTTTTGTGAGAAGGTCTTGCGCAAGACTGGCAAGATCGTCACTTAAAATCGTACTGGCGGCGCAAATGCGTAATATGTTTTCAAGTTCTACCGTGTTGCATAACAAGCTATAGGCTTTGGAAAGTTCGGCATCTTCTTTAATGGCAACAAGATAGATAAAAGCAACAACTAGGAATTTACGCGAGCCATTACGCCAGAATTTGTTTTCACCGCCACGTGCTGGTTCTGGAATGAGCTGCCTTGCAAGGCTACGCGCATCAGGAAACACATAGCTGTGCCAGTCGGGATTATTCCAATCATCGATTAGTAATTGCAGCGGATTATAGCGTGCTGGCGCACCTAATATTGATGTGTATTTATGGCACGGATTTACAGTGATGACTTTATGCTTGAGGTATTTATTGCGATAGGACGCAGTAATAACAGCCAAGACTGATTTTAAATCTATGACCAGCATGCTCATGCTTTGGAAGCATAAATTGGGAATTACGAATTTTGCGGTCTTACCGCCCCCTGCGGGACTAAGGACAAGTCCTGTCGATTCCAGCGCCGCGAACACACCGCGATTAAAGGCTTTACCGATATAAAAGCCTTTGGCTTTAAATGCGCGGGCGCGTTTCATAGCTTTTTTGGAAGCAAAACCCGCTGTGCCTTTTTCACCGCGCGCGCGAAATAAAAACCAATAGCGAATGCCTTGAGGAATGGCGCGTAAGATTAACATGCACAAACGCAGCGCCTGAAATGCAGCAAATAGCCCAAAGAGAACAGGAACAAGCATCCAGTCATTACTTGGATCAAACCAGTCTTGAGTATACCAATAGCCGTAAACAAACCCGATTCCTGAAATCAGAACCCACAACGGGTTTTCTGATTTTCTTTGCGTCATGAACTAAGCGCCCTGAATGACGCGAAGCGGATGAATGAAAAAGCTGTGTTTGGTGTTATTACCTGTTTGGAAAACAGAGTTTAAATCATTGCCTGCATTCCCTAGCTTGGCGGTAATTGTGAATGGCGCTGAATAAGTCTGTCCATCGACACTCAGGCGTAATTCACCGTTAATCGGATTAACGGTGATACCGCCATAAAAATTCACGACAATTTGCAAACGCCGTAAATCAATCGGCGTTTTAAATTCAATGGTTTCATAACCGTTGGTTTGTTCGGGCGAGGTTAGAAAGTCCTTTATATGGATGCCTTCGGGTGTTTCATTATTCCCGAAGTAAATGATGGCAGCGCCCGCATTGCTGCGGGCAAGTAAATCCAAATCGCACTTCGCGCAGTCCCAGCTTAAACCAAGCTGGACGTTATGTGCTTTTTTTATATTTTGCTGATGCAACGGCTTGGTTGATATCGAGCGTTCATAGATAGAGGTTTCAGGCTTGGTAAAGCGCAAGCGGATCATTTCAATCTTGCTGCTGTCATCCAGTTCATACGGGAATGTGGGAGGCGTTGCGCCATCACGCATGCGCTGAAACGCTGCGCTATGATCAGCGGTAAAGGTTGAAACCGCGCCGCCTTGTGCTTTCATATAGAGCGCCCAAAAACGCTTAATAAAATAACGGTGCTGGTCACTGCGAAAAACATCCTCATTTTCAAATATCAGGTGTAAGCGAATATTTGAAAGCGTGTCTTTGTTTTCTTTCGTTCCATAAGGTGTGTCTTTACGCGAGGCTAGGATATGCCCGTCAGAGGGAACAAGGCCACCAGCCATAGAAAAACCGCTGTCTTTCGGATCATCGTAAAAGGGAGAGCCAAAGACTAAGACCTCAAGCGGTTCACTTGGACTAAAACGCTCACCGATTATCCGCAAAATCTGTGGCAGGCGAACCGTGCTTGCATTGCCATTCGCTAATTTAGCAAACCCAAATAAGGCCGATACCGCGCTTTTGTTATAGGCCAGTCGCGCCTTGAGGTGCGTATAGTTTTTACCTTCGGGAACTTTGAAGGTTGCAATAGTTGTAAGGTTAGAACTGTCTAAAAACGTAATACGATCATTACCCTCAAGCGCAGTGACAAAACGTAAAGAGTTTTGTACTTGCTTGAGTGCATGATCTGGTGATTGATTAGGCGTTAGCGCAACCACAAAATCCCGCGCTTGCGCATTGCTGCTAATAAATAAAACGGTCAGTACAATGGCTATCAGTCTCATAATCGTTCTCCGTGGTTACAATTGATTGAAGGAATTAAAACGGGTGCGCCGCGCCATGAACTCGGCAAGGCAGTCATTGATATAAGCTTGGCGTCTGGCTTCCAGCCCGATAATGCTGGCGTGGTTCTGTCCGCGCTGTTCCCGTAAAGCGCTGTGCTGGCTTTGATGCTTTTTAAAGGCATCCAGCGCGTTGATATATTCAGGGTTTTCGCGGTAGCTTTCGGGGGAATATTTGAGCGAGATATCTTCTGCTGCCAAAAACAGAGCTGCCGCCACCAAAATCTCTGCTACGATTTGTACCCAGACCAGCCAAGCGCCTTTATCACTGCTTTCTTCTCCAAGTGCATCCCAGTCAATCTCACTGGTCACACCTGTAAATTCCTGCGCAAAAAAGATCGTCCAGAGCAGTAAGGTAATCGCCACCGAGGAATAGACAATCAGCGCATAGCGTTTTTTAGAAAGGTTAAATTCAAAGAAATTAGCGATAAATTTAATCGCGCAACTTCCGGCAGGAACGAGCATTGATATGGATATAGCCATCCATGGGTTATCCAAAAATACGGGCTGGCCTGAGGACATGAGGTTGGAATAAACATTGGTTGCGCCCATCACCATAGCGGCCAATAAGCACAGGCAGAGCATCACCATCGATGCCTGATCGCGTCCAGACCAGCGCCAAAATGAAGCCTTGATCGGCGCTTCTCCGTCTTCTGGAGCCGCAATACATTTGATGTATTGCTTAGTCCCGTTAAGCTTATCTTCCAGAGTGTTGCGGCGTTTATTGGCGCTCTTAAACTCGCTATCCAGCTCGCTTTGCAAAAGCTTGTTTTCGGCGAGCTGCTTACCATCCTCTGATTGATCGAAATGCCAGCCTGCTTGTTCGGCTACCATCGTGGCGGCTTCTTCTTGATTGGGGTGGAACATCAGCTTTTGAGAAAAGCTTTCAATGGTGTTCTTCTGTTTGCTCTCCAAGCCTGAACCTGTAAGGGTGATCAGCTTGGCTTGCGTGGATGATGCTTTAGGTTTCATCGCGACCTCCGCATGGGCGTCTGTAATACATTGGGAAATTCAGGATATGGCGGCGCTGCCTCCAAGGTGGGAAACAGCGGCCACGGTGAAGATCAGCGTCCGAAGTGACGTGCGATATCGGGATGCTTAATGCGGAAATAGAGGTCAAATAACCGTAAGGCTTCGATCTTCCTGATATTGGTGCGCTTTGGTCTGCCGTCCACGTCTTCCAGCAATATGGATATCCAGCGCGGATCGCCAATCACATCGTCAATGTCCGGCACGCTCCAAAGGCGGCCATCAGGGAGCAAGATGACACCATCAAATCCGTATATGGCCTCTGCCAATACATCCAGCCACTTGCGGCGGGAAATCAGACTGGCACGTATCGCCATCCATAGGCGCAGGAAATAGTGCAAATTGGTCAGCTCAGCTTTCGTGGCAACCACCACGACTCGTTTTAGACGGCGATCAATCATGCGTTACCTCCATTTGCATTGCCTGAATAAGCCAAGGCCAAGCGATCAACAAAGTTGATGACGAAATAACCAAACCATAAGAATTCAGCCTGTCGGTACGCCTCTATCGAAATAATGAATGACGCGACAATCAAGCCGTAGTGAATGATGCAATGTGATTTCATGTCCACACCTCATGTCATGTGTCCCGCTGCTGCGGGGGGTTTTAAGCTCTACCCCCGTTTCGAGGGCGGTTCGTGTCGCGACAAGGGCTAGTGAACTCGAAATGAGGTGCTGCGTATTCCCGAAAAGCCCGAATTGATTTCGGGGAATCCAGAAACAATTGCGCAAGCTTATGATTTTATGGACATTTTTTATTTTTTCGTTTAATAAAGAAGTATTGGCAAGGCAGCCACTGAAGGAAACAAGTAGAATAAAGGGATGTATAAATGGTTGAGGACGATGATGGCGAAAAGGCTAACCTTCACATCAAAGGGCTAAGTGCAAAGGCCAAATTCTTCTTTGAACAGCATTTGGGTACACATAGCGAAGACTTTTTTGCGCCAATTCAGGAGCAACGTGCAAGAGTGATGGAAAAGATGATCATGCAGTATGTTGAAGAACACTACCCGTCATCAATAGAGCATTATGAAAGGCGCTACAACGAGCACAAGGCCGAAAAAGCTGCAAAGTCTGCAAACAGACATTCAGATGGCGGTGTACTAGATCACGGCGCACCGGAAATTTAATTGCCGTCCACTATATAGGGCAAGAATTCTCTAATTCTTTATGAAAGTCACAAAAGATGAACACTTAACTGCTCGGCGCGGTTGGGATGATGCTCCTGTTGAGTATCAAGATTTACTCGACGATATTTCTCTTGGCGTATCAGGAAAAGTTAGAGATACACACTCTGAACCGCCGAGTGGAGAGTTTATTTGGGAAGGAAAGATCTTTCGCGATTATTTTGGATCAATGCCAGACGCATATCTGGAGGAATTCAAACGGTCATTCAAAAAGGCAAATGTTCAGTATGAGACGTTCCGTGATATGCACAAAAAAGGGCTTTCTGCGGCTTCCGCTAAAAAAGTTCTCATTCTATCTAAACACTCCCAAAACAAAGACTGGACGGCCTTGCTAAGAGAGTTGGCTGAATATTGCGAGCAACTAGATTTTGAGCCAATCTGGCAGCCTAACCATGAAAGCCTCATCAAAAAGCTGAAGAGCAATGTCGTTGATGATAACTACGAGGTAGAAGCCCAAAAGCCTGTAGAACAGGAAATCGTTCACCCTCCAAAGTTGATTGAAAGCCTGTTCGAACAAAATATTGATCGTGATCTCGATGTAGTCAGAAAAGCGATAAACTTTCCTCCTTATGGCGGCGATTCCTTTGAAAGGCCAAGCAAGCGTGCGTATGAATTAGCGCTTCATAAGGCTAATAAAATATTGGAGCAATCACCAAGCTGCATTGAGGCAATGTATATCAAATCAATTGTACTGGGCAGATTAGAAGAAGTTGCACCATCCTTAGCTTTATCGGAAGAGCTATATGAAAATCATCCCGAAAGTTATTATGCGATTGTTGCTTATGTCGTGGCGTTGACGCAAAGCAAGCAACGAAACAAAGCCATCGAAACATATGACCTAGCAAAAGGAGTTCGACCGCTAGATGGAACGCTAGAATTTATTATCGGGCAAAATTTAGCGGCGGCTGGATATCTGGAAAACGCGGAGCAGCATTTTCTTAACTCCATAGATATTGATAAAGATCGCATTAGGCCATTTTATTCCTTGGCGTATTCTTATGTGGAGCGCGAAGAGTATGCAAAAGCGAAATCAATTCTCTGCCATGCGCGAAAAGTATTCCCAAAAAATGACAAAATCACAAAGCTGCTCGTCAATACCGAATTAAAATCAGGAAGCTTCCTTTCATCTGTTTGGTATCGACTTAATTTGAGCAGAGAGGCGTGGAGAGAGCTTATTTTTTATGCATTCTTTTCGGCGAAGGTCATGTCAGCGCGATCACCTAAGCGTGTTGATAAGATTGTTAGAGATGCGTGGTTGCGTATTGAGTCGGACACGTTAAGCTCAGCCGGAGAAAAAATAACCGCATATAGCAGAATTCGAGATGAGATTTTAGAGCGAACATCGCGTTTACCGCTAAATCAGAAGATAAGAGCATTATTCTATGCAATGCGCTGCAATGATCGCATACACCGTCTTTATGATAATCCTGATCGCATCAGGCCGTGGCAAGAGTTATTGCTTAGATATGCTTACCTACTGCATAAAGCGATTAGAAAAAATGATAAATCTCGCGTGGCAGAAATTGCATGGGGGCTTGGTAATTTTCACTTTGAACGCTACTGCGAAACAGAAGACGACATAAACTACCGAACGGCGATCAACCAGTATGAAACGGCCATAAAGCACGGAGATGGCATTCCTAGCCTACTGAGCCGTGCAGCGTTAGGAGATTTAAACGCGCAGATTGGCAAAGATAAAAGAAATCTCTCATTTCTAAAAAAGTCCCTGAAACACTATAAGGCTTTCATTAAACATAAAGAGAGTGAAACGCTTTCTGACAGAAAAGAAGAATGTAAATTGATGATAGAAAGTATCAACAGAGAGATTGGAAATTTTCAAAAATCATAAATTATTTTCTGGACAAAACAAGAACAAAAAGTTATCTCTTAGACTATACACGCGATAATTGCGTCTTTCAAAAGCCATGCTTTGAATAGAATTCAGCATGGCTTTTCTATTTCCCGCTTATGGATGAAGCGGCTGGTATAAATTCCCCTCAAACTTATTAAATTGAAAAGGCAGACCGCACGTATTTTTACGTGCGTGTTTGAATGTGCTCATATGAAACTTGATATTGATAGATACCTTCCCTTCTTAAAGGGTATGGATATAAGCCAAGATCAAAAAATTTCTATCCTGCACACGGTTTGGGGAATGATGGAAAGCCAAGTGGATCAAGCCTTTGGTAAACATCAGGTGCAACTTGCAAAAGAAAGCCGAAAAAAGCCTCTTGCCGAGATTCGTAAACGCAGGATAGACTCAAAGCATCCCAAGGTAAAAACGCGATTTAATCGTGTGTCTATTAAAAGCGATGCACGAGAAAGAAAGGCTTCAACATGACGAATCCACCTAAGCAAAAAGCCGTAATCTATTGTCGCGTGTCATCGAACAAACAAGTGGCTCAGGGGCATGGCCTATCATCACAAGAAACACGATGCCGAGAATACGCTAGAGCCAAAGGCTATCAGGTTTTACAAGTATTCAATGAAGAAGCTGTATCTGGAAAGGTGCTGGATCGCCCAACCATACAAGCGATGCTAAAATTCTTGAGACATGGACGAAAAGATAACCTTGTCGTCATCATAGATGACATCAGCCGCTTGGCGCGGGATATAGAAACCCACATTCAATTACGCGCTGCAATTAATAGCGTTAGCGGCAAACTTGAAAGCCCTTCAATAGAATTCGGCGAAGACTCGGATAGCCGTTTGGTAGAGCATTTGCTGGCTTCGGTTGCAGCACACTCAAGAGAGAAAAATGCGGAGCAAGTTCGCCACCGCATGCGTTCTCGTGTACTAAATGGGTACTGCGTAACGAATGCAGTAGTTGGCTATCGCTATGAAAAAGTAGCGGGACACGGGAAGCTTTTAGTGCGTGACGAGCCCGTGGCCTCAATCATTCAAGCAGCACTCGAAGGGTTTGCTCAAGGTAAGTTTGAAACTCATTCTGAGGTGAAGCAATTCCTTGAAAGCCACGAGGCATACCCTAAAGGGAGAGATGGCAGCGTGCATTGGCAACGCGTAGCAGAGATGTTTGAGCGTGTTGTTTATGCCGGACGCATTTCAATGCCGAATTGGGGCATTCACAACCACCCCGCCAAGCACGAAGCGTTGATCTCTTTTGAAACTTGGTTGAAAATCCAAGATCGCTTAGGCAAACAACCAAAAGCTCCCATTAGAAAAGATGTAAGCGAAGATTTTCCTTTAAGGGGATTTATTACATGCAGTTGCTGTGACAAGCCTCTGACATCGTGCTGGAGCAAGGGAAGAAACGCGCGGTATCCATACTATATATGCCAGACAAAAGGCTGTGATGAATACAAGAAATCAATTCGCAGAGAAAAAGCTGAGTCTGAATTTGAAAGTCTACTACTTCAACTTAGGCCGTCAGAGGATTTATTCTTATTAGCGCAAGCGATGTTTGAAGAGCTATGGAAAAATCGTGCCGAGAACAGAGATCAAGAGCGCCAATCAATTAAACGTAATTTGCAAAATATAGAGCGGCAAGTGGAGCAATTACTCGACCGTATTGTAGAAACAGACAGCCCAACTTTAATTCATTCCTATGAAAAAAGAGTACAAAAATTAGAAGATCAGAAGGTCGTATTGCATGAAAAAATCGCTAAATGCGGGTCTACTCTACCTGACTATAGCGAAAATTATCGAACCGCTTTTTCATTCCTCGGGAACCCCCATAAACTATGGGCTTCAGGCAAGTTAGAGGACAGGCGAACAGTACTAAAATTAGTGTTTACTGAGAAACTGCCATATGACAAAAAAGAGGGTTATCGAACCGCCCCAATCGCCCAGCCTTTCAGGGTTATAGGCGATTTAGAGGGGGGTAAAGATGTTATGGTGGAGCCTAGCGGGATCGAACCGCTGACCTCAACACTGCCAGTGTTGCGCTCTCCCAGCTGAGCTAA
>Ga0065722_100887_pt1 | contig 28981 bp, 23 predicted proteins | sample BansetMetagenome_FD_59109 | JGI IMG/M metagenome (GOLD analysis project Ga0065722, IMG submission 59109) | Bankia setacea gill microbial communities from Puget Sound, Washington, USA - Caecum Enriched | ecosystem: Host-associated > Mollusca > Digestive system > Ceca | place: United States... | reverse complement strand
GACAAAGTAGATCAGCTTGCAGTGGTTGATATCAGCGAACAACTGCAGTTGCAGCGGACCACACAGCGCGATAAAGTGGGCGCCGATCAAATACGAGCCATTATCGCTAGCCAACTCACTCGCACTGAGCGTTTAGCGCAGGCCGATTACGTTATCGACAACTCTGGCAGCCGTGAGCAAACTCAGCTGCAAGTTGTCGAACTCCATCACTCGCTATTAAACGCACTGAGCCCATGACCGTAAAAACGCTATCTGTAGCCTGCCCTGTATGTAAATCCCCAGTCTTAATGACAGAAGAATTCCCGCACCGACCCTTTTGTAGCGATCGCTGCAAGATGATTGATTTTGGTGATTGGGCGTCGGAAAACCAACGTATAGAAGGGGAATCTGTTGAGGACGAACTATGGTCTGAGCAGCGAGATTTTGATTAGCCTAGTGTAGGTATTGTCGGTAATGCTACCGCCAATAGGCAGAGATAGAAGCAACACCTTGCGCTCCGCTCGCTTGGGCCTGAACTAGGTCATCACTGCCCAAACCACCTAATGCATATACCGGCACCGTCGCCTCGGCACAAAAATCAATNAGCGCCTGCCACCCCGCTGGCTCCGCGTGTGGATGACTACGGGTAAACTTTACCGGCGAAAAGTAAACGAAATCTACACCCAGCTTTTCAGCCGACTGTAACTCTTGCAGATTATGACAAGACGCGGATATGAGTTCAGTTTGCCGCAGCTGATCTTTACTGAACTGTAACAGCCGATGACTTGATAGATGCTTGTAGGGGTAATCGAACATGCCCCAGAGTTGAAAATTAGTATTTGCGAAGACTTTCACACCGCGCGGTCGCAACTCCCGATCCAAAAGCTTTAGTAGCTCTACGTACTTCTGCGGCGGCAGCCAAGGCGCACGAAACTGAATGTGTGAAAAACCGTGGTCAGTCGCACTTATACATTTGTTCAGCAAGTCCTGCTCGTTAACAAACACACCGGTAATAAGCATTTGCGATGGCAAGCTAACCGCGGTAACGATTGGCTTATTTGCCTCAGGCAACTGGTATTGCAACAGTTCAGCCGGTTTCACCCAGCGTACTTCTTGCCCTTCAAGGCCAACCGCCTCGCCGGAAAAGGCGTCGACACGACGCACATCCAGCACCACAAATTTTTCCGCATACTGGTGTGAAATCGTGAGTAACGGGCGGCAATGCTCGACTCGGATACCCACCTCTTCTGCCAACTCACGCGCTAGGGCGACCGTAGCGGTTTCACCCGACTCGATTTTACCGCCGGGGAACTCCCAGTAACCTGCCAAGTGATCGGTATTGGTACGCCGTGCGATCAATACGTCTCCCGCAGAGTTAAACACAACGCCAACTGCAACCTTAACAGCGCNTGAAGCTTTCGTGAGGCTTGAATCAAGTTCCGCCGTCACAGGGTTTGATACCTTGCCAACGCCGACTGAAACTGCATCAGGTACGATACTCCGCGTTAATTTTTACGTATTCGTGAGATAGATCGGTGGTCCAGATGGTTTCGCTAAAATCACCGCGCCCCAAGCTAATATCGATCGCAAACTCAGGCTGACTAAACACCGCTTGCCCAGCCTCCTCCCGATAACTCGAACAGCGTCCGCCTTGNTCGACAATTTTTACGCCGCCAACACTAACATCGATCTTACNGACATCAAGCTCGGCTATACCGGCATTACCAATAGCGCAGACAATACGCCCCCAGTTTGGATCGGACGCAAACATAGCGGTTTTTACCAGTGGCGAGTGAGCTATGGAATAGGCAATATCGAGACACTCTTGCAGGTTCTCACCACCAGTCACATTGATGGTTACAAACTTGGTCGCACCTTCGCCATCGCGCACAATCTGCTGCGATAAGGATTGATACACCTCGATGATTGCGCTCCGCAACAGCTGATAGCCGGCATTGTTTGCCGAGCTTATTTCCGTCATATCTGAACAGCCTGAGGCCATCAAGATACAAGCGTCGTTGGTCGAGGTATCGCCATCAATCGTGATGCGATTAAAAGACTTGTTTGCCGCCTGCCGAGAAAGCTGCACCAGAAGCGACTGATCAATCTTGGCATTAGTAGCGATATAACCCAACATGGTTGCCATATTGGGGCGAATCATACCTGCACCCTTGGCGATACCCGTAACGACAATCTCAGCACCCTCAATATCCAACTTAACACTCGCGAGCTTGGGTCGTGTATCCGTCGTCATAATCGCTGCAGCGGCCGCTTGCCAACCATCTTCAGTCAGCGCGCTAAACGCTTCAGGTAGCGCATCGATAATTTTTTGTGCCGGTAACAGTTCACCAATAACGCCAGTCGAAAATGGCAACACGCTCGCCACAGGAACATCGCCGAGTGACGAAACTGCACGCAAAGTATCAAAAGCGGCAGCCGTTCCAGGTGCTCCCGTACAGGCATTTGCATTACCGGAGTTAACCAGTAAATACCGCGTTGCGGCGGTATCTAAATGCTGTCGCGCAATGGTTACTGGCGCCGCGCAAAAAGCATTTTGGGTAAACACACCCGCGCAACTCGAACCTTCATCNAGGGCGATCAACAAAACATCGTCACGATTTTTTCGCTTAATGCCCGCCGCTGCCGCCCCCAAGCGAATACCGGGAACCGGGTATATCGGCCCCAGCGCTATTTCACCTACCGCCATATTCTCTGCTCTAAATTGAGTTGAACCTTATCGGTCGCGATTAAACTAACTTACCGTGACACGACTTATATTTTTTACCTGAACCACAAGGACAGGAATCATTTCGGCCAATTTTTTTGCCATCGCGGACATAAGGGCGATCCGGCTGAACCTCTTCTATATTGCGCTCTTGTTCAAGGGCATTCACACTTTCGTGCTGCATCCGCATTTTTAGCGCTTCCGCCTCAGCGCGACGACGGCGATCCATTTCCGCCAACTGCTCTTCACTTATGGGCTCGATACGATACAGCACTCGGGTAATATCGTGCTTCAATGTTTGCAGCATTTCTTCGAACAAGGCGAACGCCTCACGCTTGTATTCTTGCTTAGGGTTGCGCTGTGCGTAAGCGCGCAAGCCAATACCCTGGCGCAAACTATCCATACTCTGTAAGTGCTCTTTCCACAGGGTATCTAGCACCTGCAGCATGAGTTGCTTTTCCAGAGTACGCATAATGGGGCCGATTTTGGTCTCTTTCTCCGCATAGTAGTCATTCATAACCACCAGCAATTTTTCTTTTAAGGTCTCTTCGTGCAGCTTGCTATCTTCATCTAGCCATTGCTGAACAGGAACCTTAATTCCATAATCTTGCTCAAAGGTTTTTTCTAAACCAGCAATATCCCACTGTTCTTCCACCGACTGAGGTGGAATAAAAGTGGCGACCTGATCGTGAATAACGTCTTCACGAATCCCCGCAATTGCCTCGGCAATATCTTCTACATCCAACAACTCATTTCGCTGGGTATAAACAACGCGACGCTGATCGTTCGCAACGTCATCGTATTCCAACAGTTGCTTACGATAGTCAAAGTTACGGCCTTCAACTTTACGCTGGGCCTTCTCAATGGCATTGGTCACCATACGGTGCTCAATCGCTTCACCCTGCTCCATGCCGAGCGTTTGCATGATGCTGCGCATACGATCAGAGGCGAAAATACGCATCAGGTTATCTTCAAGCGACAAGTAAAAACGTGATAAACCTGGGTCGCCCTGGCGCCCCGCTCGGCCACGCAACTGATTATCGATACGGCGCGATTCGTGACGCTCAGTCCCGATGATATGTAAACCTCCAGCGGCAATAACCATATCGTGACGGTTCTGCCAATCGGCTTTGGCTGCGGCAATTTGTTCTTCGGTAGGATTATCAAGCTTCGATACTTCAACCTCCCAATTACCACCCAACTTAATATCGGTACCACGACCAGCCATATTCGTCGCAATGGTAATCGCACCAGGACGACCCGCCTGAGCGATAATATCGGCTTCGCGTTCGTGGTTTTTTGCGTTGAGTACTTCGTGCTGAACGCCAGCCTTAGTCAACCGGCTAGAGACTTCTTCAGACGTCTCAACCGATGCAGTACCCACAAGTACTGGCGCGTTCTTAACTCGAAATTCCGTTACATCTTCAATAATCGCATCGTACTTATCATCCATATTCAGGAAGATAAGGTCGTTCATATCTTTTCGTATTACTTCTCTATTGGTGGGAATAACCACCACATCAAGGCCATAAATATGTCTAAACTCAAACGCTTCGGTATCAGCCGTACCCGTCATACCCGCTAATTTTGAGTAGAGGCGGAAATAATTCTGGAAGGTAGTAGATGCCATTGTCTGACTTTCGGCTTGAATATCGACACCCTCTTTCGCTTCGATCGCCTGATGTAGACCTTCAGACAAACGACGCCCAGGCATAGTACGGCCAGTATGCTCGTCGATTAACACCACCTGCCGGTCCTGCACAATATATTCAACATTGCGGTGATATAAGGCGTGTGCCCGCAACCCAGAATGCATGTGGTGTAACAGGCCTAGGTTCGATGCAGAGTAGAGGCTTTCGTTTTCACCAAGAAGGCCTTCACCAATTAATAGCTCTTCTGTTAGCTGGTGACCTTCTTCAGTCAGCTCCACCTGTCGTGTTTTTTCGTCGATCGTGTAGTGACCGATTTCCTCGCTCTCTTCAGCTTGGCGCTTTAAGCTCGGAACCAATGTATTTATCTTGCGATAAAGGGCGGAGCTATCTTCCGCTGCCCCAGAAATGATCAACGGCGTGCGCGCCTCGTCGATAAGAATCGAATCGACCTCATCGATAATGGCGTAGTTTAAAGGGCGCTGCATACGGTCTTCTTTACGCAACACCATGTTGTCGCGGAGATAATCGAAACCATACTCATTATTTGTGCCGTAAGTGATATCACACATATAAGCAGCGCGTTTGTCTTCTGGAGCCTGCATCGACACAACTGAACCAACAGTAAGGCCAAGCGCTTCATATACTGGACGCATCCAATCAGCATCACGGCGAGCAAGGTAATCGTTAACAGTAACGACATGCACGCCCGTACCGGGAATCGCATTCAGATAAACCGCTAGTGTTGCCACTAAGGTTTTACCTTCACCCGTCTTCATCTCAGCGATACGGCCTTCATGTAGCGTAATACCACCGATAAGCTGTACATCAAAATGGCGCATTCCCATCGCACGCTTACTGGCCTCACGAGCCGTTGCAAAAGCCTCCGGCAACAGTTGGTCAAGTGTCTCACCCGCTTCAAAGCGTGCACGGTATTCGGCCGTCTTTGCTTTAAGCTCGTCGTCACTTAAGCCTTGGAGGGTCTCTTCCAAAGCACTTATACGCTTAACAATCTTACCCATGCGCTTTAGTTCACGGTCGTTTTTAGAACCGAATATAGAGCGGAAAGTTTTTCTTAACATAAGAATTCCAACTGTTGCAGGGGCCATTTATCAGCCCAATTTTTTAGGTGTGTATGATACAGAGTTTTACGGACCGAGCGACCTCATTAGGCGGCTGGCGAGGGAAGATAATTAACGACTGGCGCGATGAATATAGCTAGAGGGGTCGACGGTACGACCATTTTTGTAGACTTCAAAGTGTACGTGGGGGCCGGTCGAGCGACCGCTAGACCCCATAAGAGCAACAATTTGCCCCTTTTTTACCACATCGCCGACTTGGACTAACGCTTCTTTACTATGGCCATAACGAGTGACAAATCCATTTCCGTGATTGATTTCAATTAATATTCCGTAGCCGTGGCGCTTACCAGACCAGGTAACAACACCGGACGCAACGGCAATAATATCGGAGCCATCCTTACCGGCAAAATCAACCCCGTCATGCCAAGCGATGCGACCGGTAAACGGGTCGCTACGACGCCCATAACGAGACGACATCCAACCTTTCTTGACGGGGCGACCCGCTATAAACACATCATTCTGTAATTTACGCTTTGCGAGTAGGGCCTCCAAGGTGCCCAACTGCTGTTGACGATCATCTATTTGATCGCCCAATTGTTCGAGGACTTGATGAAAATCTGGGGCGGTATAGTTGTCGTCATCGACACTCATCTCTGGCCCGCCCAGCGCCGGCACGGTGCTAAAGTCAAACTCACCGTTATCAAGCTTAGCCATGGTTGTCAGGCGTTCACCTAGAGCATCCAAACGTACCAATCGCGCTTGCAGCTCTGCCACACGTAAAGTTAACGCCGCGAGTTTTTGCTCTGCTTCAAGTTTAGCCTGCTCAATTTCGACCTGTTGGCCATCGAGCGCTTCGACCCAAGCTTGTGTCGATTCGGGGGTAAGGAGGTCAGAGCCTTTTAGACTCGATAAATGGATGCCGGCTATAGTCGCAGCACCAACGGGAATCCCAACAATACAGGCTGAAAGTAACGCACGCGTCCACCCGCCCAGCGTAAAGCTGCGCGTGTTTCCATGACGTTTACTGACAACGATAATTTTCATTGTTAAATCTAGTAAGCAGAATGCCCCAATAACGATCTTTTATTACGCCGGAGTAAGTACGGCTTTATAGTTCTAATAACGACCGGGATGACCCAGAAACGCGCCTAAGGCGTTACTGCTATCACCTCCAACCCTCTAAACGGAACAACCTATAGATTCGGCAGCACAACCGTGACAGCAACCAGAACCCTTACCTACTCTTGCGAGACATGATAAATATATAGCACTAATCCCTGAATAAAAACGCCTAAACTCCCAATAAATTAGGAGAATAGTGCCAATTTGACGTCAACTTTCATTAACTATCAATTCAGGCGCCAAGGACTATGGCATATTTACCTTTAAATTGGCAAGGCGAAAGCCCCAACCTTAGGAGCATCTACACCGTTTGCGCCCTAAACGAACAAACACAAAGAAAGGTTAAACCGCTAACAGGGGCTTAATGTAGGAAATTGGGGCGGGCTCGTCGTTTTCAAAGGTCACCATCTCCCACGCATCCTCTTGTTTAATGAGTTCACGCAAAGATTTATTGTTCAGCCCATGACCTGACTTGTGAGCGCGAAACTCACCGATCAAACTCTTTCCGAGAAGGTAGAGGTCACCAATGGCATCTAAAACCTTATGCTTAACGAATTCGTCCTCATAGCGCAGGCCGTCTTCATTCAGGATTCTGTATTTATCAACAACTATGGCGTTATCAACACTGCCGCCTTTAGCCAAACCCTTGGAACGCAAATACTCGATTTCATGCATGAAACCAAATGTTCGAGCGCGCGATACCTCTTTAACAAATGAGGTGCTCGAAAAGTCGACCGTAGCATCTAGCTTGCGGCCTTTAAATACGGGGTGATCGAAATCGATTGAGAAGGAAACCTTGAACCCTTCAAACGGCAAGAAAATTGCCTCTTTATCGCCGTCTCTAACCACGACCTTCTTCTTTATACGGATAAACTTCTTCGCCGCATTTTGCTCTTGAATTCCAGCTGACTGAATCAAGAAAACAAATGGACCAGCGCTACCATCCATAATCGGAACTTCGTCGGAACTAACGTCGATAATAGCGTTATCAATACCTAACCCAGCCATCGCCGATAATAAATGCTCTACGGTAGAAACACGCACATCGCCATTCATTAAGGTCGTTGAAAGCGTAGTATCACCAACGTTGGTGGCCTTAGCTTCGATTTCTACGACTGGAGACAGATCGACACGTCGAAAAACGATACCAGCATCTACAGGGGCCGGTCGCAAAGTGAGATACACTTTTTGTCCATTATGGAGGCCAACGCCAGTAGCACGAATTTCGTTCTTGAGGGTACGCTGTTTGATCATTCACTTGGTCTCAAAGGTGGGGCTGGGAAGCGGCGCGCATCATAACAGAACGCAAAAGCCAAACCAACAGCCCTGAGCATTTTTTGTACAACACGACACTGTCGCGATTTGTTGCTAAATTACGCCTATTTCGAGATATATTCCTTGGAATAGTTCCTATCAACGACATTGACGTAGTAAAAATGACGATTGAGTGACGCATTCGAGCTCGCCCAGAGAAGTTTTGCGAAAGAAGTGCAGAGGGGGAACGTCTCGCCCCCTTTCAACAACTCTCCAAACACGTCCTTGAGCTCAACCTGCGCCGCAGTTCAATCTAGTCAGCCTGACGACGCAGAAATGCTGGAATATCGAGGTATTCCATATCCTTATCCTGTAAATCTAGAGCTGGCGTCGCACTTGCACTTTTGTTGGCTCGCATAACGGTTGGCTTATCCAGCGCCGCATAATTTGGCTTGCCATCCGCTGTTGTGCGGGTGTTATCTACCACCACCTTAGTTTTCGCTGGTTGTGCAGATTCGCGTACAGGGCCACCAAGACCGGTCGCAACCACAGTTACCCGCAACTCATCCTTCATTTCTGGATCAATCACAGTGCCGACCACAACGGTTGCGTCACCAGAGGCAAACTCTTCAATGGTGTCGCCGACTTCACTGAACTCGCCGAGAGACAAGTCCATGCCAGCAGTAATATTAACCAAGATGCCACGCGCACCCTGTAAGTTAATATCTTCCAAGAGCGGGCTACGAATCGCCGCCTCAGCTGCCTCGCGCGCGCGGTTTTCACCACATGCGCTACCGCTACCCATCATCGCCATACCCATCTCGGACATTACGGTGCGAACATCCGCGAAGTCGACGTTAATCATACCCGGGCGAATAATAAGGTCGGCAATACCTTGTACCGCACCGAGCAAAACGTCGTTGGCCGCTTTGAAAGCATCCAATAACGTAGTGGTCTTACCCAGTACCTGTAACAGTTTTTCGTTAGGAATAGTAATCAATGAATCAACGCGATCTTGCAGCTGCTTGATACCTTCCTCAGCTAACGCCATACGCTTGCGGCCTTCAAAAGGAAACGGCTTAGTCACAATAGCTACGGTTAGAATGCCAAGTTCTTTTGCAATCTCAGCGACTACTGGTGCACCACCAGTTCCAGTACCGCCACCCATACCGGCAGTAATGAAAACCATATCTGCGCCTTCCAACACCTCGGCAATACGGTCGTGATCTTCCAGCGCGGCCTGACGTCCAATCGACGGATTAGCGCCAGCCCCCAAGCCTTTAGTTAGTCCATTCCCCAACTGCAGCACCGTTCGAGCATCTACATTTTTAAGTGCCTGAGCATCCGTATTAGCGCAAATAAATTCAACGCCATCTACTGCGTTGGAAATCATGTGCTTAACGGCGTTACCGCCACCGCCACCAATACCTATAACTTTAATGACCGCATTTTGCGGAATACTATCGACTAATTCAAACATAAGAGTTCCCCTCTTTGACCCCTGAAAAAANTNATTGTTAATCACAACATTTACGATTTTGTACAAACCGAAATAACGCTATAAGTTTTTTTGNAACCAACTTTTCATTCGTTCAAATAGACCTTCGCGACTTTCAACTTCATACATACTTTCCCCGTGATGCTTAATCCCATACTGCAAAAGACCAACACCGGTGGAATAAATTGGGTTATTCACAATATCCTTTAACCCTTTAATATTTTGCGGTCGCACCTAATCTTACCGGCATATGGAATATCTCCTCTGCCAGTTCAATAACGCCCTCCATCTTTGAGGTTCCGCCAGTCAGTACAATGCCGGCGGCGACCAAATCTTCAAAGCCACTGCGGCGCAATTCAGATTGCACCAAGGTAAACAACTCGTCATAACGAGGCTCTACAACTTCTGCCAAGGCTTGGCGGGATAGGTCGCGCGACGGACGATCCCCCACACTTGGAACCTTGATAGTTTCCTCAGCGCCAGTCAATTTAGCCAATGCGCATGCATATTTAATTTTAATTTCTTCTGCGTACTGAGTTGGCGTACGCAGCGCCATCGCGATATCGTTAGTGACCTGATCTCCCGCAATGGGAATAACACCAGTATGACGAATCGCGCCTTCGGTAAAGATCGCGATATCGGTCGTGCCACCGCCGATATCGACCAAACATACACCCAGTTCTTTCTCATCTTCAGTTAACACCGAATAACTAGATGCGAGCTGCTCTAAAATAATATCTTCTACTTCCAAACCGCAGCGGCGAATACACTTTTCAATATTTTGCGCTGCATTTACCGCACAGGTAACCAAATGTACTTTAGCTTCCAAGCGAACGCCGGACATACCCAGCGGCTCTTTTACACCCTCTTGCTCATCGATTAAATATTCCTGCGGTAGTATATGCAGTATTTTTTGATCCGCCGGAATCGCGACGGCCTGCGCGGCATCAATTACTCGATCCAAATCCTGCGAGTAAACTTCGCGATCTTTTATGGCGACAATCCCGTGGGAGTTCAAACTTCTAATATGACTGCCCGCAATTCCCACGTAGACCGAATGAATTTCACAACCGGCCATCAGCTCCGCTTCTTCTACCGCTCGCTGAATAGACTGCACCGTGGATTCAATATTAACCACCACACCTTTCTTCATACCAACAGACTTATGCGAACCTATTCCAACAATTGATAGGTCACCGTCTGCTGACACCTCACCCACAATTGCTACGACCTTGGACGTTCCTATATCCAAGCCGACAATCATGCGCCCCCCGCTAGAATGTGCCATCTAATCACCTTTTAACATATTCATATTTACAGTCCCTATAACATCCATATCTATGGAGTACTGTGATCTCAAACTTGCCGTAATTGACACTTACTTATACTTACAATCTTATCTTTACTGTGTCTGTGCGGCGGCCACTACATCATTAACCCAGGCAACAGCTAGTCCACCTTCGTAACGCATATCTACCGTTTTTACTTGTTGTTGCACCTGCGCCAACTGCTGTTCATACACCAACAAAAAATTCCTCAACTTNGCAATCGAATCATACTGGCCCATTTTAATTTCAATTCCGCTGGCTAGACTTAAGGTCCAAGCCATAGTGGCGTCAACGTCAATACCAACAATGCTCATACCATGCCCAGAAAGCATTTCTGTCATCTCTACATAGGTTTTGGTGATCTGCCGGCTTAACGTTTCATCACCATGGAATATTGGCAAATGGGCAAGTTGACTATTGCCTGTAATTTCTATAATGGTGCCACTCTCGTTGATATATGCCGACGACCCCCAACGTGCTATCGGTCGCTGCTCACGAATTTCCACCACCATTCCATCCGGCCAAACTCGCTGTACACTCGCCGCTTTTACCCAAGGGTTCAGCTCCAGATGCTGCTTTAACTCCAGCAGATTAATATCAACAAAATTGCCATTAAGCTTGTCAGCAATTAATTCCTGTATCGCACCTTTACCAACCCATTGAAAATCGCCTTTAATTGAAATATTGGCGATCGGACGACTGACCGACATCGACACTCTATCGAGAGCTGCCTGCCAGTTTACGGACATATAACCACCCGCCAAAACAACACACAATGCACTCCACTTAAAGAGAAACCACAGCTGCCCAAGCCTTACAAGCGGTGCTTTAGTTCGACCACTTGCCCCACGCACATGTGAGCGCGGAGCCGGCTTAACGCTCACGCGCTTGGAGCGCCTAACATTGCTGGGGGATTTTGCAGCTACTTTACTTACCGACTTACTTTTAGTTTTTTGATTTTTTGTCCGCGCGCACATTTACATCGCGCTTACCGAACACGCAATACAAATGGTCTGTAATCAAAAAAATCTTCTTTATCATATTGTTTGCAACAAGATTTCAGTAACAAGATCACTAAATGTCAACCCGGCTTCCTTGGCTGCCATCGGCACCAAACTATGGTCGGTCATTCCCGGAACGGTATTCACTTCTAATAAATAAAATTCACCGTTGCGATTTTGCATAATATCGACTCGCCCCCAAGCGTTACACCCTATTGCGTTAAACGCCGCTAACGCGAGGGTTTTTAGCTCCATCGATTTTTCTTCGCTTAGCCCGCAAGGGCATAGATAACGAGTGGTATTCGACACGTATTTAGCGTCGTAGTCGTAAAAAACGTGATCGGTTTCCAGCTTGATCGGCGGCAGCGCTTGGCCATTTAAAATTGCCACCGTATATTCCGCACCGGTTACCTTCGCTTCAGCAAGAACTGCGCGATCGTAATGTTTCGCCTCATCAAAGGCGCTTTTCAGTTCGGACGCGGTAACAACAAAACGCATACCAATACTTGAACCTTCATGGATTGGCTTTACAAAGGCTTCTCCATGAAGGCTTTGCAATACACTTCCCCAATCTGCGGACTCTGTTAACAGCGCATGTTTTGGCGTTGGCAAACCAACGCTGCTCCAGATTTGCTTTGTTTTTAACTTATCCATGGCAATTGCCGAGGCTTGATGGCGACTACCGGTATAGGGGATTCCCATCAGGTCTAGTAGCGCTTGCATCTTACCGTCTTCACCACCTGCACCATGTAACGCAATAAAAGCGCGGTCACACTTTGCCTGTAATAATTGCGCTACTGGGTGTTCACCGATATCCAGCTCGACCACATCAATCGACTTTTCACGAAGCCCAGCCGCGACAGCCCTTCCGCTTTTTAAAGACACGTCTCGCTCAGCGGAAACACCGCCATACAACACCGCCACGCGACCAAAGTTTGGCAGCTCTGCAGTATTGGAGACTTGGCTTCTATAATCTGTCATGTTCAACTTATCGCTCAATTTTTCATTTTAACCTATCGTTCAAGTGCTTTTTCTACTTCCTATGCCAACTATTTATCTCAGCGATTAATATCAANAAACTGATATGCGCTTATTTAAATTCTCGTTTTGCCAGCTCGGCCGCCAATGTGCCAACATTACCAGCCCCTTGCGTAATAACAATATCACCCGGCTGAACGATGTCTTTAATTACACTCGGCACGCCTTCTACACCTTCGATAAAAATCGGGTCGACCTGGCCGCGAATACGAATGCTACGACTTAAATGTCGGCTATCCGCACCTTGAATTGGATCTTCACCAGCCGCATAGACTTCGAGCAAAACCAATTGATCAACACTTGATAATACCTCGACAAAATCTTCGTATAAGTCACGAGTTCGCGAATACCGATGAGGTTGATAAACCATAACTAAACGTCGCTTTGGCCAGCCGTCGCGCACGGCCTTAATTGTTGCGGCTACTTCGCGTGGATGGTGACCGTAATCGTCCACCAACATTACCGTTTCACTGCCACCGACATGGTATTCACCATAAATCTCAAACCGTCTACCCACACCTAAGAATTGCGCCAAACCATTTTGAATATATTCGTCACCAATACCTTCATCGGTGGCAACGGCGATTGCCGCGGTCGCGTTTAAAACATTATGCTCACCGGGCATATTCAGAAACACATGCAATGGCTTCTCTTTCCCAGGACGCTTTACCTTAAAACGTTGGCGTCCGGCGTCCTGCTGAATATCGTAGGCTTGAAAATCAGCACTAGCCGAGAATCCGTAGGTAATAACACCACGCGCAACATCGGGGATTATTTCTTCAACAACACTGTCATCGGTACACAATACCGCGATCCCGTAAAAAGGAAGATTGTGCAAAAACTCAATAAAAGTTTTTTTAAGCACATTAAAATCACCACCATAGGTGTCCATATGGTCGGCATCTATATTCGTTACAACCGCAACCATTGGTTGTAAATGTAAAAACGACGCATCACTTTCATCGGCCTCGGCGACTAAGTAGCGACTCTCACCTAAGCCAGCATTACTACCCGCGCTATTTAACAAACCGCCTATAACGAAAGTTGGATCCAGCTCCGCCTCGGCAAAAATACTGGCGATCAGGCTAGTTGTTGTTGTCTTGCCATGGGTTCCGGCTACAGCNATACCATGTCGATAACGCATCAGCTCGCCCAGCATTTCGGCGCGGCGCACAACGGGGGTTCGATTATTGCGCGCTTCTACTAATTCGGGGTTAGTCGCCAGAACAGCACTTGAATTAACCACTACATCTGCACCGACAACATTATTGGCGTGGTGACCAATAAACACTTTTGCGCCCATTGCGGTTAAGCGTCGCGTTACCTGTGACTCACGCAGATCAGACCCCGAAATTTCGTAACCCTGGTTTAGTAATACCTCCGCGATTCCGCTCATACCAGCGCCACCAATCCCAATAAAATGAATGCGACGAATGCGGCGCATCTCAGGGATTGGAAAGCTTTTAAAGTTTGTCATATTACGATCTCTAATTTTTATGCCGCAGCGATTTAACTACACGCCTGCCTAGCAAGTAATGATTCACAAATGTCAGCAAATCTCTCGGTTGCTAGCGGCTTGGCTTTTTCCTTTGCAGCTAGGGCCATTCGCTCAACCCGCTCAGGTTGCTGCCATAGCTGCACAATAGTGTTGCTCAGTTCTTCTGCATTCAGTTCATTTTGCTGGCGCAATATCGCCGCGCCGTCATCGGCCAAATAACGCGCGTTGGCGGTTTGATGGTCGTCAATCGCAAACGGAAACGGTACTAATATCGACGCGACCCCAACAGCTGATAATTCAGCGACGGTTAACGCGCCGGATCGACAGATCACCAAGTCAGCCCAGCGTAATGCCTCACTCATGTTGTCGATAAACGGCGTCACACAAACATTTTCGCTATCGACTGTAATACCTAAGTCACGATACTGCGCCAGGCTAGCATCGTAGCCAAACTCTCCCGTTTGATGGCGCAACTTAAAAACACAGCCAGCGTTTTTCAAAAGTACAACGACGTCGGGTAAAAGTGCATTNATCGCCACTGCGCCACGACTCCCGCCAAAAACGAGAATTTTGATTNCCCCTTCNNGCAAGCGTTCGGGTTTAACCAAANCTGAATTACCAGAGGTTGAATTCGCAAAAAAATCAGCGCGTACGGGATTGCCTAGATGTTGAGTTTTTGGCAATACATCAGGNAATCCGCTAATCACAGCATTTGCGAATCGCGCTAACAGACGATTAGTTGTACCCGCGACTGCATTTTGCTCGTGGATCACTAATGGAATACCACACAGTTTCGCAGCCACACCACCCGGGCCAGCCACGAAACCACCTAAGCCAACAATAACGCTAGGCTTGATCTTTTTAATCGTTTTACGAGCAGAACTTACCGCTCGAATAATGTTAAATGGCGCTTCTATAAGTGCTTTTACACCNCGCCCGCGAACACCGCGCACACCAATAGTATGTAGCGGGATATTCGCCGCCGGCACCAGTTTCGACTCTATACCAGCCTCGGTACCTAGCCACTCAACTTGATAACCACGCTGCTTCATCACTTCCGCCAACGCCAATCCGGGAAATACATGACCGCCTGTACCACCGGCCATAATCAATACAGTTTTTTTCTTCTGACTTAAACTAGTCATCGCTGCCTCGCTCTTCCCACGATACTCGGAAGACTAATGCCGCAAGTGCACAGCAGATCAACAAACTACTCCCGCCATAACTAATAAAAGGTAGTGTTAAACCTTTAGTAGGTAACAGGCCCGAGGCGACGCCCATATTGATAAATGCCTGAACAGCAAACATCACGGCGATTCCAAATACCAAAAAGCTACCAAATAGATTGCCGCCCATATAAGCGCGCTTCGCGAGCAACAGCATACGTTTTATAAAATAGGTATAGATACCGATTAACACCAAAGCGCCAATCAGCCCGAATTCTTCTGCGTAGATCGCAAAAATAAAGTCCGTATGCGCTTCCGGTAGAAAAAACAATTTCTGTAGACTATTCCCCAAACCCAAACCCAACCATTCACCACGACCAAAAGCTATAAGTGACTGCACCAACTGATAGCCCGAATCAAATTGGCGTGACCAAGGGTCCATAAACGAAACCAGACGCTCCCATCGATAAGGGGAAACCACTGCCATTAAAATCAAAAAACCCAGCCCACTCGCCGCCAACATAAGAAAGCGAACGATCGGCACACCGGCGACAAACATCATCGCCCCCAANGACATACAGATAACGACGGAGCTACCAAAATCTGGCTCTATCAGCAGTAGAAAAACCACAATGGCAATAATCGTTACCATCTTCACAAATCCAGACCAGCGCTCACGTACTTCAAGGTTTTTTCTGGCGAGATAGCTAGAGAAGTAAATAACTAAACAGATCTTAGCTAATTCAGATGCCTGCATACTTACTGGCCCGAGCTGTAACCAGCGACGACTGCCGTTTACGACTTTACCTATGCCTGGCACCAGTACCACTAACAAAACACCTATCGCCAGCAACAAAAAAACACCAGAAAACTTTTGCCAAATGGCCAACGGCACCGATGCTACCAATATTGCCAAGGTCAGGCCCAACAACAAATAAACGCTTTGTTTTTTTACAAAGAACCACGGGTCTTGATAGCGAGCATTGGCAAAATCTAACGAGCTAGAAGCNACCATCACAATACCNAAGCTCAACAAGATCAAAACTGGAAGTAACAATTTAATATCTATCACTCGCGGCGGAGTGAAGCTCGCTAAGGCGATCGGCATCATGCGGCCAACCTCGCAACACAGCGAACAAACTGCTCACCCCTGTCCTCAAATCCTTTAAACATATCAAAGCTGGCACACGCAGGTGAAAGCAATACAGCGCCACCCGATTTTGATAACTGGTAGGCTTGTTCTACGGCATCGTCTAGCGAAGCGCACTTTACAACCATAACCGTTGCAGGAAGCGCTGCTGCTATCTGCTCTGCATCCCGCCCGATCAATACAACAGCGGCCACCTGTTCAGCCAATACTCGACCAAACACTGAAAAGTCCGCGCCCTTTGAATCGCCGCCAGCAATAATAACTACACCATTAAAATCATCTTTAATGCCGACTACGGCAGCAATGCTTGCGCCGACATTTGTCGCTTTCGAATCATTTATAAACGTTACTTGGTTATGGTTCGCGACCCACTGACATCGATGTGGTAAGCCAACAAACTCCTCCAATTCGGCAAAACAGTACTTGAGATCAATTTCGGCAGCATCACATAAAGCCATTAACGCGAGCGCGTTAGCGACATTGTGGCGACCAAACATTCTAATCTCCGCACGATCCAATAGGGTTTCACCCTGTCGACTCAAAGTTTTGGTTACCGCGTCGTATAAATATTTAATATCACCCTGTTCATGGTGTTGACCAAAGCCAAATCCGCTCCGCTGCACACCAGCAATAATGGGTGGCACTGTCAGCTTGTCATCTAGGTTATAAACCACATTTTTTGCGCCCCAATAGATACGCTGCTTAGCCATACAATAGCTGGCCAAACTTGTGTAGCGATCCATATGATCTTCGGTAACATTGAGCACACAAGCAACGGTTAAGTCTGGACGCCGTACACTTTCTAGCTGAAAGCTCGATAATTCTAAAACGTAGAGTTCTACATCCATATCTAACGTATCGAGTACAGGAATTCCGATATTCCCTGCAACCGATGTTTTGATGCCCGCACGTGTTGCGATATTGCCCATTAAAGTCGCAACCGTGGTTTTACCATTTGAGCCGGTTATGCCAATTGTCGGCACCTGCACTTCCTGTAGAAATAAATCTACGTCACCAACTAAGGGGATAGAATTATTAATAGCAACCTGCGCCAAGGGTAANCTTCTCGAGATTCCGGGACTAATGACGACCTGGCTGGCAGCGAGAATAAAGTCATTTAAAGATTCGTCTGTCTCACCCAAAAATACTAATNTATCCGGTTGTTCCGCTTTTAATTCCTGCAGGCCAGGTGGATTCAATCGCGTATCAATTACTACACAGCGATGCCCTCTACGCCCAAAATAGCGCGCGACAGAAAGCCCAGTCTTACCCAAACCGAGAATCACGCTATAGCTATCAGAGACAATTAGCTGTGTCATTTTTTTGTTACAAACACCTATTTAAACAAGCCGAATACAATGGGTAGAAAATACACTAGCGCAACTTTAGAGTTGCCAAACCAAATAAAACCAACATCACCGTAATAATCCAAAAACGCACAATAACCCGCGGCTCAGGCCAGCCTTTCAGTTCGAAGTGATGATGCAGCGGTGCCATGCGAAAGATGCGACGACCGGTTAACTTAAATGACGCTACTTGTAAAATAACCGACACCGTCTCCATCACAAAAATACCCGACATGATAAAGAAGACAATTTCGTGCCTAACGATTACCGCAATAACACCTAGAGCCGCACCTAGAGCGAGAGCACCAACATCCCCCATAAAAACCTGCGCGGGATAGGTGTTAAACCACAAGAAGCCCAATCCGGCGCCACTTAAAGCCCCACAAAAAATAACCAGCTCGCCAGCGCCTGGGATATGCGCAATATGAAGGTAGCTAGCAAAGTTCACGTTACCGGTTAGATACGCAATTATTCCCAGTGCTGAGCCGACCATAACCGTTGGCATAATCGCCAGNCCATCTAAGCCATCCGTAAGGTTAACGGCATTACTAAAGCCGACAATCATCAGATAGGTTAACAAGATAAATAGTGGCCCCATTTGCCAGGCAACATTTTTAAAAAAGGGAATATACAACGTCGTTTCAGCGGGCAAAACAGCGGTAACATACAAGCCAGTCGCAACAACAAAACCTAGCAACGACTGCCAAAAGTATTTCCAACGCGCGGGCAAACCCTTCGAATTTTTTTCGATCACCTTGCGGTAATCATCAACCCAGCCAATAAGGCCGTAGCTAATGGTGACGAACAACACGGCTAACACATAGCGATTGGATAACTCCCCCCACAATAAAGTAGAGATTACAATCGCAAATAGAATCAAGGTTCCACCCATGGTCGGTGTACCGGATTTACTTAGATGGCTTTCTGGCCCGTCGGTACGAATCGACTGCCCAATTTGCAACTCATTCAACTTTCGGATAAACCAAGGACCAAGCATCATCGAAATACCAAGTGCGGTTAACACACTCAGAATTCCGCGCAGCGTAAGATACTGAAATACCGCGAAGCCTTTTATGTAAGTCTGTAAAAATTCGGCTAGCCATAGCAACATTATTCTGCGCTCCCTTGCCGTGCTAGCTCATTCACAACCAACTCCATATGAGCGCTGCGAGAACCTTTAATGAGTATTGTCATTTTCTTAAATGCTTCTTGTTGTTGAGTAGTTTGATGATTCAAATAAATTAGCAGCTGCTCGCGCGTTGCAAACCAAGTCGCCCCATGACCAAATCCAGCGGCGGTATGTTCAGAGAGAGCGCCGACGGCAAGCACAGTTTTTACGCCAGCATGCCTTGCGTAACGTCCAAGTTCAGCGTGCTCTGCTTCAGCAGAATCGCCAAGTTCACCCATATCGCCCGCTATCAATAAGCTGTGTTCATAGTGCGCCAGAAAATCAATTGCCGCGCGCATAGAACCTGGGTTTGCGTTGTAGCTATCATCGATAAGCCGAGCGCAAAAACTCGAGCTAACAGGTTGCATCCGCCCACTAACTCCGCCAAATTTATTTAGCCCCAAATTAATTGTTGCCCAATCTATGTTTAGCGCTCGCGCCAATGCGGCAGCCGCAAGCGCATTGGCGATACTGTGTTCACCCGGAACTTGTAAGGTNATTGCTGTTTCCTCGGTAGTGACANTTAAGNCNGTTTCAGCCACAACAAATGTCCAGCAACCGTTCTTATCACAATGTGCGTTGCGTGCAATAACGACACGATCAACACCAACCGGGATATTGCCTTCTAAGGCNTGACGNGAAAAACCAATAACGTGCTTATTCGCCAGTACATCAATAAACTTTTTTGCGTAGCTATCATCTAGATTCACCACACCAGTGGTCAGCTTATCGCCACGATACAGTGCGGATTTTTCTTCTGCGATAGCCTCTACTGAGCCAAACCCTGCGATATGTGCGGGCATTATGTTATTGACTAAAGCCACGTCCGGCTGAATGAGTTTGGCCAGATAATCAATTTCACCGCGGCCACTTGTTCCCGCCTCGATGATTGCGTACTGCTGATCGGCATTTAGTTGCATCAGCGTTAGCGGCACGCCGATATGGTTATTAAAATTTCCGCGCGTAGCTAACGCTGTACCAGCAAGCTCACAAATAGACTGCAGCATACCTTTAACGCTTGTCTTGCCGCAGCTGCCCGTAATCGCAACCAATGGGTGAGAAAAATGCGTGCGATTATAGGCTGCAATTTTCCCTAGTGCGCGGGTAGTATCGTTAACCTCCAGTTGAGGTAAGCTGCAATTAGGGTTTAAAGTATCAACTACCGCTGCCACAGCGCCTTTGCGTTGCGCCGTGTCTAGATAGGCGTGACCGTCAAAATTTTCTCCGCGCAGCGCAACAAACAAGGCACCCGACTCAATTGTGCGAGTGTCGGTACTCAGCGTATTAAAGTCGCAATCCTCTCCCCGCAATACACCATCAATGTGTGGCGCTAGTGAACTCAACATCATCGCTCGCCCCCACCGACTGTGACAGAATACTTGGCACGTTGAGCAAGTGCGGCTTGAGCAATTACGCTGTCATCAAAAGGAATTTTTTCGTCGCCCACAATTTGATAGCTTTCGTGTCCTTTACCTGCAATTAAAATAATGTCGCCAATCTCAGCTAGCTCAATCGCGGTTTCAATCGCCACTTTTCGGTCAAGAATAATTTCGATTGAGTCGGTTAACCGTCCGTAACCATTACTGAGTTCCAAACTTTTTTCGCTTGCTATACCCTTGGCAATATCACTTACAATCTCAAACGGACTCTCGCTACGAGGGTTGTCCGAGGTAATAAGCGTTCGATTGGCAAGGCGCTGAGCAATCGTGCCCATCAAAGGTCGCTTGCCAATATCGCGATCTCCGCCACAACCAAATATCAACCAAATACGTCGCTGCTTTTGCTCTTCAAGCGTTACAAGTGCCTGCTCGAGAGCGTCTGGGGTGTGCGCGTAATCAACACAAACTAACACCTCATCCTGCACATCACTGACGCGTTGCATTCGCCCCTTTACCGGACGCAATTTTAATACCGCCTCATTAACCTGAGCCAAACTGTAACCTGTAGCGCACGCAGTCGCGACTACAGCTAATAGGTTGTAAACATTAAAACGCCCTATCAGCCCAGCTTTAACTAAAGCGTTACCCCAAGGTGACTCAATGGCTACCTCTACTCCTTCACGCCCAAATACGAGATTACTTCCGCGTATTGATTCGGACAAATTTAGTACCCGGTTAACACCAAGGCTGTAACCATATATAGCTGTACTAGTGCCACAGCTCTTTGCCATGTGTGGAGCTGCAGTGTCATCGCTATTAATAATCGCAAACGCTAATTCGAAATGGGAAAATAACTGTGTTTTCACCTGTCGGTATTCATCAATACTCGCATGAAAATCTAAGTGGTCCCGACTTAAGTTGGTAAATACCGCCCCGTTAAACTGAATTGCATTTACTCTGCCCTGAGCTAACGCGTGCGATGAAACTTCCATCGCCACATTGCGGGCACCACTTCCATACAATTGCGCCAGAATTCTTTGGCAACTAATAGCATCCGGGGTGGTTAACCCCGTATCAATTAATGTATTGGTGTCAAACCCATAGCCCATTGTGCCAATCGAAGCCGCCGCTTCACCTAAAATTGAAAAGAGCTGCTGCAGCAATTGAACGCAGGTTGTTTTACCATTTGTTCCGGTAACACCAAACACCTTCATTTTTGCTGACGGGTGCTGGTAGAAATTGCCTGCAATAAGACTTACCGACGCCGCTAGATTAGGCACCAGCAGTAAAGGCACTTGGATATCGGGTAAAACAAAACCATTCTCTGCCTCGGCGATCACCACGGTGGCACCACTGGCCACTGCCTGCTCAATATAATTTCTACCGTCGCTTTGCGAACCTTTTACCGCTAGAAACACACCACCTGCACAAACGTTACGACTATCAAGCGTTATATCAGTTACCTGCACATCAAAATCAATCGCGTTTACCGCTTCAAATTTCACGCCGGCTAACAGTGCTGTTAATGAGCAAGAAAATTCGGCTAAAGGCCTTAATCGATATCTTTCACTGCGACGAAAGCTCATTGCACACCTCGCGTTATCACGTTTGCAGCCAACGCCACATTCCGTTTTGGAGGAACCCGTAAAACTTTTAACGCTCCATCAATAATTTGTGCAAAAACTGGCGCTGCGGCCTCACCACCATAGTAGTGACCATCGCTAGGCTCGTTGATAATAACAACCGCAACCAACCTTGGATTATTCGCTGGCGCAAAGCCCGCGAATAACGCCGTGTGTTTATCCTGCACATAACCCTCGCTACCAACTTTGTGCGCCGTGCCTGTCTTGCCCGCAACCGGATAAGCCTCTACTTGCGCTCGAGTAGCTGTGCCGCCTTTTTGCGGTACCGTTTTCAACATATCTGTAATTGTTTTCGCTATAGACTCATCAACAACACGATCAAATGACGCTGATTGCTGGTTCTTGATAAGAGAAGCATTTTTAAATTCTCCACCGCTAGCGATTAGCGTATAAGCCTGTGCCAGTTGCACAGCGTTAACATTTAAACCGTAACCAAACGCCAAGTTCGCAACTTCAATTGGATGCCAACGGTTGCGACTCGGTAAAGAACCTATACTCTCTCCGGGAAAACCAATCCCAGTACCCTGCCCTAGGCCAACTCGATAAAACAGATCGCGAATCGGATCCACACCCAAATCTAAAGCCAGCTTGGTTATTCCGACTTGGCTCGACTTGGTAATGATTTTAGTTAAACTCATCACTCCGTAGTCCACAGGATCTAGTAAGGCTTTCTTTCCGACCATTACGTATCCCGGACTTGTGTTGATGGTGTAGTCCGCATCGTATTTACCCGTTTCCAACGCAGCCATTACAGTAAAAGGCTTCATAGTTGAACCTGGTTCAAACACATCTGTTAACGCGCGATTACGAAGTTGATTAACGTCAATAACGGCGCGATCATTCGGGTTGTAAGAAGGCTGATTGACCATTGCCAAAATCTCGCCGGAATCGACATCCATAATAACGACGGAGCCTGACTTAGCCCCCTGTTTAGCCACCGCTGACTTTAACTCTCGGTACGCCAAGTACTGCAAACGCAAGTCAATACTTAGGCTTAGATCACTGCCGGACATCGGTGCTTTTAAAATTCCATCTTCACGAACAATATTGCCTTTTAAATCTTTAAGTACACGCTTATAGCCAACGGTACCGGCTAGATATTTTTCGAATGCGAGTTCTACGCCCTCTTGGCCCTCATCATTAATATCGGTAAAGCCGACCACATGCGCGGTAACTTCGCCAGCGGGATAAAAACGCCGGTATTCTATTTCTGCACTTACGCCCTTAAAACCTTGCGACAATATTTTGTCTGCTTCGTGTGGCGGTAGGTGGCGAGCCAAATACACAAACTGCTTGTTGGCATACAAACGAATACGCTCACGCAGCTTTGCAGAAGTCATATCTAGAGCGGCAGCTAACTGATCGTGCTGAGCCGGATCCAGTAGCTGCGGATTCGCATAAACGGTCTTTACTGGAGTACTAACCGCCAACAACTCACCATTGCGGTCGGTAATGACACCTCGATACCCCTGCAGTAATTCACTTCGTAACGTTCTTGCCTCACCCTCGCTTTGCAGAAACTCAAAACCGCGATCGTTATTCGGCATAACTTGTAAATTTGCCAAATGCCAAATAAGCGAAATGGGCAGAGTGCAAAGCAGTCCGCCCATTATCCAAAAACGCCAATTTGCCAGCTGGCTCACAAGTTTCATTTTCTATAAACCAATACCGTTTTGTTCCGACTTAGGGACCTTCATTTTTAATTTATTCACCGCAACCTGCTCTACCCGCGAGTAAGCCGCCCACGAACTTTTTTCTAATAGATATTGACCTGAGGCAACTTGCAACTGTGTCGACTCGCGGCGTAACACCTCCAAACTTTGGGTAGCAGTACGCGATTTAAACGTGGTGTACACCACCCCCAAGGCACTCACAAAACAACCAAGCCACAATGCCAAAAACAACATGGTTGCAAACGTCGACAGCCCGCCAACAGGCTCAACATTATTCTGTTCAAATTTGCGCTTAGCCTTCATGGGCAACTTCCTCGTATACGATTCGCACACAGACGGATCGCTCAATCAGCATCAGTATCAAGGCAACACCAACCGTTGCCGTCCATTACCTAGAGCTTTTCGGCAATACGCATAACCGCACTGCGCGATCGATTATTTTCTCGCAACTCTTCAGGTCCGGCTTTTATTGATTTCCCCAGACACTTAAGCGTTCTATCAAGCATATCTTCGGTAACCGGTATCCCAGCAGGGAACTGCTTACCGCGTGCTTGATCGCGGAAAAATCGCTTAACCAACCGATCTTCTAGCGAGTGAAAACTAATAACAACCAAGCGACCACCCACTCCCAATAGTGATAACCCTTCCGCGAGCACAAGCTTCAAATCATCTAATTCTTGATTGATATGAATTCTTACAGCCTGGAATGCTCGTGTTGCAGGATTCTTACCTTTTTCCCATCGCGGGTTGGCTTCACTAATAATCTTGGCGAACTGCGCGGTAGTTGTTATCGGCGCCAGCTCGCGTGCGGCGAGCACGGCTCGCGCCATGCGTCGCGCAAACTTTTCTTCGCCGTACTCACGCAGAACAAAAACAATTTCATCTTCCTCTGCGCTNTTTACCCAATCTGCAGCGGTAGGGCCTGCGGCATTATTCATGCGCATATCGAGCGGGCCATCATTTAAAAAACTAAAACCACGCTCAGCCACATCCAGCTGCGGAGAGGAAACCCCCAGATCGAGCAGCACCCCACTAAACCCCTGCTGGCGCTGCTCGCTGGTGAGTAGAACACTCTCGCGCGCACGATCAAGATTGACAAAAGATCCATGAATGATGGCGAATCGAGGATCTTCCGCTGCCAACCTTTCCCCCTCGGCGACGGCTTCCGGATCTTTATCGAAGGCGATTAACCTTCCCCCCTCCGCAAGCGCTGCAAGAATTGCCCTACTATGCCCCCCACGACCAAAGGTGCCATCGATATAGACACCATTCGGATCTGTTACCAACCCAGCAACAGACTCTTTGAGCAAAACGGAAAAATGCGTAGTCATCGTCAACCTGCTTTGTTTGTTTTTTTGAATACAATTACAGGGACAGAGACATCATCTCTTCAGGCAAAGCTTCGTCGGTATCGAGATCCGCTACCGAGGCAAGCCACGCCTCTTCACTCCACAATTCAAATTTTTTGCCTAACCCCACCAACATCAACTTTTTTTCCAAGCCTGCGTAATCGCGCAGCGTTGGGGGCACAAGCACCCGGCCATTACCATCCAACTCTAAGGGGCAGGCATAGCCGATCAGCAAACGCTGTGCTCGCAATGCAGCCTTATTAAAGGTTGGCAAGGCTTCAATTTTTGGCAGGATGGTTTGCCACTCAACTTCCGGATACACCAACACACAGCGATCCTGAGTGTGGGCTGTCATTACAATTCTTCCACCACAAGCAGCCGCCAGCGTATCCCGATATTTAGCCGGAATAGCCATGCGCCCTTTGGCGTCTAAATTGATTGAATGACTCCCTTGAAACACTTTCTTCTCGCCTTTCGTTATTGATCTGCCCGTATGAAGTGAGTGAAACACGTGCTATATCGGCAGAACCCCACCGAGCAGACCACTTAAACCACAAAAATCCACTTAACACCACTTTACACCACTTATGCACACTATATTTCGCATCCAGCCAAAGTCAAGGAATTAACCGGTGAAATAGCGCGTAAGCCATTGAATTTAGTGGAGTTTTACAGTACGGATAGACAGTGTAACAACGGGGGGCGAAAGGAAAATCTCAAGCAATAACAACAGCTTGAGATATGTAGCTAGAATCTACTTTAAGAGAAAGACTGTTTGGAGTTATAAAGAGGGTGAAGTTAGACCCGGAGGGAATATAACAAGGGGCTGGATGAACCCAGCTGACGTTAATACAGGCAAGCCGAAATATAGCGGCTTTCGGCCCGAAAAGTAAACACGCAAAGCATGAAGATATTCAATTAAGTCAAATGGCGATTAAAGACATCAATCAAGCGATTCACATCAACAGGCTTGGTTAAGTAGTCGGCAAATCCCGCACCGAGCCCTTTCTTTACATCTAGCGCCATAGCATTTGCCGAAAGCGCTACGACCGGTATTGCACTGGTCAGCGCATCACTTTTTAGAATCTCGAGAACTTCGTAACCGTCTAGATCGGGAAGGTTGATATCCAACACAATAATATCGGGAGGGTTGGTACGCGCTTCGTACAACCCCAAAACTGGCTCCATAATCGTTTTTACTTCGAGCTGCTCGAAGCGGGCAATAATTTTTTCAAATAGTCGCGTATTGGCGGGGTTGTCTTCAATATAAAGCACTTTACAGCGACGACTGAGCTGAAGCTCGCGCCGCTTAGCACTAAAGGCTTCGTCAGCCCGGATCGACACAGCCATCTCGCCATCTTTCGCGATCGGCAGATCAATCCAGAACTGCGAGCCTGCACCGTCTTTGCTTTGAAAGCCAATTTGGCCCTTCATCATTTCGACTAGCCGCTTCGTAATCACCAGGCCCACGCCTGAGCCCTCGATCACACCGCGATCTGCATTTAATCGATTGAACGGCTCGAAGACCTGGCTATGCTTATCTTCTGGTATCCCATAACCAGTATCGCGAATCAATATACGTAAATGACTAGAATTAGGCTGCTCCAGCGACACAACCACCTCACCAGCAACGCGGTTATATTTAATGGCATTGCTAATTAAGTTAATTAAGGCTTGCTTCAAACGCGTGTTATCGGCGAACAACGTTATTTGCCCTAGCGATTCTCCCTGCCTNAGTAAGCGTACCTTGCGCTCCTCCGCCAACGGCTGTAACAGCCTAAAGCAATCATCCAACACACGCTCGGGGATTACCGGTTCCAGCGATAACGTCAGCTTGCCAGCCTCGATCCGCGCCAAGTCTAAAACTTCGTTAATGAGGTGTAATAGATGGGTACCCGCTTGACGGATTTCGGTGAGATTTTCAGTTTGCTCTAACTGCAGATTGGAGTCGTAATCAAATAACTGGGTATAACCCAAAATTGCATTTAACGGCGTTCGCAACTCATGGCTCATACTGCTCAAGAATTCAGACTTAGCCTGATTAGCTTTTTCTGCCGCGATCTTTGCTTGCACCACCGCTAGCTGTGTTGTTTTCAGCTCAGTCACATCCATATTGCTACCAGAGACACGCGTTGCCCTGCCATCCTTGTTGTAGGTCGCTTCAGCCCGCGCACGCAGCCAGCGCATCGACCCATCTTTCGCTTTAATTTGATATTCGATATCAAACGGCACTCGCTCAAGAATATGCTGACGCAGCAGCAGGCTAAACCGCTCCACATCATGGGTCGACATCCGTGCGCCCCAATCAGCAATATCGTAGAGGTTCTTGCTTCGTACCTCCTCGAGAGAAAATCCAATTTGCTCCCAACAAACATCGGCAAATTCAATTTTACCGGTCTCAATATCCCAATCCCAAATCGCATCTCGAGTGCCCGCCACNATACGACTGTANCGCGCTTCGCTCGCCCGCAGCGCCTGCTCAGTTTGCTTCAACTGCGAGATGTTGTAATTGACCCCAGCCAGCTGCACCACCTTACCCGCNGAGTTGCGAAAATCTCGCCCACTCACGCGCACCCAAATATAGTAGCCAAGCTTACTGCGAACTCTATAGCAAAGGTCGAGCGCAGCTCCGTACTTGATCGTCTGCTTTAAGGCCGAATCCAAATTATGTCGATCGAGGTGATGTACATAGCGCAGCATTACCCGCGGCTCGGTCATGGTTAACGCTTCGGCTTCGCTATAGCCCAGCTCACGCCAAAAACTGCCAAACCAATACATCTTGTTATTGAGTAGATCCCACTCCCAAAACCCGTGGCCGCTGCCGAGCATAGCTCTTTGATATCGCGCCATTTCATCGGCGAGAGTGACTGAATCGGCGGCTTCGCCTGCTTGCGGATTCCAAATGACGTCCATCACAACCTTCCCTGACTTATTATTCTGGTGTGGATAAAAAACAATCAAGCCTAGTGTCGCACCGCGCTCCAAGCGAGGCAATAAGACGAAAGTAGCAAGGGTCGATGATTACTGCGCCAACCACTTGAGCGGTATCACAGAAGCGACCATCACTTACATACAGGCACAAAAAAGCCGAACTCTAAATATCTAAAGTTCGGCTTTTTAGCAGTATATCTACTGGCTCTTACCTAGCTGCTAGCGCCAAAAATATTGCAAGTACCAGCTTTCACCCATATCAAAAACACACTTACCTTCAGACCCTGAAAGGATACCGTGCTGACAAGCTGGCAGCTCCGGAGCCGCTTTAGAATAGAGTACTTCGACGGTACAGTTTTTGTACGAACAACGATGCTTTTCCGGTAGCAATAGCCCGACTGAATCTTTTTTCTTTAGCATCATGGTGACATAACCTTCCGACAGAACCGCTCGGTAGACTTTAGTATTGGCACCGGTATAGATTTTTGGCTTGTCCGTATGACCGCCTCGAGACTTAAGTTTATTGTCCGCATATTCAATTGCGAACAAACTATCTTCCGCCTTGAATAGTGTTACGACCTCAAGTAGCTGGGCTTTATTTTCATTTACCCAATTGGAATAGTCATCAAACCGAAAATATTGATTATTTTCTGGGTATGCACTTGCGAAAGATGTAAACACAACACCAATAGCAACCAAACACGTACGTACAAACATATGATTTAAAAGAGTTTTTCTCATTATTATTCTCCAAGTACCGAGTTTCAGCAACGCTCACAGACCATTATTGAACTGGCCTATAGAAGCCAATTACGACCAACATCACAATTCATCTGGCTAATTAAGAGCCGATTTGGCGTGAAAAGTTCTAACGAAATTACTGCTGAAGCTAACTAAAAAAATTGAGTCGACCGATAAGCCGGGTTCTGTCGTGGACAATCATTCATCTCGCACCTGCGTCACCACAGGCCTCTAGCGACCTACCCGAATCCAGTGCGGGTC